>Ga0310812_10000081_pt1 | contig 46087 bp, 46 predicted proteins | sample NN3metagenome_FD_205747 | JGI IMG/M metagenome (GOLD analysis project Ga0310812, IMG submission 205747) | Soil microbial communities from experimental microcosm in Duke University, North Carolina, United States - NN3 | ecosystem: Engineered > Artificial ecosystem > Soil microcosm > Unclassified...
CGGCCTCCATGGCCTGCAGGACCCGGTCTTCACGAACTTTGGGGTTGCCTTCAAACTCCATATGGGGGGTATTGCAAACGGGGGGCCAATCCGGAACGTGGGGAAAATCGGGATTCGGAGGGGGGGGCATCGTGGGCTATTCCCCGGACAGCGCGGATTTCCGCGCCTCCGTGCCCCGTCGCTGCATCCCCTTCGCCGCGTAGCGCTGTTTCTTGACCTCGGCCAGCACAGAATCCGCCCGCTCGATCAGCGCCTCTTCCGTGGCGGCATCCTCCGGGTGACGCGCGATGCCCGTGCTGACGCCCAGCCCGGTCGCCTTGGCCACGGCGTCGTCGGCGCGGGCGGGGAGCGCTTCCGCCTGCGGCAGGTCCCCGTAGGTGATCAGCAGGAACTCGTCCCCGCCGTAGCGGCCCAGGACGTCGCCTTCCCGGGTCACGCTCTGGAGCGCGGCCGCCGCCTTCTTGAGGACGAGGTCGCCCGCCGCGTGGCCCTGGGTGTCGTTGATTTGCTTGAAGCCGTCCAGGTCGAAGAGGACGACCGCGAAGCGCTGCTCGATGCGGCGGGCCCGCTGCAGCGCCTTGGTGAGCTCGGCGAGCACGTAGCGGCGGTTATGGAGTCCCGTGAGGGCGTCGGTGGTGGCCAGGTCCGTCAGGGAGTGGATCAGCTCGGCGTTCTTTTCCTCCAGCCGGTGCCGCACGGTGCCCATCGCCCCGAACACCAGGGCGAAGAGGATCGGATGCGCCAGGAAGAGCAGATGAACGGGATGCTCGACGATCGCATCCAGAACGGTCCGTCCGGGAGCGGCGTCCAGGCTGCAGTCCAACGCCAGGCAGACGATCGGGATCGGAACCCCCCAGAGGAATCCGAACCAGAGATAGACGTTCTTTCGGACGTCGTAGGTGAACGCCTCGGCGAACGCCTTCAGGTAGGTCCGAACCGTCGTACGCATCCACTGCGGAGAAGTGCAAACCCGATGCCACGACGGCGCCGGACGGGCCGGCGCGTGGGATCAGAGATTTCCCGCGCTTCTGAGGACTTTTTCGGACCGGGGCGGCAGCGTCAGAAGGTGGCTGACCAGCATATCCCGGAGCGTGTCCATGAGGAACGGCTTCGACAGGTACCCGTCCGCCCGGACGCTGAACGCCTGGCGGGGGGCCGATTCCTGATCGTAGCCCGTCATCACGAAGACTTTCAGATCCGGGGCCAGCGCGCGCGCCTGCGCGATGAGTTCGTAGCCGCTCGCCCCCGGGAGGCGGATGTCGACGAGCAGGGCGTCCAGGTGCTTGAGGCGATGGAGCATCCGCAGCGCCCGCTCCGCGCTGTCGGCCGTCCAGACCCGGTACTGGCCCCGCAGGGCTTCGCGGATCGACCAGCGGACGAGCCGCTCGTCATCGACGACCAGGATTCCTTTGCGGTCTCGGCGGGCGCGCGGAGTTGAAGTCACGGCATGTCTCCTTAGGCTTCGGGGTCGATGCGGAACTGCCCCCGGGGCCACGGATAAGGGGCCAGCAGGTAGGGCGCCGGGCCGCCCGCCTTGGGACCTGGCACGGGCCGCGGTTCGCTGGCCTCCGGCAGCGGCGGCTTCCAGAAGACCCGGGTCGTCTCATCCCCGTGCCGTCGTCCGCGAGGCTCGGGGTCCAGGAGGCTCATTTCGCTTCTCATGATGTCGGGAAGAGCAAGGCCCGTGCCAGCGGCCATTGAACGCTCGCGCCGCCTCGGCCGGATCCTCCCGCGCGGGATTCTCCACGAGACGGGCGATTTTCTGCGCCGTCAGGGCGCGGACTGCTTCAGGGCCTGGGGCGCGGCGGGGGCCGCCGTGACGGCGTGGCGCACGACGAGCAGGGGGATCGGGGAAGAGCGCAGCACCTTGGCGGTCACGCTGCCGTAGACCCAGCGGGAGGGGCCCGAGCGGCCGTGCGTCGTCATCGCGATGAGATCGCTCTCCGTCTCGGCCGCGGCCTTCAGGATCTCCTCTCCGGCGTCGCCCTTGCGCTGCTCGATCGTGGCCGGGATGCAGGCTTCCCGCAGCAGTTGGTCGGCGGCCTTCAGGGTCTCGTCCGGCAAGTCCCAGCGGCCGTCGTAGGGCGTCGGCTCCTCGACGTGCAGGAGCCGGACGTGCGCGTCGACGGATCGGACCAAGTCCAGGACCGGCTCGAGGACCGCCAGCGAGAAGCGGCTGCCGTCGAGCGGGACGAGGACGTTGCGCAGCGGAAGCGCTTCCAGCTTCCCGCGGGACTGAGTGGACGGGAACGATCGCGTGACCAGGACCGGCTTGGGGCTGGCCTGCAGCACCTTTTCCGCGACGCTGCCCATCACCCAGCGGGCGGCGCCGGTCCGTCCGTGCGTCGTCATCGCGATCAGCGTGACCTGTTCCTCCCCGGCGACCTCGAGGATCGCCTCCGCGGCTGTTCCCCGGCGGAGGATGTGAGAGGTCGGGTAGCCGTCGTTCGTGAGGCGGAACGCGATCCGCCGCAGGTACTTCTCCGCATCCTCTTCGCCGACCGTCGGGGCCTGGGACTCCGCCTGAAGCAGGATCAGCTGGGACTCGTGGCGGTCGATGATGCGGCGCAGGTGGGAAAGGACCGCCTCGGCGGTCGTCGACCCGTCCAGCGGGACCAGGATTCGGCTCAGTCGTGGATTGGTCATTGGGGAACTCCTTGAAGGACGGAGTACGGCGTCAGAGCCGGTTGCCGGCAATTCGACAGGGGGATGATGAACGTGTCGATGAACGCGTGCTGCCCCGAGACGCAGGCGTGCGTCACCATGTCGGTGAAGACCATCCAGGCCGAGCCCGGGGCGAACGCGAAGCGGCGATGACCCACACGGGTCTCCTGGAACTCGGCGGAGTCCTTCATGTAGTTGTGGAAGCGGCGCATGAGACGGTCATAGGGCGAGGTGTCGGCGAGCTTCGCCATGGGGACCCCCATCCGGGCTGCGGTCTCGAGCAGCCGGCTGAAGGCGCGATTACCCCAGCCTTCGGCCAGGCTGCGAGGTCCGCCGTCCCCGGGCGCCACTCGGGCCGCCCGGCCGTAGCGGCGGTAGACCTCCGGAAACGTCCCCTTGCTGATCCACACCCGATCCTCCTGGGGATGGGCATTCATGAAGAATCGGAGAATGCGATTCCCATGGGTCGCGCCGTAGGCGCCGGCATCGACGTGTACCCGTTCATTGGAGGCGTGAGCGGGGAGGTCGCGGCCCCGCTCCTGCAGGGGCCGGAAACTGGATGTCGCCACCGTCCAGGTCCGGGTCAGCGGTTCGATCGCCCGCTCGAGGAAATGGCGGACCTCCGCGCTGTGGTCCTTCAGGACGGCGCTGGCCCGATCCCGGACGGGACCGCCCACGCCGACCACGCGGTCCACTTCGGGATGGTAGCTGATGTTCTTCCGCCGCAGATGCCGGGGCATCTCGTTCCTCAGGAAATCCAGATCCTCCTCGGACGGAAAGGGAACGGGGGATCGGGGGAAATGCACGATCTCGCCCCTCTCCAGGGCGTCGCAGAGGGTCGCGGGGTCGGCCGTGCCGACCTGTTCCGGCGAATAGGTTTGAATCATGGCATCCTTTTTCGAGACAATGTGCAAACCGGAGGCCAGCGGAGGGGTCGTTTCGGTCTGCTCCTGGGGTGCGGAATTTTCCGCACCCCTGTGGGACTTTTCGGGTGAAAAACGCGAAATTTCGCGGATTTTTAGCGGAAATTGACGGGTACGGCGCTTGCAGTACTCTCACCGTGCCGATGACCGATGTTGCCGCGACCCTGACCCCGGAAGGCGCCCGAGTCCAGCTCCTGGAGGAGATCACCCGGAAGATCAACTTGGGAGCCTCGCTCGAGGACACCTTCAATCTCATCTATGAGCGGCTCCACGCGTTCGTCCCCTACAACCGCATCGCCGTGGCGATGGCCGACGAGGCCGGGGAGCGGCTCTTGATCATCGCGGCCAAGTCCGACGGCAAGGTTGTCCTGGGGCGGGGCTATTCCGGGGTGATCGCCGGGTCGAGCCTGGAGCCGCTGCTCCGCGAGGGGCGGATCCGGGTCATCAACGACCTCCAGGAGTATCTGGAGAAGAAGCCCTCGAGCGACTCGACGCGCCTCATCGTCCGCGAAGGGATGAAGTCCAGCCTGACCCTGCCGCTTCTGATGGACGGCAAACCGGTCGGGGTGATGTTCTTCTCGAGCCGCTCGGCGGGGATCTACCGTCCGGAGCACGAGGAGTTCCTGCGCAACATCGTCGGCCACATGGCCATCGCGGTGGAACGCTCGCGGCTGATCGACGGCCTGCGCGAGCGGACGGAGTTTCTGGAGAACATCCTGAACAACTCGCTCGAGGCGATCGTGGTCGTTGACGCGCAGAACCGCATCAAGACCTGGAACGAGGGCGCCCGCCTCATCTTCGGGTACAGCGCGGAGGAGGCGATCGGCCAGTCGACCGAGATCCTGATGCGGCCGGAAGACCGGGGCACGCCGGAGGCGACGCGGATCAAGGAGCAGGTCGAGCGCGACGGCTTCATCCGCAACCACGAGTGCGAGCGCCTGACCAAGGACGGCCGCCGCATCGTCGTGCAGGTCTCCTCGACGCTGCTGAAGGACAAGAAGGGCCGGCCGATCGGACGCTCGACCATCATGAGCGACGTGACCGACCTCAAAACCATGCAGCAGGAGCTCGTGAGGACCCAGAGCCTGGCGGTTGTCGGCGAGCTCGCCGCCACGGTCGCCCACGAGATCAAGAACCCGCTCGCGGGCATCAGCGGGGCCATCCAGGTGCTCGCGGAGGGCATGCCGAAGAACGACGGCCGGCGCGAGATCGTCAGCGAGATCCTCGACCAGGTGAAGCGGCTGGACACGACGGTGCGGGAGCTGCTGAACTTCGCGCGTCCCATCACGCCGAGGTTCCAGGAGCTGGACCTGGCGGAGTCGATCGCCAGCGTCTGGAAGATGCTGGCCCCGCAGTCCGAGGCGAAAGCGATCCGCTTCACCCTCGAGGTCGAGCCCGGCGCCCATGTCCACGCGGACCCGCACCTGCTGCGGCAGGTTTGGACCAACCTGTTCCAGAACGCCATCGAAGCGATGCCCAAGGGCGGCGAGGTGCTGGCGCGCGTCCGCGTCGGGGACGGCGTGCGGGTGGAGATCCGGGACACGGGCAACGGGATCGACCCGCTCGCGGTGGAGAAGATCTGGCGGCCGTTCTTCACGACGAAGACGCGCGGGACCGGACTGGGCCTGCCGATCGTGAAGAAGATCGTCGAGGCGCACAACGGCCGCATCTGGTGCGAGAGCGAACCTTCCAAGGGAACTGCCTTTTTCGTGGAGATTCCGCAATGAACATCCTGGTCGTCGACGACGAGAAGCTGATCCGCTGGTCCCTCAAGGAGCGGCTCACCCGCGAGGGGCATACGGTGACCGAGGCCGAGGACGGGAGGTCGACCGCGGCCTGCCTGGACGCCGAGCTTCCCGACCTCGTGCTCCTCGACATGAAACTGCCCGACACCGACGGGCTCACGATCCTGCGCTCCGTCCTGGAACGTGCGCCGGAGCTGCCGGTGATCATCATCACGGCGTACTCGACCGTGGACACCGCGGTCGAGGCGATGCGGCTCGGGGCCTACGACTACATCTCGAAGCCGTTTGACATGGACGAGCTGACCATGACGGTGAAGCGGGCCCTCGAGGCCTCCACGCTGCGGCGCGAGGTGAGGGAACGCGTCCGCGAGGAGAAGGCGCGCTTCGGCATCCACAACCTGGTGGGGAAGTCCCGGCCGATGCACGAGATCGGCGAGCTGGTGCGCAAGGTCTCGCAGAGCCAGGCCTCGACGGTGCTGATCCGCGGCGAAAGCGGCACCGGCAAGGACGTCATCGCCCGGGCGATCCACTTCGAGTCCTCCCGGGCCGACAAGCCCTTCATGAACATCACCTGCACGGCGCTGCAGGACACCCTGCTGGAGAGCGAGCTCTTCGGCCACGAGAAGGGCGCCTTCACGGACGCCAAGAGCCAGAAAAAAGGTCTCTTTGAGCTCGCCAACAACGGAACCGTGTTCCTCGACGAGATCGGCGACATGTCGCCGACGCTGCAGGCGAAGCTCCTGCGCGCCCTCGAGGAGCGGGCGTTCCGCCGCGTGGGTGGCTCCCAGGACATTAAGGTGGACGTCCGCATCATCGCCGCGACCAACCGGCCCCTCGAGAAGCTGATCGAGGAGAAGAAGTTCCGGGAGGACCTGTACTACCGCCTCAACATCATCACCATCGACGTGCCGCCCCTGCGCGAGCGCCGGCAGGACATCCCGCTGCTGGTCGACCACTTCCTGAAGCGCTACGCCTCCGAGTTCCGGAAGAACGTCAACGACATCTCCGGGGAGGCGCTGCGCAAGCTGGAATCCTATGAGTGGCCCGGGAACGTGCGCGAGCTCAAGAACGTGATCGAGCGCGCCGTCCTGCTGGGCGCCGGCCCCCTGGTGGCCGCGGAGGACCTCACGATGGGCCGCACGGCGGCGGCCGCGCCGGAGAAGGACAAGAAGCTCTTCTCGCTGCCGGCCAAGGGCTTCAAGTTCGACGAGCTCGAGAAGGACATCGTGCTGCAGGCCCTGGAGCGCACCGGCTGGAACCAGACGCGCGCCGGCGAACTGCTGGGCATGACGCGCGATCAGATCCACTACCGCATGGAGAAGTTCGGACTGCTCAAGAACGAGCAGCGCGCTTGAGAAGGAGAGAACCATGATTGAAAGAATCGTCGTCCCGCTGGACGGATCGCTGACGGCGGAGGCCATCCTTCCGCAGGTCCGCCGCGTGCTGTACCGGAACGATTCCGAGCTGATCCTGGTCCGCGCGGTCGTGCCGCCCCCGGTGGAGAACTCCCTCCTCGTTGCGGAGCCCCTCCTGGCCGCGGCCCGCGAGTACATCCTCGGGCAGCAGGAACGACTCGCCAAGGCCGGCGTCCGCGTCAAGAGTGTCGTCCGCCTCGGCTCGCCCGTCGGAGTCACTCTCGACGTCGTCGAGGAAGAGAAGGCGACGATGATCGCCCTTGCCACCCACGGGTCGACGGGCATGAAGCGCGTCCTCTTCGGAAGCGTGGCCGAACAGATCATCCGGAAGACGCCGGTGCCGGTGCTTCTGCTGCGTCCGTTCTGGTCCTACGAGCTGGCGCCGGCGGGCGCGCCCGAACAGCGCCCCGTCCGGAACCTCCTTCTGCCCGTGGACGGCAGCGATCTGTCCGTGGAGGCCCTCCCGGGCGTGATCGAGTTCGCGGACCTCTTCGAGACCCGCATCGTGCTGCTGCGCGTGCTCGAGGAGAAGAAGCGCAAGGCGGGGCCCGCCGACGGCAAGGCCGAGGCGGAGAAGCAGCTTCAGGCCCTGGCGCGGAGCATCGAGAAGAAGGGCGTGGAAACCCTGAGCCTGGTTGAGAGAGGCGATCCGACGGAGCAGATCTTGAAGGCGGTCCGCTTCAACGACATCGACCTCATCGCCATGACGACGCACGGGCGCTCGGGCCTGCGCCGGGCCGTCACGGGGAGCGTCACCGAGAATGTGCTCCGCAAGGCCACGGTGCCGCTGCTGATCACGCGGAACTCCGGCGCGGTCAAGAAGGGCAAAGGGCGTCGCGCGGAGAAGGTCCAGAACTAGAGTTCACAAACGGCCACGGGTCCGCCGGGATCCGTGGCCGTTGGTCTATTTGTTGCTGCCCGTCGGCAACTTCCAGGCGGCCGCGAGCGAGGGGAGCGTGTCGGCGACGATCTCCTGGATGGCCTGGCGATCGGCCGCCGTGAGGTGAGCGAATTCCTTCTTCGCGTCGCGGCCCGCGAGGATGTCCTTCAGCCGCCCCGAGACATATTCCCGCGCCTCCGGGGGCAGCTCCGCGAACGACTTCGAGTAGATGAGATAGCTGAGCGGGTACTTGAACATCCGCTTCGTCAGATCGAACTGACGCAGCGAGCGGCCCTGGCGGTCGAAGGGCCCGCGCTTCTCGAAGTCCACCGCGAACGTCGAATTCCCTTTCACGCAATCCTTCAGCGGCGCCTCCTCCGAGAAGAGCAGCGCCTCCACCAGCGGCTCGCACGCGTAGCCCACGCGCCGACGCGACCCGTCGGTGAGCGGACGCAGGGGGACGCCCAGCGCGCGGTTGATCTCGTCGCTCTGGGCGACCGCCAGCCGGGTTTCGTGGTTCGCGCGCGTGATCAGGTTGTGCGCGGCGGTCTGGTACTCGAGGATCATGAGGGCCACGATGTCGCTCGTGTCGGTGAGGTACGGCTCGACCTCGAAGCGCCGGCTCAGGTCGCTCAGGTTGGCGCCCTTGTCGCGGAGCTGCTTCATGTCGGGGTTGGGGTCGTCCGGGAAGAAGACGTTGCCCATGTGGCGCAGCTCGCCGTGGCAGCCGGTGACGTACCAGCCCCCCCAGCGCTCTTCGAAGGGGCTCCGGTACGTCGTCCGGAAGCCGCCCAGGCTGTACCGCGGCTGGCCGTCCGCGCCGGGGTAGAGCGAGCGGACCGTGACTCCGGGGACCCCGAGGGTCAGCCCGGTGCTGTCGTGGCACTGGAGGCAACTGTCGGTCTGGCGCTGGAAGCGCGCGGTCTTCACGTGCTCCTGGGACATCGTGTAGAAGACCGACCCGAGCTGCGGATCCTGAGACGCGACCTCCAGGACCTCTCCCCCCTGGACCCAGCCCAGATAGACGTCGTCGTTGAAGTAGAGCGCCCGCGGCGAGCGCGGGCTGATCCACTGCCGCTGGAAACTCGTCTTGCTGAAGACCAGCGATTGCGAGGACGCCGGGATGTCCAGCTCCTTCAGGACCGCCTTCAGGTACCCGTGCTGGGCTTCATAGTCCAGCGTCGACCGGCCGGACGCCAAGCGCGCGTCGAGAACGGCCACCGGGTCGGTCGGCTTGCTTTTGCTGTAGTTGATCGGCGGCGCGTCGTAGCCGGCCTGCTGCCGGGGGGAACTGAACGCGACGGCGGACGTCAGCAGCGCGAAGACGATCAATCGAGGAAGAATCCGCATCCACTGTGACATTACCCGCCTCCGATCGCCCCGGGTCTGAGAAAGGGGGCGTCGAAGTCAAAATTGCGCAAATCTCATGCCAGGGACGGGCCCTCGGGGAAGCGGATCGTCACCGTGTAGATGCCCTGCTCCAGGGCCGACGAGACGGGGAATCCGCTCCGGTGGAACAGGTTGAGCATGCGGACGTTGCTCGCCAGGACATAGCCCACGAAGCCGCGGATGCCCCGGGGCCGGGCGATGCGGATCAGGCGATCGAGCAGCCAGGTCCCGATGCCCCGGCACTGCAGGTTGTCGTGGATCGTGAAGGCCACCTCGGCCAAACCGGTCGAGCGGTCGAGCGCGTAGCGGGCGACGGCGGCCATCTTCTCCGTCTCCCCTTCGCGGGTGAACCCCACGATCGCCATCTGCTGATCGTAGTCGAGCGTGCAGAGCTGCTGGATCTGCTGGGGCGAGAGCGACTTGAGCGGCGCGTGGTAGCGCTGGTACACCGTGTCGGCGGAGTGGGAGTAGAAGAACTCGCGCAACAGGCGCTCGTCCGACGGCTTGATCGGCCGGAAGCGGATCTCGACTCCCTTGAAGGTTTCGGTGGATTCGAACTCGGCGGGGTAGGGCTTTCCGCCCTGCGGCCACGGGATCTGGTCCACGGTGACGAAGTGGCGCTGCTTCGCCGCCGCGAGGAGCTCGTCCCGGAACTTCGGGTGCGCGATGCTGATCAGCGCCAGCGTGCGCTCTCGAATGGTCCGGCCCTTCAGTTCGGCGACGCCGTATTCCGTGACCACGGTATGGACGTCGCCCCGTGTGGTGACGACGCCGGCGCCTTCCGTCAGGACCGGGACGATGCGGGAGAGCGTGTCGCCCTTGGCGGTAGAGGGAAGGGCCAGGACGGAACGGCCGTCCTTGGAGCGGGCCGCGCCCCGGATGAAATCCACCTGGCCGCCGATTCCGCTGTAGAAGCGGGTGCCGATGGAATCGGCGCAGACCTGGCCGGTCAGGTCGACCTGCAGCGCCGAGTTGATCGAGATCATCCGGTCGTTCCGGGCGATCACGAAGGGGTCGTTCACGACCTCCGTCGGCAGGAACTCGAAGAACGGGTTGTCGTTCACGAAGTTGTAAAGCCGGCGCGAGCCCATGCAGAAGGAGGTCACGGCCTTGCCGGGATGGAAGGACTTGCGGCGGCAATTGATGACGCCGGACTCGATCAGGTCGACGACCCCGTCGGAAATCATCTCGCTGTGGAGGCCGAGGTCGGTCTTGGCGGACAGCGAGGCGAGCACGGCGTTGGGGATCTCACCGATCCCCAGCTGGAGCGTGGCTCCGTGGGGCACCAGGTCCGCGCAGAACTTCCCGATCGTCGCGCTGACCGCGCCCGATTCGGGGATCGGGATCTCGAGGATCGGCTTCGGGTTCGGCACGAAGAAGTCGATGTCGTCGACGTGGATGAAGCCCGCGCCATGGGTCCGGGGCATGGTCGGATTGACTTCGGCGACCACAACCTCCGCGGCGTCCACCGCGCTCATGACGACGTCGACGGAGACGCCCAGCGAGCAGAAGCCGTGGGCGTCGGGCGGCGTCGTCGAGACGAGCGCGACGTCCAGGGGCAGCCGCCGCGTGCGGAATAGCGCCGGGATTTCCGAGAGGAAGACGGGCGTGTAGTCGGCCTGTCCCGCGGCCACCGCCTCGCGCACGTTCGAGCCGATGAAGAACGCGTTGTGGCGGAAGCGGCCCTCCTGAGCGGCCCGGGCGTAGGGCGCCTCGCCGATCGTCATGATGTGGAGGACTTCGACGTCCGCCACGTCGTCACGATCCGCCAGGGCGCCGACCAGCAGCACCGGCTCCGCGCACCCGGAGCCGACGAACACGCGGGAGCCCCGTCGGACGACGGAGAGCGCCTTGCGGGCGTCCACGGTCCGGATCCGGTAGCGTTCCTTCCAGCGGGGCTCGGCCATGCCGCTGAGCATGGAGCAAGACGGGTGCCTCGGTCAAGGGGGATATTCCGCGCGGGGAAATCCCCCGGAGCGCGGGAAAGTCCGCACCCCTGGGCCCGAAATCCCTCGAATTCCTTGGGGGTGTGGCGGGCTCGCCGCTTGCTCTTCGTGAGGTGGAGGCCCCCGATGACAAAACAGATTCTGGTGCCCCTGGACGGGTCCAGGGAAGCCGAAGCCATCTTCCAGGAAGTCCAACGGGTCGCCACGGTGTGGGACAACGTCCATCTCCTTCACCTGCTCCCCCCGGTTCCCACACCCGTGGGACTCGACCCGACGCACATGATCGCCCTCCAAAACCAGGCCGAAGCCTATCTGGAGGCGGCTCGCGAGCGCTGGCTCATCGGGCAGAAGGGCATCAATGTGGTCAATTCCGGGGAACCCGCCGCAGGCATTCTGGGGTATGCCCTGGAGAAGAACATCGACCTGATCGCCATGACCACCCACGGGCGCGGCGGCATGGCCCGCTTCCTGTTCGGGAGTGTGGCGGCAACGGTGGTGCGCAAGGCGCAGCTGCCGGTGTTGCTGACGCGGCCCGATATCCTCCATCACGCGCGACCCCTTCGGAGGATCCTGGTATCCGTGGCAGGATCCGAGACTCCGAACGATCTGTTGACGACGGTTAAATCGCTGGCGGGCGGCGGCGCCGACATCGTCCTCTTCCACGCGGTGCCTCCGGTCCAGGATCCGGCGCCCCAGTGGGCCCCGCCGACGCCGCTCTCGCGGAGCACCCGTCCCGAGCACTACCTCCAGGAGCTGGCGGACAGCCTGGAGGAGCAGGGCTACACCGCCTGGCCCTCCGTGACCTCGGGCGATCCGGTGGAGAAGATCCTGGAACAGGCGAAGAAGCTGGACGTGGATCTGATCGCCCTGGCGACCCACGCGCGGAGCGGTCTGGAACGCCTCCTCGCCGGGAGCGTGGCCGAAGGCGTGCTTCGGAAGTCCTCCGTGTCCGTATTGCTCCAGAAGCCGCTCGTCATCCACCACCCCGCCTTGCAGGGAGAGCCCCATGAATAAGACCGTCCGCGCCCGGGACCTGATGAGCCGCCCGGTCTGCCAGCTGATGTGCTGGACGCCGGTGCGCGACGCCGCCGCGTTCCTGCTGCGCCACGGCATCAGCGGCGCCCCCGTGCTCGACGAGCACGGGAACTGGATCGGCGTCTTCACCCAGAACGACCTCGCCCGCTACGTCCAGAATCGCCTGGGTCCCGCCGGCTTGGATCGGACCCTCGAGGCCCGCGAGAATGTCGTGAACCTCTTCTCCCTGCCGCTGGAGAAGGTCGGCGAGACGCCGGTCCGGGAGTTCATGACCGCCGGGATGTACACGGTCTTTCCGGAAGCGACGATGGAGGAGGTGATCCACACGATGACCTCCTTCAAGATCCATCGCGTCTTCGTCATCGACGAAAAGGACGGCGCCCTGCAGGGGGTGATCACCAGCATGGACATCCTGCGGAGGATGGGCGCCGGCAACGCCGGCCTCCGGAAAACCAAGAAGACCCAGCGGGTGTAACCCGCCAGGCCTCCTGATAGAAAGGGGAAGGAAGGATCTTGTTATTCCGGATTACGGATGTCCGGACTGCTTCTCATCCCGGATCATCCAGAAGAAGGCGCCGACCCAGCCGCTCAGCAGACCCACGGCCGCGATGACGAGCGGGATCAGGCAAACGACCTCACCCTGGCCGTCGGCGAGAAACGCCGTCGAGAGCATCCCCGCGCCGAAGGTCATGCCGACCAGGCCGCAGAAGGCGCAGATCGCGATCATCGAGAAGAGGGTTACCGTCGGAAGTTTGGTCGCCGGCGCCGCCGGCGCGGCGTTCTCCGGATGGTTCTCTCGGGTCAGTTTCAGCAGTTCGCGGGCAGAAGCCAGTCGCGCTTCCATCTCATCCTCCTTTGGCCTTCAAAATCTCTGAGTGTCTTGAAGAGCAAGCGACGTGCCAGGGTGGGGGAAGGGGAGGAGGGCGCGGCGGCCGCGGAGAATGCATCGCGGGGTGCTGAGAATCCCCGAACGACCCGGGAGCCGCGCAAAATCCCGGAGGAATGCGGGTTTTTCCCATGTTCCCGCGCCGTCTCCGGGGGGGCGGAGTCGTGGAACGCCGCTTGCTCTGTCTTCCCCAGAAGGAATGGAGGAGACCATGTTGAAGAGAATTCTACTGGCGCTGGACGGCTCGGAGAATGCCGAGCGGGCGCTCTGGTGGGTGACTCAGTACGCCGGCCGTGAGAAGGCGCAGGTGGTGCTGTTCCGCGCCGTGGACACGTCGACCCTCGAGCCGGAGTTCATCCCTTCGACGGTGCAGGACGCTCTCAACTATCTCCAGAGGATGGAGACCGAGGTCAACCAGGCCGGGATCCCGGCCAAGGTGCTCGTCCGGCAGGGGAAGGCCGCCGAGATGATCGTGAAGGTGGCCATGGAGGAGCGCTGCGACCTGATCCTGATGTCGACGCGTGGCGGCTCGAAGGTGAAGCGCTGGGCGATCGGCGGCGTCACCGAGCAGGTGATGCGGATGAGCCCGATCCCGGTGCTGCCGATCCAGAGCCGGACCCGTCCGGCGAAGAACGACCGCATCCGCCGGATCATCGTGCCGGTGGACGGCTCGAAGCTCGCCGAGGCCGTGCTCGACTGGGCCAAGGGCTTCGCCCAGCTCCTGAAGGCGCGCCTGGTCTTCCTCCACGTCTACCCGCCCGGCCCCGCCGGCATGAGCCGGCACGCCGAGGAGACCTTCGAGGCGCTCCGGATCCGCATGACGAGGCTCTGCCAGCTTCTTGAGAAGGAGGGGGTGAAGGCGAAGTTCATCGTGCGCACGGGCGACGCCGCCGACCGGATCCTGGGCTACAGCGACATGAACGACATCATCCTGACGACCACCCACGGCGCCGGCGGCTTCAAGCGCTGGATCTTCGGCAGCGTGGCCGAGAAGCTGGTCCATGCGTCGCGCATCCCGGTGCTCGTGTACAAGACGTTTTCGCAGGTGAAGAGCAAGGTGTTGACCGCGTAAGGTCGTTCCGCCCGGGCCGGGCGGGGTTCGGCCCGGGCACGTGAAGTCTCTGGAGATAGGTGACGCATGACCATATCCGAGAAGACGAAGCTCCTGATCCCGCTCGACGGGTCCCCGATCGGCGAATCCATCCTGGTGTCCATTCACCCGCTCCTCCGCGCTCGTCAGGTCGAATCCACGCTGTTCCACGTGGCGGAGGCGGCGGAGTCGATCGAGACCTTGGAAGCGCGCCTCGAGGCGCAGCGCCGCACCCTGGAGAGCGAGGGCGTGGAAACCCGGATCCGGATCGTTTCCGGAAAGCCGGCCGAAGAAATTGTCCGGCAGGCCCAGGTCGGCGGCTTCGACCTGATCGCCATGGCCACGCACGGCCGTACCGGACTCGAACGCGTGGTGATGGGGAGCGTCGCGGAGGAAGTCGTGCGCTCCTCTCCCGTGCCCACGCTGCTCTGCAAGTCCGGCAACCGGGTCGGTGCCTGGGACCGGATCGTGGTCGCGCTCGACGGCACGCCGGGCTCCGAAGAGGTGCTCGGCGACGTCGTGCGCCTGGCGCGGAGCCTGCCCGCAACCATCCACCTGCTCCAGGTCGGTCTCGGCCTGCTGCTCTCCGACGGCTACCGCGGCGTTCCCTTCCATTACCCGGCCGACCCGCCCGGCTACCTGGAAACCGTCGCGACGCGCCTGGTCGCCCAGGGCGTCCGCGCCGTCCCCGAGCGGCGCCAGGGGATGGCCGGCACCGAGATCACCTCCCTCGCAACGGAGCTGGATGCGGGCCTGATCTGCATGACGACCGAGGGGCGGCCGGAGCGGCTTCCCGGCATGGACCGGAGCGTGGCCGCGGAAGTCATCCGCGGCGCACCGTGCCCGGTCTACGTCCGCCGGATGTCCCGCGTGGCGGCGGAAGTCGGCGGCCTGAGGAAATAGCAATCCGAGTAAATCGTCCGCAGCAAAAGAAGAACAGGCATCGGCCAGGGGACGAGACTCTGGCGGATGCCTGTTTCTATCTTGCCCGAGATCCTAGGTGCGGCTCTCGTGGGTCTTCACGAAGCCCCGGCGCCGCCGCACGTGGTCCTCGAGCCGGCGCCCGGCGGCATCGAAGGCGTCCTTGAGGGCCAGTTCCAGACTGGCTGCGGTGCGCTTCTCGACGATGATCTCCGTGCCGGGCACCGTCAGGTCGATTTTCACGCCGTAATTCCCCTGACGGTGATGGTTCCCCGAGCCTTCGACCGTCACGCGGCAGCGCATGATCCGATCAAAGAAATGGTCCAGTTTCGCGGCCCGCTGCCGGACGTCTTCGGCCATGCCCGGCGGGAGCGTCACATTCTTCTGTCTCAGCTCGAAGGGAAGGTTCACGGGGTCCTCCAGAAGGGCGATATGCCCAATAGAGGGTAAGCAAGCCTCATGCCCTAGGGATCCTCTCGGGGGGTCCTTCATTCTTCGGAAAAGTTACCCGCGAAGGATGAAAAGTCCCGGGCGCCCGGAAAGCGCCGCTGCCGGGGGCGCTGGCACGATCCTTGCGACTCCTGCAGCAGCGAATCGAGGTCCTCCCATGAATAGAGTGCTGGTCCCCCTGGACGGGTCGCGTCTGTCCGAGCAGGTCCTGGGGTCCGTCATGACCCTGGTCCGGCCGGGCAACGGACACGTCACCCTCTTCCACGCGGTCCCGCCCGCCGAGTCCCTCTCGGTCCAGCAGGAGCGGCGCCGCTCCGCGGCCTACCTTCAGGACCTGGCCGATCGGGTCTGCCGGGACGGCAACGGTGTCCAGGAGCGCATCGTGACGGGAGAAGCCTCCCGCGAGATCGTCGCCGAAGCCCGCCGAAGTCGGGCCGATCTGATCGCGTTATCGTCCCACGGCGGCATCGCGGAGCGCGTGCTCCGGACGACCGACACCCCGGTCCTGGTATTCCGCGGTTCGCCCCCCCGCTCCTACGCGATCCGGACGATCGTGGTCGCTTGGGACGGCTCGGAGGAAGCCCTCCAGGTCGCGATCCCCGCGGCCGATCTGGCGGCGTCCGTGAACGCGACGGTGCTGCTCGCCCACGCGGGGAAGACGTTCCCGCCGCTCCTATCGACGGCGCTGCAGGTCTTCAGCGAGCGCGGCGTGACGTGCCGCTTCCGGCTCCTCGACGGCGTGCCGGCGGTAGCCATCCTGGCGGTGGTCGATGAAGAGAAGGCCGACCTCCTGGCCCTCACGACCACCGGCAAAGCCAGGCGCGATCAAATCTTCTTCGGCAGCGTGGCGGAGGAGATTCTCCGGAAGGCTGATCGGCCGCTGCTTATGGTGCACACCGGGGTGAAGACGAATCGCGAATAGCGATCAGACCCTTTACCCTCCCCCGGCCCCTCCCTCGGAGGGAGGGGGGAATTTGCTCCTCCCCGGGAGGGGGTAGGGGAGGGAGTACTCTTCCGCGATTCGGATCTAGTGTTGATGGCCTTCCGCCGCTTTGCCCTCGGCGCCGCTTTTGGCGCAGCAGGCGCACGACATCTTCTTCGCGTCGCACTTCATCGCCGTGCCGTCCTGCTTCGCGTCGCAACAGGACGGTCCTCCCGCGCTGCCTGTCGAGGCGCAGGCGGCCAGGCCGAGGAGCAGCGCCAGGATTCCCAGATGTCTCAGGATCGTGTTCATGACGGTCCTCCTGAACGATCGCCCTTACTTGGGTGCGCGGCCCGCGGCTTCCAGCTGGCGGCGCCGCTGCGCGCGGATCTCCGGCGCATGGATCGGATCGGGGACGAACTTGCCGGCCGTCTTCAGCAGGAGCAGCGGCAGCATGCCCTTGCGCAGAACGGACTCCGCCACGCTGCCGAAACGCGCCCTCTCGAGGCCCGTGCGGCCGTGGGTGGAGATCGCCACCAAATCCGCGCCCTGGACCTCGCCGAGCGACAGGATCTCGTCCGCCGGGTTGCCGTAGCGGATGATGAGCTCGGTCGGAATGCCCTGGCGGAGCAGCTGCTTCTGCTCGCGGAACAGGTTCTTCGCCAGCACCTCGACGGGGATTTCCTCCCGGGCGTTCGGCTCCACCACCGTGGTGAAGATCAGCCTCGCGCCCGTCGCCTTGGCCAGCGCGGCCGCCGGCGGGAGGATCGCCGCGGAACGGTGCGAACCGTCCAGCGGGACCAGGATCCTCTTCATCGCCGGCTTCGCGGCGGCGTCGGAGCGCGGGTGCACGATCAGGACGGGCACCGGCGAACGCCGGAGCACCTCCTCCGCCACGCTGCCCAGCAGCAGGCGCTTCAGGCCGGTTTTCCCGCGCGAGCACATGACGACGAGGGAGTAGCCGCCCCGGACCGCCATGTCCACGAGCGTCGGCCCGGGCTTCCCGGTCAGGACGTGGATGTCGACCACGGCGCCCTTGGCGCGCAGACCCTCCGCCACCCGGTTGAGATAGGAGTACGCCTCGTGCGCCCGGGATGCCGGCCCGTTCGGCGTCACCCGGACCAGCGTCACGTTCGCGTCCTGCGACGCCAGCAGGGTTTCGAGGTAGGGGAGGATCGACTCGGAGGCCTTGGTTCCGTCGAGCGCGGTCAGAATCTTCTGCACCATAGAGCCCTCACTGTTGGAGTCCCACCATTTCAGTGCAAGCGGGATGCCAGTGTTCCTCCAGGGGGCGGGGCGCCGGGCGGCGGCGTGAATTTCCCGAAGACCGCGTACTTTTCCGCTCTCCCGCGACCCGTCCAAGGCCGGGGAGGCGCTGGCACCCGGATTGCTCTTTTCTCCCTGTGAGGTGTCCGATGAGAGAATCGATCGAGAAGATCCTGGTTTCCCTGGACGGGTCGCCGGCATCGGAATCGGTGTTCCCGGCGATCATGCCCTTCGTGAAAGCCTACGCCCCCGAAGTCGCGGTTCTCTATGTGTTCGAGGACCCCGACGCCTCCTACATGCCCCCGGCCCGCATCGCGAAGGCCTGCAGCGCGCTGCGGCACAGCAACGTCAACGCGTACCTCGAACTTCGCGACGGCACGCCCGCCGAGGAAATCGTCCGCGCGGCCCGCGAGAAGAAGGCGGACCTGATCGCGCTCTCGACCCACGGCCGGAGCGGCGCCGTCCGACTGATCGCCGGCAGCGTGGCCGAGGACGTGCTCCGGCATGCCGAGGTCCCGGTCCTGGTCACCCGGCCCTCCGCCGTCGTCCACGAGAAGCGGCCCATCGTGGTGGCGCTGGACGGCTCGGAGCGCAGCGAGGCGATCCTGCCCGACGTGGAGCGCCTGGCCCGGAAACTCGGCGCGGCCGTTCACGTGATCCGGGTGGTCCAGCCGGTGATCGCGCCCGGGATGGCCGAGGCGCCCGTCGTGCTTCCCCCCGAGGATCCGATGCCTTACCTGAAGGGCGTGGTCCGGCGCCTCGAGGCGGCCGGGCTTACGGCGAGCGCGCTGGCCCTGGAAGGCCCGGCCGCGGACACCCTCCTTCGCTACGTCGAAGAGACCTCCGCGTCGCTGCTCTGCATGGCCACCCACGGCCGCAGCGGGCTGGCCCGCATCCTGCTGGGGAGCGTGGCGGAAGCGGTCGTGCGCAAGGCGCCCTGTCCGGTGCTGCTGCGCCGCAGTGCGGCGGCGGTCGCCGCCCCGAAGGCCGTCGCGGTCTGCTGAGAAAGGAGATCGAGCCATGTTCGTGAGAAACTGGATGTCGGCCCCCGCGATCGCCCTGCCGCCGACGACGACGGCGTCCGTGGCGCTCGACTTCATGGAGAAGCGCCGGATCCGCCGCCTGGCGGTCGTCGAGGACGGCGTCCTCGTCGGCATCGTCACCAAGAGCGACCTGCTGGGCGCCGGAAAGAAGCGCCGGGTCGACAAGGTCACCACGGTGGCCAATCTGATGTCCCGGAAGCCGCTCACCGTCGAGGAAGGCGACACGCTGGAGACGGCGGCGCAGCTCATGCTCGAGGAAAAGGTGTCGGGTCTGCCCGTGGTGGACGGGCTGCGCCTGGTCGGCATGATCACGGAGTCCGACCTCTTCCGCGCGCTCTGCTCGATGCTCGGGATCGGCGAGAAGGGGGCGCGCGTCATCCTGACGGTGAAGGACGACGCCGACCTTCTGCAGACGATGCGCGAGCGGCTCAACGGGCTGGCCGTGAGGAGCCTGGTGACGGTGCACGACCCGAAGCGCAACGTCTGGGACGTGGCGATGCGGGTCCGCGGAAGAGTTCCCGCGATGAACGGGTGAAGCCTGGAGGTGGGCCATGTTCGAACGCATTCTCGTTCCGCTGGACGGGTCCGAGCTGGCGGAGTCGGTTCTCCAGCAGGTCGGCCGCCTGCTGAGGCGGAAGGACGCCGAAGTTCTGCTGCTCCGGGTCGTCACGCTTCCGCCCGCGGCGGAAGGCGACGTCGGCACCCCGCTGGACCTGCTCTGGTCCCGCGCGGCGGAGTACCTCCAGGGCGTGGAGCGCCGGCTCTCGGAGCAGGGCGCCCGCGTGAGGGCCAAGGTGGTTGAAGGGTTCGCCGCCGACGCGATCCTCGAGACCGCGAAGAACGAGCGCGCGACGCTGATCGCGATGTCGACCCACGGCCGCACGGGCGTCGCCCGCTGGGTCTTCGGCAGCGTCGCGGAGAAGGTGCTCCGGGCCAGCCTGATCCCGGTCCTGATCGTGCCGTCCTTCAGCGGAACGGGCGGCGACGCGTTCCCGACGGGCGACCGCGAGCTTCCCTTCCACAAGATCCTCGTGCCGATCGCCTCGGCGGACCTCTCGCTGGAGATCGTGCCGGCCGCGATCGAGTTCGCGCAGCTCTTCGAGTCCCGGATCTTTGCGCTCAATGTCTGCGAAGGGCCGGAATGCGCGGTGCCGGTCCACCAGATGCGGCAGGCGTACGAGAAGTTCCAGGCGGCCGCGGTCTCGGCGGAACCCCTGATCAAGCAGGGCGACGCGGCGCTGCAGATCCTCGAGACCTGCCGCGAGACCGGGGCGGACCTGATCGCGATGACGACGCACGGCCATTCCGGAATCTCGCGCTGGGTCCTGGGAAGCGTCGCCGAGAAGGTGCTTCGGGGCGCGAACGTGCCGCTGCTCGTGATGCGGACGTCCGGCGTCTCCTCGCCTCTGCTGCCCCGGGTGTCCGCGCTGGCGCCGGTCTAAGGTTGATTCTGGGCCGCGATTGCTGCGCCGGCGGGTACAATACGTCGGGGTTAACAGGAGAGAGCACCATGTCGAACAACGTCGCGGCCGACGGATTCACGAAACCCGAGCTCGAACAGTACGAGGCGGCCCTTCTGGAGCGCAGGAAGCTCCTGCTCGGAGATTTCCAGGCGCTCGAAGAAGCCGATGCGCGCAATGCGTCGGACGCCCCCAACCTGTCGATGCATCTCGCGGAGCTCGGTACCGATCGCGCCGAGTCCGACGTGAGCCTGGGCCGGCGCGAGTCGGCGAGCGGAGAAATCCAGGAGATCGACGACGCTCTCGAACGGATCCAGGACAAAACCTTCGGCCTTTGCGAGAGCTGTGACAAGCCGATCGCGCGGGAGCGCCTGAACGCGATCCCCTACGCCAGGCTCTGCCTGCCCTGCAAGAAGGAAGAAGAGGCTTAGAAGTCCGGGCTACCGGAGCGGCCGGTAGTCCATCGCGCTGACCCGGATCACGCCGTCGGGCGTGCCGAACTGAAGCCGACCCCGTGGAAGCACCTTCCCATTGATGACCAGCGCGCGCCCCTTTCCATCCAGCGTCGCCGAAATCTCGCTGCCCCGGCAAGTGAAGACGAATTCGTGTTCCCCGGGTGCGAGGGCATCCAGCTCCGGACGATAGAACATGGCCCGCACAGCCCCTCCGCCGCCCTGCCGCACCGAGAAGGCCAACTGGCTGGCCCCCTGGATGACGAAGCGGAAGCGAAACTCGCCGTCTCCGAATTCTTCCCGGACTTGACCGGCATCGTGGAATTTGGCCTCGATGATGCAGAGCGCGCCGTCGACCACCTGCCATGCCTTCTGGCTGTCGATGCTGAGGCACTTCGTGGTCTTGCCGTCGAAAATCGGTCGCCAGGCCTCCGTCAGGGCCGTCTCGAGCTCCGAGATGTATTGTGGGAAACCCCAGCGGGCGACTTCGGCTTTCGCCGCGTCGATCTCCGCCTTCGCGCCGCGATCGCGGGACGCGACCGCCTTCTCTTTCAGCTCGGCGAAGGAGCGGGCGACCGCGTCCTGGGTCGCCAGCTGGAGCCGGCCGAGCATCGACGTCCACTCCGGCGCCGAGCTCTTTCCCCGCGCCTGGTCGAGCAGATCCTGAGCGGCCTTGAAGTCCTTCTTCCCGAGCAGATCCCGCAGCTGCCGCTCGAAGTCCATCACCTGCTTCGCCGCCGCTTCCTTGACCCGCCCTTCGGCCTTCTCGAGCTCGCGGCGCGCCTCGACCTCGTAACCCGTCCGCTCGGCCTCGAGGAGCGCCGCCCGCCACGCGAGCGCCTGCCCGTCGACGTCCTTCGGGTTGGCCTGCGCGAACGCGAGCGCCTTGCTCATCGCCTGCTTCGCGGCCTCGCCGCGCCGCTTCTCTTCCGGGCTGAGTCCCGGATCGGGCGGCGGGGGAGGGGGCGCCACGCGTTTGACGGTGTTCACCGGAGGAGGCGGCGGCGGGTTGGAGCTTCCGCTGGAGAGCAGCAGGATCAGCAGGGCGACCACGATCACGGTTGCAAAGATGCCCACCACCATCGGGGTCGAAGACGACTCTTCGACGGCCGGCCGAAGCGAATGGTCCGTGAGGTTGCCCGTCGTGGTCGGGATCCGTCGGGTCGACGCCGCGGGAGAGGTGGCGCCCAGGGCCTTCAGCGACTGCGTGCTCCCGGACTGGCGCTCCTGCGTGGCCTTGAACATCTTGGCCAGCAGCTCTTCCTTGGCCTTCGGGGCCAGGGTGTCGAGGACCAGAACCACGCAGGTGGAGCAGCAGAACTGGTTCCCGACCTGGTAGGCCAGGCCCTTGGCCATTTCAGTGCCGAGAATCCGCTTCTGGCACTTGAAGCAGTAGACGATTTCCTGTCCCACGCATAATAGAATGCCCCTAGATCGGGCCCTTGGCAAACACGGGTCGGATTTCAGTAACGCCCCCAAGCCTCCCTGCTCAGCTAGGTAGGGCCACCCATGATCCGAACGAATCCGATTTCGGCCTTTCTCTTCCTGGTGACCGCGGGGATAGGGGTAGGCTTGTCCGCGCTCCTGCATCAGCGGACCGGGAGCCAGCAGAGTTTCCTGATCGTCGCGGGGGCCCTGGTCCTGGGCGTCCTCCTCGCGTCCGCCATCCGGATGGCGTATCCCTGGGAGCGGGCGATCGTCCTGAGGCTCGGACAATTCCACGCCCTTCGGGGTCCCGGAGTCTTCGTGATCGTCCCCGTCATCGACGCCATCCCGTACTGGATCGACACCCGAGTCATCACCACCGCGTTCAAGGCGGAGAAGACCCTGACCCGCGACACGGTCCCCGTCGATGTCGACGCGGTCCTCTTCTGGAAGGTCCTCGATCCGAAGAAGGCGTCGCTGGACGTCGCCGATTACGAGAGCGCGATCCGCTGGGCGTCCCAGACCGCGCTCCGGGACGTCATCGGCAAGACCGTGCTGGCCGACCTGCTCGAGGGTCGCGAGAAGATCGGCAGTCACCTGCAGAAGATCATCGACGAGCGGACCGAGCCCTGGGGCGTCCAGGTCATCTCGGTGGAGGTCAAGGATGTGCTGATCCCGCCGGCGCTGGAGAACGCGATGTCGATGCAGGCGCAGGCCGAGCGGGAGCGCCAGGCGCGGGTGATCCTGGGGGATTCCGAGCGGCAGGTGGCGGAGAACTTCGGCGAAGCCTCCAAGACCTACCAGAACAATCCCGTCGCCTTCCACCTGAGGGCGATGAACATGCTCTACGAGGGCCTCCGGCAGAACTCCACGATCGTCATCGTGCCGAGCACTGCCGTGGAGAGCATGCAGCTGGGGACCATCGCCGGCATCGTGCCGCCGGCGGCCGGCCCCGGGAACGGCCATCCCGCCAACGGCGACCGTCCGGAGGCCGAGAAGAGCGAGTCCTCCTCCGAGCCGCGGCGCTCCTGAAGTTCAAAAAAAGTTCCAACAAGCCAGCACTCGTCGGACGCTTCCGCAGCTCACGGGCTATAATCTCTCTCGACTGCATGGCACGACTTCAGGGTGAGCTGGACCTCATCGGCATCGACACGCTTTTTCAGGCTCTCTCGTCGCGAGGAGCGGAGGGAATCCTGGAGGTCCAGCGCGAGGGACAGCGCATCATCCTCGACATTTCAGCGGCGGGGATCCGCGTCGTCCGCGGGATCCGCCGGGTGCGGCCGCTCGGCGAAATGCTGGTGCAGGCGGGGAAGATCACCCAGGAGCAGCTCGAAGCCATGCTGGCCGAGCAGCGCAGCACCTCCATCCCCCTGGGGGAAATCGTCGTCCAGCGGGGCATTCTCCCGCGGGCGATGATCGACGGAGCCCTCCGGAAGCAGGTCGCCGAGGAGATCCACGAGCTCTTCTCCTGGACCGGGGCGAGCTTCGAACTCCACGACGCTTCCTACCAGGCGCCCCCGGACGAGGGGCCGCGCTCCAGCATCGTCGTCGATGGGAACATCGTGGCGATCATGCTCGAGGCGGCGCGCCGTACCGACGAGTTGCAGCAGATCCGCATCCTCATTTCGGACGACCGCCTGATCCCGATCATGACCGAGCTGCCCGGCCTCCTGGAGGACCCGGGCCTCGAGCGTCCCGCCGTCGAAGAGGTCGTCCCACTGGTGGACGGGCGGCGCTCGGTGCAGGATATCCTGGAAGTCTCTCTCCATCCGAAGTACACCGTGCTCCGGACCCTATACGGTCTGGTCGTGAGCCAGGTGCTCAAGATCCAGGACAAGGGCCGCTCGGACGGGCCGGCCACGGTGCTCGGCCGTCGCCGGGACAGCGATTCCGGCACCCGCACGCCGCGAAAGGTCCTGGTGCTCAGCGATTCGTCCACGTTCGGAGCCGGGCTGGCCCTGCGCCTCCGAAGCTCCGGCTACAGCGTTGTCGAAGACAAGACGTCCGTCGATATTGCCGAGGCGATCGAGCGGAGCTCCGCGCTGGCCGTGGTCGCCGATGTGGCGCTGGACAGCGAGGCGGGGCAGGAGACGTGCCGGAAGCTCAGGGAGGCCGCCCGCATCCCGTACATCGTGATCACGGGAAATCCTGGCCCGCACCTCGTCGTGCCGGCCCTCAACAGCGGCGCCCGCTACGTGCTGACGAAGCCGCTCGACGAAAGCCGGCTCCTGGAGCGCCTCCGCGAGCTCCTCCTCAGCTGAGGGCTACTTCTTCGCGCGCGGGCCTTCGTCGGGACCCGTCGTCACGATCATCTCGAAATCGTTCCCCTTGACGGCCTTGTGGTCGAGAGTCTCCAGTCCCTTGATTCGATCGTCGGGGGAGATCGAGATCGCCCACTCGATGCCGTTGTCCGCGACGATCATCCCGTACTTCTTGAGACCCTTCAGGATGGCCTGCACGTGGGGAGGGAAGCGCGAGAGGTCGAAGTCCTTCTTCAGTCGGAAGCGGTCGCCCATGCGCGGCAGAAGCGGATCTTTGTGGGGGCTCGCGTAGTGGGTGGCGGGGTACACGTAGGCGCGGCGGGTCTTCCGGAAGGTGACGCGCATCGCGTGTTCGACCATGCCCCGCTCGCATTCGGCGTAGCGCACCACCGCGGGGAAGATGGGGAGGCCCGCGGCGTCGGCCGACGTCCAGGTGTCGGGCCGGAGCTTGTTGCTGGTCAGGTCGAAGATGGCGGCCGAGCCCGCCTTCCAGCCCTTGTCCGTGCGGAAGGTGTAGAAGGTTTCGTAGAGTTTCTTGTTCTCGTAGTCGACGACGATGATGTGGCGGTCGCCTTCTCCCTGCCGCTGGATCTGGTCCAGCGGTACCTTGCAGAGGGGCCAGCCCTCGAGGGGAGCGTTGTCAGGGATCGGATACGGCCCCGGGTCGGACTCGTCGCGGTACTCAATATCCAGAGGCACCTTGGGCTGATCGGGCGGCACCAGAATGAACGGCATGTCGTGGTTCCAGCGGAAGCGCAGGTTCCGGCCGATCGTGTCGATGACCTTGTCCGAGTCGGGGTGCACCGGGCGCCCCGAAATGTCCTCGTTCCAGGGGTTGTCCTTCGGGAAGATCTGAAGCGTGGAGAGGATCGCGTCGGCCTCCGGCGTGTTGAAGAGGATCGGCGTCGCCTTCTTCGGCGCCGGCGCCGGCGCCGTCGCCGGTGACCGTGTTACTGCTGGCGCTTTGGCGGCCGGGGGCGGGGCGGCTGACGTCTCCGCAACCGGACTGCAGGCATGCAGGAGCGCGGCCAGCGGGATCAGCGCGAAGATTCTCATGAGCCCCTCCATTAGAGTATTGTGTCGGAGGGCGGCGGGATTGCGACGATAATCGATTACTTGAGAATCCCCTGGCTCCGCATCCACGCGACGCAGCGCTCCGTCCAGGTCTCGCAAGGCAGCCCGACCTTCCGGACGCCGAATCCGTGCCCTCCCGCGGCATAGAGGTGCATTTCCACCGGGACGCCGGCCTTCCTCATCGCCAGGTACAGGGTCACGCTGTGCTCGACGTCGCTCACGGGGTCGTCCGTCGCATGGACGATCAGGAGCGGCGGCGTGCCGGCGGCCTCGGCGATGGTGGGCGAGAGGCCCTCCTTTACCTTGAAGTACCCCGAGTAGACCGGCACCGCGAAGTCCGGACGGCAGCTGAGCTGGTCGGCGTCGTCGACCGGCTCATAGGTCCGCTTCTCGAAGTTCGTCGCCGTAGCGGCCGCGAGGTGGCCGCCGGCGGAGAAGCCGACGATGCCGATGCGCTTCGGGTCGAGCCCCCACTCTTTGGCCCGGCTCCGCACGACGCGGACGGCCCGCTGCGCGTCGATGAGCGGGCCCAGCGGCGGCACACCCTTCTCGTCGCCCGCTCGCCGCGGGCAACGGTACTTGAGCAGGATGCCGCTGATTCCGATCGAGTTGAGCCAGGCGGCGATCTCTTCGCCTTCGATGTCCCACCCCAGGTTGTGGTAGCCGCCGCCCGGGCAGATCAGCATCGACACGCCCGTGTCCTTCTCCTTCGGCGCGGGGTAGAAGGTGATGCTGGGCCGGCTGACGTTGGTCTTCCAGCGGGTGGGCTTCCCGCCGACCAGATACTCTTTGCCTTTGACCTTCAGATCGAAGAACTTCTCCTCGCCCGAGATCCCGACGTCGCCGGGGACCTTTCCCGGCCAGAGCTCGATCTCCTGCGGGGCGAGGGCTCCTGTCGGGAGCGCCATTCCGACGAGGGCCAGGGCGATCGGGACGATGATTTTCATGCCTATCTAACGTGCGAGCAACCCCTCCCCGAGGATGTCGTACATAAAGTAGGGCTGGCGATCCGCCATTGCCGTCGCGCGGCGGACGCCGGCCGGTTTTTGATGTACGGACCGGGTGGGATGAGGTAGCGAGCGCGTTCCGGCCGTTCGCAGCGTGTGCCTCGCGCACGGGAACGGGCCCTCGGGACGTCCGCTCGCATCCCGGAACTCCGACCGTCTCGTCCGGAGACCCTCCCGGGTCGGAAAGCGAGGCCGTGGATGAATCCTTCCGCGTTCCATCTCCAGGACCCCGTGGGTCTGTCCCGCCGGGAAGCGATCCTCTGCGTGGACGACGAGCCGCGGGTCCTGACGGCGCTGCGCCGCACCTTGAAGCGGGAACCCTACGACGTGATCACGGCGCCGGACGCGACGCTCGCGCTGGAATGCGTCGATCGGCTCCCCATCGACATCGTCATCGCCGACGAGCGGATGCCGGACATGAGCGGCACGCAGCTGCTGCGCGAAGTCCGCAAGCGCCGGCCCTGGATGGGCCTGATCATCCTGACCGGCTTCCCGGGCGAGTCCGTGATGGTCCGCGGCCTCCAGGCAGGCATCGACCTGCTGCTCTACAAGCCCTGGGACGATGACGCCCTCAAGAGCACGATCCGGAGGCTTCTGGAGGAAGTGGAGCGCGCCAAGGCCGAGCAGGAAGAGGGGCCGGACTACGATGTCGGCGGCGAAGCCGGCTAGAGAACCGCAGGAGGTGACGGATGTCCAAGCGACTGCCCCTCCCGGTCGTTCTGTTCGCGGACCGGGACCACACCTGGAGTCGCATCGCACGCCGGGAACTCCGACGGCGCGGGGCGATCGTGACCACGGCGGAGAGCGTCGACGAGGCGTTCCACCAGGCCGCGCTCCTCTGCCCCGACCTCGTCATCCTCGATGAGGATCTCCACGGCCGCGACGGGCGGGATCTGGTCGACGTCTTTACCGCCGCAGTGCCGCGGGCCCGCATTGTCCTGCTGCAATCCGAGGGCTCGCGGAGCCATCCGGCCGTCTACGCGTCGGGGCCCCGCTCCGCCGCCGCCGATCTCGTGATGGGACTGGCGCAGGGCGCCCTCGGGAGCCGGCTCCGGGAGATCCCCAAGACGCGCCTGGGCGTCGTGCTCTGCGTCGACGACGACCCGACCTACCTCCGCTCGCTCGCGCGGCTGCTCTCGCGCCGCGGTTACCAGGTCTCGGCCTTCGAGGACGCCGACCGGGCGCTCGACGCCCTGGACTGGCTGCGACCGGACGTCGCGCTGGTGGACATCATGATGCCGGGCATGGGCGGGCTGGACCTGGCGGAGAAGATCCGCGAGAAGTCGCAGGGCCGGGTCCCGGTCGTCTTCCTGACCGGGCTCGACAGCGACGAGGCCTTCTACGAGGGCCACCAGCACGGGGCCAGCACCCTGGTCGAAAAGACCGAGGCGCCCCAGAAGGTGCTCGACGTGGTGGACTGTCTCGCCGGCGATCTCGATCCGCAGGAGCGCGAGGAGTTGAAGGCGAAGCTCGGACTCGCATTTTCCGCGTAACGAGAATCATCCCTGCCGCCTCCTTATCCAAGCTGTAACTCTGTCTTGGAGATGCACCGATGGATCGGAAGCGACTTCGCCTCCTCCTCATCGACGACTCCGAGTTGGACGCCGAGCGCCTACTACGAAAGCTTTCCTCCGGCGGCTACGACCCCGTCTCCATCCGCGTGGAGAACGCGCAGGCGCTCTCCCGCGCAATGCTCTACGGGACCTGGGACCTGGCCGTCTGCGACTACAGCATGCCCACCTTCAACGGGGCCGAGGCGCTCAAGCAGGTCAAGGCCCAGAACCCCCAGCTGCCGTTCATGTTCGTGTCGGGGACGCTCCCGGCCGAGAAGGCCCGCGAACTTCAGGAGCAGGGGGCGGCCGGGGTGCTGTCCAAGGACAACCTCGACAGCTTCCTCCCGGCGGTGGAGATGATCCTCAAGGCCAAGACGGCCCCGGTTCCGGCCCCGACGCCGGCGCCGGCGACCCTCGAGGTCCTCCGAAAGGAGCACGCGACGCTGGCGGCCCAGACGACCGTGCTGGAACAGACGATCGCCGATCTGAGGACCCGGCTCGATCGGGCGTCGAAGGCGGGCGCCGAGCCCGTGCAAGCACCGGTCGTGCCCATCCAGCCGAAGATCCTGCTGGTGGACGACCGGGCCGAGAACCTGTGCGCCCTCGAAGCCCTCATGGGCGACCTGAGCGCCACGACCGTGCGGGCGGCCTCGGGCCCCGAGGCGCTGGAGCGCCTCCTCGAGGAGGACTACGCCCTCATCCTCATGGACGTGCTCATGCCGGGGATGGACGGGTTCGAGACCGCGACCCTCGTCCACCGTCGGCGCCGCTCCCGCTCCACGCCGATCGTGTTCCTGACCGCCCACGGCGACGACCCGGCCTCGATCCTGCGCGGCTACAAGGCGGGCGCCGTGGACTACCTGCAGAAGCCGATCGTGCCCGAGATCCTGCGGGCCAAGGTGGCCATCTTCCTCGAGCTGTACCAGAAGACCGAGCTGCTGCGCCGGCAGGCGACCAGCCTCGCGTCGCTCAACGCCGAACTCGAAGCGTTCTCGGGGTCCGTCTCGCACGACCTGAAGGCGCCGCTCCGTGCGATGCGGGCCTGGACGCAGATCGTCCTCGAAGAGTGCAGCGGCAAGGTGCTCGACGAGGAGGGCCAGACGAAGCTCAAGCGCGTGCTGGAAGCCGGCGACCGGATGGACGGACTGATCGGCAGCCTGCTGAACTACGCCAAGATCTCGCGCGCCGACATCACGATCGAGCGCCTCGACCTGGCATCGATCGTGCGCGACGCCCTGGACCCCTTGAAGGTCGAGCTGGAGCACCGGCACGCGGAGCTTCGGGTCGAGGAGCCCCTGGGCTGCGTCATGGGCCACCGGTCGAGCCTCTGCCAGGCCGTCAACAACCTGATCGCGAACGCGGTCAAGTTCGTCCGCCCCGGCCAGGTCCCCGTGGTGGTCCTGCGCTCCGAGCTCCGGCACGGCCGCCGCCGGCTCTGGGTGGAGGACAACGGCATCGGCATCGGGGAGTCCGATCGCGAGCGCATCTTCCGCCCCTTCGAGCGGCTCCACGGGCAGAGGGAGTACGCCGGGCACGGCATCGGCCTGGCGATCGTTCAGCGCGCCGCGGAGCGCCAGGGCGGCACCATCGGGCTGGATTCGGAACCCGGCAAAGGCAGCCGCTTCTGGATCGAGCTCCCGGCCGCATGATTGGCCACGGAGCCCACGGAGCCCACAGAACGTATTTCCTCTGAGGGCTCCGAGGGCTCTGTGGCCAATTGGGGAGAGTTCACCGGTTCCGCCTAGCGGATCCAGCCCTTGATGAAGAAGATGTAGAGCGCCAGCGCCATTCCCCAGAAGACGCCGAACGCCACCTGCGGCAGCGTCGCCGGCCAGGGGTTGCCGGCCAGGTTCATGCCGAGCAGGCCGCCCACTACCGCCGGCAGCAATCCGAGCGCGCTCAGGATCGCCAGCAGCCTCATGCCTTTGTTCATCTCGAAGGACGCTACGTTCATGTGGAGGTCCATGAGCGAGACCAGGCTCTCCCTCAGCGAGCTTACCGACTCGTGCAGGCTCTCCGCCTCCTCGGAAATGCCCCGCAGGAACTCGCGGTCGTCGTCCCGCTGGCCCTGGAGGCGGACCTTGCCCTCCGCGATCGACGCCAGGACCCCCTTCAGGCGCCAGAGGTCGCCCCGGGTCGACGTCAGTTCGCGCTCGAGAGCGAAGCAGGTCTCGAAGAAGCCGGGCCCTTCGCCCTTCGCCGGCACGTCCTCCATCCGCCGGACCTCGTCCTCGAGGCGCCGCACGATCTCGTGGTAGCGCTCCAGGAGGACCCGGGCGAACGCGTAGGTCATCCGGGTCGGGAAGGGCGCCCCGTCCGGAAGATTCAGGCGCGAGACTGACTCGGTGACGCGGACCTGCTCCCCGGCCCGCCGCTGCGAGAAGGTCAGGAGGAACGCCGGCGTCGTGACCAGCATCACGCTGGTCCGCTCCAGCTGCAGCGGCTTCTCCCGCGCGACCTCGGGCAGCCACAGGAAGAGCGCCGTGAAGCCTTCGGCGACCTCGACGCGCGGACGCGCGCTGCCTTCGACGCTCGTCTCCAGGAAGCGCTCGGGCAGGCGGGCGGCCCGCGCGACCTCCCGGATCTGGTCCTTGTTCAAGTGCGCGACGTGGTACCACTCGTCCTCGGAGCCCGGCACCCCCTCGAGGAACTGCTCCCAGGTCGTGGCGTGTGGCCGCTCTCCCTCGCGGAGCAGCGAGACCTCCGCAGCGCCGCCTCCGGCGATCCGCTCGCGGCTCTCCGGCCGCTGCGTCGCGCGGCCGCCGAAGCGCGCCCCGAAGAGGAACACGCGGGACAGGCGGAGCAGCCGCAGCACGGGCGACGAGCGGAGGGGCCGCAGGAAGGGGAGCAGCGACAGGAACGGGATGACGATGATGGCGAGGTCGAGGATCCGCCAGGGGTTGCGGACGAAGTCCCGCTTCCGCTCGGCGAGGGAGAAATGGACCGCGTACTCGAGGGCGAAGAGGCCGATGATCGCCCATTCCCCGACGTCGAGGACCCGCGCGGCCCGCGGGCCGAGCTCGAAGAGGATGCGGGCCAGCGCCACGCCCAGCGCAAGGAGCGCGACGAACCCCATCGTCCCTTCGCCGAGGCGTCTCGCGAGCGCGCGGAGCGCGCGTTCTCGCCGGGAGGGATGGGGAGCGGAAAGGGCTTCCATCGATCAGGACCGCGTTTGCGACAGCTCGGCCTTGCGGTGAACGACGCGCTTGGCGTCCTCGTCCGGCGGATTGAGCCCGCCGTGGTGCTCGGCCCAGACGCGGGTGAATTCGGCCCCGATGAACAGGATCTGGGCGGAGTAGTACACCCAGACCAGGAACACCACGAGCGATCCGGCAGCGCCGTACTTTCCGGCCACGCCGCTCTTGCCGAGGTAGAGCCCGATCAGGAACTTGCCCGCGGTGAAGAGTCCCGCCGTGATGCCCGAGCCCAGCCAGACGTCGCGCCAGCGGACCTGGGCGTCGGGCAGGAACTTGAACATGATCGCGAAGAGAGCCGAGAGGACCACGAGGGAGAACACGTTGTAGAGCACGACCATGAGCGCGGTGTCGCCTGCCCATCCCGAGACGAGGCTGCCCAGCGCCTGAAGCAGCGCGCTGATGACGAGCGAGACCAGGAGGATGAAGGCGATCCCCAGGACCATGGCGAAGGACAGGAAGCGGTCCTTGATCAGGCCGAGGACGCCGCGCCCTTTCTTCTTCTCGACCCGCCAGATCTGGTTGAGGGACGTCTGGAGCTCCGTGAAGACGCCGCTCGCGCCGAAGAGGAGCACGACGGCCCCGATGATCGTGGCCAGGATGCTGCCGCTCGTGTTCTTGCCGGCGTGTTCGACGACCGTCGCGATGGCGTCGGCTCCCTGCATGCCCATCAGGGTCCCGAGCTGGTTCAGGATCTCCTTCCGCGCGTTCTCGGCGCCGAAGATCAGGCCCGCGGCCGCGATCGAGATCAGCAGCAGGGGGCCGACGGAGAACGTGGTGTAGTAGGCGAGCGCCGCGGCCATCCGCGGGGCCTGGTCGCTGAGCCAGTTCTCGAAGGTTTCCCGGACGAAGCTCCAGGACCGTTTCCAGATCGACGGGCGTTTGGCCATGAAATTACCCCTCCGGGGGAGGCCCCCTGAATGAAGATCCTCGGGGAAGAGGCGGCGTTGCGCGTGCCGATTGGCGGGGACGACGGCGGGGTCGGTCCGTACGGCCTCGCGGAGGTTCCCATGAAGCAAGCCCTCGCCCTGCTGGCGCTGCCCCTGGCGATGACGGCCCTGTCCGGCTGCCTCACCCAGGTCTCCCCCTCCGAGGACTCCGGGTCCGTGGGGATCCTCTGGCGCGAGGGCTACGAGGCGGCCCGCGACGAGGCGCGCGAGATGGGACGTCCCATGCTGGTCGTGATGGTGGCGGGGGCGCTCCGGGACAAGTGCTGAATCGGCGGCGCGCTGCTCCGGGACGGAGCGCTGTCCGATCCGGTGGTCGTCGACCTGCTGAACGATCAGTTCGTCCCGGTGTGGATCAACGTGCGCACGACGCCCGTGCCCGACCTCGCCTGCATGGAGCACGTGCTGGGCAAGGTGGAGGTCGACGCGGACAACATCGTCCAGGGCTCCTTCAGCCAGGGATTCTTCGTCCGAAGCGTCGTCCTGGCCCCCGACGGCGAGACGCTGCTCAATCCCCAGGACGCCAAGAACACCTCGCTGGGCGATCTCTTCAGCGCCGGCTATTTCCCCTACGGTCAGGTGAAGGCAAAGCACTACCTTCCGATGCTGCGAGCCGCCCTGGAACGCTCCCGAGCGCCGAATCAAAACTGACCCGCGCGTTGTTAGGTCTTCATGCGCGTTCTGGGCCTCGCGGTGCTCCTCGGCGTCTGCGCGTGCGGTCCGACCCTCCCCGAGCAGTCCCCCGAGCCGCCCAACATCCTGTTCTGCATCGCGGATGACTGGAGCTGGCCGCACGCCGGGGCGTACGGCTGCTCGTGGGTGAAGACTCCGGGCTTCGACCGCGTCGCGCGGGAAGGCCTCCTGTTCACCCGGGCCTACACGCCCAACGCCAAGTGCGCGCCCTCGAGGGCGTCGCTGCTGACCGGCCGCAATTCCTGGCAGCTCGAGGAGGCCGCGAACCACGTCTGCTTCTTTCCCGCCAAGTTCGCCACCTACCCCGAGGCGCTCGCCCGCCACGGGTATTTCGTCGGCATGACCGGGAAGGGATGGGGACCCGGCAACCCGGGGCTCGCGCAGGGGAAGCCGCGCGAGCTGGCGGGCCCGCCGTTCCAGGCGCGCACGCTGAAGCCGCCGACGTCGGGGATCTCCAACCGCGACTACGCCGCGAACTTCCGGGACTTCCTGGACGCCCGCCCCGCGGGGCGCCGCTGGTGTTTCTGGTACGGCGGTCAGGAACCCCACCGGGGCTACGAGTACGGCTCGGGCGTCGCCAAGGGCGGGAAGAAGACGTCCGATCTCGACCGCGTGCCCGGGTTCTGGCCCGACACGCCGGCGGTGCGCAACGACGTCCTCGACTACGCCTTCGAGGTGGAGCACTTCGACCGGCAGCTCGAGAAGATGCTCGCGCTGCTCGAGGAGCGGGGCGAGCTCGACAACACGATCGTCGTCGTCACCTCCGACAACGGCATGCCCTTTCCCCGGGTGAAGGCGCAGGAGTACGAGCTCTCGAACCACATGCCCCTGGCGATTCGCTGGAAAAAGGGGATCCGCGCCCCGGGCCGGACGCTCGACGATTACGTCAGCTTCGTCGACCTCGCGCCCACCTTCCTGGATGTGGCGGGACTGGCGTGGGAGAAGTCCGGCATGGCGCCGTCGCCCGGCCGGAGCCTGGCGGATCTCTTCCGGTCGGACGCAGCCGGACCGGGCCGCGACCACGTCCTCATCGGGAAGGAGCGCCACGACGTCGGACGCCCGAACGACGAGGGCTATCCCATCCGCGGGATCCTGAAGGACGGGATGCTGTACCTCCACAACTTCGAGCCGTCGCGCTGGCCGGGCGGCAATCCGGAGACGGGCTATCTCGAATGCGACGGGGGGCCCGCGAAGACCGAGGTGCTGCAGCTCCGCCGCCAGGGAAACGACCGCCGCTTCTGGGAGCTCTGTTTCGGCAAGAGGGGATCGGAAGAGCTCTACGACGTCCGTACGGACCCGGACTGCCTCAAGAACCTCGCGGAGGATCCGTCGCGTCGGGCCCTGAAGGATTCGTTGCACGAGCAGCTGCTCCGCGAGCTCCGGGAGCAGGGGGATCCGAGGATGTCCGGCCGGGGCGCTGACTTCGATCGCTTCCTGTATTCCGAGGAGCCGCTGCGCGGCTTCTACGAGAAGTACAAGAGCGGCAAGACGCCGAAGGCGGGCTGGGTGAACCCGTCGGATTTCGAAAAAGAGCCGCTCGACTGACGCTCTACTTCTCGGGCGCCTTCGGGGGAAGACCCTTGGGACCGAACGGCTCCACCGGGTCGGGGTTGGGCGTGGGCATCTGCGCGTCCACCGACTTGCGCCAGTCGGCGAGCTGCTTCCGCATCGCCTCGGCGCGCTCGGGCTGGGCCGCCGCGAGGTCGTGCTGCTCTCCCGGGTCCGACGCCAGGTCGTAGAGCTCCACCTTCGAGTCCTCGAAGAACTCCACCAGCTTGTATGGGCCGCTCCGCATGGCGCCGCCCGGCCGGCCGCCCTGGTTGCTGTAGTGAGGGTAGTGCCAGAAGAGGGGGCGCTCCGGCAGCGCGCCCTTCCGGTCCAGCAGCGGCACGATGCTGAGCGCGTCGACGGCCTGCCCCGCCGGCAGCGGGACGCCGGCCAGTTCCAGCAGCGTGGGGTAGAGGTCCTGGCTGATGATCGGGACGTCGCACTCAGTCTTCGCCGCCACGCGGCCCGGCATTCGGACGATCCAGGGGACGCGGTGTCCCGCCTCGTAATTCCATCCCTTGCCGGCGCGCAGCGGCACGTTCGCCGTGGGCGATCCCTCGGCGGTGGCCAGCCCGCCGTTGTCGGAGAGGAAGACGACGACCGTCCGCTCCGCCAGCTTGAGATCGTCCAGCTTCTTGAGGACACGGTCGACGGCCTCGTCCATTTCCTGGATCATGCCCGCGTAGACCGCGTGATCCTGCACCGCGCGCGCCTTGAACCCGGGGCCCACCGCGACGTCGCGCGGTCCCGAGGTCGGCGAGAGCGCCGCGGCCTTCGCCTTGTACTTCTCCAGAAGATCGGGCCGCGTCTTCAGCGGAACGTGGGGCGAGTGGAGCGGCACGTAGAGAAAAAAGGGCTTGTCCCTCGACTCGTCGAGGAACTGGGCGGCCTGGGTTGAAATCTGCGTCGCGAAGTGCGGGTCGTCCGCCGGACCTTTGCCGGGGCCCGTATTGAGGCTCAGCACGACGTCGAACCCGTGGTCGGCGGGAAGCGATCCTTTCCCGCCCAGGTGCCACTTGCCCGCGAAGGCGGTCCGGTATCCTGCCCCCTTGAACGCTTCCGCGAGCGTCGTCTCCTCGGCCGGCAGCGACTGCCGGTACTTCGGCGGCAGCAGCGCGCCGCGCCGCTCGCCGCCGAAGAAATTGGTCGTGTGGAGGCGCGCGGGATACTTGCCGGTCATGATGCTCGCGCGCGTGGGCGAGCAGACGTTGCAGGCCGAGTAGGCCTGGGTAAACCTCATCCCCTGCGAGGCGAGGCGGTCGATCGCCGGAGTCTCGTAGAAGGTGCTGCCGGTGCATCCCAGATCGTGCCAGCCCAGGTCGTCCGCGAGGATCAGGACGACATTCCACCGCTCGGGGGCCTTGTCCTGCGCCAGAAGCGGCAGGGCCAGCAGCGACAGCAGCAGGGCTCTGATGAGCATGCGTCTATTCCTTGATGCGTCCCGGCTCACGAACGCCGGAACCGATTTCCTTGGTCGCGGAATCTCCGAGCTCCTTCCGGATCCCGGCCGCGAGTTCCCGGAGCCGGGCCACGACCTCCGGGTTCGCGTCCTTTACGTCGACGCTCTCCCCGGGATCCTTCTCCAGGTCGAACAGCGACTCCCCGATCTTCACGGTATCGTACTTCGCCGGCATGCCGCCCGTGCCTCCTTTGCGGCCGCTCAGGGTGGTGTAGCCGTGCGGGCAGTGCAGCTTCCATTTGCCCGAACGGACGGCGTGCAGTTCTCGTCCATAGTAGAAGTAGTAAGCCTCGTGCGGGCTGCGCGCGCCGCTTATCCCGGAGATGAGCGGCCAGATGTCGCGGCCGTCGATCTTGTGCTCGGGCAGGGCGGCATCCAGGAGCCGCGCTACCGTGGGCAGGAGGTCGATGGTCATCGCGGGCTCCCGGCAGACCGTTCCGGCCGGGACCCGGCCCGGCCCCCAGAAGATCGTCGGTTCCCGACAGCCCCCGTCGAACATCGTCCCTTTGCCCTCCCTCAAGGGTCCGGCCGAGCCGGCGTGGTCGCCGTAGCTCAGCCATGGCCCGTTGTCCGAGGTGAAGAGCAGCAGCGTGTCCTTCTCGAGGCCGTTCTTCCGGATCGCGTCCACGATCTGCCCCACGGACCAGTCGACCTCCATCATGACGTCCCCGAAGAGGCCGACGCCGCTCTTGCCGCGGAACTTGTCGGAGACGTGGAGGGGCACGTGGACCATGCTGTGGGGAACGTAGAGGAAGAACGGCCGCTCCCGGTTCTTCTCGACGAACGCCACGGCCCGCTCGGTGTACCAGGTCGTCAGCTGATTCTGGTCCTCGTGGGTCAGCGCGGACTTGACGACGTCATTCTTCTCGAGGAGCGGCAGGTCCGGGAAGTTCTTCGACGTGGGGTGGAGCGGCCACATGTCGTTGGAGTAGGGGAGGCCGAGGTAGTCGTCGAAGCCGTGCTGCAGCGGCAGGAACTGGCGGTGGTCGCCGAGGTGCCACTTCCCGTAGCAGGCCGTCGCGTAGTTCTTCTGCTTGCAGATCTCGGCCAGCGTGGTCTCGCCGGCGCTCAGGCCGACCTTCGAGCGGGGCCCGAGCGCCCCCAGGATGCCGATGCGGTTGTTGTAGCAGCCCGTCAGGAGCGCCGCCCGGGAGGCGGAGCAGACGGCCTGCGAGACGTAGAAGTCGGTGAAGACCCGGCCCTCCCTGGCGAGCCGGTCCAGGTTCGGGGTGGCGTAGCCCTTCGCCCCGAAGGGCCCGATGTCGGCGTAGCCCAGGTCATCCATGAAGATCAGGACGATGTTGGGCGGACGGTCCGAGCGCTGCTCCGGGAGGGCGGCGGGGCCCAGGGCGGCAACGAGGAGGATTCCGAGAAATCCGCGGCGAGGCATACAGTTCTAAACACGGCTCCGGTCGAAACGATCCGCGGGACCCGGAGAAAATCCAGCATCTCGAAAATGCCCGCGGAGCATCCATTCTAAGGACGGAAGTCTGGAATCCGCGCGTCAACAGGATAGGAGCAGCCCCGCTCCCCGGGATTTCTCTATGACCTCTTTTTCTTCACCGAACAGCGTTCACATTCTCCTCCTGGAGGACGTCCCCGCCGACGCCGACCTCCTGAAGCAGGCCCTGGAGAAGTCCGGCATCCCGTCGGCGATCCGGCAGGTCGACCGCCGGGAGGAGTTCGTCAAGGCGCTGGACGACGAGCGCCCCGACATCATCCTCGCCGACCACGCCCTTCCGGCGTTCCGGAACGACGAGGCGCTGGCGCTGGCCCGGGACCGCTACCCGGACATCCCCTTCATCTTCGTCTCGGGCGCGGTCGGCGAGGAACGGGCCGTCGAGGCGATGAAGGAGGGGGCGACGGACTACGTCCTCAAGGATCACCTGGTCCGGCTGGGCCCCGCAGTCCTCCGGGCCCTCGAGGAGTGCCGCCAGCGGCGCGAGCGGATGCGCTCCGACGATTCGCTGAGGCTCATCCTCGAGAACGCCCTCGACGCCGTGGCGACCATGGACGCTCGAGGCATCGTCATGGCCTGGAACCGCCAGGCCGAGCACGTGTTCGGGTGGGCAGCTGCGGACGCCGTCGGGCGGCCCCTGGCCGACCTGATCATCCCGGAGCGCTTCCGCGCGGCCCACTGGAACGGGCTGGCGCGCTACCTGTCGGGCGGCCACGGCCCCATCTTGGGGCGGCGCGTCGAGTTCTCGGCGCTGCACCGGGACGGCCACGAGTTCCCCGTCGAGCTGACCGTCACGCCCATCGTCCAGGGAGAGGATGTCTGGTTTAGCGCGTTCATCCGCGACATCAGCCTTCCCCGGCGCCTGAACGAGCGGCTCTCGGTCGAACATTCGGTGGCCAAGATCCTGGCGGAGGCAGCTGAGGCGGACCCGGCGGTCTCGCAGATCCTCGCCGCGCTCGGCCGCGGGTTGGACTGGGACCTGAGCATCTTCTGGCGCCAGGACCCGGCCCGGCAGCTCCTTGTCTTCGCGGACCGCTGGAGCGCCTCGGCGGACGTCGAGAACGTCGTGCAGTTCCGCCGCCGTCAGGTCTATCCCCGCGGGGAGGGCTTGCCGGGACGGGTCTGGGCGGATGGGGCCACCCAGCTCAAGGGGTCCGTCGCATTTCCCGTCCGGGACGGCGCCGATCTCATCGGCGTGATCGAGGGGCATCCCCGCCGCGAGGCTCCGCTGGACCCGGACCTGCTCGACGTGCTGGACGTCGTCGGGAACCAGGTCGCGCAGTTCCTGAAGCGGAAGAAGAATGAAGAATCGATCCGGATGACGGAGAAGCAGCTCCGGATCCTCACCGACGCCCTCCCGTCGCTGATCGCCTACGTCGACCGGAACCGGCGCTACGGCTTCGCGAACCGCGCCTACCTGGAGTGGTTCGGGCTGAGTTCCGGGGACATCCTGGGCAAAACGCTGACCGAGGTGCTCGGCGAATCGGCCTACCAGACCGTCCTCCCCTACGTGGATCTCGCCCTCTCGGGCGAACGGGTGAAGTACGAGGCCCGGATGACGTACCGGAAAGGGGGGGGGCGCTGGATCGAAGCCAACTACGTTCCCGACGTGCAGGCCGATGGGAGCATCCCCGGGTTCTTTGCCCTCGTCACGGACATCACCGCGAGGAAAGAAGGGGAAGAGTCCATCGCGTTCCTGTCGGAGGCGACCAAGATCCTGGCGTCCTCCTTTGATTACGAGAGCACGCTCGCGAGCATCGCGCGCCTCGCCGTCCCGCGCATCGCGGACTGGACCGTGGTCTTCTATCGGGGCGACGGCCCCGTGCGACCGCTGGCGGCCGTCCATGACGATCCCGCCAAGGCGGCCGCGCTGAAGGAGTTCCTGCAGCGATGTCCTTGCAGCGCGGCCCTGCCGGCTGCGTGCTGCCGGGTTCTCGACTCCGGCCGGTCGAGCATCATTCGCGTCGTGACCGACGAGGACCTGCCCGATCTGGCCCACAACGAGGAGCATGTCCGTTTGCTGCGGGAGCTCGGACTTCATTCGGTCATGACGGTGCCCGTGGTCGTGTCGGGCCGCCCCGTCGCGACGCTGACGCTGGCGTCGTCGGAGTCGGGCCGGGAGTACGGCGAGAGCGACCTCCGCTTCGCCGAGGAGCTGGCGCGGCGGGCCGCCCTCGCGATCGAGAACGCGCGGCTGTACCGGGAGGTGAGCCACGAGAGCGACGAGCGGAAGCGGGCCCTCGAGGCGGTGCGGGACCTGAACGAACACCTCGAGCGGCGGGTGCTGGAGCGGACGGCGAAGCTCGAGGAGATCACCCGGGAGCTCGACGCGTTCGCGTCGACCGTCGCCCACGACCTGCGCGCCCCGCTGCGCATCATGAAGGGCTTCAGCGAAATGCTGATCGAGGATTACGCGGGGAAGACCCTCGACCTCTCCGGCCAGGAGTATGCCAGGAAGATCGACCGGGCGAGCGTGCGGATGAGCGTGCTGGTCGAAGACCTCCTGGCCTACAGCCGCCTCTCGCGGGAGGAGGTCCCCATCACCGTGGTCGACCTCGGGGACGCGGTCGACGAGGTTCTGCAGGACATGGCGGAGGAGCTCCGAGCCGCCGGGGCGGAAGTGGTCGTCCGGAAGCCCCTGGGCCGGGTCCTGGGGCAGGGCGTGCTGCTCGCCCGCGTCCTGGCCAACCTCATCGGGAACGGCGTGAAGTTCGTCGCGCCGGGGACGCTCCCCCGGGTGACCGTGCGGGCGGAGGAGGAAAAGGGGGACTGGATCCGGCTGTGGATCGAAGACAACGGGATCGGAATCGAAGCGAAGTACCTGGAGCGGATCTTCGGCGTGTTTGAACGCCTCCATTCGCAGGAGGTGTACCCGGGCACCGGATTGGGATTGGCGATCGTGCGGCGGGCGGTCGAACGCATGGGAGGCGGCGGGGTCGGCGCCGAGTCGACGCCGGGCCGGGGCAGCCGCTTCTGGATCCGCCTCCGCCGCGCTCCGGCTCCCACGGCATCCGGAATGTGATGGCGGGGGTCTCTCGATGTTAGTAGCATTTTAAACACGCGACCGGTGGGGAAACAGAAGCGGAGGAGACGGCCGCCCATGTCAACGGATTCTCCCGGCACGTTCCCCATCGAGCTGTCGACGCCGGACGCCCTCCTCGTCCTCGACGAGCAGGGGCGGGTCGTCGAGGCCACGCGCCTCGCGTGCGACTTGACGGGCTACAGCCGGGAGGACCTCCTGTCCCGCTCGCTTCACGAGCTCTCCTGCACGCCCTCGACCCTCGAGGCGAGCCGCCTGCTGGGAGACCTGCAGGAAGAAGCGACCATCGCGCTCGACACCGGCCTGCGGGTCAAGGACGGCTCCACCCAGCCGTTCCACCTGCGTCTGAGCCGGCTCAGCGTTTCCGGCCGGCGCCATTCGCTGGTGCGGGTGGCCCGGCGCCGCCGCGCCTCGGACCGGCTCCTGGAGGACCCCGAGTTCATCCGGACGGTCCTCGAGGGCGTGGACACGGCGCTCTTCGTGCTCGACGCCCAGGGGAAGTTCGCCTACTTCAACAGGGTCTGCGAAACGGAGACCGGATACGCGTTCCGGGAAATCCGGGGCAAGGGCCTCTGGGAGCTGCTCCCCGAGGCCACCGAGCGGGACGCCGTCCGATCCTGGTTCGTCCAGCTGGAGCGGGGAAAGTTTCCCTCGGAAATCGAGCACGACTGGAAGACGAAGTCGGGCGGGCGCATCCGCCAGGCCTGGTCCAACACTCGGCTGCTCCGACCCGACGGGTCAGTCCGCTTCATCGTCGGCACCGGTCTCTCGCCGGTCATCCTGGGGACTCCGGAGGGGCCGGGAAGGGAAGCGGACGTGCGGCGCCTCAACGAGCGGCTCGAACGCCGCGTCGAGGAGCGGACGGCGCAGCTGGAAGACGCCATCCGGGAGATGGCGTCCTTCAGCTACACCATCGCCCACGATCTCCGGGCGCCGCTCCGCTCGATGAGCGGCTTCGCCCAGGCCATGGTCGACGACTACGGGAAGGGCATGGACGCGGCCTGCCTGGACCTGGCCCGCCGCGTGGTCGCCTCGGCCCGGAAGATGGACACGCTCATCGGGGACCTCCTGGCGTACGGCCGCCTCATCCACCTCGACGTCCGCCTGGAGTCCGTCAACCTGGAGTCGGTCGTCCGCTCGGCGCTGGAGCGCATGGGGGCGGAGCTGGCGAGCCGCGAGACCGTGGTCGATTTCGTCCGCCCGCTTCCGATCGTCCGGGGCAACCGGATCATGCTCGACCAGGTCCTGACGAACCTCCTCTCGAACGCGATCAAGTTCGTTCCCCCGGGCGTCCCGCCCCGGGTCAAGATCTGGTCGGAATCCCACGGCGGCCGGATCTGCCTCTCCATCGAGGACAACGGGATCGGCATCGCGCCCGAGTTTCACGACCGCATCTTCGGCATCTTCCAGCGGCTCAACCGCGAGGAGGATTACCCCGGCACGGGCATCGGCCTGGCGATCGTGCGGAAAGCGCTCGAGAGGATGGGCGGCCGCGCGGGCGTGGAGTCCAGGTGCGGCCAAGGGAGCCGCTTCTGGATCGAGCTGGCTCCCGCCGAGCCGGAATGAGGCGCCCCCCGCCGCCGTAACATCCACCCCGGGTCCGGATCTGCACCCCAGGTTGCTGGAGAGTGCTGGATCGTGCGGTCTCGCCTGAAAACCCTGGGCTGGATCCTGGCGGCGGTGGCCCCGCTCGCCCTGGTGTGGGGCCTCTCCCATCCGCGGCGGCATCCGCTGCAGGCCTCGCGCCCCTCCGCCGCGACGCGCTCCGCGCCGAAGCGGGAGGCACCCGCGCCGGAGTCCGCGCGGAGCGAGGCGGCGACGCTGAGCGGCGAACTAATCGATGCCGAGCAGCGCCCGGTCGCCGGCGCGCTCGTGACCCTCGTCGATCCCGAAGGCCGCGGCGACGTCCTGCTGGCCGGACGGGCCAAGGAGTTCCGGGACCGCGACGAGAAGACCGACGAGCGCGGCCGTTTTCGCTTTGCTGCGCTCCGCCCGGGCACGCGTCTCCTGATCGCCCGCCCCGAAGGCCGCCCGCCCGTCTGGACCGAGCCGTTCTTCGTGGAAGGGAAGCAGCACCGGGTCCTGACGCTGCCGGCGCCGCTCTCGCTGACCGGGCTGACGCACCCGCGGGCGAAGCTGTCGTTCACCTGCCGGGTCCCCGGTCTGCCTCACGCCGGCCACCGCCCCGTGGTCGTCGTCGCGACCGCGGACGACGCCGGAGGCTATCGCGTCGACGGCCTTCTGCCTCCCGCGACGCCCTTCGCGGTGTTCGTGGAGGCGCCCGGGTACCGGACCCGCTCCTTCGGCCCCTACCAGTTCCCCGCGGGCCGGCACATCGTCGACTTCGACCTCGACACGGGCCTGAGCCTGAGAGGCACGGTCCGCGACGGCGCCGGGCGCCCCGTCCAGGGCGCGCTCCTGGCCTATGACGACGCCCGCGCGGTGTCGGAGGCCGACGGGTCGTTCCTTCTCTCCGGACTGGAGGAACGCTCGACGACCCTGATCGTCGCGCGCGAGGGCCACATTCAGACCGTCCTGAACGCCGTGCGACCGGGCTCGATCGACGTCACGCTCTTCCGCGCCGCCGAGGTGACGGGGAAGGTGAGCGGCGGCCGCGGGCGCTACCTCTGCTTCACGGTGGGCGACGCGCGCTACCGGCTGGGACTGGGGGATTCGGACGACTTCCGCATCCCGGCCGTCCCGCCCGGTCCGCTGCGCCTGGAGGTCGAGGACGAGGAGCACCGCCTGCTGGGCAGCGCGATCATCCACGCGCCCGAGGGCGGCGTGGTGGAAGGCGTGGAGATCCTGCTGCGATGAGACCGCTGCGCGCGACCCTTCTCCTCTGCGCCGCCGCCGCCGCGCTGCCGGCCTGCGGGGGACATAAGGATGAGCAGCCGGCGCTTGTGGCGACGCCCCCGCCGGCGACCTCGTCGTCGTCCGACGCGCCGAGCGTGCCGGTCGGCGCCACGCCTCCGTTCAGCCTGGTCTGGAACGTCGGCTTCACCGAGAACGTCCCGATGTCCGCGATGGAGGCGCAGCTTCCGAAGTTCATCCAGATGAGCCAGGATCTCTGGACCATCACGGAGGGTCAGGTCTGGATCTCGCGCATCCGCTTCTCCGACAACGTCGCTCCGGGCGCCGAGGCCTCTTCGAGCGAGACGCTCCGGGTGCCGAACCTGGACGTCGTGATCTACCCCGCCGGGAAGTGGAACGTGGCGCCCGTTACGGGCGAGACGTTGTTCTTCTCTCCGTCCGGGACGCTCGGCCGCACGAACCGGCGCATCGACGTGCCCGACAACGCCCAACGCCTGACGCTGATCCACGAGGCGTCGCACTTCGCGTGGCAGCTGAGCTGGTCCGGGAACAACCTCCCGCCCGGCCTGGACGACGAATACGTGTACTCGCCGGACGACCCGGCCTGCATCATGGACCTGATGTTCCTCCCGCTGCGCTGGTGCTCGGGCGGCGCGCTGCCGTCCGCCAACCACGTGACCAAGAACGGCGGTCAGGGGGCGCAATCGTGCTGGGAGCAGATCAAGCTGGACTATCCCAACTTCAGCTACTCGGGCATCAACACTTCGTCCTCGGCCACGCCCGCGATGGCGGTCGAGTACAGCGACACGCCTTAGCCGTTCACGCCCCTCGAATTCTTCCTTAGAATGGACATCATGGACGACGTGGTCGAGGTCTCCTGTCCCTACTGCGGCGAGCCCAGCACGATCTCCGTCGGCGCCGGCGAGGAAGACGAAGAGTACGTGCAGGACTGCCCGGTCTGCTGCCGGCCCTGGAAGGTGCGGGTGCGCTACCGTCGAGACGGCTCGGCCGACGTCACGGTCGGCGCCGAAGGGGAATGATCGCGTAAGGACAATCGAGACGCTCCCACCGCGATTCGCCATTCGCGATGCGCGATTCTCGTCCAGGGCCTAGGGCGCGAAGAGCAGGAAGAGCCAGACGACGACGAAGAAGGGCGGCAGGAGCAGCGGTGCCGCGAGCCCGGCGTTCACGCCGCCGGGCGTCTGGAGAGGCGGCAATCCCAGGCGGGCCTCGTCGGGCACGCGCTCGCGCAGCGCTCCGCGGAACCAGACCATGGCCCGCACGGCGGCCGCGACGCCGACAAAGATGAGCGCCGACGAGATCACCGCCACCAGGGGAAGAAGGCGAAGGAGGACGGCGTGCCGGCGATCCTCCGGTCCGTTCATGGCGATGGCGTAGGCCGTGAAGAGGAACGACTGTGCGCCCAGGAGCCAGAGGGTGCGGTTGACGATCAGGTTGTCTTCGTGCTCCACCCGGGAACGCAGCTGGTTGTAGTAGGCCACGTCGTCAATGCGACCGGGCTTGAGGTCTTCGGTCATGACGTCCCCCTCGAGAAGGCGTGTTACTTCGCGTGGCCGAGGAGCTCGTTCACTGTTGAGATGAGTTCCTTGAGTTTGAAGGGCTTGGGGAGGAACTGGATGTCGGTCAGCGGGATCCCGCGATAGATGACGCTGCTTTCGGAATGGGCCGAGAGGTACAGGGTCTTCATCCGCGGATGGAAGGAGCGGGCGCGGCCCGCGAGTTCCACGCCGTTCATCTCGCTCATCACCAGGTCGCAGATCATGAGGTTGATGGACGGCGACTTGTGCGCTCGGCACTGCGTCAGCGCCTCGTCGGCGTTCTTGGCCTCGAGGATGGCGTAGCCCTGCTCGGCGAGGTACTTGCCCAGGAGGGTTCGGACGTTCTGCTGCTCTTCCACGAGCAGCACGGTGCCACGGGGCGGCGCCGATTCCGGAGATCCCGCATCCGCAGGGGTCATGGGGTCCATTCCTCCTCGACCTCCAGTTTACCTTGAGGGAACGGTGGGGAGGGGGAATTTCAGGCGCCGTCGCGCGGAGCCGCTCCCAGGGGTTCCGAAAGGAGTGGACCGCGGCGGCGCTCAGGTTTTTTCTTAGAGACAGCTACTTGCCCGTCAGCTTGTAGTCGCGCCAGAGCCAGCGGAGGGAGTCGGGCAGGATCGAGCCGCCGTGCTTGTCGTTGTGGCCGCCCACGCCGCCGACGAACTTGCAGTCGTACTTGGCGAAGCGCAGCGCGGCGTCCATCTGCTGGTTGGCGAGCCACCAGCTCCCGAACTGGTTGTCCACGTCCTTCTCGCCGTCCTGGAGGAAGACCCGCAAGGGCTTCTTCGGGGTCTTGCGGATCATTGCCGGATAGTTGTGGCCGCCGCGGATGTTGGTGAAGCTCCCGACGTGGCTGAGCACCTTGCGGAACGCGTCCGGCCGCTCCCACGCGGCCGTGAAGGCGCAGATCCCGCCCGAGCTGATGCCGCAGATCGCCCGGCCGTCCGGGTCCTCGGTCAGCTTCAGCGTCTTGCCGACCTCGGGCAGGATCTCCTCGACGAGGAAGCGCGCGTACTGGTCCGAGAGCGTGTCGTATTCGAAGCTCCGGTTGTTCTTCTCGTCCCAGCCCGGCTTCGGCAGCGTCTCGGACTTGTGGCCGGGGTTGAGGAAGATGCCGATCGTGACGGGCATCTCGCCCTTGGCGATCAGGTTGTCGAACACGATCGGGACGCGGAACCAACCCTTCTCGTTGACGTAGGCGTGGCCGTCCTGGAACACCATGACGGCGGCGGGCGTCGTGCCGTCGTACTGCGCGGGGACGTAGACCCAGTACTCGCGGATCGTGCCCTCGAAGACCTTGCTCTTCCAGGTCTCGTGGAGGACCTTGCCCTTCGGCACGCCCTCCTGGCGCTCCGACTCGGGCGGATGCTTGTAGGGCTCTTCCTGCAGGCCAGGAAGGGCCAGCGTCAGGATCGCGAGCAGCGTCTTCATGCCGGACAGCTTACTATCGCCCGCGGTTCTTCCGCCAGAGGAAGCGGCGGGGCGGACGATGGGCGGGATGGGCGGGCCGCGCGGCCGGCCCCGGCTGCGGCGTCGGCGATCCCGCCGGCTGCTGCGGATGATGCTG
>Ga0310812_10000082_pt1 | contig 45978 bp, 38 predicted proteins | sample NN3metagenome_FD_205747 | JGI IMG/M metagenome (GOLD analysis project Ga0310812, IMG submission 205747) | Soil microbial communities from experimental microcosm in Duke University, North Carolina, United States - NN3 | ecosystem: Engineered > Artificial ecosystem > Soil microcosm > Unclassified...
CCCCGGGGATCTCCAGGAACACTTCGCATTCCGGACCCGAGGCCAGCGGCTCCTCGCCGCGGCCGGGCTTGCCGGGCTTGAGGCCCAGCGATTCCAGCGCCTTGTGCACGTCGCTCGGCATCACGTCGAAGGTCACGACGGTCTCGTGCGCCTTGTTGCCCTTGGGCGCCGGCCACGTGGCCACCACCTCGCAGGGGTAGACCTCGGGCAGGTTCGCCAGCTTCCGGGGCGCGACCTTGCACGCCACCCGGACCGTCTTCTTGGCCGCGTCGACGACGATCCCCTGCTGCTGCGGCGCCGGGTCCGGGCCACAGAACGCGAGAAGCGCCGCGATCAGTACAGTCTTCATGTCACTTTCCTTCCCCGATGCAGACGATGACCGTCTCCCCGCCCGCCCACTTCCCTTCCAGGTTGCAGGTGCCCACGAAGAGGCGCCCGCCGTGGACGATCGGCGATCCATAGACCATGCCGGGCGCCTTTACGGCGGCGTCGTTCCCCAGGTCCAGCTTCCAGCGCGGCTTGCCGTCGGCCAGCCCGACCGAGTGCAGCAGGCCCTCGATGTCGGCCGCGTAGATCGCGTCGCCCGCGACCGCGGGGCCCGCGAAGAACGGCGCGCCGACCTTGACGTTCCACTTCGGATTTCCGGTCTTCGGGTCCAGCGCGCGGATCGAGCCTTCCGTGTCGCAGATCACGACCGAATCGCCGGCCGCGGCCGCGGTGGCCAGGATCGCGCCCGTGGTGTCCTTGCGCCAATCCACGGCCCCGGTGGCGAGGTTGATGGCGACGACCTCGCCCTTGGCCATCGGCAGCTCCTTCGGGTCGTAGCGGATCGTGCTGCACGGCACGATCACCGAGCCGCCCGCCAGGGTCGCGCCGGCCCACGCGTTGAACTTCAGCGGCACCTTCCAGACCTGGGTGCCCGTCGCCGCGTTCAGGCAGAACACCGCCCGCTCTCCCAGGCGCTCCTTGTCGAGGAAGGCCGACGTCACGATGACCTTGTCTCCCGACACCAGCACCGGCGCATCGACGTGCCAGGCGCCCTTGCCCTCCTGCCAGAGCAGCTTGGGCGACGGGCGAGGCAGCGTGGCTTCGTTCGGCGGGATCGCGAAGTCGGGGTCCTTCTTCTTCTCGATCTCGTACTTGTCGGACATCTCCTTCCAGATCTTCTCGATCTGCGCCTCGGCCTCGGCGGTGCCCATGTCCTTGCCGGCCAGGCTGACGTTGTTCAGGTCGACGCAGATCACGCCCGCGCCGCCGCCGCCCACGACGACGCGGCCGCCCGCGATCGACGGAGACGCCTCGATGTGCACGAGCTCGCCGGGCACGTCCAGGCGCCAGATGGGCCGGCCGTCGGAGGCGCGCACGCAGTGCAGCGCGCTGCCGTCCGTCTGGTGCATGCCTTCGCCGAAGACGACCCGTCCGCCGCTGACCACCGGCGACCCGACCGTCGGCAGCTTGATCGCCGGAGCGCCCTTGGTCCAGACGGGATTCTTGCCGTCGCCGCCCGCGTCGAAGACCCGCAGGGCGCCCGTGTTGAACGGCCCCATCACGGTGGCGAACAGGCGGTTGCCGGACGCGCTGAAAGGCGCGATGTACTGCTCCTTCTCCCGGTGGACCCAGAGGACCTTGGGATGCGCCGGGCCGGCCTTGCCGTCGACATTCCCCGTGCGGGCGGCCCCGCCGCGGTGCCCGGCCCAGTCCTCATCGCTCAGGGACGACGGATACACCGCCGAGGCGCAGAAGACGCCGAGAAGAAGCCCGGCGCGGACGGAACTCCTGATGCGGGGCGCTGGCGTCATTTCGTCGCTTCTCCCAGGAGGATGAAGGGATCCTGTCCCTCGTTGTTGAAGATCACGTCGATCGCACCGTCCTTGTTGACGTCGCCGAACGCCACCGCGCGGGAGTTCATGACCTTGCGGTCGAAGCCGACGTCCGCCGTGGCGTCCTTGAACTTGCCGCCGCCCAGGTTGCGGAAGAGCTTGTTCGCTCCGCCCATGCAGCCGACCAGGAGGTCGGGCTTGCCCTTCTTGCCCAGGTCCACCCACGCGGCCGACGTGGCGTGCCCCGTGAACTTCGCGAGGTCGCCCGACTCGGCCGTGATGTCGGTGAACTTCCAGTTGCCGTCGTTGCGGTACAGCTTGCAGCCGCCGGCCTGCGGGATGAAGAGGTCGATCTTGCCGTCCCCATCCATGTCCGCCGCCGCGGGCGCCACGCCGCCGGCCTTGTACTTAAGCGAGCCGCGGTCCTCCGTGAAGCCGTTCGGAGTATTGCGGAGGAAGATGCCCGTGCCGGCGCTGTAGAGGATGTCGGGACGTCCGTCGCCGTTGAAATCGGCCACCAGCAGGTGATCGCCCTTGTCGTGGCCGGCCAGCCCGTCGGGGCCCAGCCCCACTTTCTCGCTCACGTCGATGAAGGGGGCGCCGGCAGGCCCGGCGACCTCGGCATCTTTGGCGAGGAAGTAGTAGCCGGTCGGCCCGCCGCCGTTGCAGATCTTCATGAGGAGCGCGTTCTTCCCCTTCTTGAGGGGGAGCTTCACGAACGCCTGGTCCGGGGCCGCCCCGCGGCCGACATTCTCGGCGTGGATCTTCTGGCCGTTGACCCACACGGTCAGCGTGTCGTCGCTGCCCAGCGAGACCGGCACTTCCGCCGGGGTCTCGCACTCGATCTCGCGATAGACGTAGCTCGCGATGTTCTCCTGAAGCCCCGCCGGGAGAGACGTCAGGAAGTCGGTGACGGCGCCGTCCGGCCATTCCTTCTTCGTCCACGCGGCCTGGACGTTGGGAACCCGGGTCGGGTACTTGGCGTCGAGCTTGATCTCCTTCTCCGGCGGGAAGACCCCGTCGAAGTTGTTGTTGTCCGGGGCGGAGAAGCCCCCGATGAAGTACCAGGGACCGTACTTCGGCGCCTTGGGCACGACCGGAGCAGGCGCGCCGGGATTCTTGTAGAGCCGGAGGCCGAGGAACCCGTTGGCGAGCAGCACGTCCGGCTTGCCATCCGCATCGTAGTCGAGCCACGCCGCGGCGGTGACGTTGTAGTACGCCTCCTTCGGCAGGATCGCGCTGTCGTCCTTGAAGTTCTTCGGGGTGTTCGTGAGCAGCTTCGGGCCCTCGGGGGTCCCGAGCAGAAGGTCGGGTCTGCCGTCGCCGTTGTAGTCCGCCCACGACGCCGAGCGGGCGCCGCCGGCGTACGGAAGCGCGATCTCGTTGAGCGCGCCGCCGTCGACCTTGACGAGCACGACCTTCTTTTCGCCGTAGATCAGGAGGTCGGTCGCGCCGTCGCCGTCGAAGTCCGCGGGCGCGACGCCCTTGGCCTCGGGGTCGACCCGCGCCAGGTGGGCCATATGGGTGAAGCCCGCCATGCCGACGATGCGGCGGAAGTCCTCGCTGCCCCAGCCGATGAAGTCGCGGGCCGCATTGTAGTCCTGCAGCTTCAGGCTCGCCCGGAGCCGCTGAACCTTCGCTTGCCGGACGTGCAGCAGGTTCTTGTCGCCGTCCTGCATCGCGGGGACGATCACCTCGCGGTTGGCGAGGATCTCTTCGACCACCATGGCCAGCTTCTCGACCTTGCCGGCATAGCTGCGCAGGAGAAACGGCTCGCCGTGGCTCATGCCCCAGTCGCGGCCGCCGCCGTAGCACTGGTACCAGTAGGTGTCGATGGCGGTTTCGCTGGCGCCGCCGTTGTAGAAGAACATCGCCATCTTGCCCGGCTCCGCCCAGGCCATCACGGTCTGCCACTCCCGGGGATGAAAGCCCGCCTTGGCGATGTTGTGGACGAGCACATCGGTGGGGTGGACGCCCTTGACGTCCCGGATCTTCTTATAGAGGATCCGGTTGTTCTCCTTGTCGACCTTATCCACCTGCATGATGCAGATGTTGGTCGATTCCAGGATGATGCGGCCGAGCGGATACGCGGCCTCGATGTAGGCCGTGGCGGGCGGCCCGATCCAGAGCAGCGCCAGGGCAGCCAGGGCGACGGCGGTGGAAATCCGCTTCATGGCTTAACCTCCTTCAGCAGGCGCTGCGAGGGCGCGGCCCATTCGCTCGCCCCGTAATCTTTCACGATGCTTTCCAGGATCTTGGCGGCCTCCGCGGCCTGCTTGAGCTCCTTGAGGGCCGCGGCGTGGTGGTAGCGGATCAGGGGCACCCACGCGGCGCGCGCGGCGTCCTTCAGGAGCGCCGCCTCGTGGCGCGCGCGGCATTCCGCCAGGATCGTCGCGGCCGGCTGCGGCTGCCCCACCGAGCGGTACAGCTGCGCCTGGCGAAGGTTGGCCAGCGGCGCCACGGCGGAGCTCGCCAGCGGCTCCGCGCGGAAGCGCTCCAGCTTCGCAATGGCCGAGTTCACGTCGCCCGCCAGGGCGAAGCAGTTCGCCCGCTCGTACTCGGCGACCGGCCGCAGGGCGTGGTTCGGGAATTGCGCCCGGAATTGCTCGTAGAGCTCGCGGCCCGCATTGGCGGCCGCGACCCGTTCGGCGGGCTCGGCCAGCAGGATCGCGACCTGCCGGTACGCGTGACCAAGCTTCATCATCGCCTCGGGCGTCTGGGGGCCGGCCTGCGGGAGGAACTTGCCCAGCTGCCCCACCGCCTCGACCAGGTCCTTCAGGAGCCGCGACGCCGAGATGGCGTCGTTCGCGTCCTCGGCGGGCGGCGAGGTCCGGAGGATGCACTCGCCGTGCAGGTAGTAGGCGCCCGCGAGCTCGCCGCTCCGGTCCTGCTCCGCGATTCCGCGCAGGCTCTCGAGAGCCTCCGCGAACTTGCCCAGCCGGTACTGCGAGACCGCCGTGCGGTAGCGGGCCGCGTTGGCCGCGGCGCCGCTCGCGCCCGCCAGCACCCGCTCGTAGCGCTTCAGGGCCTCCACGAAGAGCTCCGGCTTGTTCGCCGCCTGCGCCTCCGCGAAGGCGGTGTCGGCGCGGCGGAGCAGGACGTCGCCCAGCAGCACGCTGGACGGGAACTGCTTCTCGAAGCGCGTGGCCGCGTCGTCGGCCTCGCGGTACTGCTTTGCCGCCGCGTGGGCGCCCACGAGCAGCGCGAGGGGCTCCTCGCCCGGCAGCTTCTTGTAGACCTCGACCGCCTCGGCGCCCTTCCCGGCGCGCTCCAGGGCCTGGCCGAGCGCCAGCAGGATCACGGGGGTCTCGGGGCCGCCGTCGACCTCCGGCGCCGCCGCCGCCTTCTTCAGGTGCTCGGCCGCGTCCGCCGCCTTGCCTTCCGGGGTCGCCAGGATGGCCTTCGCCATCCACCAGCGCACCGTCCGGGCCAGGCGCGCATGGTCCTGCAGGGGCTGCAGGGTCTTGAGGGCATCGGCGTTCTGACCGAGGCGCGCGTGGCACATGCCGAGGCGCAGCCGTGCCTCCTCGAGCCACACGGGCCGCTTGTCCTTCTGGGTGAAGAGCGTGAACTTCGGGATCGCGTCGGCGAAGCCCCTCAACTCATAGAGGACCACGCCCGCGTGGAAATACGTCTCGATGACGTAGTCGGGGGTCGGCGCCTTGACGAGCGCGTCCAGGCGCGCCCGCTCGGCGGGCTGATCCTTGAGGGCGTTCGGGTTGGCCAGCGTCTGCTTGGCCGCCGCAAGCTGACGGTCGTAGACGACCGGAACGGCATCATAGTGAGCCGACGCCTCGCTGTACTCGCCGGCGCGGTGGTGGATGCGCCCCAGGAGGTAGCGGGCGTGCGGCGCGTAGTGGGACGCCTCGAAGGGGGCCAGGTGGCTCAACGCGCGCCCGGCGAGCAGGTCGTTCTCGGTCGCGAAGGCCGCGCAGCCCAGGTAGTAGCAGAGCCGGTCCTTGTTCGGGCTCTTGGCCAGGGCCGCGTCCTTCAGCATCGGCTCCAGCGCCGCGACCACTTCCTTGTTCTTCGACGCGGCGAGGTTCGCCGCCGCCTGGTCGCAGGGGGCCTTGAACGCGTCGTCCTGCGCCCAGAGCAGCGCGAGGATCATGAGAGTCTGATGCACGCTGAGCCTCCTCCCGAACCCAGAATCCCGCCCGGAAGACCCCCGGGTGTTAAGGAATCATGAGGGATACTACACCCTGATTCCGGCTCCCGGCTTCAATTCTTCCGTACCCTTCACCCCCGCTCCATATCAAAGAATCTTTACAGTGTGACAGAAACCCGACGCCGCCCCGAATTGGGCCTTGGGGGGTTCGGGTCGTGATATACTTCTTGCCGGTCATGCTGAAAATTGTCGCCGTCTGCGACGAAGAGCAGGGGTGTCCCCTTTATCGTCGCGACAACCGCCTCGATTTCGCGACTCCGATCGTCAACGGCGTGGACGGCGTCCCCATCTGCTCCATCGCCGTCGAGACGCTGCAGAAGAACGTCGTCAAGATCACGGCGGGCGAGATGTCGACCAACTTCGCCCACACGTTCTGCGGCGGCTGCCAGGGCGGCAAGGCCTGGTGGAGCTTCGAGCCGGTCGTGAAGGACACGGACGCGACCCTCTCGCCCGGCGCCCAGCAGGTCATCCTGAACAGCATCGGCCGCATGAAGATCTTCGCCGGCGTCCACATGGCGAAGCTCCTGCGGATCGTGAAGCTCATCAAGGGCACGCGCGTTCCCGAGGGTCGCGCCATCGTCAACCGCGGCCATCCCGGCGAGGCGTTCTACATTGTCCTCGACGGCGAGTGCGAAGTGATGGGCGTGGACGAGAACGGCAACGAGACCGTGCTCGCGGTGCTCCCCGGCGGCGAGTGCTTCGGCGAGATGTCGCTCATCACGGGCGAGCCGGCCTCCGCCACCGTGCGGGCCAAGAACGACGTCACGATCCTCATGGTCTCGCGCGAAAACTTCAACATGATGCTCTCCATCGCGCCGGAGATCGCGATCACGCTGGCCCGCATCCTGGCCGCGCGCCTCGCGAACACGGGACGCCGCGTCATCGAAGAGCTCAAGAAGGGCCTCGCGGGCCGCCTGGACCTCATCTCCCCCGCGGAGCTCATCCAGGCGATGAACGTCAACAGCCAGACCGGCATGATCGCCGTCCAGAGCGGCGACAAGCAGATGACCATCTACCTCCACGACGGCCAGATCCACGAAGTCCAGATGGGCGACAAGACGGGCGAGGAAGTGTTCTTCGAGTTCCTGAGCTGGCAGAAGGGCAATTTCCGCTTCGACCCCGTCCGCCGCAACGACACTCAGAAGCAGGTCCAGATGGACACCGTCGGCCTGCTCCTGGAAGGCATGCGCCGCGTCGACGAGTACAAGCAGACCGGCATCTGGCGCAAGTCCTAGGCGTTCAGGTCCCCGCGCACCCTCCCGGGACAGAGTATCTCCAGGCGGATGCCCGAAGCCTTACTTGGGCAGGACGATGTAGGTCGCGGGCTGGGCCGGGGTCACCTTGAACAGGTTCCCGACCGTCGTCACCAGGCCCTGCGCCAGACGATAGAGGTCCGGCAGCGCGATGACGACCGCGATCCCTCCGGCGATGCACCAGGCAGCGACGTCGCCGAGGGCGAGCCGCAGCGGCAGCAGGGCCAGCGGGGCGAAGGTCAGCCAGAGCCTCCGGGCCTCGCGCTCCAGCAGCAGCGCCTTCCAGCCCGCACGGAAGCGGCTCTCGATCTCCGGCAGGTACTTGTCCACCAGGACGAGCATGCCGTTGAACTGGAGGAAGATCAGGGAGAGGAGGAAGTACTGAAGCGAGAGCCGGTCCAGCGCGCAGACCACCGCGGTCGCCAGCAGCGACGCCAGCATCACCGGGTCGCGGAGCGCCGGCCCCGTCCGCAGCTGCCGGGACGCCTCCACCGGATCGCCCGAGAGGAGCCAGCGGCAGAGCCGCACGTCGGGCATGAAGCAGACCGCCACCGCCAGGATGGCCAGCGGTTTCACCACCTCCACGCTGTTGAAGTGGCGCGCCAGCAGCAGAGCCCCGATGATCGTGCAGGCGGAGAGGTTCGTGAAGTCCATCGCAAGGTTCGACGCGAACACGGAGCCGTGCACCTTCGCGCCCCAACGGCGCGACCAGCCCTGCTCCAGCGCGCGGGCCGCCATGAGGATGGGGGCGAGCTGCGTCACCCCGACGACCGCCAGCGTCATCCAGAACGGGATGTCCTGCACGAAGAGAAGCCCCGCGGCGGCGCAGAGACACCCGAAGCGCGCCGGGTCTTCGATGATGTAGCGGTGCCGATGGGTGCGCGTCAGCTCCATGAGACCCCCCTGCTCAATCCTTCCCTATCATTATACGACACGGATTGGACGCCGCTCCTTGCACAAAAGTAGCAAGTTGTTACGGCTTCCCGGCCCGGTCCCGGTACCAGGCCCAGGTCTCCGCCAGGCCCCCCTCGAGGGCCTGAAGGGACCCTGTCCCTCCCAGGGCCTGCAGGGCCCGGACATCGGCGCAGTGACGCTGCACGTCGCCCGCCCGCGCCGGGGCCGTCGACACGGGCCCACGGTAACCGGCGATCTCGCAAATCCGATGGAGGAGGGTCTTGATCGACACTTCGACACCGGTCCCGAGATTGATCGTCCGCCCCTTCAGGTCGTCGCGCTTCCCCAGTTCGACGGCCAGACGGGCCGTGTCTCGGACGAAGATGAAGTCGCGCGTCTGCTCGCCCGTCCCTTGAAGAAGCGGCGCTTCTCCCCGCAGCAGGCGGCGCATGGTGATCGGGATCACTCCGGCGTAAAGACCCTCGTTCTGCCGCGGCCCGTAGTTGTTGAACGGACGCAGCGTGAGCACGCGGACCCCGAAGGTCTCCTCATAGGACCGGACCATGAGGTCCGCCCCCGCCTTGCCTGCCGCGTACGGCGTGTGAGGGAGCAGCGGATGCGACTCGGGCATCGGGACCGTCTGGGCGCTGCCGTAGACCTCGGAGGACGAGAAGTGGATGAGGTGCTCGATTTCCTTCAGCCTCAGCGCTTCCAGGAGGTGCCCGGCGATCTGGGTGTTCACGTGGAAGGCGTCCGCCGGGTCGTCGAACGAGTAGCCCAGCGCCTTCGTCGCCAGGTTGAAGACCGTGTCGACCTTCTGCTCCCGGATCAGGCGGCGCAGCGCGGCGCCGTCGGTCGCGTCCATCCTGTGGAACGAGAGGCCTGCAAACGCGCGCCGCGCATCCTGCAGGTTCTCCTCGCGGCCCAGGAAGAGATTGTCGACGACGTGGATCGCGCGCGGGCCCCGGGCGGCCAGGGCGTCGACGAGATGGCTGCCGATGAAGCCCGCGCCCCCGGTGACCAGGACGCTGCGGCCCGAGTACTCCATCATTCGATCCGGTTCAGCGTCTTCAGTTCCGGGGGCAGCTCGCGGAACGTCGCGGGCATCCCGATCGCCAGATGCCAGGGCGGGACGTCCTTGGTGACGACCGCGGCCGCCGCGACCATGCAGCCCTCGCCCAGACGCACTCCGGGGAGGATCGTCGCGCTGCCCCCGACCGTCACGCCCTTCTCGATAATGGCCGGCTCCAGCTTCGAGCCTTCCCGGATGGGAAAGCGGTCGTTCAGGATCACGCAGTTCGGCCCCAGGAAGACCTTGTCCCCGATCTGCGTCCCGGTGGGCAGGTAGACGTTGGACTGGATGCTGATGTGGCTCCCGAGCGTGCAGTTGTTGTCGATGACGACGTTGGATCCGATCAGCACGTGGTCGCCGATCCTGCAGCCCTCCCGGACCATCACACGGTGGCCGGTGCGCACGTGGTGCCCCACCACGACGCTGCGGTAGAACACGGAGTGCGACCGGATGAGCGCGAAGGGCCCCAGCGTCGTGCCCTCGTAGTCCAGGTACTCGTGGGCCGTGCGCCGGTGCCGCACGTCGAGCAGGACGTCCGACGTCGGATACCCGAGGATCACTTCCTCGAGGACGATGCCGCCCTCGGACACCACGTTCTGCCCGTAGGCGCGGACGGACTGGTGGATGTAGACGTTGTCGCCCTGGCGGATCGGCATAGTCCCCCTAGCTTAGAGCGCCGCGCAGCGCCCTGCAAACGCGGTCGACGTCCCCGAAGGACATTTCCGCAAAAAGAGGCAGCGCCATCGACGTGCGCTCGGCCTCGAGACTGTTCGGGCAGAACGGCCGGTCCTTCGCGGCCCGCTCGTCGAAGGCCTTCAGCCACGGCACCGCGTGGGTGCCGGGCCGCGTTGCGATCCCCTGGTCCCGCAGCACGCGCGCCACGCGCTCGCAGCGATCCCGGCCCTCGGGAAAGCGGACCACGAAGCTCTGCCAGGTGTGGCTCGGCGGCCGCTGCGCCGGCGCGACAAGGCCGCCCATGCCCTTCAGGAGCTCCTGGTAGCGCCGCGCCAGCCGCGCACGCCGCCGCAGAAGCTCGGGCAGCCGCTTCATCTGCTCGACGCCGATCGCCCCCTGCAGGTCGGTCATCCGGCTGTTGAATCCGGACAGCGGGTAGTCGGGAAGCGACATGACGCCCTTGGAGTGACGCTCGTGGTCGCTGAGCGCTGCGCCGTGATCGCGGAGCATCCGCACCTGCTCCGCCAGGGAGCGGTCGTCCGTCAGCACCATGCCCCCTTCCCCGGTCGTGATCGACTTGCGCGGATGGAAGCTCAGGCAGCCCGCGATGCCGGTCCGGCCGACGTGCCGGCCGCCGCTGCGCGTTCCGAGCGCGCAGGCCGCGTCCTCCAGGATCTTCACGTCGAAGCGCCGCGCGATGCGCCGCAGCGCGTCCATCTCGGCCGCCAGGCCGAACTGGTGGACGACGAGGAGGAGCCGCAGCGTCCGGCCCGTCGAGCGGTTCCGGAGCCGGCGCCCGCGCCGCTGATAGCACCGTTCCAGGGTCTGCGCGAGCGCGTTCGGCGAGAGATTGAAGGTGGCCAGGTCGATGTCCGAGAAGACCGGTTCCGCCCCCGCGTGCACGACGGAGTTCGCGGTGGCCACGAACGTGAAGGCGGGCACGATGACGTCGTCCTCCGGCCCGATGCCCGCGGCGCGCAGGCAGAGGTAGAGGGCGGACGTGCAGGAGGACAGCGCGACGGCGTGCTTCACCCCGGCGAAGCGGCGGACGGACTCTTCGAAGGCGGCGACGCGCGGCCCCTGAACCAGCCAGCGCGTCCGGAGAACCTCGCAGACCGCCCGCTCTTCCTGGGGTCCCAGGAGCGGACGGGCGAGAGGAAGGTTCTTGAGCATCAGCCTTGCCTCAGGTCGCGGAGCGGAGAAATCTCGCGGGGTTCCCGACGTAGACGCTGCCGGGCGGGATGTCGTGGAGCACGATGCTCCCGATCCCGACCATCGAGCCGTCCCCGATCGTGACTTCTTCGCGGATGCTGCAGTTCCCTCCCAGGTAGCAGCAGCGGCCGATCGAAACGGCGCCGGAGACGCAGACGCCCCCGGCGATGCAGGTGTAGTCCCCCACGACGTCGTCGTGGCTCAGCACCGAATTGGGCAGGATGATCGTGTGGGACCCGACCCGCGCCTGGGCGGCGATGGTCGCGTTCTGGAGGACGACCGTGCCGGGCCCCAGCGTCGCGGAGGCGGAGACCTGGGCGGAAGGATGGACGATCGTCTCGAAGCGCTCTTTGGGGACGCCGGTCCGGGCGATGATCTCGGGCTTCCGGAGGTAGCTGCCGGGGCTGCCGATGCCGTTCACGAAGACGGCGTCCTTGAGGGTGGAGGCCTTCTCGAGCGGACCGAGGACCGGGACGCCCAGGAAGGAGCGGCCCTGGCGCTCGGGCGCGTCGTCAAGGAAGCCGATGCACTCGTACTTCGGCGACGCGGCGTTGATGCTGCGGACGGCTTCCAGGATGTCCAGGCAGTTCCCGCCGGTGCCCAGGATGACGAGCCTCTTCACGCGCTGAGTATAACACGGCGCTCAGCGGTCCTTGCCGATGAGCCGCACGCGGAGCCAGAAGAGGGCCACGAAGGTCTTCAGGATCATCGAGAGGCGGGCCCCTTTGGCCGTGCCTCCCTGCCGAGGCAGGAGGTGGTACGGGACCTCGGCGAAGCGGGCTCCCCGGCGGCCCAGCCGGAAGATGACCTCCGGCTCGATCGTCGCGGTGCCGGGCACCGAGAGCACATCCAGCTCCCGCAGCAGGTCGACCTTGTAGAGCTTGCAGTTCGAGATCTCGCGGTAGCGGAAGCCGAAGAGCATCCGCGTCATCACCTTGAAGAGGACCGAGTTCATCCGGCGGTACCACGGGTCCGGCTTCGTCAGCCGGTATCCCAGCACCACGTCGACCCCGTTCCGCTGCGCCAGGAACGGCTCGATCTCGGCGACGTCCACCTGCCCGTCCGCCGGGCAGAGAAAGAGCCAGCGACCCCGGGAATTCGTGTGAAGGCTGCGGATGGCGCCCGAGAAGCTGAGGTTCTTCGGGTGGTGCACCACGCGGACCTCGGGCCAGCGGGCCGAGAGCTCATCCGCCAGCGCCGCCGTCCCGTCCGTGCTCCCGTCGTCGATGACGAGGACCTCGTAGGTCTCGCGGAGCCGGGTCATCACCTCGCGGGCGTTGCGGACGACCGACTCCAGGCATTCGCGCTCGTTGTAGGCAGGGATTCCGACGGTGATCTCGGGGCGCGTGTCGTCGGAGCCGGGCAAGCGGGGGTCTCCAGGTTGTCCCGAGTGTAGGTTGCCTCCGGGAGAAGAGCAAGCGTCGGGCGGGCCCCGGCGCTGGACGCGATCCGAACGCCGGGATAGAATCTGGGGTCGCAAACGACTCATGGATTCAAGCGCCGTCCCCTCTTCCCGCTCCCCGAAGCGCCTCCTGCTCCCGGCGCTGATCGCGATCGTCACGGTGGCGGCCTTCCTGCCGTCGCTGCGCGGCGAGTTCCTCCTCTGGGACGACGACGCCAACTTCACCTACAACGAAGGCTATCGAGGCTTCCGCGCCGAGAACCTTCGCTGGATGTTCACCAACGCGTTCGGCCACTACATGCCCCTCACCTGGCTCACCTGCGCGCTGGACTACACCCTCTGGGGGATGAACCCCGTCGGCTACCACGCGACGAACCTGGCGCTGCACGCGCTCAACGCGCTGCTCTTCTTCTTTCTGCTTCGCCGGCTTCTGCGGCACGCGGCGCCCGATCTCGCGGCCCCGACGGCCGAGCTCGCGGCCGCCGCCGGCGCGCTCTGCTTCTCCCTTCACCCCCTCCGCGTCGAGTCCGTCGCCTGGATCACCGAGCGGCGCGACCTCCTCTCGGGCGTCTTCTTCCTTCTGACCGCCCTCTCCTACGTCCGCAGCGCCGAAGCGCCGGACGGCAGTTCCTCCCGCCGCACGTGGCTGGTCCTCTCGACGCTCTCGTTCGCGGGCATGCTGCTTTCCAAAACGATGGGCCTGACCCTGCCGCTCGTCTTTCTGGTCCTGGACGTCTACCCGCTGCGGCGCTGGTCCCGCGCGGCCGTCCCGCGCCTGCTGTTCGAGAAGCTCCCCCTCGTCGCGCTCATGTTCGGCGCGCTGTTCATGCTCTCCATCTCGGCGGGACAAGCCGGCGGGATGTCCGACCGCTCGAACTACCCGATCAGCCAGAGCCTCGGCCGCCCGGGCTACGCGCTGATGTTCTACCTGGCGAAGACGCTGATCCCGGTCGGGCTCTCGCCGCTCTACTGGTACCGGCCGCAGCTCGGCCTTCCGCACGTCGTGGGCTGGATCTGCCTCCTGGGACTGACGGGCCTGCTGCTCTTCTGGAGGCGTCGTTTTCCCGCGGCGCTGGCGTGCTGGATGGCCTACGGCCTGCTCATCGCGCCCGCCTCCGGCCTCGTCTCCATGGGCTCCTTCACGGGCGCCGACCATTACACCTACGTGGCCTGCCTCCCCTTCGCGGTCCTGGGCAGCATGCTGCTCCTCCTGCTGGCCCGGCGCTTCTCCCTCCCCGCGGCGGCCGGCACGCTCGCGGCGATCCTGATCGTTTTCGGGGCGCTGAGCTGGCGCTACTGCTTCGTCTGGACGGACTCGGTCTCCCTCTGGAGCCGGGCGGTCGACATGGACCCCGACGTTTACTTCAGCCGCGCCAACCTGGGCCGGGCGCTCGCCGCGCGAGGCAAGCTGGAGCCGGCCCTCGAGCAACTCGATCGCTCGATCCAGATGCAGTCCCGCTGGTACGAATCCTTCGGCTGGCGGGCCCGCGCCCGCCTGCAGCGCGGCGATCTCCAGGGAGCGTTCGAGGACGCGACGCAGGCGCTCCGGCTCCAGCCCGACTGGGCCGAGGGCTTCGTCATCCGGGGCCACGCCCTCTCGAAGATCGGCCGGCCCCAGGAAGCGGTCGCCGAGTTTTCCAGGGCCCTGGAGCGCCGTCCCCAGTACATGGAGGCCCGGATCGGGAGGGCGACCGATCGGGCGAAGCTGGGCGACCTCGACGGGGCTCTGGCCGATCTGGACGAGGCGCTCCGCTTCGACCCGCAGCCGTCGTTCTACGTCCTCCGGGGCAAGACCCGCGCGATGCGCGGGGACTTGCCGGGGGCGACCGCGGACTTCTCACAGGCCCTGGAGCTGGCGCCGCCGGACTGGCCCCAGCGCCGGCAGGTCCAGGAATACCTCGATCGCGCCCGCGGGCCAAAGTAGATTCCCCCTTCTGTTTCCGGCGTCCCCCCTCTAAAATGGGGGGCTCCGATGCCCAAACTGACCATCGTCCGGGACGACAAGGAAGACCAGATCTTCGAGTTTGAGGGCGGCGTGATCACCATCGGCCGCGCCGAGACGAACTCGATCCAGCTCGACGACCCCGCCGCCGAGCCGCTCCACTGCCAGATCGAAGCGACCACCGACGGCCGCTTCAAGCTGGTGGACCTGGAGACCAAGGTCGGTACCGAGGTCGACGGCATGAAGGTCAACGCCCACTTCCTCGAGTCGGGCGACCGCATCTATATCGGCGGCACCTCCATCGTCTTCGAGGAGGCGTCCGCCGAACTCGGCAAAAAGACGCGGCGCATCCCGATCTTGAAGAAGCCGCGACTCGGACGCATCCCCACCCGCCGCATTTCCGTGGACGGCGCCGCGGCGCTCCGGCGCCTGGGCGCCCTGCCCCCGCCGGGCGACGAGAAGCTCACCCTGGAAGACCTGCGCGTGGTGCTGTCGTCGCTGGTGGCCCAGCACGGACCCGACGTCCTCCACGAGGCGAGGCAGGCACTCGAGCAGTACTACGAAACGCATCACGGTCAGCCGCTCTACGACGCGCTGATGCACGACCTCGACAACCTCTACCGGATGCTGGACATCAACAAGCTCATCAACTCGGAGCACAACCTCAAGAAGCTCCTCGAGCTGATCATGGACTCCGTGATCGAGATGGCCGGCGCCGAGCGCGGCTTCCTCATCCTGCGCGAGCGCGACAGCCTCGTCATCAAGGTCGCGCGCAACTTCGACCGCGAGTCGATCAAGAAACCCGAGTTCAAGGTGAGCCATTCGGTCGCGGAGGAAGTCCTCAAGACCGCCAAGCCGATCATCTCCGCCGACGCCCTCACCGACCCGAACCTCCCCGCCGCCGGCAGCGTGGCGGACCTCAAGCTCCGCTCGCTGCTCTGCATCCCGTTCCGCATCCGCGAGCAGGTCCTGGGCTGCGTCTACATCGACAACCGCTTCGAGACGGGCCTCTTCACCGAGGAGGACCTGCCGCTCCTGCAGGGCTTCGCCGACCAGGCGGCGACCGCCATCGAAAACGCCCGCCTCTTCGAGGAGAACCAGCGCCGGCAGGACGAGCTCAAGCGCTCCCACGAGGAGATCGAGCGCCTCAACGACCAGCTCAAGGCGAAGGTCGAGAAGCAGTACGCCGAGCTCGCGAAGGTGAAGCAGGACCTCGACTCGCGGCGCGCCGACGTCCCCCTGAAGCACGACTTCAGCTCGATCATCGGGAACTCCCGCGCGATGAAGGACGTGTTCCGCCTGCTCGACCGCGTCATCGATACGGACGAGCCCGTCTTCGTCCACGGCGAGAGCGGCACCGGCAAGGAACTCGCCGCGCGCGCGATCCACTTCAACTCGCCGCGCGCCAAGTCCGGCAAGTTCGTCAGCGAGAACTGTTCCGCGATCCCGGACACCCTGCTCGAGAGCGAGCTCTTCGGCCACGAGAAGGGCGCGTTCACGGGCGCGACGACCTCGAAGCCCGGCCTCTTCGAGCTCGCCCACAAGGGGACCCTCTTCCTCGACGAGATCGGGGACATGTCGCTCGACATGCAGAAAAAGCTGCTGCGCGCGATCCAGGAGGGCGAGATCCGCCGCGTGGGCGGCAAGGACGTCATCCAGGTCGACGTCCGCATGGTGAGCGCGTCCAACAAGGACCTCGCGGAGCTGATCAAGACGGGCCACTTCCGGGAGGACCTCTTCTACCGGCTCAACGTCGTCAAGATCACCCTTCCGCCGCTGCGCGACCGCAAGGAGGACATCCCGCTGCTGGTCGAGCACTTCCTGGAGAAGCTTTCCCGCGACGTCGGCCAGCCGCGGCGCAACGTCGACGAGCCCGCCTTCTGGTACCTGCAGAACTATTCGTGGCCCGGCAACGTCCGCGAGCTGGACAACGAGATCCGCCGCGCGGTCGCGATGTCGGACGGCCTCATCATGGTCGACAACCTCAAGGACGAGATCAAGTCGCAGGACCTCTTCAAGCCGGCGCTCCGCATCCCCGCGGGCGGCCAGCTCAAGGACATCGTGCGGGAGGCGACCGAGGAGGTCGAGCGGAAGGTCATCGCGCGGGCCCTGGAGGAGTGCGGCTGGAAGAAGACCGACGTCGCCGCGAAGCTCGGCATCTCGCGCCCCACGCTCGACTCGAAGATCGAGCAGTACGGGCTGACCCGGGGCAAGCCTTGAGTTCCGTGTACGGAACGCGGCGGATCGACGCACGAAAGATTTGCCGGGACGGTGTCATAGAAGTAGCGTTTCATAACGAGGAGGAAAGGACGTCATGCGGCTGCGGATCCTGACCCTGCTCGCCCTCCCCCTCCTCGCCGTCTCCCCCGCCGTCTCCCAGGACAAGAAGGACGCGCGGGCCTGGGCGGAAGCGCTGGCCTACTACCAGCGCTACTCCACCAGCCGCGACCCCCTCGAGCGCCAGAAGTCCGCCGACGTGCTCGGCGACGCAACCACGGAGAAGCACGACAAGATGTGCTGGCAGCTCGTCTCCGTCCTGCTCCGCCAGGAGCTCGCCAAGGAGGGCCAGAACGGGCGCACCGAGGAGAAGATCTCCGGCGACGTCCTCGAGGGCTGCCTGCGCGCCTTCCGCAAGATCACGCACAAGGACGTCCTCGAGGAGATGTTCAAGGTCGCGAAGCAGAAGCAGGAGAACCCCCGGATCCGCGCCTACGCGCTCTGGGGCATCCACGACAAGGGCGACCTGAAGGAACTCTCGGACCTCGTCGAGGACAAGAGCCCCGTCGTCCAGATCGCCGCGATGGACTGCATGGCGGAGAAGGCCGACCCCTCGTCGACCCCGCTCTTCCTCCGCGTGCTCTCCGAAAACCGCACCTGGGAGGTGAAGTGGATCGCCCTCAAGGGCCTCGAGAAGGGTGGCGACGAGAAGTGCATCGAGCCCCTGATCGAGAACCTGGGCAAGTGCCGGGCCGACGAGGGCCGCCTCAAGGACCAGTACATCAAGATTCTCAAGAAGCTGCTCGACGTCGAGCTCGAGACCGACGACCCGAACGCGTGGAAGTCGGCCGTGGCGGCCAAGAAGGCCGGCACCGAGATGGCGCCTGGCACCACGATGGCGGAGCCCACGCAGTTCTACGGGCTCAAGACGCGCTCGACCCGCCTCGTCTTCCTCCTCGACCGCACCGGCTCGATGGCGGACGTGGGAAGCGAGCCCGAGCGCACGCCCTACAAGCTCCCCCCGGACGCCGTCGGCAGCGAGAAGGAGCCGCCGCAGGAAAAGGCATCGCGCGACGAGTGCACCCGCATCCTGAAGAAGTGGAACGCGACGCCCGCCAAGACCCGCATCGAGGTGGCGAAGAAGGAGATCATCAACACCATCTTCGTGCTGCGGCCGATCGTCCACTTCAACGTGATCTGGTACGAAAGCACGCCCACGCCCTGGCGCCAGGAGCTCGTCCCCGCCACCTGGATCAACAAGCTCGACGCGATCCAGACCGCCGACAAGATCGCCGCGTCCGGCGGCACCAACATCTGGGACGCGGTCGAGATGGGCTTCAAGATGCTCGAGATCGCCCAGGCCAAGTCGGCCGTCAACCCCGTCACGCTCGACAAGAAGGCGAACTACGCGACGTCGACCAACGGCGTCGACACGATGTTCCTCATGACCGACGGCAAGCCCAACACGGGGCGGATCAACACGACCGACGACATTCTCTCCGAGCTCAAGAAGGTCAACCGCCTGCGGAAGGTGACGGTCCACACGATCTGCGTGGGCGACGTGCCCCCCGGCGGCGCGACGCAGGACAGCCCCGACCCGGCCTTCCTAAAGAAGATCGCGGACCTCAACAACGGAGAGTTCGTTCATATCAAGAAGTAATCCCTAGCGACGGGACTGAACTTCGCGAAGGGCCCACTCGCGCTCGGACGGGACGATGACGGACCAGCTCATCTTGGTCGCTTCCTCGATCGCCTCCTTCCACGGCTTGCGCTGGAGGATCGAGAGCTCGACGGCCTTCCTGGCCGAGCCGCGCTCGCCCAGCCAGTTCCAGAAGAGGTGTCCCCGCGCGTAGGTGTCGCCGCGTTCCGCGACCGGGTCGTCGATGTCCTTCACGCGGCGCCCCGACGTCGCGAGCGTGCAGATCGCGTTGTCGTCCTCGCCCACGAACTCCGCCATCCCCTCCAGGAACCAGCCCGGCGCCTCGTAGTTGCGCTGAAGGATGTGCGTCATCTCGTGATAGATGATGCGCTCGAACTTGAGAGGCGGGATCGTCACGACCAGGCGCCTCCCCTCGGCCCGCGCCTCCTTCTGCATCCGTTCCAGCTCGTCGAGCTTCTTCTGGCCCTCGATGAGCCCCTTGAAGTTGAAGCTGACCTCGCCCTTCGAGCCGGCGCTGCGGGCGCTGCCCAGGCGGTCGCCGTCGAGCCGGAAGTCGACTGCGACCTCGAGGTCGTCGGGGAACTTGCCGAAGCGCTCCTCGAGCGTCCGATAGGCGCCGATCCAGTGCTCCTTCTTCAGAAAGATCTCCAGGACGCGGCGCCCCACCTCGTCGCGCGCCTCCGGCTTCTCGAAGCGGACGCGCTCGAAGAATCGGTTCGCGCGCTCGTCGTCGGCCGCAAGCGCCGAGAGCAGGAAGATCAACGCGAGTCGCACGATTGAATATTACCCGCTATGGAAACAGGAAACGGGAAACAGGAAACAGAAGAGTCCCACCCCCACCCCATCCCGCCCCTTCGGGGCGGGCGCTCAATCTCCTCCCCTCGGGGGAGGACTGAAGGAGGGGGACTCTTCTTCTGTTTCCTGTTTCCTGTTTCCTGTTTCCCACCCCCAAACGCTAAAGCGGGGTGATTCCGCTTGACAAGAATTGGGGACGCGTCGAAGATACGGCAGCGGGACTTTTCCAAAGCGCGCTTCGCGTTAGAAATGTGGGAATCGCGAGGATGCGACGGGGGAGCGGAAGGGCACCTGGTGGGCTCCCCGGGCTTCAAACCCGTGGTACCGGCCACAAGCTGGTAGGTGGGTTCGATTCCCATGCGCTCCCGCCATACTTTTCCTGAGGGCAGAACGACATGGCTGACACCTCGAAACGGACGGCGGATGCGTCGAAGAGCGCCTCGCCCGACACGGGCAAGTTCAAGGCGGGCCTCGAGGACGTCGTCGCCGGCCAGTCCAGCGTCTGCCTTGTCGACGGCGTCGAGGGCCGCCTCCTCTACCGCGGCTACGACATCCAGGATCTCGCCGAGAACTCCACCTTCGCCGAGACCGCGTACCTGCTCTGGTACGAGAAGCTTCCGACCAAGAAGGAGTACGACGCCTACCTCAAGGTCTGCAAGGAGGCGACGGAGCTTCCCTACCAGGTCAACATGCTCCTCCGCCTCTTCCCGCGCACCGCGACGCCGATGGAGGTCCTGCGGACCGCGATCTCGTCGCTCGGACACTACGACCCGGACAGCGGCAACACCTCGCGCGACGCCGTGCTGCGCAAGGCGATCCGCCTGACCAACCGCATCGGGTCCATCGTCACCGCGCACGAGCGGCTCCGGAACGGCAACGAGCCGATCCTGCCCGTCCCGGGCAAGTCGGTCGCGTACAACTTCCTCTACACGCTGTTCGGCAAGGAGCCCGAGGCCCTCTTCGAGAAGATCTTCGACGTCTGCCTCATCCTTCACGCGGACCACGAGTGGAACGCGTCGACCTTCGCGGCCCGCGTCACGGCCGCGACGATGTCGGACATGTACTCGTCGGTGACCTCCGCGATCGGCGCCCTCAAGGGCCCGCTCCACGGCGGCGCCAACGAGGCCGTCATGAAGATGCTGCTCGAGATCGGCGACCCCGCGAAGGCCGAGGCCTGGGTCACCAACGCGCTCAAGAACAAGGTGAAGATCTCGGGCTTCGGGCACCGCGTCTACAAGACCGAGGACCCGCGCGCCACCGTGCTGCGGAAGTACGCCGAGCAGCTCGGCAAGCACACCGGCCAGAGCAAGTGGTACGAGATCTCCCGCGTCGTCGAGAAGACGATGTTCGACCACATGCAGAAGGAAGGAAAGAAGATCTACCCGAACGTGGACTTCTATTCCGCGTCCGTCTACCACTGCATGAACATCCCCCAGGAGCTCTTCACCCCGATCTTCGCGATGAGCCGGATCACGGGCTGGACGGCCCACATCATGGAGCAGTGGGCGAACAACCGGCTCATCCGCCCGCGCGCGGAATACACCGGCCCCCTGCGGCTGTCCTACACGCCCATCGAGAAGCGGTAGGCCCAGGCTCGCAGTAACGGGACCCGGGGGTGGGAGTCCTACGCATATATGTTCTTCCCGCTCAGCGATGAGAACCCCACCCAGCGGCGGCCGATCGTCAACTACATCCTGATCGCCGTCAACGTCGTCGCCTTTCTGGCGACCCTTCCCGCCCGCCAGAGCGACCTGATCCACTGGATGATGGTCCCCGCGCACCTGCATTGGCCGTCGCTCTTCACGAACATCTTTCTCCACGCGAACTGGATCCACCTGCTGGGCAACCTGTGGATGCTCTGGATCTTCGGCGACAACGTCGAGGATCGTCTGGGCCATCTGGGGTACGTGGTTTTCTACTTCGTCTGCGGACTTGCGGCGGACGCCGCCCACATCGTCACGAACGCCGGCTCCAGCATCCCCACGCTGGGCGCCTCGGGCGCGATCGCGGGCGTCATGGGCGCCTACATCTGGTTCTATCCCCGGCATCGCGTGAAGACGCTCGTCTTCTTCGGCTTCTTCTTCGACTTCTGGCACATCCCCGCCTTCGTCTGGATCGGCATCTGGTTCCTGGAGCAGCTGCTCCTGAGCACGCGCGGTCTGGCGGGGGGCGTGGCCTACATGGCGCACATCGGCGGCTTCATCGGCGGCCTCGGCATTGCCGCTCTCGTCGGCGTCCTCGCCGGCCGCTGGCCCTCCCGCCGCCGCGACGCCCCCCTCGAAGCCAGGGCGCCGGAGCGCCGCTTCTTCACCCCCATCCCCGACGATCCCGGCATCGAGTTCATCGACGAGCCCGGCGACGGCTACTCGGTGCTTCGCCTGACGGAGGATGCGGCCGACGTCGCCCGCATCGGGCCCGTCGTGGCCGCGCTCACCAAGGAGACGCCGTCCGAGGTCGGGGCCCGCCTCGAGGCGACGCGGGGCATGATCGCCCGGGCGGTCCCCCTCGACGCGGCCAACCAGATCCAGCGCGAGCTCCACGTGCTCGGCATCCCGTCGGCCAAGATCCTTCACAACCGATCGAACATGCCGCCGCGGCCGATCCCCGTCGAGGGCGCCAGCTGGGACGACCGCACTCTGCGGCTCCGCGCCGGCGAGCAGATCGTGATGGTCCCCTGGTCCGCGCCCTTCCTCTTCGTCGGGGCCCGCATCGACGGCGTCCCCTTCGTCGAAATCTTCGTCAACCGCCGGACCGCCTACCGGATCCGCGATGCCCGCCACATCCCGCTCACCGAGATCGACTCCGGCAGCCGCTCGGAGCTGGCGACCGATCTGGGCGGGCTCGCGCGGGCGGCGCTCAACCGGGCGGCCGGTTCGGCGAATGACGGCCTCCGCGCCCTCGCGGGCGACGGGAACGGGGGGCGGCTGGACTTCAGGAACGCCGCGGACTACGATGACTACATCTTCTGGCTGTACAACCTGATCCTGGCCAAGGGAATCCCGAGCGCGCGAGGATGACGTGAGACGAGCGACGATCATCACGGTCCGATCGTTGATCGTCCTCCTCCTCCTCGGCGCCGCCGCCGACCTCAAGCTTCCCGGCCGCAGCCGCGACCGCGTCCGCATCCACCTGGTGGACCGCTCGGCCTCGGTCCTCGTCCCCGGTCCCGTCGAGTCCCTCCAGCCGGGCAACGCGGACGAGATCATCGCCGACGACGTCGCGAAGCGCTCGGGCGGCGACATCATCACCTGGGCCTCCTTCGGCCGCGCCCCCGCATTCGAATCGCGCTCGGTCGACCCGTCCGCGACGGACCTCGCCGCCGCCCTCACGGCCGCGCTCGGCCGCAATCCGACCGAGATCGTGCTCTACAGCGACGGCCGCGGCGATCCCGGGACCGCGCTCTTCCTCTGCCGCGATCGCAAGGTGCCCGTCTACGTCTTCCCGCTCGGCCCCACCAGCGTGAAGGACGTGCGCATCGTCCGCATCGAGGCCCCCGCCGGCGCGGCGTCGAACGCGCCCGTGCCGATCGCGGTGGTCGTCGAGTCGACCTTCGACGTCAAGGCGAGGGTCCGCGTCGGCTCCGAGGCCCGGGAGCTGACTCTGACGGCGAACGTCCCGTCGCGGCAGGCCTTCACGCTCCCGGGAACGGGCCGCTTCAGCGTCGACCTCGACGTGGAGGACGCCTGCGCCGAGAATAATCACGCGAGGGGAGAGGTGCTTCCTCGCAGCGAGAAGCGCAAGATCCTGTTCCTGTCGAAGACTGCCCCCGCGCTGTCGGAGTTCGACGTCGACGTTGCCGCCAAGATCGAGACGCTCGCGCCCTATGAGGCCGTCGTCCTGGACAACGTCGACCTCTCCCCCGCCGATCAACAGACGCTCGCCGCCTGGGTGAAGTCCGGCGGAGGCCTGCTGCTCGCGGGAGGGCTCCGGAGCTATGCGCTGGGGTCCTGGAAGGGCACGCCGCTCGAGGAGCTTTCGCCGCTGAAGATCAAACCCGACCTCAAGGTCGCCGCCGTCCTGGGGATCGACTCGTCCGGAAGCATGACCAACGAGTTCTATCCCGCGATCGACGTGCTGAAGGAGGCCATGGGCCGCTTCGACGACGACGACGACGTCATCGCCATGACCTTCGCCACCGAAGCGAAGATCATGCCCGTCGAGGCGCTCCGCAAAGAGCATCCCAATGGCGGCACGCGCATCGCGAGAGGCATCCAAGTCGCGCGACGCCACCTGCAAACCCGGGCCGCGGGCCGCAAGGTGATCGTGCTCATGACCGACGGAGAGAGCAGCGAGGACGAAAAGCCGGAGCAGATCCAGCAGGAGATTGCGCAGCTGGGAGATATCGCGCTGATCGTCATCACGACCAAGAAGGAGGTCCCGGGAGCCGTGAACAAACACATCACGGATTGGAAGGGATTGAGCCAGCAGCTCGAGAATGTCGTCAAGGGCATGCAAGACCCGGAGCGCCTCAACCCGGGCCCGGTCGAGTTCGGCGCGCATCCCGCGACCGCCGGCGTCGCTGCCTTCAGCCCCGCCTGGATCAACCGGACCACCGCCAAGGCGGGAGCCCAGGTGGTCGCCACCGTCGGGCGCGCGCCGGCGCAGGATCCCGTGCTGGCCTTCGGCAGCGTCGAGAAGGGTCGCGTCGGGGCCCTGACGATGGATCCCGCCGCGGCGCCCGCCCGCTTGCTCCGACAGGCCATCGAGGTCGTGGCGGGCGACGGGTCCGCCGGCCTGACGCTTTCGATCGACCCGCCCCTCGTTCACGCGCGAGGGACCTTCAAGGAGAGCCGCTTCGAGACGACGATGACCCCGGTCCTCATGAAGCAGGTCGCGTCGGATGCCTGGGAAGGCCGGCTGCCCGACGGACTGAGCGGGACGGTCGTCGTCGCCAAAGGACGCGCCCGCGCGGCGGCCACGATCCCCTGCCTGCCGGAGTACGAGAAGCTGGGCGTCGACCGCGCGGCCCTGGAGCGGATCGCGACGGAAACCGGCGGACGCGTGCTGCGCTCGCCGTACGACCTGCCCCTCCTTCCCCGGGCCGAGAATCCCGCTCCGGTCAGCGGCCGCACGTTCTTCCTCGTCGCGGCGCTGGCGCTGGTCTTCGTCGAGCTGGCCGTCTCGACCTTCTGGAAGGTATAATTCATGCACCATGCCCCTGAAGCGTAAACTCCTCATCGCCGCCCTCATCGCGCTGCCGGCCCTCGTCCTGCTCCCGACCTTCCTGCTGTCCACGCCGATGATGGAGGTCTACCAGCGCAGCATCGACCGCAACCCGGACTCCGAGCGCTCGAAGTGGATGCAGATGACGTCGGCGGACTGGTGCTCCCGGACCTGGCGGCCCGAGATGGCCGCGACCGGCTACCGCCTCTACTACGAACGCTACAAGAACGACATCCACCGCGCCAGCGCCCTGCTCCGCTACGCCCAGTCCCTCGAGGACGCGGGCCGCAGTGCGGACGCCCGCGACATCTACCGGAAGTACCTGACCGAGTACCCCGACCTCGAGGGCCGGCACGACGCGCAAATCGGCATCAACCGCATCGAGAATTGTCGCCCTTAGGCCGTTTCTATCGTATTCTCCCCTCTTACCGATGCCCGTCTTCAAGGCGTACGACATCCGCGGCAAGTATCCTGCCGAGATCGACGAGTCTCTCGCCGAGCGGCTGGGCGGCGCCCTGGTCCGATTCCTGAAGGCGAAGCGCATCGCCGTCGGCCGCGACGTCCGCCTCTCCGCCCCCGCCATCGCGGCGGCCGTCTCGAAGGGCGCGGGCTGTGAAGTCGTCGACGTCGGGCTCTGCACGACCCCGATGCTCTACTACGCCGTGGGCCATCTCGGGCTCGACGGCGGCGTGATGGTGACGGCCTCCCACAACCCGCCCGGCGACATCGGCTTCAAGCTCTGCCGCGAGCGGGCCTTCCCTCTTAGCGAGAAGACCGGCCTCAAGGAGATCGAGAAACTGGCGGCCGAGAAGGCGCCCGGCGGCTCGACGATCGTCTCCCGCTCGATCCAGGCGGAGTACCGGACCCACCTGAGGAAGCAGATCGAGAAGGCGCCGAAGCTCAAGATCGCCATCGACACCGCGCACGGGGCCGTCGGCGCGCACTTCGACGCGATCTTCGGCGATCTTCCCATCGACTTCCAGCGCCTCTGCTGGAAGCCCGACGGCAACTTCCCCAGCCACGAGCCCAACCCGCTCAAGGACGAGAACGTGCGGGACCTGCAGGCGGCCATGAAGGCGACCGGCGCCGACCTCGGCGTGGCCTTCGACGGCGACGGCGACCGCTGCATGTTCTTCGGTCCCGGCGGAGTGAGAATCGGCTGCGACCTGATCACGATCCTGCTCGCCCGCTCGGAGCTGCGCCGGCAGCCCGGCTCGGCCATCGTCTACGACCTCCGCTCCAGCCGCGTGGTCCCCGAGGAGATCCGCAAGGCGGGCGGCCGTCCCATCCGCGAACGCGTCGGCCACTCCTTCATCAAGGAGACGATGAAGAAGAACGACGCGGTCTTCGGCGGCGAGCTCTCCGGCCACTTCTACTTCAAGGAGCACTACTTCGCCGACTCGGGCCTGATGGCGCTCGCCAAGGTGCTCGACCTCCTCGGCCGCGAAGGAAAGCCGATCGACGAGCTGCTCGCCCCGCTGCGTCGGACCGCCGCCACGGGCGAAATCAACTTCCAGGTCGCCGACAAGGACGCGCTGCTCGCAACGCTCGCGAAGACCTACAAGGACGGGAAAGCCGACCACCTCGACGGGCTGACGATCGAATACGCGGACTGGTGGTTCAACGTCCGGCCCTCGAACACCGAGCCCTACCTGCGCCTCAACCTCGAGGCGAACACTCCGGAGCTTCTCGAGCAGAAGCGCGGCCAGTTGTACAAGCTCCTCGGCGAGCCGGTCTAGGCCTTCATAAACCGTTAATCCTTGATGTGCCGCCGAGGGAGGGATACAGTTATTTGAGGGCTGGGTTTCAGTCTGCTGCCGTGGCGGACGCCGGCTTTTTGTTTCTTTGGAGGGCTTGGGATCCCGACGAGCGGGACTGGATGGGTAGTTCCGTCCGGCGGTGGTCGCCGGACGCAGCGTACGGAACACTAGGAGGCAACCCGATGTCCAAGAAGCGCAAAGGGTTCACCCTGGTCGAGCTGCTGGTCGTTATCGTCATCATTGGTATTCTTGCAGCTCTTCTTCTGCCGGCAATCACCAGGGCGATCCGTCGCGCGAGGGTGACCTCGTGCGCCAACAACCTGCGTCAAATGTGGACGCTTCAGGTGACCTACATGAGCCAGTTCGGCGGCCGCATGAAGGCCATGAGCCCCGCCGAAGGCGTCATGTTCTGGCAGGTGCTGACCAGCACCACGCCCCCCCTGGTCGACTCCACGGAGATGGAAGTCTTCCTCTGTCCCGTGAAGGGTGAGCCGACTCCGGGCGAAATCGACTACTACGGTCCCGGCAAGTCGGTCAATCGGCTCGCCGGCGGTGACCCGGTCGGCTGCGACGATCCGGACAACCACCGCGAGGGCAACAGCTCCGGCAGCGGCGGCAGCGACGCCAGCGGTAACGTGCTGCGAAAATCAGGCGACGTGCTCGAAATGTCCGGCAACGATTGGAACCAGGTCATGAATCCCAGCAGCGGGGCCGGACCCAAGAAGTAGTCGCGTCCAGGCGATCACGAAGCCCCGGCGGCAACGCCGGGGCTTCTTTTTTTTCCCGCGACGAGCCCGCCCCTCGGACGGGGATTTCCGGTATGATCACGGCGTGAAACGGGCGGCCCCCTATCTCCTCTTCGCCGGCGTCACGCTGGCCGTCTTCTGGAGGTTCCTGCTCTTCGGACACACCCTCTACGCGGTGCCCTCCCTCGGGGCCCAGTTCGGAGAGCCGCAGCAGGCGCCGCGCGGCTGGTTCGTTTCCGCCTACCGCCATACCCGGATCGGCGACAACGTCGCGCTCCTCGCGGGCCACCTGCGCCAGTACAACGAGGGCCTCAAGGCCAACGAGCTCCGCCTCTGGAACCCCTCCCTCTTCTGCGGCCTGCCCGCCTACGCGGACCCGATGCTCCACCCGTTCTATCCCCCGACGCTGCTCCTGCAGCGGATCTTCTCCCCGGACGCCGGCTACGAGCTCTTCCTCATGCTCCACCTCTTCTTCTCCGGCGTGGCCATGTACCTCCTGCTGCGCCGGGGGGCCGGACGCTCCGACGTCGCCTCGACGGCCGGCGGGCTGATCTGGATGCTGGGCGGCTACAACGCCGCGTGGTTCTCGACCGCCATCCTCGCCGGCGTGAGCGTCTTCGGACCCCTCGCGCTCCTGGCCATCCTCCGGGGCATCGAGACGAAGGACCGCCGCCGCGCGGCGCTCGCGGGAATCGCCATGGGGATGGCGATCCTGGGCAGCCACCCGCAGCACGCCGTGCTGACGTTCCTCTTGCTGCTCGGCTGGATCGCGTTCGCCGCGTGGCGCACGCCCGAGTCGCGCCCCTTCATCCTTCGCTTCGGCACGATCTTCGCCCTGCTCTCCGTCGGCGTGGGGCTCGTGGAGATCCTGACGCGGCTCGACACCATCGAGAACGGCTACCGCGACCCGAGCTTCGACCACATCTACTTCTACAGCGAGCCGTGGAGGCTCCCGACCTACGCCGTCGGGATGCTCTTCGCCAAGGTCTACTTCCCCGGCGCCGAGTGGGAGGCGGAGTTCTCCGTCTACGCCGGGCTCGCCGCGGCGGCCCTCGCGATCGTCGGCGCCGTTCGCCACTGGAGCGAGCCGAGGGTCCGTTATGCCGCCGTCGCCGGAGCGGCCTGCCTCGGCATCGCCTTCCTCTACCCGCTCGCGTGGGCCTTCTCCAAGATCCCCATCCTCAGCCTCAGCCCGCCCTCGCGCTGCCTCTTCCTGGCCGGCTTCTGCGTCGCCTTCCTCGCCGCCTACGGGTTCGACGCGCTGGCCGTCGAGGTCCGCCGGGCCCCGCGCGGGATCGCCTGGATCGCGGCGGCGTTCGGGATCCTGACGCTCATCGGCGTCGGCCCGGTCCGCCTCTCCAACGGCGCCGCGATCGAAACCGCCATCGGCTTCGCGCTCGCCGCCGGGGCCGCCTTCGCGGCGTCGCGCTGGAAGCGTCCGGCCCTCGCGCTCGCGTTCGCCGCGATCCTCTTCGAGCTCCTGCCACCGTTCCTCCTGTTCAACGACCACGGAGACTCGAGCCGGCTCTCGCAGGTCCCCGAATCGGTCCGCCGCCTCCGGGAGATCGAGGGGCCCTGGCGCGGCAGCGGGATCCTCGGCACCCAGGCTCCCTCGACCATGAGCGACCAGTGGATGAGCGACCTGGTCACGGGCAACAATCTGCTCGCCCTCTACGGGGTGGACAACATCGGCGGCTTCGAGGCGATCGTCCCCCGCTCCTACGTGACCTACGCGCGCCTCGCCGGCTCGAAGTTGAGCCCGGCCGGCCGCACCGTCATCTTCACCAAGTTCGAGTCGCCGCTGCTCGACGCCCTGGCCCTGAAGCACGTCCTGCTGCCCGCGGCCCTGCCGATGCCGTCGCGCTTCCGCAAGCTGCAGGACTTCGGGTCGGTCTCCCTCTTCGAGAATCGTGCGGCGCTCCCCCGGGCGCGGCTGGCGCCGTCCGTCCTGGAGGTCATGACCGAGCAGGAAGCCGAGAAACGACTCGCCGATTCTCGCTTCGATCCGCGCTCGACCGTCCTCATCGAGATCGACCACGCGATGCCGGACTCCCCCGGCGGTGAGATCGCGTGGAGGGAGATCTCGTCGGATCGCCTCGCCCTCGAGGTGGGCTCGAAAGCCGCCGCCTGCCTGGTGCTCGCGGACGCGGACTATCCGGGGTGGGAGGCAACCATCGACGGGAAAGCGGCGCCGATCCTGCGCGCCAACCTCGCGTTCCGGGCCGTGGAAGTCCCGGCCGGCACGCACCGGGTGGAGTTCCGCTTCCGGCCCTCCTCGGCGCGGCACGGGATGATCGCGTCGACGCTCTTCCTGCTCCTCTCGATCGGCGCGGCCTTCACCCGGAGCAAGCCGTGAAGCGCGCCCTTCCGTATCTCGTGTTCGGGGCGATCTCGCTCGCCTGCTTCTGGCGCTTCCTCTTCCTCGGCTGGACGCTCTACGACGTCCGCAGCCTCGAGGGGCACCTGGGAACGCGGACGCCGGAGACGCCTGGCTGGTTCGCAGCCCATCGTCCGCCGGTCGACCGCGGCGACACCATCCTCCTGCTTCCCACGCTGCACCGGATCTACACCGACGGGCTGCACCACGGCGAGCTGCGGCTCTGGAACCCGACCCTCTTCTGCGGCTACCCGCTCTACAACGACCCGCAGATCCACCCGTTCTACCCGCCGAACCTGATCCTGCACGCCCTCCTGCCCGCCCGCATCGCGTACGACCTCAACGTGCTCCTGCACTTCTTCTTCGCGGGAGCGGCGATGTACTGGCTCCTGCGCGGGTCGGGGCGCAGCGACGCGGCGGCCACGCTGGGCGGCGTGCTCTGGATGCTCCTCGGCTACAACACCCTCTGGGTCTCCACCGGGATCCTGATGGGCGCCTCGGTCTTCGCGCCGCTCGCGCTTCTCTGCCTGCAGAAAGGAATCGCGCGACGCGATTTCAAGCCGCTGGCGCTGGGAGGGCTCTGCCAGGGGCTCGTCATCCTCGGCAGCCACGGCCAGCACGCCCTTCACCTGATGATCTTCTTCTCGGTCTGGATCCTGGTCTCGTGGATCCGCGACCGCGAGGCGCGGCCGTTCCTCCTGAAAGGCGGGGCTCTCTTCGCGGGCTCGGCGCTCGGGGTCGGCATGGCCGCGATCCTCACCCAGCTCGACGCGGCGATGAACGGGCTGCGGGTCTCGGGCGCCGATCTACCGCTTCACTACTCCACGCCGTGGCATCCCCTCTACATTGCCGGCGCGGCGCTGGGAAAGGTCTGCGCCCCGACGGGTCCCCTGGGCGGACTCCAGCGCTCGGAGTTCACGATCTACGCGGGCGTCGCCGGCACGCTGCTGGCACTGCTGGGCGCCGTCCGCGGCTTCCGTGACCCGTGGACCCGCTTCCTCGCGATCTTCTCGGCCGCGACCCTGCTGGTGTTCGTGAAGCCGGTCGCCGAGGTGCTGTTACAGATCCCCTTCCTCAACCTCGGCATGCCGGCGCGCTGGGTCTACGTCTTTGGCTTCTGCCTCACCCTGCTCGCGGCATCGGGCCTGGACGCGCTCCTGGAGGATCCCGCGAAGTCATGGCGGCTGCTCGGCGTCAGTGCCGCCGTCTGTCTGGTTGTCCTCGCGATTCAGTACGGCCGCGGGCCCTGGGTCGAATCGCTGATCGGCCTGGCGCTTGCGGGGGCCTGGATCCTCACGGCGCGCCGCGCGCCTCGCCTCAGCCTCGCGCTCTGCTTCGCCGCGACTCTGGTCGATCTCCTGCCCGACTTCGTCCTCTTCAACCGACACGCCGACCCGGCACCGCTGGCGCGCCCGGTCGCGGCGCTCGACGCCCTGCCCTCCGGCGAACCATGGCGAGCGACAGGGGGCCTGCGCCTCGCGGGGGTTGCGCCCCGGGAGGACGGGTGGTACTTCTCGATCGGCAACAACCTGCTCGCGCTGCACGGCGCGGAGGCGGTGATGGGCTATGAAGCCATCGCGCCTCAGACGGTCGTCGACTACTGCCTGGCGATCAACGGCGGAAAGGGCGTCATGGGCAGCGGCCGCGTCCTCGCCGTCATCAATCCGGATTCCCCGCTGCTGGATCTGGCCAATATGAAGTACTACTTCATGCCTTGGCCCTTCGAGCTTGGCCCGCGTTTCAAGAAAGTCGGCGTCTGGGGCCCAATGACCGTCTACGAGAATACCGCGGTGCTCCCGCGCGCCACCCTCGCCTCGCGCGCCCTGCTGGCGCCGACCGAGCAGGACGCCTACGCGGCGCTCCTTTCGCCGGGCTTCGACCCTCGCACGACGGTCGTGCTTCAGGGGGGACTTCCGCGCACGGCGGAGGGCGGCGGCACGATCGCGTGGACCTCGCGGGCGTCGGACCGCCTCGAGCTGCAGGTCGACGCGAAAGCCGACTCGGTCCTGGTCGTCTCCGACACCAACTATCCGGGCTGGGAGGCGGAGCTCGACGGCGTCGCGACGCCGATCCTTCGCGCGAATCTCGCGTTCCGCGGCGTCGCCGTGCCGGCGGGCTCGCACCGCGTCGTCATGAAGTTCCGTCCGCCGTCGGCGCGGAACGGCCTCGTGCTCTCGGGGATCTCGACGATCGCGCTGCTGGCGTTCTGCGGTCGGCGGAAAAGATCCCCTTCCTGACGGACCCTGGATATACTGCCAGTATGAGGCGAGGCAACGCGGGCCTGACGCTCGTGGAAGTGGCGGCCGGGGTCACCCTGGTCGGCATCGTCATCGCCCTCCTGGTTCCCGCCCTGTCGCGCAGCGCGCGCTTCCAACGCGTCCTCGAGTGCGAGGGCCATCTCAAGGCCATGTACGGCGCCGCGGCCAAAGCGCCGCCGCCCGGCCCCAAGGACATCGGAAGCGCCTACTGGACCCGCCTCACCGAGACCACGCCTCCGCTGCTCCAGAAAGAGACGCTCCGCTGCCCGCTGCTGGACACGCCCAGCCCGGCGGCGTCTGATTATCTGGGCCCCTGCGAGGATCCCGCGAAGGCGGGCGCGAAGGAGCCCATCGGCTCCGACGCGGAGCACAACCACAGCGACGACGGAAAGGAAGGCGGCAACGTGCTGCTGAAGTCCGGTGAGGTGGTGACCGAGCGCAAGGGCGTCTGGTACAGCGCCATCCACCACGGCAAGTGCCGGCCTTAGCCCTTCGTATTTAGGGGTGACGCGCCGCCGGGCGAAGTGCTGCCCAGAGGCGTCCCCCATGATATAGAAGGCTCTTTGACAATGCGGAAGGAGGCTGCCATGGTCGCATTGTCGGCACAGCGTCGCAGCGGCGGTTTCACCTTGGTCGAGTTGCTCGTGGTCATCGTCATCATTGGCATTCTTGCCGGTTTATTGCTCCCGGTTATTGGCAACGCGATCACCCAGACCAAGATCACCGCCTGCCTGCACAACCAGCAACAGCTGTACAAGCTGGGCACCCTGTACGCCTCTTCTCACAAGGGAAGCTGGCCCAGCGCCAAGGGCGAAGATCTCTGGCTCTCTCTCCGTCGCACGGCCCCCCCTCTGATCGAGGAGGGCCACGCGAGCATCCTGCACTGCATGGTGCTGGATCCGGAGCTGAGCGTCGACGAGACGAACTACCGGGGTCCGGTAGTCCCCTTCGCCAGGGTGGGCGCCACGGAACCCCTGGGCGCCGATAAGATCGGCAACCACGGGGAGAAACGCGGCGGCTGCGTGCTCTACAAGGACGGGAGCGTCCAGGAGCACGAGCTGGATCATCCCAAGTGGGAAGACTGCGCCACCAAGCTGTCCCCGTAGTCCGACAGCGAATCCCTGCCCGGTCCCGGGGTCAACGTCTGCCCCGGGACCGGGCGTCCTTCCGCACGTCCGGAGGCTTTCATGCGCCGGATCTGTTCTTTCGAGGTCTTCGGGACCGTCTTCGTCGTCGGTGTTCTTGCCGCCCTCGTGCTCCCTCCCACCTGTGGTGGTCATATCCGGGGCCAGGTAAGGTGTGCCCACAATCTCGCCGAGCTGTACAGGCTTGCGTCGACCGGCGGCGACGCCGCCGCTCTGGTGACGAGCGGGGGCTGGAGATCCCTGACCCATACCACGCCCATGCTCATTGCCCCGGAGGAGCAGGAGGTCCTGATCTGCCCGCTCCGCAAAGACTCGGAGCCGGGCGACTGCGATTATCGGTGTTCCCGCGTCCCCTTCTCCAAGCTCGGTCCTTCAGACCCGGTCGCGGCGGACAGACCCGGGAACCACGGAAACGGAATGTCAATCAACGTGCTCTTCAAGGATGGAAGCGTCATGGAGGTCGATCTTGACGACCCCCGCTGGAAGCGCTGGAACGAGCTGCTCGGGCCGTAATTTTTCGTGTCGAGAAAAGCGCCTCCGGCCCCACTGCTGGGGCGGAGGAAAGCTAATGGTTGAAGCTCGCGGCGAACCCTGCTATCCTGACCCGCCCTATGCTCAAGCGCATGTGCACCGCGAAGATTGCGAACGCCTACATCACCAAGGCGGAGCTCCACTACGAAGGCAGCTGCGGCATCGACGCCTCCGCCCTGGAGGCGGCCGGCATCCTGCCCTACGAGATGGTCCTCATCGCCAACGTGACCAACGGCCGGCGTTTCGAGACCTACACGATCCCCGAGGCCCCGGGGAGCGGCGCGTACTGCCTCTACGGCGGCGCCGCCCACATGGGCGCCCCGGGGGACGAGCTCATCATCATGGCCTACGGCTACCTGAACGAGGGCGAGCTCGCCAAGTTCAAAGGCCCGAAGGTCGTCCGCCTCGGAGAGAAGAACAAGCTCAAGTAGGTGGCCCGTGAGGCCCCTGCCCCTGCTGTTCTGCCTTCCCTTCCTCGCCGCCCCCGCCGAGGACAGCGTCTCGGTCCACTTCGCCCCCACGGGCGAGCGCCGGGCCCTCGAGGCCGCCATCGCGGCCCAGCTCCGGACGGCGACCCGCTCCATCGACGTCGCCATGTTCCACTTCACCTCCGACCGCCTCGTTCAGGCCCTCGCCGAGCGGCGCCGGGCCGGGGTCGCGGTGCGGGTGCTCCTGGACCGTGCCCAGAGCGTCGAGGACTTCGTCCGCCGCCTGCAGGCCGAAGGGATCGAGGTCCGGCGCGTCACCCCTCGCGGAGAGGAGGCAAGGTTTCACCAGAAATACGCCGTCCTGGATGCTAGACTCGTCGTCACCGGGTCGTACAACTGGACGGTGCTGGGCGACATCACCAACCACGAGAACGTCGTCGTCCTGCGCCACGATGCGGCGGCGCGGGCGTTCCAGGAGAACTTCGAGACCACATGGCAAGACAAGGAGTTGTCGCAGCCCTGATCCTCGTCCTGGCCGCGTGTGCGTCCTCCTCCCCCCGCTCGTCCGGCAAGGGCGGCGACGCCAAGGCGGCCGGCTCCGGCGAGCTCGACGTCAGCGTCGAGGTCGAAACCCTCGGCGGCTCGCCCCGCGAAGGCGAGCTGGGCACCGTCATCTTCCGCATCCACAACGGCAGCCGGAACATCATCCTCCTCCGCGACCTTTCCCAGCCGCGCGACCTCATGCTGGCCGGGTCGAGCGCCGCGGTCATCACCTGGCAGTACGCCCAGTCGGGGCAGGTCACCTACTCGGTCGAGCGCGACGAATGGGTCTACGAGAAGGGCCGCAAGGCCGACGTCGGACGCCCGGTCTTCAACTCCGGCCTCCTGGTCCCCGACGAGACCCTCGTGGTGCGCGCCCAGGTGCGGCTCCTCGAGATGCCCATGGACTTCCAGTTCTCGTACTTCGAGCTGAGCTTCGACGAGGTCCGCCGCAAGGTCTACTTCGAGTTCCGGGAGCAGAAGACCGTCCGCTACCGGACGCTGGTCGGGCGCGAGCTCGAAGAGCGCCTGGTGCCGTCGCTCCGCACGGAAGAGGCGGGCCACCGCTTCGTCGTCTTCCCCCACGCGGAGCCCGTCGCCTCCAACCCGCTGCTCAAGACGTTCCGCCTGCAGCAGGCGCTGCGGGCCCGCTTCTTCACCCTGGAGCAGGCGACCCGGAAGGCGGGCGTCCCGAAGCCGCGCAGCGGCACCTACAGCTATTCGAGCGTCCTCGACTCGTGGATCCTGCCCAAGGACCAGGGCTACGTCCTGGTGTCGCCGGCGCTCGTCCAGCCGCTGCCGGAGCTCAAGCAGATGGAGCGCAGCTTCCACTTCGTCGACGCCATCGTGCCCGAGAAGATCACCGTCCAGCTCCGCGCGCATTCGGTCGCGTCGGCGCTCGGCGAGCTCAAGTACCGCCTCGTGAAGGACGAGAAGGAGGTCCCGATCAGCAGCACGGTGAAGGAAAAGCGGATCTTCTACTACCTGTACCTGACCTCCGACCAGCTCCTCAAGTTCCTCGCCGACCTGAAGGCGCTGAAGCTCGTCCTGGACGTCGAATACCGCGACGGCCACGGCTATCTCGTCGTCCACAACAACTAGCCCCATCCGGGATGGGTGATCGGCGCACGATTTATCGAAAAGTTGGCCCCCTTCCCGCGTCGAACTGGGCAAGGATGTAACGCAAGGCCCGCGCGCCGTTATTGGTCTGGGGGGCGAGATGAGAGTCCTCGGCATCCTGTTCCTGCTGACGTCCAGCCTCTTCGCCGACGTCCTCGTCCTCAAGAGCGGCGGCAAGGTCCCCGGCCGCGTCGTCGACAAGGCCGATCACTACGAAGTCACCAGCGACGGCATCCTCCGCACCTACCTGAAGGAGGAGGTCGACAAGGTCGTCAACTCCCCGAAGGAGTTCCTCGGCGACGCCGACAAGCTCTTCGAGGAAGCCCGAGGCGACTACAAGAAGGCCCTCGACGCCTCCTCTCCCGCGGACCAGAACGCCATCCTCAAGGCCGCCATCGCCAAGGTCGCCCGCGCGCGCGAGTCGTACTCGGCCGCGCTGGACCTCTTCCCCGACGACGGCACCCTCGGCAAGCAGATCATGTTGCTCATGCAGCTCATGCGTCTGCTCCGCGAGCGCGTCCACCTGGACGAGTCGCGCGGCCCCTCCTCCGGGAGCGGCTCCGGCGGCAAGCCCGTGCCCCCGACCGTCACGATCGCGGCCGACGACGCGCTCACGACGCTGCTCGACCCGGCCAAGCGCAATGATCCGGCCCGCCGGGCCGCTGCCCTCACGTCCTTCCGCTCCCAGAAGACCGACCTCGCCTGCGCGGCGGTGATGTTCCTCTCGAAGACCGACGCGGAGATGAGGCTCGACGGCGCCGCCCTCAAGGCGGCCCAGGACTACTTCGAGAAACCCTGGCTCAAGGAGCCGTCGAAGCTCACCCCGGAGCTCCACCTGCAGGCGGCCCAGCACCTGGCGGGGCTGCGCGGGAAGGACGCCGCCGCCGCGGACGCGCTGCTTCCCTTCGCGATCGCGCATCTCTCGGGCGCGACGACGGGACCGGACGCCGAGAAGGCGGCCAAGGCGCTCGGGCTGATCGTGCAGAACGGCATGATCGGAACCCCGGAAGGCCACGCCGTGCGCGACCTCGATACCTGGATCGCGAACGGCGAGTTCGACCTGGCGGTGATGGCGTTCCAGAACGAGTACCGCAGCATCGACACGCCGGCCGTGCGCTACGTCTGGTCCTACGCGCTGCTGCGCACCGTCCAGGCCAAGAAGAAGAACTTCGAGCGCCCGGTCTCGGCCCTCGAGACGATCAAGTCCTCCGCCCCGGGCGTCCAGGAGCACGTCGCGGCCCTGGCGAAGTCGATCAAGGCGGTCGCGATCTGCAATGTCTGCGCCGGGGTGGGCAAGCTGCGCTGCACCAACTGCCACGGACAGAAGGAGACGAAGTTCATCTGCCAGAAGTGCAAGGGCAAGGGCTTCACCGTGAGTTCGCTCGGCGCGGAGCTCGTCTGCGGCCCCTGCAAGAAGACCGGCATCGCCGCGATCGTGAAGTGCGAGAAGTGCAAGGACGGCTACTTCGACTGCAAGCAGCGCGACTGCAAGCCGCGCGCGGCGCCCGAGATGGACGACATCCTCACGGCGTCGCCCTGCCCGGCCTGCGAGGGCCGCGGCCTCGCCTTCCGCAACGCCGCCGTCCCCTGCCGCTCCTGCCTGGGCCTCGGCCAGAAGCTCGTGCCCAAGCTCGATCCCGCCAAGATCCTCCCCTGACGGGTCGGGCGAAGGTATGATCCGCCCATGGACATCCTTCCCCGCAACCAGAAAGCGGCGGCCACCTGGGACTCGGCGGCCGCCGAGTACGAGCGCATCTCCCTCCACCTCGCCGACGCCATCGACCTCGCGATCGAGCGCCTGGCGCCGCGCCCCGGGGAGCGGATCCTGGACGTCGGCAGCGGCACGGGCCTGGCGGCGCGCCGCGCGGCCTCCCGGGGCGCCGCGGTCGTGGGGATCGACCTCGGAGCGGAGCTGATCGAGACCGCCCGCACGCTGGCGGAGCGGGAGTCGCTCCGGATCGACTTCCGCGTGGGCGACGCGGAGCAACTCCCCTTCGACGACGCGAGCTTCGACGGCGTCGTCTCGACGTTCGGCGTGATGTTCGTCGGGCGCCCGGAGGAGGCGGCCCGCGAGCTGGGACGCGTCTGCCGCCCGGGCGGCCGCCTCGCGCTCGCCTCCTGGACGCCCGGCTCCAGCATCGCGCGCAAGGTCGCCGTCCACCGCGCCTACCTGCCGCCCTCGACGGGGCCCTCGCCCTTCGACTGGGGCGTGCCCGAACGGCTCCGGCAGCTGCTCGGAGGCGCCTTCGAGCTCCGCTTCGAGAGCGCCGTTACGACGCTGCGCCTCGCGTCGGCCGAGGAGGCCTGGGATCTCTTCGTCCGCGGCTACGGCCCGACGCGCACCCTCGCGGAATCCCTCCCCGAGGAGCGGCGGCGAGAGTTTCGGAGAGACTTCCTGGCCTACTACGACGCGTTCCGCACGGACTCGGGAATCGTCGTGCCCAGGGAGTACCTCCTGGCCCTAGGGCAGCGGCGTTAGCACGCCCCCTCCCCCCGGGGGAGGCAGGAAGGGGGACCCCTCCGGGTCGGTGTTCCTGGTTCCGTGTTCCGTGTTCGGGTTAGATGCTCTGGACGGGAAGCGTAATCACGTCGTCGACCTGCATGACCTCGCGCTGCACGTAGCCCTCGCCGTAGACCAGGCCGCCGAAGGGGCCGACCATCGATCCGTACGTGCGCGAGCGCGCCCGGAGCCACTCCCTCATCCGCTCCGCGTCCGGGAACTGCGTCTTGTACGCCAGGACGGCGGCGATCTTCTTCTCCAGCTGCGCGGAGATGTCGACGACGAACGACGGGCGCCGCTCGTCGAACTGGATGTTGTGGCAGTAGAGGATCTTGAAGGGACGGTGCTTCGTCCCCTTCCCGAACTTCTCGAGGCCGGCGAAGAAGCAGGCGTCGAAGACCAGCTGCGGCGTGATCCGGTGGTCCGGGTGGCGCTGCTCGTGGCCGGGCAGCACGACCACCTTCGGGCGATGCTCGCGCAGGACGTCGACGATGCGCTCCTGGTACTCGCGGGTGTTGAAGACGGCGGCGTCGGGGAGCTTGCAGTTGATCCGGGCGGAGAGCCCCATGATACGGCTGGCCTCGGCGCACTCCGCCTCGCGCTCGGCGGCGGAGCCCAGGGTGCCCATCTCGCCCTGGGTGAGATCGCAGGCGCCGACCTTGTAGCCCTTCTCGGCCATCTTGATGAGAAGGCCGCCGCAGGTGATTTCGTTGTCGTCGCGGTGAGCCGCGAACGCGAGCAGGTCGAGGGGCATGCGGCCGGGTTACTTCTTCTCGGGCTCCGCGGGCTTCGCCTCGGCGGGCTTGGGCTGCTCGGCGGGCTTCGCGGGATCGGCCGCCTTGTTCGCCTCGGCCTCCCCTTCCTTCAGGCCCTTCTTGAACTCGTTGATGCCCGAGCCGACCCCGCGCATGAGCTGCGGGATCTTCGAGGACCCGAACAGCAGGACGATCACGCCCACGATGATGATGAGTTCCATCGGGGTCAGACCGCCCAGGGCAAGCAGATTGATCATGGTCACTTGGCCTTCTTCGAAACCGTCACCACATTGCCGCCCTTCGGATGGTGCCGGAGCTCGAACCGGTCCATCGTCCGCCGGACGGAAGAAAACACGTCTCCCTTGTCGGAGTTCAGCGAGGCGCCGTAGTCGGCGAACCGCATCTCGAGCTCGGAGTCGACCGACGTCAGGAGCACGTGGTACACGTTGTTGTCGTTGCCGCCGTACGCGTGGCGGCGGATGGCTTCCACCGTATCTTTAACAGCCGACTGCATCTCGGAGATTCCCGCGGGCGAGAATCCGCTCTTGGTGGAGAGGCGCCGGACGAACTCCAGAAGCCCTTCGGTGCACTCCGGCGCAAAGCTCAGGCTCAGCTGCACGGGCAGCGACTTCTGGCGCGGAAGGAAGTTGACCCGCCCGCCGCCCGAGTAGTTGAACGCCGTCAGGCAGCGCGGGCACTTGTAGGTCCCGATGTCCTTGACGGCCAGCAGGGCGCGGCAGGACTGGCACTCGACGTGGAGGGTCTCGCCGGACGCGCTCGCCTGCTGCGCCATCGGGGCCGCCTGCACGGGCGGCGGCGGAGGGGGCGGAGGCGGCGGCGGGGGCGGCGCCATGTGACGCGACGTCGGCGGCGGCGCCGCGGCCACGACGGGGCTCTTGAGAACCACCGTCTGGTCGTTCGGACTGGCGCCCGCGTCGGAGGCCTGCAGGTGCTTGAGGGCCTCGTCGCGGGTGTTGAAGATCCGGAAGAAAGCGTTGAGGCCCAGCATGTCGAAGACCACCTTGACCTTGGGCTGGACCTTGACGAGCGAGATGCCGCCCTTGTCGGGCGTCACCGAGTCGGACAGATTGATGAGGTAGCCGAGGCCGGTGGAGTTCACGTACTTGACCATCTCCATGTCCATGATGAAGCGCTCGACGCCGCGCTCCTTCACGGAATTGAGGTGGGTCTGGAAGGTGATCACCGTCTTGGCATCGATCGACCCGTTCAGGATGACCAGGGCAGTCCCCGGCAGACCTTTCACTTCCTGAACCTGGATGGTCAGATCAGGCACCGTGATCTCCAAAAAATGGGTGACCCTTCAGTGGCCTATGATACCCCCCCTCCCAGGGGGAGTCAAGGCATGCCCCGGGAGCGGCCCCAGGAGGCCCTCAGAAGGTTCCTTATTTTTACATCGACCGTTCCGACGGCGGAGCCCGCGGAAAAGCAAACGGCCCCGCGCAGGGCACGGGGCCGTTATGTTGCTATCGGGTGAAACGGGCGTCTAGATGTCCGACGCCTTGATGGTCTGGCGCTTGTTGGCCTTCGCCCGGGCGCCCGCCGCGGCCACCGCGGTCTCCACGAGCTTCGAGAGCGCGTCCACGGCCTCGCCGCTGAACCGGAAGCCCTTCTTCTTGGCCAGGGCCCGGACCTTCGACTGCACGACGTAAACCTCCGCCATATGTCTCTCCCTTCTGCCCCCGGAGGAGCAATTCGTGTCCACTAGGTCGAAGGGCGATATATACGGCGCGCCCAGGGAAGAATCAAGAATTAAGAATAGAGATTCAAGGTTGCGGAGCGTCTTCGGCGTCAAATGATTTGTCGCGCCCGGCCCCCATGACCTATAATCCGGGTCCGACAGGAGGCCTGATGCCGCTCCTGACGACTTCATCGATGCCCATCGTACGCCAGGACCTGGACCTGATCGCGACGCTTCGGCGCAACATCGAAAGCGTGATCATCGGCAAGCCCGACGTGGTGAAGCTGACGGTCACCTGCCTGCTGGCCCGCGGCCACGTCCTCCTCGAAGACGTGCCGGGCATCGGGAAGACGGCGCTGGCCCGCGCGACGGCGAAGTCCGTCGCCTGCGCCTTCCGGCGCATCCAGTTCACCCCCGACCTGCTCCCCTCCGATATCACCGGCGTGTCCGTCTTCGACTCGGAGCGGAAGGATTTCGCCTTCAAAAAGGGGCCGATCTTCTCCAACATCATCCTCGCGGACGAGATCAACCGCGCCACGCCGCGCACCCAGGCGGCGCTCCTCGAGGCCATGAACGAGAACCGGGTGAGCGTCGACGGCACGACCCACGCGCTCCCCTCCCCCTTCCTCGTCATTGCGACCCAGAACCCGCTGGAGTTCGCGGGCACCTACCCGCTCCCCGAGTCCCAGCTCGACCGCTTCCTCATGATCCTCAAGATGGGCTATCCCACGCCCGAGGAGGAGCGGCAGATCATCACCTCGCGGAGCGGGCCCGACCCCGTCGAGGCCATGCAGGCGGTCCTCTCCACCGACGACGTCAACCGCCTCTGCGAGCGCGTCAACGAGGTCCGCATCGACGACGCCGTCACCAACTACGTGATCGAGATCGCCAACCGCACCCGCAACGACCGGAGCCTGGTCGCCGGCGTCAGCCCCCGCGGCGCGATCCACCTGACGCGCGCCGCCCGCGCCCACGCGCTGGTCGACGGCCGCGACTACGCGACGCCCGACGACATCAAGGCCGTCGCGGTGAACGTCCTCTCGCACCGCGTGGTCGAGAAGCGCTCGCGCGCCTCGCAGGACGGTCGCGCGGCGTCGGGTCAGATCCTCCGGAAGATCCTCCAGGAAATCCCGGTCCCACAGTAACGGGGGCGGCCGTGAAGCGCGCCAAACGCACGAAGCGCTGGTCCTTTCGCGTGAACGGGCGGGGATGGATCTACCTCGCCCTGGCGGCCTCCGTCGCTTTCGCGGCGGCCCTCAAAGGCAACAACCTGCTCTTCGCCATCTTCTGCGTCCTCATCGCCCAGTTCGTCGTCTCGGCGATCCTCACCGTCGTCGTGGCCCGCGGCATCGAGCTCTCGCGGCTCCTGCCCCCCTCGGCGACCGCGGGGGCCCTCTTCACCATCGGGATCCGGCTGCGCAACCTCAAGCGCTTCTGGCCCGTGTTCTGCCTCCGCATCGAGGACCGCGTCGGCTCGACCGGCCGACCCTCGACGCTGCCCCCCACCCCCGTGTGGATTCCCCTCGCGGGGCCGCGCAAGCGGATCCGCACCGCCTGCTACGCCACCGCGCCCGAGCGCGGCTGGGCGCGCCTCGGCCCCTTCACCGTCGTCTCCGAGTTCACCCCGGGACTCTTCACGTACCGCCGCGTCGTCCCCGTGGTCAACCGGCTCCTGGTCTACCCCCGCCTCGGGCTCCTCAACCGGCGCTTCGTCGACCCGCTGCTCGCCAAGGTCGAGTACAGCGAGCTCGCCGCCCACGAGTTCGAGCGCGGCCACGAGGAGTTCGCCGGGCTCCGCGAGTTCCGCGACGGCGACAGCCCCCGCCGCATCCACTGGAAGATGTCCGCCCGCGTGCCCGGCCGCCTCCTGGTGCGCGAGCACGAGGACCCGCGGGTCCGCGACGTCGCGATCCTCCTGGAAACCTTCGTCCCCAAGCCCGGCGACGCCCGCCGCCGCGGCCGCCTCGAGCGCGCGATCGCGTTCGCGGCCACGCTGGCGGACACCCTCCTCGGCGCGGGCTACCACGTCCGCTTCCGCGCCTTCGGGCCGGAGCCCGTCGCGGTGGAGCTCGACCCCCGCCACCGGGAGCTGGACGACCTCCTCCGGGAGCTCGCCCTCCTGAGGCCGTCGCGGACGCACACGCTGTCGGAGCTGCTCGCCGCCGAGGACTCCCCGCAGGACGAGGTGCTCTTCCTGCTCCGCGTCGGCGACGAGGCCCTGCCGGAGCGCGACGAGCTCCCCCACGCGGTCGTGCTGGGAGCCGCCGAGATGAAGGGCATGATGGACGAGCTGCCCGTGGATCCCGAGCCCGCCGAAGGGGAGGCCGAGTAATGGACCCCCTGGAGGTCATCAGCCCGCTCTCGCGCGACCGGCGCGTCCGCGCGGCGGCCTACCTGGGGATGCTCGCGGCGTACGTGGCGGCGGTGAAGAGCGACCCGCTCACGCCGTTTCAGCTGGCCTTCTTCGTCGCGGCCGCCGGCTGGAGCCTCGCGGTCGAGCACCGCTTCCGGAAGCCGTTCTTCTCCGCGCCGATCAAGATCGGCCTGATCGCGGTCGGCGGCGCCATCTTCATCGCCTTCATCGCGGGCAACGTCGGCGGCACCGCCGAGCACTTCGCCAACTCGATCTCCCGCTTCCTCTTCTGGAACGCGATCGTCTTCGTCCTCTCGCGGAACAAGACGGAGTACGACTTCTGGACCCTCGCGATCATCGAGCTGTCCCTCTTCATGATCTCGGGCTCCTTCGTCCAGCCGCCGACCTTCCTCCCGCTGCTCCTGATCAGCGTCACCTGCCTCTTCGTCACCTTCCAGCGCGCCGCCATCCTGAAGTGCGGCGTCGTGGGCGAGCCCTCCCGGGGCGGCCTGGGCCTGACCGTCGTGACCCTCACGCTCACCCTCGAGGTCGCGGCCGTCGTCTTCGTCCTCTTCCCGCGCAATTCGTTCCGCATGGACAAGCCGTCGCCCGAGCAGGCCGAGAAGCCCAAGGCCCCCGAGGGGCCCCAGCCGCCCCTGCCCGGCGACCACATCGGCATGCCCCGGCAGGCCGCTTTCCTGAAGCTCACGAACTTCCAGAAGCTGAAGACCGACCCCACGCCGGTCCTGCGGATCCGCGTCCGCGACCTGCAGGACAAGCCGGTGCCGCCCGAGCAGACCCTCTACCTCCGTGGCGCGGTGCTCGACACCTACGAGAACGGCGAGTGGCACACCGACTTCAAGAAGTACCCCCGCCGCGACGCCGACGACGGCCGCGCCGACGGCTGGACCGAACTCGAGCGAAACGTCCCCACGGGCCGCAAGATCGTCCGCCAGGAGATCAAGACGATCGCCCTCTCGGAGGACCTGAGCTTCGCGCTGCCCGACCCCGTCCGCGTGGAGATGAAGGATGCGAAGTACGATCCCGCGGGCGTCCTCTTCTTCCCCGTGGCGCCCCGCGGCGTCGTGAGCTACCGCGTCGAGAGCGCGCTCATGCCCGCCCAGCTGCCGCTCTCCACCCCGCAGGTGACGGTCCCGGAGCGCTACCTGCAGCTGCCGCCCGGCCTCGACCTGCTGCGCATGACCGCGAAGCGGCAGACGGACATGCTGGGCGACGGCCGCAACCTCCGGGCGGGACGCCTGGTGCACTTCCTCACCCACAACGGCTTCTCGTACAAGCTCGACCCCTTCGTCCCCGTCCAGGGCAAGGATCCCGTGGAGCACTTCCTGGAGACGCGCTCCGGCTACTGCGCGCAGTTCGCGACCGCGCTCGCCCTGCTCTGCCGCGCGAGCGGCGTCCCCGCCCGCGTCGCCACCGGCTTCCAGCTCCACGACCCCGAGGACGACGGCTCCTTCCTGGTTCGCAACTCCGACGCCCACGCCTGGGTCGAGGTCTGGTTCGGCCCGGAGAACGGCTGGCGCGTCTACGACGCGACGCCGGGCGCGATCCCCGACCAGCCGGTCACCCCCGAGGGCGCGCCGGTCGCCTCCGTCGAAGACAAGAAGAAGGAGGACAAGGGCCCGCCCAAGCGCTGGGACCATTTCATCACCGACTTCGATCCGACGGCCCAGAGCCTCGCGCTCGGCGAAGGGCTGAGGAAAATCGCCCAGGGAGCCGCGGCGGCGATCCGGGTCGTCGCGTCGCCGCTGACCGCAGCGCTGCTCGTCGCGCTGATCCTGGCGGCCGCCCTCGTCTACGCCCTGCTCCCCCGCAGCCGTAAGAACCGGCTGCGGCAGTTCGTGGCCGGCTTCCGCGAAACCACGACCGTGGACTTCTACCGGGACTTCCTCTGGACCGTCTCGAAGCTCGGGATCCGCAAGCACCCGGCCCTGACGGCGCGCGAGTTCGCCGTCCAGGTGCGGACGACGATCCCCGACGAAGGAGTGGACTACATCACGGAGAAGTTCTGCGAGGCGCGCTACCGCGGCACGCCGCCCGAGCCCGAGGAGCGCCGCCGGATCGAGGAGATCCTCGCGCGCCTCTCGACTCTTCAGCTCGAGAAACGCTGACGCGCACTGGCACAAGAGTTGCCCTTGAACCCCACAAACGACACGGTGTGATTTGTGGGGTCTATTTGAACTTCTCGAAGAGATCGCCCTTCGGCCACTCCGTCACGGCATCGGCCGCCTTGTGCAGCGAGGGGTCGAGGCTCTCGTTCTTGAGGGACTCGTTGAAGAGCGCGGCCCAGACGAGCCCGTCGTGGCGCCGCACCAGAAGCGTGCTGGTCCCGGGAAGCGCGCCGGTGTGCCAGGTGTTCATCTTCCCCTCGGCACCCACGGGCCGCACCATCCAGCCGCAACCATAGAAAAACGGCGCGTTGCCCGCGTTCGACGGCTTCGCGACCATGGTCGCCAGGCTCTTCTCGTTCAGAACCTTGTCCAGGGACGAGGCGAAACGCACCAGGTCGACCGCCGACGCCAGCCAGCCCCCGTGGGCGTCCATCGCCTCGAGGCAGAAGGTCCCATAGGGCGTGGGCACCTTCTCCTCCTTGATGCTCTCGAAGACCGGCTTGCCCGGCTTCGCGGCGCCCGGGTAATAGGTGACTTCGTCCTTCTCGCGGTTCTCCCGGAGCGAGCGCCCGAGGGTCATGCGCGTGATCCCCATCGGGGCGAGGACGTTCTTCTTCACGTACGTGTCATACGACTCGCCGCTCCGCTGCTCGATGATGCGCCCCAGCATGCAGTAGCCGAAGTTCGAGTAGGCGAACCTCGTGCCCGGCTCGACGTCGAGCGGCCGGTTCATCATGTAGCGGATGATGTTGAGCGAGCTCGGCGGCGACGGCACGCCCAGCTCGGCGCAGATCGCGGGCGCCATGAACATCGGGTCGCCGCTCTTCTGTCGGTTCCAGCCTGCGGTGTGCTGCAGGAGGTTCAGGACCGTGATGTCCTTGAGGCGCGGGTCGACTTTGCCCTCGTCGACGGGCTTGAGGTCGAGCAGCGAGAACGCCTTCGCCTCGAGGTCGAGCTTGCCGTCCTGCGCGAGCTTCAGGATCGCGACGGCGGTGAGGGGCTTGGAGAGGCTCGCGATGCGGAAGAGCGAGGTGGCCTCGACGGGCGCCTTGTTGACCACGTCGCCCAGGCCGAAGCCCTTGGCGTAGACCAGGCGGCCGTCCTTGACCACCGCCAGCGAACAGCCGGTCAGCTTCTGGACCCGGAGCTGCGTCTCCATGGTCTCGTCGAAGCTCCTGAGGCCGGCGTCGTCCTGCTTGTCCTGAGCGAGGGCCGGAAAACCTGAGTCGAAGGACCCGGCGAGGAGGACGAGGATGAGCAGGCTTGTCTTCATGCCTACAGAACTACGCGGACCTCGCCCACGGCGCGTCCGGCGTGATTTTTCAGGACGCCGTCGGCCGCTTTCGCGAGGCGCGCCAGGTCCTC
>Ga0310812_10000083_pt1 | contig 45486 bp, 31 predicted proteins | sample NN3metagenome_FD_205747 | JGI IMG/M metagenome (GOLD analysis project Ga0310812, IMG submission 205747) | Soil microbial communities from experimental microcosm in Duke University, North Carolina, United States - NN3 | ecosystem: Engineered > Artificial ecosystem > Soil microcosm > Unclassified...
TGGACGCACCGGAAGGGCGAGCTTCTGGTCCTCGCCTGGGCCCGCCGTTCGGACGCGCGTTCGATCTTCGTGCACCTGGTGTCGATGATTCAGAAGAAATTGGGGCTGCCGGCCGAGGCGCCTGACGTCCCCCTGGAGAACATCTCTCTCGATAGATCGTGGCTGCAGGAGGGGTGGGTCCTCGAGCCGCTGCAGCCGCCGGTCCTGGGGAAGAGGACCGGCATGAGCGCGGGTTCCGAATACTCGATCGTGCACCCCGAGCTCAAGGGCGCAATCCTCGCGATCGCCGCGAGCTTTGACACGCCGGCCCGCGCCAAGGCCGAGGAAGCCGAAATCCTCAAGAGTCTCAAGAAGGACGCGACGAAGACGGAGTCCTACGTCGTCGGCCGCACGCTGCTGGCGCTCGCGCTGCGCGGACGCCAGGTGGGCGCGTACGAGAAGCTCGCCGCCAAGCTGCGGACCGCGATGGGTTTCCCGGACCACACGTTCGACACGATCCTTCCGATGGAGGCGGAGCTCCCCGAAGGGTACCGTTTCGACTCCGTCGAGACCGACGTGCGGGCGATCCTGAAGGCCATCCCGCTGACCGGCGTCCAGCCGGGGGAGATCTCCCGCGCCTGGAGGGCGCTCCTCAAGCCCCACGGGTCGATCGTGCTCCTGCAGACCGTCGATTCCTCCTCCCACAGCGGGATCCGCGAGCAGCTGTCCAAGCGCGGCGCCGGCTGGGACGGCAACGGAATCTCGTGGGGGGTCGAGGCGCCCGACGACGAGGCGCTCGACGCCATCGAGAACTTCGTCCGCGAGAAGTTCGGATGGGACCGCAATAGCCCCCGGCCGCTGCAGCTCCAGTCCGCCCGCCTCCAGCCGGCGGACCTGCCCGCCGGGTTCGAGCTGGCCGACGAGGCGATCGACGCGAGGACGTTCACGTGCACCCTCAAGAGCGCGGACTGCAGCCTCGCCTGCAAGATCCAGCAGACCTTCGACTACGGGGTCGTGGAGAAGCTGCACAAGGAGCTGCCGTCCAAGCCGGGCGACGTCGTCCTCATGAAGGACACGGTGCTGGCCTGGGTGAGCGGCCCGCCGAGCGCGTGGAAGACGCTCGACGCGCTCGAAGCCACGCTGCGCCGGAAGATGCGCCTGGGCCCGCCCACGGTCTCGGACATCGCGCTCCGCAAGGCGGATCTCCCTCAGGGATCCCTCTACCTGAACCGCGCGCCCGTCCTGACGCCCAACCCGCGCCTCTCCAAGTCCAGCTCCACCGAGGTGAAGGGCTGGTGGGAGGCGATCGTCGACCCCAGCGAGACGAAGATCGACGTCTACGAGCTGCGGGACGAGGAGACCGCCACCGCGTGGGTGACCCTGCTGGAGGAGAAGCGGAAGAAACAGAGCCCCGCCTCCGTCCACTTCCGGATTCTCCGCCGGGGCCCCTTTGTCGCGGCCCTGGAGCAGAAGAAGCCCGGCGAGGCGGTCTTCAACACGCTCGTGGACGCGCTGCGCGGAAAGCTCCGGATCGCCCAGCCCTGACGGCTACTCGGTCTGCCCCGTGACCGGGTTGTAGCTCTGGTGCTTGAGCGCCCACATGTCCACGCGGCAGAACGAGCAGTGGATCATCGGGTACTTGTATTTCCCGCCGGCGAACTTCTCCAGGCGATCGAGCACCGTGCCCAGCTTTACGCCGCGGCCGATGTTCCAGCGGTTCCGGATCGTGAGCACGTCGTAGGACTTGTACTGATCGACCAGGGTCTGGGGAACCGGCTTGATTCCCATCTGGGCCGCCTTGGGGTCGCCCGCCAGCAGCTGGTTCATCTGCTCCCAGGTCGTGCCCTTGGTCAGCAGATCCCCGATGGACTGATAGGTCTCCGCCCCCTTGCTGTGCTTTCCCTGATACTTGCTGAGGAAGTAGTTGATGCAGGTGCCGCCGTGGTTGACGGCGACGGCCTTTGCCCGGGCATCCATGATCTTGTCCAAGCCGGGGTCCTGGAGCGCCACCTTGTGGGGGCCGTAGAACGCGAGCGTCGTCCACTGCGGCAGGGTGATCCGGTCTTCGCCCGAGTAGCCGCCGTGGGCGCTGATGACCAGGTTCGGCGCGGGGTTGCCCGCGGCGTCATACGTCCAGAGATACAAGTCGTCCCCGATGGCGATCTGCTTGGGCATGGATGCTTCCTCCTCAAGGCTCTGGTCGAATCTCCCCGCGGCGGGGGTGGATAATTATGGTCCGTGCTCCCGACACTCGTCAAGGAACTGTACTTAGACGACCTCCCGTCCGATCCGGTTACAGAACAGCCGTGCGCTAAGGGTTGGGCTTCACGGGTTTCCAGAGCTCCGCTTCCAGGAGCTCGGGATCCGTATGCCGCACTTCCTTGAGGGTGGCCCCCTCGAAGCGCGCCTCCGATTCCAGCGTCGCGTGGAGGTTGGCGCCCGAGAGGTCCGCGCCCGAGAAGTCGGCCCTCTGGATCTTCGCATGCGAGAAGTCGGCGTAGGTCAGCTGCGCGCGGAGGAAGCGCGCGGACCGGACGTCGGCCTCGACGAACCAGCCCTCGGCCATCGCGACGCCCGAGAAATCCGCGCCCTCCAGGAGGGCGTTCTGGAAGCAGGCCGACTTCATCTGGGCCCGGACGAAGGACGCCTTGGAAAGTTTCGCCTGGCCGAAGAACGTGGACACGCCGGACGCTTCCTCGAAGCGGGCCTCGGCGAGCTCGGCGCCTTCGAAGGTGCAGCCCTTCAGCAGGGCACGGCTGAGGTTCGCGCCGGCGAGCTTCGCCTTCGTGAAGTCGGCGTCCGTGAGATCGCAGCCCGAGAGGTCGGCGCCCGCCAGGTCGCTGCCGGCCAGCGCGCACTTCACCAGCGAGGCGCCCTGGAGCCGGGTGCTCTTCAGGTCCAGCCCCTTCAGGTCCGCGCCCTCGATCTTCGATCCGCTGAGGTCGGTGTTCTCGAGGCGGCAGGCGCTGATCTGGGCGCCGAGCAGGTTGGCCCCGGCGAGCTTGACCCGGGTGAGGTCGACCTTGTCCAGGATGGCCTGCTGCAGATTCGCGCCGCCGAGGTCCGCGCCGGCGAGCCGCGCCTCCGTCAGGTCCGCGCCGGCCAGGTTGGCTTTGGCCAGGCGGGCGCCGCTGAGGTCCGCCTTGGACAGGTCGGCGCCGGAGAAGTCCCTGCCGCCGAGATCGACGCCGGCGAAGTTGGCGCCCCCGAGCAGTCCGCCCTTCAGGTGCGGCACGCTGGCTTCGCGGAAGTCGCAGTCGTAGAGCTTGGCCTCCTCGAGCGCCGCGCCTTCCAGCAGGGCTCGATTGAGGCGCGCCCCCAGGAGCGTGGCCCCCTTCAGGATCGCGTTCTGGAGCCGCACGCCTTCCAGCACCGCGCGGCTGAGGTCCGCCCCGGACAGGTCGGCGCCGGAGAGTCCCGCGCCGATCATGCGCGCCTCGACGAGGTCCGCGCCCGCCAGCTTCGCGCCTTCGAGGTTGCAGCTCGTCAGGTTCGCCCCGCGCATCCGGGCCGCCGGGGCGTCGAAGCCCGAGAGGTCGGTCTCGGAGAGGTCGGCGCGGTCGAAGACGCAGTGCCGCGGCGCTCGGGGGAAGGAGCGCGCGCCGCGCAGCTCCGCCTTGTGGAAGTTCACCTGCTCGAGGACGGCGCCGCTCCAGTCCGCGCCCGGCGCACGAACGCCCGTGAAGTCGGACGCGCTGAGCGTCGCCTGGGTGAGCACGGCCTCGCTGAGGTCGGCGCCGCTGAAGTCGACGTTGGAGATGCTCGCGCCCCCGAGCTTGACGCGGACGAGGCGGGCGGCGCGGAGGGAGCTGCCGCGGAGCTCGGCGCCGCTCAGGTCGGAGCCGGAGAGGTCGGCGCTGCGGAGGTTGGCGTCGGACCAGCGGGTCTGGGCGAGGTTCTTGTTGCCCAGGAGGATGCCGCCCAGGTCGAGGTTGCCGAGCGTCGCGCGAGTGAGGGTGGTCGAGGCGATGTCGGTGCCGCTGAGCTGGATGCCGGTGAGGTCGGCGCCCGTCAGGTTGGAACCGCGGAACGCCACGTTGAAGAAGTCGGCGGCGGCGAGGAGGGCGCCGGAGAGGTCGGCACCGGTGAAGAGGACGTTGTGGAACTGTCCGGCACGGAAGTCGGCCTTGCGGAGGTCGGCCTTGGAAAGGTCGGCGCCCAGGACGACGACGTCCTTGAACGGAAGTCCGGCGTGGACGCGCTCCAGGACGGCGTCCCGGGTCTTCAAGATCATCGCGGTGCTTCTCCCACCAACCCCATCGTGACCCGGGCCATCTTACTCGGGAGCGGATCGGCCTGCCAGAAAGTGCGCCGTCCCTAGGTGTAGATCGTGACCAGATCTTTACCGAGCTCCGCCGCCGAGCCCAGGGCGTTCCAGAGTCCGAGCATCCACTCGGACTCGTCCTCGTCCGGAAAATCGGGAGCGTCCCCTGCCAGCGTCGGAGCGAGCCGCGCGAGCTCCGCGGCCTCAAGCCCGCCCCACGAAAAGTCCAGCGCGCTGGATACGCCCAGGATGGGCCGGTCCAGGAGGCCGGCGAGGGGAAGGGAAGGGTCGAGCGCCGACTGGGCTTTGCCCTGAAGGAAGTCGCGGAAGCGGTCCCCGCCCTCGGCGGTATGGTTCAGGCTCCCGACCTGCTTTCCGAAGTAGCGAAGCAGCGCGAGGAACCCGAGGCCGTCCCCGAGCTGTTCCACCTCAAGGACGTTGCCCTCGCTGGTCCGCACCTCGTCCTGGATCCAGCGGTCGATTCCTTCCTCGACATCGGGCCCGCCTTCGAAATCCTCCGACTCGTAGACTTCTTCGAAGAGCGGCTCCGCCTTCTTCAGGATCTTTCGATAAAGCCCCCGGTGGCGGCTCCCGATCGCGACCGAGAGCTCCTTCCAGGAGACCGAGAAGAACTCGAGAGACCCGCTCATTTTCCCTTCTCACCCGCGGCAAGCAGGTCGGCCGGGACGTAGGGGTTCGTGTCCGGAACCTTCAGGCCGAACTTCTGCGCGATCAGCGCGAGGCCGACGCCTTCCAGGTCCAGGATGCCTTCGTAGTTGGCGGACTCGGACGAGCGGCCGAACCTCTTCTTCCAACCCTCGCCGAGCTGCTTCCACGCGTTGTCGAACCCGGCCTGGTCGCCGGCCGAGAGCGCTTCCAGGACCGCCACCACGGGTCCGTACATGGCCGTCTCGAGTTTCGGGTCGACGGCCAGCTTCTTCGGGGCAAGCCCGGGCCGGAGCTTTTTGACCGCGGCGTCGAAGGCCGTCCGGTCCTCCCTCAACCCGGCCTGCTCCGCCGCGATCAGGTCATACAGGATCTCGCTCGCCTCGATGTCGGGATCCACGTAGGCTTTCTTCGGCAGCCCGCCGAGCCATTTCACGACCTTGGGGTTGCGCGTCCAGAGGGCCGCCCCCAGGATGGCGCCCATCTTCCCCGGGTCCACTTTGGATTCCATCTTCACCGAGACCTGGAGATCCGGCAGCGCCTTGTTCAGGATGTCCAGGAGCTCCTTGAAGGACAGGTCGAACAGATACCCGAGGCGCGTCACGTCGATCGCATAGTCGACGTGGCCGGAGAAGTAGTCGGCGTTCGCCTCCGCCAGCGCTTCCTTCACGCCGGCCGGATGCTCCTTCAGCTCCTGCCGGTAGTCGTCAAAGGAATCCTTCATCATGGCGGTGTCGACTTTATGTCCCGTCTTTCGCATCGGTTTCCCTCCTCGTCCTGTTCCGACTCTACGGATCGAACTCCTTGACCTTGGTGTTCTTGGCGCCCTTGGCGTTGTACCTCGTCCGGGCCTCGCAGTACTTGGCCTTCTTCTTCTTGATCGCCGCCTTGAGCTTCCGGCCCGCCGCGGCGCGCTTCGGATCCTTGCTCTTCGACATCTTGTCGGCGATCCCCTTCAGGTATCCCGGCGTGCCCTGCTTGTAGCGCTTGCCGCCGAACGCCGCCGTCCCGAGTGAGGAACCGCCGCCCTTGGCTTCCATCACGAGGACGACGCCGTTCTTGCAGAAGGCGATGACGTCGACCGTGCCCGATCCGGAGAACGAGTGCGGATTCTTCAGGCCCGGCGGGGCCGTCCCCAGCCCGCCTTCGCTCTTGGCCAGCTCCTTCGCGGCGTTCTTCGCCCCCTTGTCGCCCAGCGCTTCGCTCGCCTGCCGCTTCGTCTGGGCGTTCTTCGACTTGGACGCCTTCTTGGCGTTGTCGTCCATGTCGTCAGTCTTGGGCACGTCGGTGCTGCCCGGGTGATACTTCGTGATCTTGACGACGACCCTCGTCTTCACCCCTTTGATGACCAGGACCTTGACCTTGGTCTGGCCGGGCGCGGCGTGCAACCCCGGGGCGTTGCCGGCGCCGCCGCCGTTCTGCATCGTGGGAATCGTGAGGTGGCCGACTTCCTTTCCCTCCGCTTTCACCGTGGGCCAGCCCATCATGAGCTCGGTCTTGCCCTTGATCTTGCTCGAGGCGACGCCCTGGGCGCTGCCGGCCTCGTCGCCCGACGACATGCGGATGTTGTCGCCTTTCCGGAGCGTCTCTTTGTTGTCGATCTTGACCTTCTTCGATCCCTCGCCGTCCGTCCCCTGCGCGATGTTCGGGTAGGGGATCGGCACGGGCCCCGCGGGCGTCGGCGTCTTGCAGACGTCCGGGAAGCCCATGTAGGTCCCGCCGCCGTTGGTCGCTACGGGAAACATAGACGATCTCCTCTAGCCCAGGTTGATCGATCGGCCCTGGAGATGCACGTCCCCTTCCGCCTGGATGCGCGCCTGGTCGGCCTGGACGAGGTGCTGCCCCGCCGTTTCCGTCCGGATCCGGCCCGCGCGCACGTGCAGGAGCTCCTCGACCCGCTGGTACGACGCCTTCACCCAGCTGATCACCCGGCCGATCGTCTGCTCCAGCTTGCCGCAGGCGACCTTCGCCTCGCCGACCCGGACCTCCGCCGCCGCCGATTCCGTCGAGACCCGCTCGGGCTCCACCGAGAGCGTGGACTTCTCGGAGGCGAGCTTGACGCCGCGCTCGGACGCGATCTCGACCGTGCCGCCGCTCCGGATCGTCAGGCCGTTCTCGCAGACCAGCTCCACCCGGCCGTCCACCGCCTGGATTTCCAGCCCGGTGCCGGGGAAGCGCACGACGGCGCGGTTGGAGGCGGGATCGTATTCGAAGAGCACGCGGCCCCGCGCGTCCTTCGTCTCCAGGACTTCGCCGACGGCGCCCGGTCGCAGCCCCACGCTGCTTCCGTCCGCCGCGACGATCTCGGGCCGGGTCATCGTCTGCTGGGTCATCTCGTCCTCCTCCGCGTCAGCGAAGCGTGAGCATCGTTCGACCGAGATTGCTGCGGTCGAACACGGCTCCGTCGGTGACGGCGTTGATCAGGTCGGCTTTGAACAGATTGGATTCCAGGATCACGGCCCCGGACAGGTCGGCCGTCTGGCAGTTCGCGCCCATGAGGTCCGTCCGCAGCCCTCGGGCGCGCCGAAGGACCGCCTTGATGAACTTGGCCTTCCGCAGGGTGGCCAGGTCCAGCTTGGCCTCCGTCAGATCCGCCTCGGAGAACTCCGCGTCGGCGAGATTGGCCTCGGCGAAGTCGGCGCCGAAGAGGCGCGCGCCTTGCCATACGGACTTGGGGGCAATCAGGTTCCTGAAGCTCGAGGTCCGGAAGTACGCGCCGGCGGCTTTCACCTGCGTCCAGTCCGCCCCGTCCGCCTTCAGGGGATTGGCGAAGGCGCCTTCCAGGGAGGCCGCCGTCAAGGTCGACTCGGAGAGGTCGGCATGGTGAAGGGTGGCTTCGGTGAAGTCGGCTTCCGGAAGCTGCGCCTTGCGGAGGTCCGCCCGGCGGAGCTTCGCGGCCGTGAAGAGGGCGCCCTTGCCTCTCGCGCCGCCCAGCCGCGCCTGCTGGAGGAAGGCGCCGGCGAAGAGGGCGCCGTCCAGAACCGTCCGCTCCAGGTTCGCCTGCACGAGGCGGGCGGCGGTGAAATCGGCGCCGGCCAGGGTCGCGCCGGAGAGGTCCGCGCGCGACAGATCCGCGTCCGCGAGAACCGCCTCGGACAGGTTCGCCCCCGTCAGGGTGGCCTTGCGGAGCGACGCGCCCACCAGGATCGCGCCGCTGAAGTCGAGTCCCGCGAGATCGAGTCCGGAGAGGTCCGCGTCCGTGAGGTCCATCCCCGCGAAGGATTCGCGCCGCGCGGCGCGGCCGGCCAGCTCCTCGCGCGTCGGGCCGGACGGGATGGAGACCGGACGGACCGGCGGGCGTTCGGGCGGGGCCGCGGCGGGCGCCGGCGGCGCCGCCGGTTCCGGAGTCGCGATCGGGGGCTGCTCGGGGTACGAGGCCCGCAGCTGCGCCTCGTAGACGGCGGCCGGCTCCGGGGCGGACGCGAGCGGCTCCGAGGCGACGAAGAGGACATCGTTCTTGCCGAGCGCCGGGGTCTCCAGGTGATGAACGCCGCGCCAGACCAGGACGACCTTGAGCCGTTCCGGATCCGCCCAGACCGTGTCGAGGTTCATCGCTACTTCCTCGACCTCGGTGGGCGACGCGGCGACCCGGGAGTAGAAACAGCGGATGCGCAGGCCCGGCAGCTGCGATTCCAGGACCGGGTGATCGGGGTGCAGGTTCTCGAACTTCAGCCGCTCGCCGCCCTTGAGGTAGGCCGTCTGCTGGTCCGCCGGCGCCGCGTTGAAGAAGCCCCAGTCGAAATCCTCGGGGAACCACGGGAAGCGCTCCTTGAGCCACTTCGCCTTGTAGGTGCCCACCTTGGACATCCGCTGCGGCCACATCATGGGCAGCGGGCCGAAGCCGGCGGGTTCCGGCTTGTCGGACGGGCTCGTGATCAGGCGCGCGGGATCCTCGACGTTGGGGAGACGGATCACGGGCTTGCCGTCGGGCCCCGCCTCTTCCGAGTGTCCTCGGCCGAGCGGGTTGCGGGCATACGCCGCTCCCCCGTAGCTGCGGTCGTAGCCGATCTCCATCCGCTGGAACGGCTGGATGGGGCCCATGGTGTTGCCGAAGAAGCCCGAGCGCCAGACCCGGTCGCCGATCACCGCCAGCATCTTGCTCATCGCGCCGACCTGGACGGACACGCGAAGAACGTCCGCCGAGCCCTTCCGGGGAGCGTACGCGGCGCCCGCGACCAGCACGTCCGCCCGGGGCTTGAACGGCACCAGGTCCGTGGAATACACCATGGCGTTCTTGGGGTCGTCCTTGACGTGGACGTCCCCCGAGAACTCCGCCTGCAGCGCGGACGGCAGCGCCGGGGCGCCGGGTTTCAGATCGAAGCACCCCTTGACCACGAACGTGGCCGAACTCTTCGGAGGCTGGATCTTCCCCTCGAGCCAGGCCGCCTGGAACGGGGTCCGGTTCTGGATGATCACTAGCCTTCCTTCGAATTCGCCCGCTCGATGGCGTCGCACTTCTTCTCGTCGAGCTTCGGACACTTGATCTCGACGGTGTCCTCCGCGACGACGCCGAAGACCTTGTCGCTGTGGACCTCGATGTTGTCCTCCGACTCCAGGTTGATGCCGGTCTTGGTCACCATGTCGAGGTCGAAGGTCGCGGCGCCCGCGTTGACCAGGGTCACCGTGTTCTTGTCGTCCTGGGACTGCAGCTGGACCTTCTTGGCGCGGATGACGATCTTGTCGTCCTCCATGGTGATCGAGCTCTCGCCGGCCTTGAGGGTGATCTTCTTGTCGTTCTTCGATTCGACGACCAGGTCCTTGAAGATCTCGATCGCCCCCTTCCCCTCCTCCGTCTTGAGGGCGAAGTCCCGCTTCGCCTGCATGTGGATGTCCTCGGTCCTGGCCTCGACCTTCACGTTCTTCTTGGCCTCGACCTTCACGTTGCCGACGTTCTTCGCCTCGACCGTCACGTCGCCGGCGATGGAGATCAGCTCGGCGCTCTTGCCCGAGATCAGCGAGAGCGTATTGATGCAGCCGACGAGCGTCGAGAGGATGCTCGCGAAGGTCGCCGAGCCGGCGGCCACGCAGTCGATCGCCGCGCCGCCGGCCATGAACACCTCGCCGCCGCCCATGATCGCCACCTTCGTGGGTGAGCTCATGTAGCAGTTCGTGTTCAGCGCCATGCCCACCGCGCCGGCCGCCGCGCCCGCGACGTCGGCCGCGACGCCCGCCCAGTTCGTGTGGCCGGTCGCCAGCCGCTCTCCGGCCGCCGCCGACGCCACTGAGAGCGCCGACAGCGCCATCGAGGCCCACGACTGGATTTCGTTCATCAACTTCTGGCCTTCTTCGACGCCCTTGTCGCCCGTCGGCGTCCCCGCCGAGATATGGACCGACTGGCCGGCGTTGAGCGAGATGCCGCCCTCCGTGCCGCCGACGATCCCCGCGTGCGAGTGGGTGATGTGGTTGTGGTCGGCCCCCATGTCGATGTAGGACGTGCCGTTGGGCGTGGAGATGTGGATCCACTCGGAGCCTTCCTGGTCCTCCATCACCACCTGGTTCTTTCCGGCCGTCCGGATGATCGACTGCGTCTGGTTGGCGTCCTTGACCGGAGAGGCGTTGTCCGGGTTCGGAACGGCCGCGACGATGACGGGACGGTCCGGGTCGCCGTTCTCGTGCGAGATCAGGACCTCGCAGTCCTTGTGAAGGGGCTGGTGGTCGCCGTAGTCGGGCCCCGCGTACGGCTCGCCCATCCGCACGTCGTGCGACGACTTGCCCGGGTCCCGCTTCTCCAAGTCCAGCGGGTACTTCACTTTGTAGCGGCCCTGGTCGTCGATCTGGGCGTACTTCTCGCCGGCGTCCACCTTCGCGTTGAACACGCCGGGAATGCGCGGCACCGGCGTGCGCCGCTCGGGCCGGAACGGCAGGGATGCCGGGATCGCCTGGACGTCGTTCTCGTATTTCAGGCGGCCCGTCAGCTCGCCGGAGCCGCTGAGCTCCTGCTTCGCCTGGTGCCTCACCTCGACGACCAGGTAGTCGCCGTTGAAGCTGTCGCGGTAGTGCTTGATCATGGGGAACTTGATCCCCGCCCGGATCGAGCGGCAGTCCGTCCGGATCTGGAAGGTCTTCTGGCGGCACTTGATCTCCTGGGCGCGGACCTCGGCGATCTTCCCGCCTTCTCCCTCGTCCTTGTAGTGCTCGCCGTAACGGTAGACCTCGCCCTCGTCCCCCTCCTCGACCGGCTTGGTGACCTTCATGTTGGCCGTCGGCGCGCCGTCGTAGTAGTCCTGCAGGGTCACCTGCTTGGGCACGCCGTTCTGGCGCGCGAGGAAGGAGATGACCGCCTCCTCGGTGGTGGTCTCGGCGTCCGCGGCGCCGGCCGCGCGGCTGCGGCCCTCGGTGTTGGGCCGGTAGGGCAGCTTGGGCTTCTCCGCGATCTCGCCGTACTTGGAGGGGTCGTTGGCGAAGATCACCTTGGCGCGCTCGTCGCCGTGCTCGAAGAAGTAATAGATGCCCCAGTACTCCAGCAGACGCTGCACGAAGTCCAGGTCCGTCTCCTGGTACTGCATCACGAAGTCGCGCGGCGGTGGCGTGGACTGGAGCCGGAATTCGTAGTCGTCGCTCGTGAAGCGCTTCTTGCCGCCGACCTGCGCCTCGAGGACCTCCGTGACGATCTGCTTCACGTCCTTCTTCAGGAAGACGCGGCTCTGGACCGACAGCGACAGCTTCCAGAGCTTGGGGACCAGGATCGCGCGGTAGCGCGTCCAGTCGTGGACCTGGTCGAGCTGCTCGAAGCTCGACAGGACCCCGTGGATCTTGGCCGTCTTCATCCGCCGCTTGCCGTCGGAGGAGGAGACCGGCACCTTGATCGCCACGTTGGCGGGCTGGCGCACGAAGTCCTCGAGCTTGGCGCTCTTGTCCTTCGACAGGAGGTCCAGCCGGAACTCGAAGGGACGCGAGATCGCCTCGGCCCCTGCGAGCGCCTCCACCAGCAGCGGGGAGGCGGAGGCCTTCGACTCGAACTCGATCGCCTTATCCTCGGCCATGTCTCGTCCCTCCTACTTCCGCGAGAACTCGAACGCGAAGTCGCTCTTGTCGTCCAGGACCACCTTGACCTTGTCCGGCAGGCTGCCGGTGGCCATCTGCTGCAGGATCTCGTTCGAGATCTTCGGCAGCAGGGTGCCGCTGATGATGTGGTCCACGTTGCGCGCGCCCGTCTCCACCTCGGTGCAGCGCTCCGCGATGGCGTCGATGACCTTGCTGTCGATCTCCATCGCCATGCGGTGGTTCTCCTTGAGCCGCTTCTCGAGCTGACCGAGCTTGAGCCGCGTGATCTCCTTCAGCGCGTCCGGGCCGATGGGATAGAACGGGATGATCGTCATGCGCGCCAGGAGCGCGGGCTTGAAGTGCTTCGAGAGCGCCGGGCGGATCAGCGCGACGAGATCGTCCATCGGCGGCTTCGTGCCGTCGGCGACGCTTTGCATGATGAGGTCGGTCGCGAGGTTGCTCGTCAGGAAGAGCACGGTGTCCTTGAAGTCGACCTCGCGGCCTTCGCCGTCGGACAGCATGCCCTTGTCGAACACCTGGTAGAAGAGGTTGAGGACCTCCGGGTCCGCCTTCTCGCACTCGTCGAGCAGCACGACGGAGTAGGGCTTCTGCCGGACCGCCTCGGTGAGGACGCCGCCCTCGCCGTAGCCGACGTAGCCGGGGGGCGAGCCGATCAGGCGCGACACCGTGTGCTTCTCCTGGAACTCCGACATGTTGATCACGGTCAGGAAGCGCTCGCCGCCGAAGAGCAGGTCCGCCACGCCGAGCGCGGTCTCCGTCTTGCCGACGCCCGAGGGGCCGACGAAGAGGAACACGCCCATCGGCGTACGCGGGTTCTTCAGGCCCGCCTTCGCGGCGCGGATGCCCTTGCCGACCATCTCGCTCACGTGGTCCTGTCCCTTGATCCGCTTGCGCAGGCTGTCCTCGAACGTGAGCAGCGCCTGGGCCTGGTCCTGGACCATCTTGCCGATCGGGATGCCCGTCCAGTCGGAGACGACCCGGGCCACGACTTCGGGCGTCACGTCGGCGAACACGATCGGGTCCTTGCCCTGGATTTCCTTGAGCGCGACCTGGGACGCCTCGAGCTCCTTGGCGAGCTTGTCGGCGTCTTTCTTGCCGTCCGGGCCGTCCATCTTCTTGCGGACCTCGAGGACCTTCTCGACGGCGGCCTTCTCCTTCTGCCAGCGGTCGGTCAGCTTGCCGATCTTCTCCTTGGTCGCGGCGATGTCCTTGGCGATCTCGTCGAGCCGCTCGTCGAGGTTCTTGGAGCCGCCCGACTTGTCCCGCTTCAGCGCGCTCTGTTCGCGCTCCAGCGTCTGGATGCGGCGCTCCAGGTCCTGCAGCTCGGGCGGCTTGGTGGTGAGGGCGATCTTCACGCGCGCGGCGCTCGTGTCCATGAGGTCGACGCCCTTGTCGGGGTGCTGGCGGCCGGCGACGTAGCGGCTGCCCAGCGCGGCGGCGGCCTGCAGGGAGTCGTCGCGGATGACCACGTTGTGCGCCTTCTCGTAGCGGTCCCGGAGGCCGCGGAGCATGGTCACGGTGGTCTCGTCGTCCGGCTCGTCGAGCTTGACCAGCTGGAAGCGTCGGGCCAGCGCCGCGTCCTTCTCGAAGTACTTCTTGTACTCGCTCCAGGTCGTGGCCGCGATCGTCCGGAGCTCGCCACGGGCGAGCGCCGGCTTGAGCAGGTTCGCGGCGTCGCCGCCGCCCGCCTGGCCGCCGGCGCCGATGAGGGTGTGGGCCTCGTCGATGAACATGATGATCGGCTTGGGCGAGGACTTCACCTCCTCGATGACGCCCTTGAGGCGGTTCTCGAACTCGCCCTTCACGCTCGCGCCGGCCTGGAGGAGGCCCATGTCGAGCCCCATCAGCTCGACGTTCTTGAGCGCATCGGGCACGTCCCCCTCCACGATCTTCAGGGCCAGGCCTTCGACGACAGCGGTCTTGCCGACGCCCGGCTCGCCGACGCAGATCGGGTTGTTCTTCCGGCGTCGCGCGAGGATGTCGATCATCTGGCGGATCTCGCGGTCGCGGCCGAACACGGGGTCGATCTTGTTCTCGCGGGCCTGCGCGGTGAAGTTGTTCGCGTACTTGGCGAGGGCGGAGTCCCCCGAGGCCGCGCCCGAACTGCCGGCGGGCGACGGCGCGCCCGTCTCGGCGGTCCCGGCGCCCATCCTCCGGGACTGCTCGGTCGAGGCCGAGATGATGGTCGCGTACTTCGCCTTCAGGTCCGTCCGGTTGATCCCCTCGAGCAGCGTCATCAGGTCGTCGGCACCGAAGCGGGTCGGGTTGGCCATCAGCGCCTGCAGGAGGATGCCCGAGCGGATCTCCGCCAGGCCGAACTCCAGCGACGACAGGAGCCAGCCCTGCTGGAACCACTCGACCAGCAGCGGCGAGAAGGTCGGGCGCCCGGGGTTCCCCGACTTCATGCCCTCGATGACCTGCAGGAGGCCCTTCTGGACCTTGCCGGCCTCGACGCCGAAATGCTTGAAGATCTGCTGGAGGTCCGCCCCGGGATCCTCGATCATCGCGTGAAGGAGGTGCTCCGGCGAGACTTCGTAGTTCGTTCGAGAGACGCAGAGCCCGGCTGCCGCTTCCAGCGACCTCGTGCAGAAGCGGTTCAGGCGGGCGACCAGCGACTTCAGGTTAACCTCGACCATGGAGCCATCCTTTCACCAAAAATCGGACGCGGGACTCCGCGTCCGGGCGGTTTCCGAGCCAGCTGGACCAGCCGAGCCGTGCGGCCGGTCCGGATAATTGCAGAGGAGGGACTTCCTCCTGGCGGAGCCGGAGCTCGATCTCGTAGTCCAGCCCGTCCCCGTTGACGAGATCGACGAGCTCCCGCGCCTCGGGCATCCGGTCCCCGCAGGGCAGGAGCGACATGAAGTCCTGGAGCCCCACGGGCCCCAGGCCGACCCGGAAGGTGCAGCTCCGGTCCTGCACCCGCTCGCCGAGGCTCAGGTCGCGTCCCAGGCGGCAGTTCCCCACGCCCAGGCCGTTGCGCTGGTCGGGAGGGATCGGGAGCCAGCGGCTGACGCACTGCTCCACGTGGACGGGGATCCCCTGGAAATACTCTTCGAGCACGCCGCGGAGCGAATCGGCCGAGCGGGGGACCTGCGTCAGAAGTCCCGCGAGCCCGAGGAAGCGGAGCGACGGGATGCGGTGGTCCTTGGGGAAGGACGTCGAGTCCAGGCCGAGGAGCGCCAGGAAGCGGCGGGACAGCACGTCGCTGCCGTCGCCGGTGAACTGGGCGTCGTAGCGGTACTTCTCCCAGGCCCGGTAGAAGAGGGACAGGAGACGGTGCTGGAACAGGTCGAGGAACTCGCGCTGGAGGCTGTCCTCGTCCTGGTCGAAAAGCAGCTGCTCGGTGAAGTAGGTCGGCAGGGGCGAGTCGGTCCCGTAGAGGCCGAGGAACGCGGCGGTGATCTCGAAGCGGGGCTGGCCGTCGGAGGACGGCAGTTCCCGGACCTGCTCGATGTCCGAGGTGGCGAAGGCGAAGGTCAGGGCGGAGCGCAGCCGCACGGCCTCGCGGGCGACCGGACCCTGATGGCCCACCGGGGCGGCCTCCGGAAAGAGGCGCCTCAGCACGCGCATCGCCTGGAAGAAGGAGAACTGGGTCCCCTGAGTCCGGAGCTTCCGGATCAGAGGATGATCCGTTCCCCGATTCGGGTCGGCCACTGATGGATTTCTCCGTACTTGAGTCCCTTGACCGTCAGCCGGCAGAAGGCGTTCAGCGTGACGTACTGCGCGAAAAACTCATTGAGCACGGACCCGAAGAGGTAGGCTTCGCCTTCGCCGCCGAAGTTGTCCTCGTCCAGGTCCACCCCGATCGAGAGGCCGCGGATCGGCGAGCCTTCCAGCAGCCGCGTGGCGGGCGCGGACGTCACCGCCTTGATCCCCTCCACGAGCAGCTTCATGGCGGACTCCGCCTGCCGGTCCACGCGGGCGCGGAAATGGTAGAGCCCGACGACCCGGCGCAGCGCGTCGACGTCGATCAGCGTGAGGTAATTCAGCGCCAGGTGCGACAGCAGCCTCCAATGGACATCCCCCGTCAGCGACGGAGGGATCGACGGCGTCGGACGCACGATGTTGCGGAAGCGGGCGAAGTTGGGCGAGGTGCCGGTGGCGGCCGACACGTCGCCGATCTTCAGCTTCGAGGGGAGCTGCCGGTTGCTGCACGTCAGGGTGAGCGACAGGGTCTCCACGTCGAAGGCGTCCTCGGCTCCCTCCGGGGGAAGCGGGCTCAGGAAGACCTCGGCGGCGTCGCCCGTGACGGACGGATGGAGCCGATCGCGGTAGAAGCGGACGTTTTCGCCGGGACCGCGGTTGAAGCGGAGGAAGGGGCGATAATCCAGGGGCTTGGCCGCGCCCTGGGCCAGGCCGCTCACCTTGTCGATGGTGTAGACCTCGAAATGGTCCGGCTTTCCCCCCGCCGGCCGCACGCGGTATTCCACCCGCTCGTGGTCGAGACGGATGGGGTCGGCGTCATGCTCGAAGAGATTGATCGCCGGACTGCAGTGCAGCAGCAGGTTCGAGGCGTTGATCGGCGGCATCGCCTCCGGCAGCCGCGTCAGGTCGAAGTTCAGGTCGAAGGACGTGACGTCGCCGAGCGCCGAGATGCCGTCGAGACCGGCGACGTCCAGGAACATGAATTTCGCGGGAAAGCAGAAGTACTCCTGGAGCAGGCGGAAACCGGTGAACGAGGCGGCCGGGAAGGGCAGCAGCGCGTCGGTCGCGGCGAAGCCCACGGGTCGCACGGAGGCGCCCTCGAGCACGACGGGCTTCCCGGAGGACGTCTGCGCGCTGATGCGGCGGAGGTAGCGGCCGAGGCAGAGGTAGAGCGCGCGGCTCGCCACCGAGTCGCCCGCCAGGTGGAAGCGGAGCTGCTTGAGCCCGACCTTTTTCAGGCTGACGCCGTCCGGCAGGCGGAAGCGCACCCGCAGCGACTGGGGCGCGTCCGTCTTCAGCGTGACCGACTCGATCGAGAGAGGCTGGAGCGCCACGTCGTAGGTCGTGCGGAAGCGGCAGGGCGTCCCGTCGACCGCCACCGACTGGAGCTCCACGCCGCGGGCGATCGTCCGGGTCTCCTTCGCGGCCTGGGGGAGCGCCTCGAACTGCATGACCGTGAGGGACGGGATCGGACGGAGGTAGTGGGGCCAGAACATCTCGATCAGCGAGTGGGTCAGCTCCGGCAGCTCATCGTCGAGCTTCTGGCGGACCCGTGCGGTCAGGAACGCGAAGCCCTCCATGAGGCGTTCCACTTCCGGGTCGTTGCTGGACTCGCCGACGAAGTGGGCCGCGTCGGGATAGGCCTTGGCGAACTCCTGGCCCAGCTCGCGCAGGTACGCCAGCTCATCTTGGTAGTATTTGTTGTACACGGGATGTCTGCTCAGCTCTGAAGTCGGACATGGCCGGCCGGATCGACCACCGTGTCGAAACTGACCGACGCACCGTTCTTCGACGTCACCACGCGCGCCGTGATCTGGAAGCGCAGCGTCAGCACGTCGTCCTCTCCCACGACGTGGGCGATCTCCACGTCCTTGAGCCGGGGCTCGTACTTCGCGATGCACTCGCGAAGCGTCCGCAGCATGATGCTGACGGCGTTGGGGGAGGCCGAGGTGATGTCGCTGGGGCAGGGGACCCCGAGGTCCATCTGCGCGGGGGCGTGGCCCACGCGGGTGTTGAAGAGGTGCTGCAGGTTGCGCAACACCGACCGCGAGAGCTCCGCCGTGTTCTCGACCGCGCTTCGGCCGGCGCCCTTCGGTCGGGACAGGCGTTCCATGAGGCTGCGTTCCGAAGCCATGGGAGGATCCGGCCCCCGCCCCGGACAGGATCATCCGGGGCGGGGGGTCGGCATTGGTTGTTACATGGACAGGTCGTCGTTCTTGCCGGCGATGTCCTGGAAGTTGATGTCGCTGGAGATTCCGCCGCGCTTGATCAGGAGCTTCGGGGCCGTGAACACCACGTTCTCATAGAGGTTGCCGCCCGTGCTGCCCGTGATCGAATCCGCGACGATGCGGACCTCGCCGCTGAGCTCCACCGTGAGGAAGGGATCGCCGCCCGTCTCGTTCCCGAGGAAGATCTCGACCTTCTCGGTCTTCTGCTCCTTCAGGGTGCCGATGAACAGCACGGGGGTGGCGCCGACCAGCGGACGGGTCACGGCGATGCCGGTGAAGCCGACCGAGCCGGAGGTCGACTTGCCCTGGGTGAAGTCCCAGGTGGCCGTCGCGCCCATGGAGAAGCTGTCGATGTCCGAGCAGTCCTTATCCTTCCACTTGGTGAAGGACGACTCGCCCTTGAGGCCCTTGATCTTGATGAACAGCTTGGTCGAACCGCCGCCCGTCGCTTGGATAGGCATGGCTATTAGCCCTCACGAATCTCCCTTTTGAGTCCCCCCGGCCACCGCGACCGGGTGCCAAAGTGCTAGTTAGACGACCAACTCGGAAAACGCGTTACTTCTTGTCCAGCTTGCCCACCAGGGAGAGCGTGAAAAACGCTCCCATGTACTTGAAGTGGGGCCGGACCTTCATGTCGACCTTGTACCAGCCGGCCTCGCCCGGGACATCCTCCACGGTGATTTCCGCCGCCCGGAGGGGGCAACGGCTGCGCACCGTCGGGCTGGGATTGTCCATGTCGACGACGTACTGGCTGATCCAGGCGTTCAGCTCGCGATGCAGGTCGCCCTTCTCCTTCCAGCTGCCGATCTGCTCGCGCTGGAGGACCTTGATGTAGTGAGCCAACCTGTTGACAATGAAGAGGTAAGGAAGCTGGGTACCCAGCCGGTAGTTGAGCTCCGCGTCCTTGCCTTCCTTGGACTTGCCGAACGTCTTGGCCTTCTGGCAGGAATTCGCCGAGAAGAAGGCCGCGTTGTCGCTGCCCTTCCGCATGGACAGGGCGATGAAGCCTTCCTCCGACAGCTCGTATTCCCGGCGCTCCGAGATCAGGATTTCGGTCGGGATCTTGGTCTCGATCTCGCCCATCGACTCGAACTGGTGCAGGGGCAGGTCTTCCACCGCGCCGCCCGAGGTCGGTCCGATAATGTTGGCGCACTGGCGGTACTTCGCGAAGCTGTCGCCGATCCTCGTGGCGAACGCGAAGGCGCTCGACCCCCACAGGTACGCATCGTGCTTGCCCCGGACGCCTTCCTCGTAGTTGAAGGCCTTGACCGGGATCGTCGTCGAGCTGTAGGGGAGACGCAGCAGGAAGCGGGGCACCGTCAGGCCGACGCTCCGGGCGTCCTCCGACTCACGGAACGACTGCCACTTGGCGTACTGGGGTCCCTCGAAGACCGACTTCAAGTCCTTGAGGTTCGGGAGCTTCTGGATGCTGTCCAGGCCGAACATCTTGGGGGACGTGGACGCGATGAACGGGCAGTGGGACATCGTCGCGACGCTGGCGACCTTCTGGAGGAGGGCGATGTCCTGGGGGCCCGCGGCGAATTCGTAGTTGGCGATCATGGCCCCGTAGGGCTCGCCGCCGAACTGTCCGTATTCGCCCGTGTACACGGTCTTGTAGAGGCCGGACTTCACGATTTCGGGGGAGTCCTCGAAATCGGTCAGCAGGTCTTCCTTGGAGACGTTCACGATGTTGATCTTCGTGTTCTCCCGGAAGTCCGTCCGGTCGACCATCAGCTTGAGGCCGCGCCACGCGGACTCGAGCTTCTGGAAGGACGCGTGGTGAAGCACCTCGTCGAGCTGGCGCGAGAGCTTCTCGTCGATCTCGGAGATCATGCCGTCGACGACCTTCTTGTCCGCCTTCTGGTTCGCCCCGGCGGGGGCGAGCAGCTGGGCGATGAAGGCCTGGACGCCCTTCTTGGCGACCTCATAGCCCTCGTCGTTCGGCTTGAGCTTGGTCTGGACCATGATTTCGTCCAGCAGGGAGCCGGCGGCGGCGGCCGCCGCGGCGGGCTGCGCTTGACCCTTGGCTGCCTCGTCTGCCATGGAATGGTTCTCCTTTTATTTCTTCAGAGGTTTTCCGGGCAACACCCTACTTCTTTTCCTCGCCGCCGAGCTCCTTGAGGAGCTTCTCCTTCGCGGCCGGGTCGGACACCAGCGACTGGATCTTCTTGCGGAATTCGGGAAGGTTGCCCAGGGGCCCCTTCAGGGCCGTCAGCGCCTCCCGCAGATCGAGGAGCTTGTTCAGTTCCGGGACCTGCCGCGCCACCGCCTCGGGCTCCATGTCCTTGAGCCCGGAGAACTTGAGGTTCACGGGGATTTCGCCGCCCTCCTTGCCCGAGAGCTTGTCGGCGACCGAGAACTGCGCGCTCAGGTTCATGCCGCGCATCACGTCGTTGAAATTGTCCTTGTCGACGTTGACGGGCTTCCGATCTTCGAGGGTCCGGTCGTCCGGGCGCCCGGTGAAGTCCCCCATCACGAGGAACTTGAGGGGAAGCTCCTTCTCCTCCTTGGCGTCGCCCGTCGCCGGCTTGTAAACGATGTTGACCCGTTCCCTCGGCGCTACCGATCCTTCCTTCGCCATGGCCGTCCTCCAGATCTTCCGCTGACGCGGAAAACAATAATACCCACCGTCCTATTTGAGCCCGTTGGCGGCCAGCGCCGCTGCGGGATCGAGATGGCAAAGCCTCGAATAGAATACCTCGGCCTTCTCCGGAGTCTGCGAGGCGCGGGTAACTTTCCACAGCTCCCGGACCAGGTCGGCGGCCAGCGCCGGCTCCCACTCGTCGAGCGAGAACTTGCGGGCCTCCTCGTCAAGCGCCAACAGCTGCGGGAGCGCCAGCTCCGGCCGGCCGCCCTCGACGCAGAGCTTGGCGAGGCCCAGCCGGCACAGGAAGCGGTCCCGCCGGTGGGCCGCTTTCTCCAGCTCCTTGAGCACCAGCCCCGTGGCGTCCGCGAACTGCTTCCGGGCGATCAGCTTCCGCGCTTCCGAGACCGCGGTGTCGAGCGCCGACGCCTTCCCGTTGCTCCCGCCGGAGGAAGGTCCCGACACCTCGTGGAGCAGCCACATCCGGGTCGCTTCCGACGCCATCGGGACGCCGTCCTGGAACTTCAGCTCGAGCATCGCCGGAATCCGGCGGACGAAGGCGGCCGTCTCCTCGGCCACGACGCGGCGCGCATTCTGGTACGGCCGGCCGAGCCCTTCCATCGCCCGGTACACGAAGAGGTTCAGGTCCAGCCAGATCGGCGCCGCGCCCATGCGCGACTCCGCCTCCGTCAGGAGCGTCTGGAATTCGCCCTTGTTGAGCAGCTCGTCGGCCTGGGTCCCGAAGGCCGTGTCGGCGCCCGTCACCGGGATCACGCCGTCGGTCGCCGGGGGCAGCTCGACGATGTCTTCCCAGAGCGCGGAGCGCAACATCCGGTAGGGGAGCGGGTCCGTGGGCGTGGCGCCCCGCAGCGCGAGGGCCACCTTGACCCGCTGCTCCGCCAGCTGAGGGATCGCGGCCCGCGCGGCCTCCGGCGAGCTGACGTCGACCGGGCCGACGCCGCCGCCCGAGGAACTCGGCGCTTCCGAGGTGGTCTCGGCCTTCGCCTCTTCCGCAGGCTTGTCTTCGGGGATCGAATCGAGTTTGTCGCGGACGACGCGAGACAGCTCGCCCAGGTCCGGCGGCGAATCCCCGTACTTCTCACCGGAGATCGTCCCGAGCTCGTCCAGCAGGGTCGAGCAGGCCGTCAGGGCGTCCTTGTTGGACTTCGAGGCCGCCGACTTCTCCGCGATCGCCGGGCTGATGCGTTCCGACATCCACTGGAGCGCCGCCGCCCGCGCGCGGAGCCGCGCCTTCTCGGGGAAGAGGCCGTCCCAGAAGGTGTTGTGCAGGTCGCGGCAGATGGTGAGGCCGGTCAACAGGCCGGCGTAGCTGTTCTTCTGGTACAGCCCCATCGTGAGGTAGGAGGCCACCAGCAGGTCCTTGGATTTGGATTTCAGGATCGCGCTGCAGGACTCGATGACGAGGTCCCACTTGAGGGAGGCCCGTCCTTCCGGGGATTCCAGCTTCGCGATCTCCGCGGAAAGCTTTTCGAACTCCGGTTCATAGCGGGCCGAGGCCCCCGCGGGGGCGGGCCCGGGCACGGGCGCGGTTCCCAGGACGGCAAGGGCGGCAGTATCTGCCAAGCGTTACTCCCTGAGATCAGTCGGCGGAGGCCTTGGACGGACCTTGAGAATAGTTCCCCATCTAGCCCAAGGCAAACAATATTGCCCGGGAACGTCCCCTACGGCTTTTCCGGATCCCCGGAGCCTTTACACTATCTATCTTTCTAGGAACCGAGCCGCACCATCAGGTTCGACAGCCGGAGCGCGCCGTCGTCCAGCAGCGTCCCGTACTTGCTCTTGGCCACCGGCAGCCGGGTGTCCGCGGCGGCGGACGCGTCGGCGAGGGGGAAGAGCAGGTTGTTCTTCCGCTCCGGCCACCAGAACGGAACGAAGTAGTTCGCCTTGAGGTCGTCGAAGACGACGGTCAGGCCGGGCTCCCCGTTCTCCCGGCCCTTGCCCCACATGGACAGCGTCGGCAGGCTGCTCCGGCGCGCGAGCTTCCGGCAGAGCTCCTGCCAGAACGCGACCTCCGGGTCGCCGCTCACCCGGGGGAAGCGCAGGGCGTATTTCGGCATTGAGCCGCCCTTCAGCGTCTCCACCAGGTTGTGGATCAGCATGTACTTCCGCGGATCCTGGTCCGACCCGAAGAGCTGGTTCCAGAAGGCCTGGACCGTCTGTCCCGCGACGAACTTGATGAGCGGCTGCTTCGCTTCCTCGAAGTCCGCCGGCAGGGCGAGGGCGTCGATCCTCGTCATGTAGCTCTTGAGCTCCTGCCCCTGCCAGCCGGTCTTCGCCTCGATCTCCGCCCGGGTGAAGAACGAGCTCAGCTGGGCCGGAAGGGCGGTGACTTCCCCGCCCAGCGACTTGGGATCCAGGATCGTGAAGACGAGGAACGGGTAGCGGCGGCCCGGCTTGTCGATCGACGAGGCGATGACGCCGGCGACCACGCGGCCCCCGGCGGGCTGGTAGAGGAAGCGCTGGGGCTGCGTGCCGTCGAACGACGCGTCCCAAGTGGCCCCCATCGCGGTCCGCGAGGAGACGATGCCGTTCTGGAGCCATTCGTCCAGCTTGTCGACCTCGGGTCCGACATTGTGTCGGATAAAGTCGCCGTGGATCGGCAACTTCCCGAAGCACCCGGCGTTGAGCCGCATCAAGGGCCTACCTTTTCCGGAATCGAGAACTTGGTGAAGAAGTCCTTCTGGAACGGGTTCACCCGGTCTTCCGTCTCCAGCAGCACGTCGCCGTAGAAGGTCTGCTCCGTGCCCAGGCGCGTGATCTTGAACTCCCAGGTGCAGTTGTAGACCCGCTCGCCCGAGGGCTGCGGATTGCCCGACGCGATCAGCCGCAGCAGCGCCCACTCGTCCTTGAACTCCTTGGGGTTCCAGCGGTCCACCTCGCCCACGCGGATCTGGAGGCTGGCGCCGGGATCGGCCTCCCACACGAGGGAGCCGGTGTTGTCGGGCCGGTCGTTGTGGTTGAACTCCTTCTTGCCGATCGTGAACTTGAGGTGCGTGACGCCCTCGCGCTGCTTGAGCGTGACCTTGAAGGGCATGTTGAGGCGGTCGCCGTCCTTGCGGAAGAGCGCGGAGCGGAACGACTCGGCCCTCTTGACCGCGCCGTTGAACTCGCGCGAGAACGCGACCAGCGGCTTGCCTTCGAGGTTCAGGCCGTTCAGGGTCCTGAGATCGTTGACCTTGTTCCAGAAGACGCCGGACTGCGGGTTGAAGAGGTTCGCCATCGCCGACGGGGACGCGCCCGCGGCCGACGTCTCGTCGAACGGGTAACGGCCCTCGATGCCCTCCTTGAAGAGCTTCGTGACCGTGGTGTTCCACATGTCGTTGGCTTCCTTCTGCGCCTCCTTGGCGAGCGCCGCCCGCGTGTTGTCGATCGGCTGGTACATCACGTCCTTGAGGCGCTGCTGGTTCGCCGCGGGGGCCGTGAGCACGGCCTTCGTGAGGTCGCGGTTGACCTTCTTGAACTGGTCGAGGAAGGGCTGGAGCTTGGACTCCTTCATCGACCCGGCGACGCGGTTGCCCGCCTGCGTCGTCGCCACGAACTCCGCGATCTGGGTCTGGAACTCGAAGAGCGCGTCGCGGGCCGCCGCGAGCGGCTTGAGGTCGGGCGGGACCGGCACGTCGGCGTCGCTCAGGCGCAGCTGCTGCGCCTCCCAGACGCCCTTGAAGAGCTCCTGGTAGGGCGAGGGATCGCCGGCCAGCACCGTCATCTTGTTGGCGGCGTCTTCCACGTTCTGGAAGTCGACGAGCTTGATGCCCTCGAGGAACTTGTCCCACATCTCGCGGTACTTGCGGACGTACATCTCGCGCAGGTCCGTTTCGAGCTTGTCGGCGGGCTTGTCGATACCCAGCTCCTTGTAGCGCTGGGACAGCGACTCGGCCTTGGACTTCACCGCCGTCTTCATGAAGTCGTTCCACCCTTCCTGGGTGTAGATGCCGGGGAACTCGAAGGTGAAGGTGAAGAGCTCCTTGCCGCGGCCCTTCAGGAAGCGGTCGCCGGTCACCTTCGGGAACGAGCTCTTGGCCGACTCGCCGATGTCGCGGAAGGCCTGCAGCACCCAGAGCCCCTGGCGGAGCTCCGTGTTGATGCGCTGGACGATCATCTTGTCGTAGTTGGCGGTGACCTTCCAGTCGGCGAGGCGGTCGAGCTGCGTGAGGAAGAACTTCAGCTGCTTGTCGGCCGCCGGCGACTCCGCGCCGCCCAGGCCGCTCAGCCAGCGCCCTTCCTTGCTGAAGACGGACTCCAGCAGGTCGCGCTCCTTCTCGCCGGGGAGCTCGCCCCCCAGGATCTGGTACGCCCGCTGCAGCTCGTCGAGCCGCTCGGCCTCCTCCGGCGTCCGCGATTCCTTGCGGAACAGCGTCTCGAGGTCCTTGTGGAGGCGGTCGGCCAGGGGGTAGAGGAACACGCGCCGCAGGCCGTTGAAGTAGACCTGGCGCAGCGGCTGGTTGATCAGGTTGCCGCGGTAGAGGCCCCAGCGCTGGCTCGTCGGCGGGCCCTCGCGGTCGTACTTGTCCAGGGTCGTGATCTCGTGGCGCAGCCCCTCGAGGGATTCCAGGAGCACCGGCGCGGCCGCCTTCTCGTTCTCCCGAACCTTCAGGGCCGCCGCCTCCGCGGCGTTGATGATGCTGCGGTTGCCGATGAACGACGTCAGCAGCAGGATGAAGATCAGCACCGTGCCGACCGCCGAGAGCCCCAGCGTGCCGAAGTGGATGAGCTTCTGCCGCTTCTGGACCTTCGCCGAGGTCCGCGCGAGCGTCTGGTCCGGGAAGATGATCTTCGTGAACAGGTGATTGATGAAGTAGGCCTTCTTGTCCCCGGCTGCGGGCGGCGGCGCGGCGTCCTCCTGCAGCCCGAACGCGGCGCTCATCGAGCGGATCACCTGGTCGATCGGCGTCCCCTCCTGGGTGCCGCTGGTGAAGTAGAAGCCGCGGAAGTAGGACGTCTCCTGGAACGGGTTGGGCCGGAACAGCATCTCCACGAAGTCGGCCATCTTCTTCACGCCCGCGTGGAACTGCAGCGGGAAGAGGTAGATGTTCTGCTTCTTCGCGGGCGGCCGCTCGGAGGCGAGCGACTGGAGCCGCTGAGAGGAGAGGTTCCGGAAGAGCTTGGTCGTCTCCTCCTCGAAGATCTCCCGGTAGGGCTTGCCCGCCGAGGGCGCATAGGGGAGCGAGCAGCCCCAGACCTGCGCGCGGTCGTTCTTCGAGAAGTCCTCGAAGAACTCCACGAAGCCCTGCAGGAGGTCGCACTTGGTGAAGAGCAGGTAGACGGGGAAGACGATCTCGAGCTGCGTGGTGAGCTCGTCGATCCGGTTGCGGATGTTCTTCGCGTGGGCCTCCAGCTGCTCGTCGGTCGCGCCGAGGAGGTCGGAGATGGACACCGCGACCATCGCGCCGTTGATCGGCTTCTTCTTGCGCGCCTGCTTGAGCAGGTTGAGGAAGCCGATCCACTCGTCGCGGTCGTCGATCTCGGTGGTGTAGCGGCCGGCCGTGTCGAGCAGGATGCCCTCGTCGGTGAACCACCAGTCGCAGTTGCGCGTACCGCCGACGCCGCGGACGCCCTTCTTGCCCTGGCTCGTGTAGGGGAAGTTGAGCCCCGACTCCTGGAGCGCGGTCGACTTGCCCGAGCCGGGCGGTCCGATGATCATGTACCAGGGCAGCTTGTAGAGCGCGCCCTTGCCCAGCCGCGAGGTCTTCAGCGCCTGGATCGCCTCGTCGAGCTGCGTCTGAACGGCCTGCACGTCGGCGCGCTGGTCGGGCCGCGCGCTCGCGACCTGCTCCTGCGCCTGCGCCTTGAGCTTCTGCTCGATGAGCATCGCGCTGCGGACGGCCATGACCTTCTGGAGCACGATCAGGGTGATCGCCGCCAGCAGGATGACCGAGACCGCGATGAAGCGGAGCTTCTTGTCGACGTGGAACTGCTCTCCGCCGAACCAGATCACGAGCAGCACGATGATCACGAGCAGGATGAGCGTGCTGCCGCCTTTGGTAATGGCTGCCAGAACTTTCATGAGGCCCTCATCTCACTTCAGGCGTTCGACCACCCGCTCGGCCGAGGAGCCGAGAAGGGTCGACAGGAGGATGAACAGAAGAATCACCACCAAGCCGCAGGCCGCGGCCACGAACCACGCGGGGAAGTTCTTCACGATGCCCGGCAGCGCGTCGGGGGGCTGCCAGCCCGGAGAGAGCCCGCCCGAGCCCGCCGCCGGCGCGGTCCCCCGGATCTCCCGAAGAATGGTGTCCATCAGGACCTTCTTCTTCTCCATCCCCTGAAGGTCCACGTATTTCCCCCGGAATCCCAGGGCCAGGCAGAGATAGTAGACTTCGAGCACCGAGTTCTTCTTCGCGCCGCGAAGCGTGTCGACCCGGTTGTAGAACTCCTCGCCGGCCGCGAAGTCGTTGAAGTACGCGAGCTGGAGGGGCTTATCGGCCCAGGACTCCTTCAGCCCCCAGGACGACGTCAGGATCATCTCGTCCACGAAGGCGCAGATCGCGTACTTGGCCTGCTGGACGTCCTCCTGGGGGACGTCCGCCTGCCGCGCCTTCGTCTCGAGCGCGCGGAACTGTTCGTCGACCTTCAGGCGCATCGCCTCCGCGTCGCCGGGGTCCTTCGAGCGCTTGAGCTGCAGCGCGAAGGCCAGCAGGTCCCCGCAGAGGTCGGCGAGCGTCGGCGCGGTGCCCGTCGGGGTGGTTTCTGGCATGAGGTTATTCCTTCACTCCCATCAGTTCGAGCTTCAGATTCTTGAACTCGGGGGGGATGTAGAACGAGATCGTCCTCGACTTCTTCACGGCCTCCCAGTGGTCGCCCGCCTTGTCCACCTGGAAGTACTGGCGGCCGGGCTGCACCGGGATCTCCGAGGGCGGCGTCGGCAAATGGCGCAGCGTGAGCCCGCGCAGCGCGGCCGCGATCAGCTGGTCCACGCGATCGCTCGCCGCCACCTTCGCCTTCATCGGCACCTCCCGGATGATCTTGTCCTCCGGCACCTCGGCCATGACGGCGAGGTAGAACTGGCCCTCGAGGAGGCGGTCGTCCCGCAGCCGTCCGGTGAAGAGCGACTCGCGCGTCTTCTCGAGCGGGACCGGGGCGCACTTCGTGGGGATGATGGTCCCCATGAGGTCGGAGATCCGCTTCTCCATGGCGGCGAAGGACGGGCCCACGGCGTCGTGCGCGTACTGGGGCAGGTCCTTCGGGTGGCCCTCGCCGGAGAACGTGAAGAGCTCGCCCGCGAGGCGCGCCAGCACCAGGAACACGTCCTCCGGATGCGCGTCCGCGTGGTTGTGCAGGTGCATCAGCACCGGGATCGTGGCGTTCACCGTGTGGAGGAACCAGAAGTTCGCCGCCTCGGACATCGTGAACTCGACGAGGCCCGCCGAACGCTGCCGCCGCTGTCCCGCGAGCTCGCTGCTCTTCGCCGACAGCATCTCCAGGATGCGGCGCAGGTAGGCCGCCAGCTGCGCCGACGACGACAGGAAGAGGCAGGGCGGCACGTACGCCTCGCTCAGCTGGTATTTGCCCGACGCGCTGCGCTGGAGCTCGGCGATCTTGAGGGTGACGAAGTCGTCGAGCGGCTCGCCCTCGAAGAGGATCCGCAGCGTCTTGGCGGCGAGCACGACCTCGCGCTCGCTGCCGCCGCTGTTCTCATCGGCCGCCGAGAGCGAGCGCCGGTGGTAGCGGGTGGCCCGGCCGTCGGTCGCGCCCTCGGGGCTGAAGGCCACCGCGCCCGCCCGCGCCAGGGGCGACGCGAGGTAGACGCCCAGGGAGGTGCGCTTGGCGTCGAAGAACCCTTCGACGGGGCGCGCCGGGGGCAGCGGATCCAGGTCGGGCGTGTCCACCGCGAGTCCGTCCGGGAGGATCGCGGAGCACTTCGAGAGCACGACCTCGCCGTTCGCGAGGGCGTCGCCGTTGATCTGCAGGCGACACACGCCCCACCCGAGCGCCCGCACCGCCGAGAGGCGCCGCGAGATCAGGTTCTCGTAGTAGCGGTCGGCCTGCTGGAAGTGGTGCGGGGTGAGGAACATCCCCTCGCTCCACAGGACTTTCTGGGCGTATTCCACGCGGCGCTCCTATTTTTCCTTCTGGATGTGGTAGCCGGTGAAGCGGAGGACGGTCCCCAGCTCGGACTTGGGAATCACCAGCTTGCGCGGCCCCTTATCGTCTTCCTTGGGGTAGAGGGCCAGGATGCCGACGAAGCGGACCGCGTCGGGGAGCTCGCCCAGCTCGACCGAGCGCTCCTTGTCGTCGGCGCTGCCGGCGAACACCGTGGCGGTCTTCATGGCGACCAGGTCGTCCGCGAGCGCCGCCTTGTCGTCGCCCCAGAGCTTGTCGATCGTCGCCTGGTTGAACCGCGCGTCGTCCTTCAGCTGGTAGATCCGGATGTCCACCGAGTTGGACTCCTTGCGGTCGTTCTCGTTCATGGGCTTGACGCCCCGGTAGTAGAGCGACGAGGGCCCTCCGCAGGCGGCCAGCAACGCCAGCGCGGCCGCCACGACGGTCGTCTTCTTCATCTATCTATCCTCCAGTTTTTTCGCCCGTGTCCTTGCGGGTCAGCGACGGCGAGGCCGGCGACGGGAGCGACGCCCGGGTCGAGGTGTCGCCCTTCTTGATGCCGGCCGCCTTCTCCTTCTCCTGGTTGTCGTGCAGCGCCAGGTACCCCTTCCGCACGTTGGGGTAGATGAGCTCGTTGAAGAGTTTGCTGTTCTCGGCGAAGATCTCGTGGAACACGTCCGAGTAGCGCTTCCAGGCCTTCTTCTCCGTGCTGGTGAACAGACCGGGGACGCCCTTCGCCTCCTGCTCGACCGTGGCCGGGTCCAGCCGCTTGAGGACCGCCGAGAGCGACTCCTGCACGCCGGCCAGCAGGCCCAGCTGGTGCATCGTCAGGTCCTTGAAGGCGTTGTCGAGCGAGTCGCGGATCGTCTTGGGATCGCGCGCCAGGCGCCAGTCCAGGAGATAGCGTCCCATGTCGGCCGGGCCGCCCCCGCCCTTGAGCGGGTTCTTCTCCTTCGCGAAGATCATCGAGAGGTCGGCGCTGAACTGCTCCTCGAACTCCTTCCGGCCCCGCAGGCTCTTGGAGATCCAGTCGAAGGTCAGCTCCAGCACGCTCGCCACCATCTTGGCGAAGAGCTCCGCCTGCTCCGGCGTCTCGAGCTTCTCCTCGCCGACGAACTGGACCGAGAGGTCCTGCAGGACCCGCAGCCCCGCCGCCGCCGCGCTCTCCGCCTGCTTCGCCTCGAGCTCCTTGAGGTCCTTGCGCCGGATCGTCGTCGTCCGCTCCGGGACCACCGAGCGCTCCGACGTCTGGAAGCGGCTCTTGAGCTGCGTCAGGATGGAACGCGCGTTCTCGGGGCCCGAGGTGCTGATCACCGCCTGGATCATGCCGCGCATCATCTTGCGCCGCTGCTCCGGCGTCGACTCCGCGTGCCGCGCGTAGAGGATCGGGAGCTCGTCCGTCAGGTGGGCGAGCTGCCGGGCCGGGTCGATCACGACCATCGTCTGGTCCGAGAGCTCCTCCTCGGAGGCGACGACGCTCACCTGGTAGAGCCCGATCATCACCTTGTCGCCGCCCTTGAGCTCCTGGGCCGAGTTGGCCTCGATCTTCCGTCCGTTGATGATGGTGCCGTTCGTGCTCCCCAGATCCGTGAAGTGAATCGAGCTGGGCGTCCGGTCCACGCGCGCGTGCTTGCTCGAGACGCGCTTCTCCGCGTCCGGCAGCACGATGTCGTTTCCCGGCGAGCGGCCGATGAAGGTCTTCTCCTTCTGGAGGAGATACTCCGAAGTCCCCTCGGGCTTCCCCTTCATGGTCGTCAGGGTTATGACCAGCTTGAAGGAGGTCATCCGCGTCGTGACGAGGTTGGAGAGGGGTTCATGGGGCCAGCTCGTCCATGAGCTCGTTGCAGACGTCCGAGATCTCGCGATCCCGGTCGGCCTTCGAGAAGAGTTCGATCCGGACCCGGTCCTCGAGCCCCGCCAGCTCCGTCATCACGAGGTCGAGCATCCCTTCGGGATGATCCGCGGGGAAGTCGGCGTGGCCCGTCGCATAGCTGAAGCCTTCGATCGACGTCAGCAGCTTGAACCCGAAGAGCAGGACGTCCGACCAGAGCCGCTGGGGCAGCGCGCGCGGGCGCTCCTCGCGGTCCTCCTGCAGGTAGAAGACCGCGCACGAGCCGAAGACTTCCCTCTCCCGCTCCACGATCGGCATGAGCTCGCCGGCCACGCGGGCCGCCGCGGGCGACTTCTTCCCCTCGAGCCAGAGGCCCAGCTTCTTCAGCACCCGGTGCACGGCGTCGTCGACGACGAGCAGGTCCGTCCCGTCGTTCACCAGGAGCGTGCGGAACAGGAGCATGCCCAGCCCGAAGAGGTCGCAGGGCACCTGGAAGCGGGGGAAGAAGGCGACGCTCGCGTCGAAATCGGCCGGCTTCTTCGAGCTGTCGAAGCCCGAGGCGGCGTCGACGAGGGCGGTGAAGCGCACGCCGCGCTCCTCGGGCGCGTCCACGGTGCCCCAGAGCGTCAGCCCCTCGAGCGGGCCCGCGGACGCGGGGATCAGGCGGAGCACGTCGCCGGGCTGGCAGTTCTCGAGACGCGCGCGGTCGGAGGAGGCGCTTCCCTCGATCTTGACGCGCCCGCCGTCGGCTTTCACGGAGCGCACGGTCACCCGCAGCGACTCCTCGCGGCCGAACTCCGCCTTGCGCACGAAGGGCGACACGAAGATCCGGTCCGCGTCCGGCGCGGGAACCAGCAAGTCGGGCAGGGCGCCCGCGGGGGCGCCGGCCGTCGGGAAGCGGTGGGGCCCGGCCGCGCCGATGAGCCGCGTCCGGAAGGTCCAGCGCGCCGGCAGGTTCGTGCTCCCGGGGACGACGTCCACCATCACCTGCGCCGGACTGACGTCGAGGTGCGGCTCGCGGACCCGGGCGTGGTACGCGCGCAGGCCGTGGCAGAGCTGCGAGAAGAGGTTGAGCTTGAGGTGGAGGATCTCCAGCGGGAACTTGCCCGACGTGTCCTGGCGGTAGATCCACTGGATCGGCGACGTGAACACGTCATCCACCGCCGCCAGCACCGACTCCCGGCCGGGCGCCCCGGACTGGCGGAGGCGGTCCCTCAGGGCCTGCCACGAGGCGCCGCCCACGAGGTCGCTGAGCTCGTCGTAGTGGAGCTCCATGACCTCAAGGGGCAGCAGGTGGAATTCATAGTAGGACACGGGGAGGAGGCGCGTCTCCGCGGGGATGCTCTTCCCGGCCGCGCCCGCGGGCGGGTAGCACTCCTCCCGGTAGAGGCAGGCCGCGCAGGGGAAGGTCACCGACAGCGTGGCCCGCTGCTCCTCCGTCAGGGTGTTCACGATCGCGCCGAAGTCGCGGTAGAGCTCGCCGCGGCGCCGCACGTCCGCCTCGCCCTTGAGGTTCTCGTCCGTCCCCGGCGACGTGGTGTAGAAGGTCTTCCGGCCGGGCCCGGCCGCGCAGGCGGCGCAATGGAGGTAGCGGTGGATCGATTTCGAATACTCCGGCAGGCCGTGGTCGCGGAGGAGCGCGTCGTCGCGGCAGTCCTGCAGCGGCCCGCGGCAGCGGGGGCAGAGCGGATGGAAATACGCCCGGACCTTCTTGCAGAAGGTGATCGGCCGGTTGCGGAACAATTCCTCGCCCAGGTCGATCAGGGGCACGACCTGCGCGCCGGCGCACTTGATCAGCGTCTCGCGCTCCCGGCGCCACATCTCCTCGATCAGCGGGTTTGTCAGCGTCTCCTTGGACGACGCGGAGGCGGCGGGACGGTAAAAACTTCTTTGGATCTTGACCGCGATCGGGTGCAGCGTGTGGTCGACGCCAGAGGCCACGCGGCCCAGGAGGACCCGGGCGAAGCGGCTGGAGTCGCTCAGCGGGACGAACGGATCGTCCTTGGCCTCCAGATCGGCTCCGGCGAGCAGAAGCTCGAAGCGGAGATTGCCTCCCGCCGCACCCAGGAGGGGAATGTCGACAGAATCACCGGGGAGTTTCGCCATGTTCATGGTCGAACCGCGGAGAATCTTACCTCTGTTTACATCGTGGTGTCAAACGATCCTCCGAACATCGACCGCCCGCGGGTCGCCAAAATCGTTTTGCTTGACATCCCCTCTCCCCGACGGTGGACTGAGTACCGCCGGATGCCGGGAGGGCGTCAGGAGAACCGAATGGAACAATCCGATCCGTCTTTCAACCTCATTGTCGTCTCCGATCTCGCGCCGGGATCCCCGGGAGCGCTCCGGGCTCGCGCGGTCGACAAGGATTCGCTCGACGCCCTCCTGAGGGAGCTCGGGCCCTCGATCGAGGTCCCCGCCGGGGGCGGCCGGACGGTCGTCACCTTCCAGGAGTTCAAGGACTTCCGCCCGGAGCGGCTCGCGGCGCGCGTCCCCGCGCTGGCGCAGCTCCTCGAGTTCCGGAAGCAGGCGCAGGAGCTCGCCGCGGGGAGCGGCTCCGTCGAGGCGGTCCGGGCCTCGCTGCAGAAGCTGGGCGCCTACCCCGACCTGGCCCGCGCGCTGGAGGCGGCGCTCCAGCCCTCCGCGCCCAAGCCCCGGGAAGCGGCGCCGGCCCCGAAAGCCGCCCCGATTCCGACGGGGAGCCTCGAAGACCTGGTGGACCTGGGCTCCGCGCCTGCGGCCGATGCCGTCTCGCCGGAGCAGATCGAACGCACGACCGCGAACCTCATCGACGCGGTGATCGGCAGCTCGTCGGCCCCGAAGCCGGCGCCCGCCGCGCTCCGGGCCGTCGGGGCCCAGGCGGAGGCCGCGGTCGCGCCGATGCTGCGCGCCGTGCTCCACGACCCGCGCTTCCGGGAGCTCGAGGCGGCGTGGCGCGGCCTGAGGATGCTCGTCCGCTCCGTCGACTTCCGCTCCGGCTGCCGCCTGCACGTCGTCGCGGCGCCCCGCTCGGCGCTGCTCCACGCGGTCCGCGAGACCGCGCTGCCGCTGGCCGACGACCTGCGCAGCCAGGGGAAGACCTCCTGCCTGCTGCTCGATTTCACGTTCGACGGCTCCGAGGACGAGCTCGTCGCCATCGCGGAAGACGCGGCGGCGCGCTCGCTCCCCGCGATCGCCTCGGCGGGCCTCGAAGTCGCGGTCCGCGAGCTGGCGGCCGGGCTCGGCGACGCCTCGCAGGGCGCCTGGCTGCGCCTGCGCTCGGCCCCCGCGGCCCGCTGGCTCGCCCTCGCGGCCAACCGCTTCCTGCTGCGCGTGCCCTACGGCGCCGCGGGCGACCCGCCGAAGAACCTCGCGTTCGAGGAGCTCCAGAACCCCGAGACCCCGCTCCCCTGGGGACGCGCCGGCTGGCTGCTGGCGGCCCTGATCGCCGGGAGCGTCGCGAAGACGGGCTGGGGCTGCGACTTCTCCGGCCGCGACGCCGCCGCCGGCGTCGAGCCGCTCCCGATGCGGCCCGGCGAGGCCGACACGACGCCGCTCGAGACGGACCTGACCGACGCGGCCGCCCATGCGCTGGGCGACGCGGGCCTGCTCCCGCTCGCCTGCCGCCGGGGAAACGACCGTCCCTTCGCGGCCGGCAGCGGCACCGTGTACAAGCCGAAGAAGGACGAGTCGGCGACGTCCCTGCGCTACGCGCTCTTCGCCGCCCCCATCGCGGCCGCGATGGAGTCGCTGCTGGGCCAGATCGACATGACGTACAGCGTCCCCGACATCGCCAAGACCATCGGGGCCGCCCTGCAGCTCCTGGGCATGACCGAGGAAGGCCCGCTCTTCACCGCAACGGCCGCCGCGTCTTCCGGCGGACGCCCGGTGGTCGACGTCCGCATCCGTCCCCAGGGCGGCGTCCTGCGCGGCCTCCCCGACCTGACCTTCGAAGTCCCGATCGTCCTTCACTGACAGGAGAGCGTCATCATGAATCCGATGGGATGGAGATTCGTCGTCGTCGCCGATGCCGGCCTCGCATCGAAGGACGCCGTCCGCGTCCCGGCGGGCGACGGCAACGCGATCCTCGCGGCCCTCAAGCCGTCGGCCGACATCAACGGCGCGCGCCTCGAGTTCTCGTCGGAGAGCGCCTTCGCGCCGGCCTCGCTGGGCGCGACGCCCGACGCGACGCTCCACCACCCCGCATTCCAGCGCATCGAGTCGCTGTTCCGGGGACTGAAGCTCCTGATGCAGCACGCGGGAGAGAAGGTCCAGGTCGACGTCGTCTCCTCGACCCAGAAGGACCTCGTCGCGCGCTTCAAGGAAGCGGTCTTCGAGCCCGAGATGGCGGAGCTCCGCAACCCGCCGCTGGGGCTGGTGCTGCTCGACTACGACTTCTCCCACCAGCCGGCCGACCTGGCCGCGCTGTCGCAGGTCGCCGACATGTGCAAGGTCGCGCAGGCGCCCGTGATCGCCGCCGCGTCGCCCACCTTCTTCGGCCTCAAGCAGCTCAACCTGCTGACGAAGCTCACGGACGTCCCCCAGCGGCTCCACGACGGCGCCCACGGCGCGTGGGTGGCCTTCCAGAAGTCCGAGCCCGCCCGCTGGACGACCCTGACGGTCAACCGCTGGCTGCAGCGCGACTCGTACACGGCGGAGAAGGGCGGCCATGCGGAGGCGATCGACCCCGCCAAGCCCGAAAGCTACCTCTGGGGCCGCGGCGGCTGGGTCGCGGCGGCCTCGATCGCCCGCTCGATCGCGCAGCACGGCCACGCGCTCGACGCCTCGGGCGCGCGCTCCGGCGGCTTCACGGGGCTCCCGACGCGCCCCTACTTCAAAGTCGCCAACAAGCCGACGCCGCTCTCGACGGAGGTGGAGATCTCCGACGAGCTCAGCCAGGAGCTCTCGCGCGGCGCGTTCCTCCCGGTCTCCGGGCGCACCGGGAGCGACGTCGTCATGATCCCCATCCTGGTCAACACCTACCGCGCGGCGCCGGGACGCCTGACGGTGAGCGGCACGATGGGCTACCAGATGATGGCGGGCCGGATCGCGCAGCTCTGCGCGTTCCTGATGGACGAGATCCCCGCGGGCGATGCCGGCGCGGCCGCCCTCAAGCAGGAGCTCACGTCCTTCCTCGGGCCGCTCGCGGGCAAGGACCCATCCAACGCGGTCCTGGTCGAGCCCATGTCCGTGAAGGGCGCCGACGGGAACCCGGTGAAGGTCGCCCAGATCACGGTGCAGCCCGAGGCGCGCATCGAGAGCATGGAGTTCCGCTTCGTCTTCCAGCTCCCGCTGAAGTAGCGCCGGCGCAAAGGCACGAAGACCCTTGGTGTCTCGCGTGTCTTCAGGTTGAGAGGCGCTTACGCCTGGGCGGGGACGAGCTGCAGCACCAGGTCGCGGACGCGCTGGTAGAAGCCGCGCGTGTGGAAGGACGCGCCCAGCTCGAGGCTCTGGTGATCGTAGTGGTGCATGAACTCATGCACGAGCGTGTTCAGGTAGGTCTTGAACGCGAACACCTTCCGGCGCACCGCGGTGCGGAACGAGAGCGTGATCATGCCGTCGGGCGCGCAGAGCCCGTAGAGCTTCACCACCATCTTGTCGCCGCGGAATTCCGCGTGGGCGCGGTCCTGCAGGGAGAACTTCGCCGCGGGCACGCGCGCCGCCGCGCAGAGGAGGTCGATCACCGCCTGCGTCGCGCCCTTCACCTTCGCCTTGTCGCCGGCGGCCAGCCAGATCGCCAGGTCGTCGACCTTGCGCCGCATGGACGGCGTCACCTTGAAGTCGACCGAGAAGAGCCGGTTGGATATTTCGTACGCCTTCTGTTCCGCACGGGAGAAGCGTTTCCGACGCATGACACCTGTTTATCGGCATCCCGGAGGGTGCCTTTAAACAAAATGCGACGGAAGAGCAGCAACTTTGCGTCTTATTTCGACTCCAGTTTCCGGCCCGGCAGGCAGAGGCACGAGGAGCTGAGATCGACGTCCGCGACCTGGGCGGCACGGCGGAGCCGCGCGTCGGCCTCGCCCGGCTTCTTGCCCTGCGCCCGGAGGCTCTGGACGAGCCCCGCGAGCGACCAGACGTTCTCGGGCCAGCGCTTGAGGTCCTCGAGATAGACGGCCTCGGCCTCCGGGGCGGCGCCGGCGTCGAGCAGCGCCGCGCCGAGCGTGTGGCGCACCGGCTGGATCCAGTCGGGCGGCTCGGCGTAGCGGATCTGGTCGTTCTTCTTCACGGCCTCGCGGAGCGACGCGAACGCCTCGGTGGATTTCCCCTCGCGGTAAAGGATTTCCCCCTCGAGGGAGGCCTCCGCGATCGCGAGCAGGTCGGCGGCCGTATTGTTGTCGAACGTCGCGTCCTTCGGGACGCGCGTGCGCGCCTCGCGGAACGCCTTCTGTTCCGTCCGCGCCTCCTCCGGCCGCTTCAGCGCGGCCAGCGCGACGCCGCGGGCGTAGTGGCGCAGCGCCCGCGCGATCGGGAAGATCTCCCGCGGCTCGGGCTCGGCGAGCATCTCGTTCCACTGGCCGAAGCGCAGATGCAGGTGGTAGGGCGTCGCGAGGAACCCGTCGACGAGCGGGGCCATCGCCTTCAGCCACTCCTCCGGGAACGCCCCCATCATCTCGCGCGCCATGTCCATCGCCTCCCGGCGGTTGCCCTGCATCATGGCGGCGAAGGTGAACATGTGGCGATTGTGTGCCATGTAAATCCGGTAGAACCCCGGCGGCGGCGCGCGCCGGGCGTACGCGTCGTCCGCGGCGATCGCCTTCCGGTTGGCCACGACGGCCTCCTGCCAGCGCCCGCGACGGACGTCGATGTGCGACGGCATGTGGACCAGGTGGCCCACGCCGGGCACGAGGTCCCGCAGCCGCTCCGCGGCCACGTCGGCCTTGCCGGGCTCGGGCGAGGCTTCGACCGCATGGATATAGAGGTGAAGCGCCAGGGGGTGCTCGCCGTTCTGCGCCATCACGGACTCGAGGACCTGCACGATTTCGGCCGTGCCGGGCTGCGGCGCCCCGTCGACCGTCCAGAGGTCCCAGGGCCTCAGGTCCATGAGCGACTCGGCGAAGAGCGCGCCGATGTCCGCGTCGCGAGGATGACTCTTCCAGACGGAGCGCATGGCGTCCGCGTACGCCCGGTCGAGGAACGCACGGTCGGCCGGCTGCGAGTCGGCGTAGCGCTTGGAGAGGGCCTCGATCAACTCCTTCTCGACGGGATCGGAGGCCGACGCGCGGGCGCGGCCCAGCGCCAGCCACGCGGCCTTCGCGTGCGCCTCATCGACCGCGGGGTTGTTGATGTGGGGCCCGTTGGCCACGGAGATGCCCCAGTACGCCATCGCGCAGGACGGGTCGGCCGCGGCGGCCCGCTCGAACGAGCGGATCGCCTCGTCGTGGTTGAATCCGTACAGGAAGATCAGGCCTTGATCAAAGAACGCCTGGGCCTCCGGCGAGGTGGTCTTGATCTTCCGGTGGTACGAGCCCAAGCCCTCATAGCGCCCCTGCGGGGTGCCGGCGCAGGCGGCCAGGCCCAGCAGGGCAGAGATCGTCAGAAAGCGTCGCATCGTCGTCCTCCCCTCAAGTCTTCCTTATATAAGGGGCCCCACGACCGCTCGCCACCTTTTGCGGCGCTGCTAATGAATTTTGCGCCTCTTTTGCACGGCGCGGGCACCAGAGGGGGTAGAGGCCTTCGACGTTCGGAGTCGGGTGATCGGGCGGAAGCGCCCTTGGAGCGGGAATGAGTCAGCGCAGCATCGTCGTCGTTTTGCTGGCCCTGCTGGCCGGCGGCGGGTCCACCCTTTCCCAGGAATCCCTGCGGCCGTCGCGCCACGCCATCCCCAAGGGCCACCCCCGCCTCTTCGGCTCGGCCGAGCAGATCCTCCAGCTCTCGAAGGCCAAGCCGGGCCCCTGGAACGCCACCCTCAAGGCCGCGGAGACCGGCAACGCGCCGATGGCCCTCCGGAACCGCACGCGGGGCTTCGCCTCCGTCGTCACCAACGACCCCAAATTCGCCCGGGCTGCCATCGCCGACGCGCAGAAGATCATCGCCAAGGGCATCTCCACGGAGCACGTCGAGTTCGAGCAGCGCATGTGGCCGGTCGCCGAGACCTACGACGCCTGCTTCGCCTGGCTCAGCCCGGAGGAGCGGACGGCGTTCATCGAGTACCTCAACAAGATGTTCGACGCGAACAACGTCCCGGGCGTCGACTCCTACGTCGCGCCCTGGCACAACTCGCACCTGCGGAGGCTCGTGAGCTTCGGGTTGACCGGCTACGCCACCTACCCGGAGAACCCGCGCGCGCAGGAGATCATCGAGCACGTGAAGAAGGTCGAGTGGTCGGAGAAGCTCCTGCCGGCGCTGCGCGAGTACGGCGCCGGCGGCGGCTGGTGGGAGGGCCGCGGCTACGACACCTACAGCATCTTCCAGTTCATGACGTACGCCGACGTCGCGCGCCGCGTCGAGGGCTTCGACCTCTTCGCGCAGCTCCCCGAATACTTCGAGGCCAAGTGCGCGCACGAGATGTTCGCGAACTATCCGGGCTTCGAGCGGGAGTACAAGGCCCGGCGCGCCGCGATCTCGGGCGACGGCAAGGACGCCTACGGCGGCTTCAGCGAGATGGTCCGGGCGGCCCGCTTCATCCTGGCGGACGCCTTCCACGACAAGCCGGCCGGTCAGTACCTCGCGGCGTACAACGAAGCGTCGCCCCAGGTCACGATCGGGGACTACGCGGTGCTCGATTTCCTCTACAAGCCGCAGAGTCCGATGACGCGGCCGCTGGCGGAGTTCCGGACCTCGCACCTCGAAGCCGGTCCCGGCACCGTTTTCATGCGGTCCTCGTGGGACGAGGACGCCGTCTGGGCCCGTTTCCAGTGCGGGGACCACTTCACGTGGCACCAGCACTACGAGCAGAACTCCTTCGACATCTTCCACGGCGGGCCGCTCGCCACCAACAGCGGCAGCTTCGGGTCGCACGACACGAACTACTACATCCGTTCGGTCGCGCACAACACGGTTCTCGTTCACCTGCCTGGAGAGAAGTGGTCTCAGATGCGGGACGGCCGCGCCGCCGACTCGAATGACGGCGGCCAGGCGGCCAAGTGGGACGGCCTGAGCACCTGTCCCACCGTCGAGGCCTTCCGCGGCCAGCGGGCGAAGTGGGAGACGGGGGATTTGCTGGCGTTCGGAACCTTGGGGACGGGGGCGACCTACGTCTGCGGCGACGCCACGGCCGCGTACTCGCCGCAGAAGCTGACGCGCTTCGTGCGTCACTTCGTGTTCCTGCGCCCGCACACGTTCGTCGTGCTGGACGTGGTGCAATCCAAGCCGGGCCTCAAGGCGACCTGGGTGCTCAACAGCCAGAACGAAGCGGCCGTGAACGGCGACGCCGCGATGATCAAGGTCGCGCCGCCGCAGGAGCAGGGAGGGCACCTCTCCGTCAAATGCCTGCTGCCCGAGGAGCCGACGCTCCGGACCGTCGGCAACTACCAGGTCGACGGCAAGAAGTACCCGCCCGCCGCGGACCCGCGGGCGGGGCACTCGAGGCTCGAAGTCGAGTCTTCCGCCGCGAACGGCTCGCACGTGTTCCTCTTCGTCCTCTCCACGGCTCCGCAACCGCCGTCGGTGCACCTCGAGCGCGACGGCTCCCTCGTGGGCGCCGACATCGAGGGCACGAAGGTGCTGCTCCGCACGGACGGGGGCGCCGGCGGCAAGGTCGGCGGCCGGGCGCTGCCGACGCGCGTCACGCCGCTCAAATAGAATCCGACTTTGACCGCACGATCCGGATAGTCAGGACGCGGAAGTTTCCCTATCCTGACGTCCGATGACGACGACTCCGGTCCGGACCTGGTGGAAGGCGGCGCAGCGCCGGGATCGCGCGTTCGACGGCGCGTTCGTCTTCGGCGTCCTCACGACCGGCATCTACTGCCGCCCCAGCTGTCCCGCGCGACGCCCGCTGGCCCGCAACGTCCGCTTCTTCCCGACCACCGAGGCCGCCGAGCAGGAAGGCTTCCGATCCTGCAAGCGCTGCCGTCCGACGATGAGCCTGGCGGCCCGCGCGGTGGACTACCTGCGGGATCACGCGCGGGAGCGAGTGACCCTGGATCGGCTGGCCCGGACCCTGTCGGTCAGCCCCGCTCATCTGCAGCGGACGTTCTCGCGCGAGCTGGGCATCAGCCCCAAAGCGTTTCATCGCGTCCTGAAGTTCGAGCGATTCCGGAAGGACGGCCGGAACGGCGTGGCCTCCGCGCTCTACGGCGCCGGCTTCGGCTCCCCGAGCCGGCTCTACGAGACGTCCCGCGCCCGCCTGGGCATGACGCCCGGCACCTTGCGGAAGGGAGGATCCGGCATGAGCATCACCTACGACATCATCGACTCCCCCCTGGGCCGTGCCCTGATCGCGGCCACGCCCCTGGGGATCTGCGCGGTGCAGTTCGGCGAGTCGGACCGGGCGCTCGCCGCGGAGCTGCGCGGCCGCTATCCCCGGGCGGAGCTCGCGCGGAACCCGTCGCTGCTCCGCCGCGCGGGGCGCGCGCTCCAGCGGATCTTCCGGGGGAAGCCCCTCGACGAGTCCCTGCCGCTGGACGCCCGCGCCACGGCCTTCCAGGCCCGCGTCTGGGAGGAACTCCGCGCGATCCCGGCGGGCACGACCCGCAGCTACGGCGAGATCGCGCGGCGCCTCGGACGCCCCGGGTCCGCGCGCGCCGTCGGCCGCGCCTGCGCCTCGAACCCGATCGCGCTCCTCATCCCCTGCCACCGCGCGGTCGGATCGGACGGCGCGCTCACGGGCTACCGCTGGGGGACGGAACGGAAGAAGAAACTGCTCGCCCTCGAACGCCGCCGCTGAATTGCGGCTAATATTACTCGGGTTCGGATAGGCGGGGTGGGCATGGGCGACTACAAGTTCCAGTGTCCGCAGTGCGGGCGCAGCTATAAGGCCAACAAGGATCTCGGTGGCCGCCTCAAGCGTTGCGGCAAGTGCCGCGGGACCTTCACGATCAAGCGCACGGCCCCCGTCAAGGCCGGCGCCGCCCACGCGCCGGACCCCGTCGTGCTCCACGACCCGGAACTGCCCATCGACCAGGTCTTCAACGCGCTTCATGACTGGCAGCAGGCCGTCCCCTCGCTCCCCGGCTCCTTCGCGCGGGAAATCACGTTCGGCCACTTCGACCCGGCGTACCGCGTCACCCTCGAGGTGACGATCGACACCGACGGCCGGCGCTCGAAGCAGTCCGCGCATCGCGAGACCGTCGCGCTCCCGCCCGAGCTCGGCGGCGACGTCCGGAAGGGCGCCCGGAAGGTCGTGGACCTCTCGTTCGAGCACACCGCCGACCTGGCGAAGATGCTGGCGGACAAGCCGCCCGTCGTGCGCGGCGCCGCGGAACAGCTCGCCAAGGAACTCCGGCCGCCCGCCGGCGGCAAGTTCGCCGGCAGGCACCTGATCGTCGAACACCTCCAGGTCTGGCAGGCGCACTGGGTCTTCCACCAGTCCGAGGGCAGCGCCTGGTTCTTCGGCCGACCGCTCCGGGTCTACCTGCCGGACCCTCCGAAGAAGTCGTCCGCCCCGGCGGTCCTGGGAACCCTGGCGGCGATCGCGATCCTCGGCGGCGTCGGATGGGTCCTCTGGCAGTACGACCTCGTGCGGCCCGGCGAGCGGAAGGATCCCGAGCCCGTGGTGCTGGTCAAGCCGGCACCTCCCGCGAAGCCCCAGCCGCTGCAGTTCGCCAAGGACGGCCTGCTGCAGCTCGACGACGGGAGCTTCCTCCGCGGCGCACTCGAACGCCGCGACGAAGCCGTCGTGGTCGGGACGAAGTCGGTCGCGCCCTGGCAGATCGAGACGCTCCACGTGGACGCCCCGGTCTTCATCCGCGGCGAGCTGCGCCACCTCGACGGGCTCGAAGGCAAGGTGGCGGCCGCGCTGGAGAACAAGGCCGCGGCGTCGCGGGAGACGCTGGTGGGCCTCTTCCTCGAAGTGCACCGGCAGCGGGAGCGCTGGACGCAGCTCGAGGCGCTCTGCGGCGCCGGCGAGCTGCCGACGGACCCGAAGCCCCAGAAGCGCATCGAAGCGATCCGCTCGGCGGTCGAGAAGCTCCTCGAGGCGGCCGCGCCGCCCGCGGTGGCCGCCGCGCCCGTGGCCCCCGCGCCGGGCGTCAGGCCGCCGGAGCCCTCCGCGGCCGCGGGGCTCGCGTCGACCCTGCTCGCCCGGATGACGGCGACGATCGACGACGCCTCGCGCGCCCAGCTGCTCGGGAACCTCCAAGCCCTGAAAGGGGAGAAGCTGCCGCAGGCGGACCTGCTCGCGTTCGTGCACCTCTGGCTGTCGCGGGGCGACGCCGATTCCGGGCTCATCGCAGACCGGGTGCGCGTGAAGACGTCGCAGATGGACACGACCTTCGACGGCGCGTTCGAGAAGCAGAGCGAGTTCTTCGTCAAGCTGAAGACCTTCTCCGGGCAGGACCTGACCGCTTACAAGGAGAAGGACGCGTGGGTGGCGCGGATCCCCGGGGGCCTGCAGTTCGACGGCGCGCAGGTCAGCGCGAACGCCCGGGCCCGTACCGCATCCGGCGAGCGCCTCAAGGCCGCGATCGAGCTGCTTCCTCCGTCGAGGTGGATGACGGCGCCGGCCGCGGAGCACCTGAAGGCGGCGAAGTCCGCCGCGGAACCCGACCGCCGGGCCCCGAACGACCGCGGGCAGATCCTGCTCCGCGCGCTGGCCGCCGGCCACGCGGGCACGGCGCTCCGGATCGGCACGCCCGCCGAGATCCTTGAGGCCCGCGGCCTGCTGCACGGCCTCGGGTACACGCAGGCCGGCGACGGGCGCTGGGAGCGCCCGGAGGACCGGCGCGCCCTGCAGATCGGCCAGCTGCTGCGCGAAGGGAAGGGCGAAGAGGCCCGCGCGCTGCTGCCGGGCTCCTTGGCTTCGGAGTTCCTCGCGACCTACCGGGCCGCGGCCGTTCAGGTCGTCGCACCGATGCGCGGGGTCGAGGACGTGAGCCGGGCGGAGAAGGTGCTCGATCTGGCGCTCGCCCAGGCGGCGACGCCGGGTGAATCCAAACATCTGCTCGCGCTCAAGGGCGCCCTCACGGGCTTCGGGATCTGCCCGGCCTGCGGCGGCGGCCCCGCCAAGATCTGCATGACCTGCCGGGGGAAGGGGACGCGCACCGAGGCCTGCGCCTCCTGCGGCGGACTGGGCTACAAAGTGACCGTCGGGGTCGGCGCCACCGGCCACAAGACCTGCGAGGCCTGCGGCGGCAAGCCGATCAAGGGCACGCGGCCCTGCGAGATCTGCCAGGGGAAGGGGACGCGCAGCTGCGCCAAGTGCCAGGGCGCGACGCGCGTGCCGGCGGCGACCGATCTGAGCCGCACGCGGCCCTGCGCGCGCTGCAACGGGTCGGGCGGCCACGGCGACGCCATCGTGCATCCCTGCACGTCCTGCGCCGCGATGGGCCTGCAGCTCGTCCCCGCCGGCGCGAACGACGCCGCCCTCCCCTAAGTGGAGAAAACAACCAGGTTACTTTCTCCACGTGGAGAAACCTTCCTGGTTGTTTTCTCCGCGCTCACTCCTGACGCGTCACCGACTCCCAGGTGCGGCCGATGCGGAGCTCGTCGAACCACTGGCGGCCCTGGCCGGTGCCCGTCACGAGGACAAGATCAAGGCGCGCGTTCGAGAGGAAGGGGCCCGTCGCCTGCGTCCACACGGCCGGCTCGAGCGGCCCCACCGCCTCGTCGGGTCGGTAGATTTTGAGGAAGACTTCGTCGGGGCCCTGGCGGCGCGAGGCGATCTTGCAGACCCAGAGCAGCAGCGGGCCGGGCTCGAAGGAGACCGGCGCGTTGAAGTTGTCGCGGTTGCGGTAGATGGCCGGCCGCCGCGTCGGCGGCATGCCGAAGCCGACGACCTGGTTGGGGAAGTCCTCCGACGAGCGGAACGTGAGCCGGAAGAACGGCGGGTCCCGCTCGACGAGCTCCTGGCGCATGAGGAAGCTGACGTAGGTCACGGCGTCGCGGCTCAGGTCGATCGGCTCCGCGAGCGGACGCACGCGGAACGAACGGGCCGCGGGGAAATTCAGCGCGCCGCCGCGCGCGGCGGGAAGCGACCAGGGCCCGGACAGGCTCTCCGCCCCGACGAGGAACGTGGTCGAGGTATCGCGATCGTTCTTCGTTTCCTCGGGCGTGCGCAGCCGCCACGGCCCTTTCCAGCCCGTCCCGCCCGCCGCCTGTCCCGGGTCCCGCTCGCCCGCGGGATACTCGAAGCCCTCGTAGGCGATCAGCGCCTGCCCGGCCGGCTCCGGACGGATCGTGCGCAGCAGCTCCTTGAACCCCTTGTCCGTCAGGGGCACGCTCTTGCCCTCCGGCGCGGCCGCCGAGTCAAAGCGGAGCGCCTCCCCGGTCTGGAGGACCCGCGACGCGCTTCCGCTCCACGACACCTCGCCCTGCAGCACATGGACTTCGGTCGCGCCCGTGGGCTCGACCGCGACCGCGAACTCCGTCCCGAGGTCCACGACCTCGCCGGCGGGCGTCCGCACGGTGAACCCGTAGGCTTCCGAGGCCTCGACGGTCACCTTGCCGCCGCGAAGAAGGGCGCGGCCGCGCGACTCGAGGTCGAGGTCGGCGGACCCGGTGAGCAGCATGACCGCCCCGCTGTCGAAGCGGATCGCCGCCGCGCCCTCGAGCAGGCGCAGGCGCCCCTGGAGGAGGCGGGACCCTTCGGGCAGCACGCCGTCGCGGTCCCAGCGGGCCCCCTGGGCCCGCACGAGCGTCGCGACCGGCTCGGGGGCGGGTGCCGGCGGGCTCGCGAGCAGATGCTGGACCCCGAACGACACGAGGAACGCCGCGGCCGCCACGGCCAGATAGCCCGCGACGCGACGCGGGCGGGGAGGGGCGGCGTGCCGGACGGAGTTGCTCACGGCGGAGACAAAGCCTTCCCGGTCGCGGAGCGCGCGTCCCAGCGTCGCCTTCACGAAGCGCTCCGCGTCGTCGGACTGCAGCGTGAGGCCGAGCAGGCGGTGCTCTTCGTAGAGGTCGGCCGCCCGTCGGAGGAGCTCCGGGTCGGAAGCAAGCAGGCGGTCGAGCTCCTCGAAGCCCGCGGCGTCGAGCTCGCCTTCCAGGAACGCGGTCCAGAGTTCTTCGAAGCGTTCGTCGCGATTCATGTCGTCTCCGTCGCCGCCTTGCGGACGATGCATTCGTGAAGCCGGGCGCGCAGCGTGAAGAGGTACTTCTTGAGCGCGCCGACCGAGCGCCCGGAGCGCCGGGAAATCTCCTC
>Ga0310812_10000085_pt1 | contig 44686 bp, 42 predicted proteins | sample NN3metagenome_FD_205747 | JGI IMG/M metagenome (GOLD analysis project Ga0310812, IMG submission 205747) | Soil microbial communities from experimental microcosm in Duke University, North Carolina, United States - NN3 | ecosystem: Engineered > Artificial ecosystem > Soil microcosm > Unclassified...
ACGATCGACATGCAGAACGCGCCGCTGACGGCGATCGTCGACTACATCCGCGAGATCAGCGGCCTCAACATCCACATCTCGGGGATCGACAACCCCGATGCCGAGATGATCTCCTTCAAGGTCCAGGACATCGTCCTCGACGGCGCGCTGCGCCTGATGCTGCAGCCGCGCAACAAGGCCTACATGGTCCGCGACGGCGTGGTGCTCATCACGACGGCCGACGCGCTCAAGAAGCGCGTGAAGCTGGAGCTCTACGACGTGCAGGACCTGACGTACGGCATGGCGGACTTCCCCGGCGTCGACATCTCCCTCGCGCAGGACGCCATCGGCACCGCGGTCGCGGCGGGCGAGGAAGCCAAGCAGCAGTTCACCGGCGAGGACCTGGCCAACCTCATCAAGAACACGATCCACAAGGATCAGTGGGAGGAGGCCGACGGCAAGTCGGTCCAGTTCCAGAACGGTCTCCTGATCGTCCGCAACTCGATCGAGATGCACAAGTCGATCCGGAAGTTCCTCTCGGACCTCCGGGCCTCGACGAGCATGCTGGTCTCGGTCGAGACGCGCTTCCTCTCGGTCGAGAACGACTTCCTGCAGCAGGTCGGCATGGACTTCCGCGACGTGAGCGCCGCGGGCACCCAGTTCAACCGCGTGCAGGGCATCTCGGTCCTGACCGACATCAACCCATCGTTCGTGCTCCCGCAGCATGACGTGTTCCTGACGCCCGGCAACGGCCTCAGCGCCACGAGCGCCGGCATCACGGGCGTCTTCGGCAACAACGTCACGCGGAACATGGGCGCGCGCATCCAGAACATCATGATCAACGACTCGCTGCTGCGCCGCTTCCAGACGGAAGTGATGCGGCCGGACGGCGGCCTCACGATGCAGTGGACTCTGCTGGACGACATCTCGCTGGAGACGATCATCCGCCTGGTCTCGCGGAGCGAGAAGAACCACGTGCTGACGGCGCCCAAGCTGACGCTCTTCAACACGCAGCGCGGCAACTTCCGCATCTCGAACCAGATGGCCTACGTGCGCGACTACGACATCCAGATCGCGACGGCCGCCGTCGCGCTGGACCCGATCGTCGACGTCGTGTCGGACGGCATCTCGCTGGACGTGCGGCCGATCGTCAGCGCCGACCGGCGCTTCGTGACGCTGGAGCTGCGGCCCACGGTCGCGCAGCTCTTCCCCGCGCCGCCCCAGATCTTCTCGATCATCACCAACGTCACGGCCCCGGGCGCCCCGATCACGGACGCCCTGCCGATCACGATCGAAACCCCGATCGTGAACATCCAGCGCATCCGGACCACGGTGGTCGTGCCGGACAGGGGCACGCTGCTGCTGGGCGGCCTGACGGTGTTCTTCGACGAGGACGAGGAGAGCTCGATCCCGATCTGGCGCAGCGTCCCGATCCTGGGGAACCTGGGCTCCCTGAAGGTGAAGGGCCTGCAGCGCAAGCAGACGCTGATCATCTGCCGGGTGCGCATCATCATCCCGGGCGAAGAGGAACGCCGTCGGTTCTGATTGTTGCAAGGGTGGGAATGTCCGCTCCGTCACTGATAGGGATGGGGCTCGCGGTCGGGGTAGCTGGAGGACAGGACTCATGAGCGATCGTACCCTTCGGGTGGTCTCGTTGCTGACCCTGCTCGCCCTCGCGGCGGGCATCGGCTGCAGCAGCGGCGGCTCGACCCGCGAGCAGGACAAGCCGGTCATGGTGGATCCCTCCACGCAGGAGCCCGGCACGCCTCCCCCGCCGCCCGACACGCAGAAGGCGGTGCAGGTCCAGGCGGCCAGCCCCGAGATGGAGAAGATCGCGCAGGAGCTGGCCAAGGGCCGCAGCGCCCAGGAGCAGCAGGCGATCTACGAGTCGCAGCGCCACTACGAGCAGGCGCTGATGTTCAACAATCGCGGCGACTTCGACAAGGCCAAGATCGAGGCCCAGAAGGCCGTCGAGGCCTGGCACGAGAACACCGCGGCGCGCAAGCTCCTCAACGACATCAACCGCATCACGGTCGGCGGCCGGCCCGAGCTGGGCGCCCGCTCCATCGCGGAGGACGCGCGCGACGATTTCCGCGTCCGCATCGAGCAGGCGCAGATCGAGATCACCAAGCATGTCCGCGACGGCGAGCGCTACCTCAACGCGCGGATGTACGAGCAGGCCGTCAAGGAGTTCGAGAACGCCGAGTTCAAGATCCTGAACATCCCCTACGAAGTGAAGGCGATGAACGAGCTCCTGCCGCTCGTGAAGGACTCGATCGTCAAGGCCCGCAACGCCCGCATCCTCGAGGACCGCCGGACCGAGGAGGAAAAGAAGCGGATGGCCGCGGCCGCGGCCGCGGCCCACGAGATCGCGACCAAGCGCGAAGTGACGCGGAAGATCGCCCACCTCCTCGAGCTGGCCTACATGGCCTTCGACCAGAAGAAGTTCGACCGCTGCATCAAGCTCTGCGACGAGATCCTCCTGATCGATCCGCACTACAGCGTGGCGCGCGAGCTGCGCGAGGACTCGGAGAAGACCCGGCACAAGGAGGAGTACTTCAGTGTCCTCGCCAAGAAGGTCGAGGAGTGGAAGAGGCTCACCGACGACGACGAGCAGGCCGTGATCCCCTGGTCCCAGTCGGTCCGCTTCCCCTCCCGCGAGGAGTGGGCCGAGATCTCCAAGCGCATCACGGAGTCGGTCATCAAGACGGAAGGCGGCGCGGCCGCCGAGGAGGCCGACCCCGACATCCTCGCGATCAACCGCAAGCTCGACACCATGAAGATCGACCTCGCCTTCGAGAACACGAAGCTCGAGGACATCCTGGCGTTCATCCGCGACTTCTCGGGCCTGAACATCCTCCTGGACGCGGCCGTCCGCGACAAGGTGGACCCCGACAAGCCCGTCACCTTCAAGGTGAAGGACCTCGTCCTCAAGAACGTCCTCAAGCTCCTCCTCTCCCAGTTCAACCTGGACTACCACATCACGGAGGAGAAGGTCGTCCTGCTGACCGACCCCAAGAAGGCCGGCGGCGGCAGCGTGCTGGAGCTCCACGACATCCGCGACATCCTGGTGAAGCTCCAGGACTTCGCGGGCCCCAAGGTCGAGCTCGTGTCGCCCCAGAAGGGCGGCGGCGGCCCCCTGACGGGCGCCACCTTCACGCTGGACGAGCCCAAGGAGTCGTCGGTCGGCGAGGAGCAGATCGTCGACCTCATCAAGGAGAACATCTCCCCCGGCACCTGGGAAGGCGAGCAGACGATCGAGAAGACGCCCAACCAGCAGCTGCTGGTCAACGCGCCGCCCCGCGTGCACCGCGAGCTGCGCGAGTTCCTGGGCAAGCTCCGCAGCTACACCGGCACGATGGTGTCGGTGACCTGCCGCTTCGTCTCGGCCTACGACGACTTCCTCGATGACGTCGGCGTGGACATCATCAACCGCGCGAACTCGACGGGCGTCATCGGCGCCACCAACGACTTCACCGGCCTCGGCCAGACCTCGGTCGACGACGCGACCCTGACGGTCGGCCCCGGCTTCTCGTCGCAGGAGACGGCGCGCCTGGAGTCCTGGGACATCCGCGCCCAGACCTTCCACACGCTGCTGCGCTTCGACCCGCTGACGGGCCAGGGCATCGACCCCACGGCCAACCGGCTCTGGTCGCAGGGCGGCCTCGGCCTCCAGTACGAGTGGCTGGGCGAGCAGGCCCTCCAGATGGCGCTCCACATGCTCCACAAGGGCACCAAGGCCACCATCGTGCAGGCGCCCCGCGTGACGGTCTTCAACACCCAGCGCTCGCACGTGATGTTCCTGCAGCAGATCGCGAACATCCAGGACTACGAGCCCCAGGTCTCGACCCTGGCGGCCGCGTACGACCCGATCATGGGCATCCTGACCTCCGGCGTGGTGCTGGACGTCCGCCCGATCGTTTCGAACGACCGCAAGTACGTGACGATGGAACTGCGGCCCGCGCTGGCCCAGCTCCAGCAGATGCGGCAGTTCAGCATCCGCCCCGGCTTGAACATCCAGCTGCAGCTGCCGTACGTCGTGCTGCAGAAGGCCGAGACGACCGTGACGTGCCCGGACCGCGGAACGATCATGATCACCGGCTTCAAGGACCTCGTCATGAAGGACATGAAGTCCAGCGTGCCCTTCCTCGAGGACATCCCCCTGATCAACTTCTTCTTCACCCGCCGGGCCAAGGTCGACGAGCGCCGCCGCCTGCTCATGCTCGTGACGCCCGAGATCATCGACCTCATGGAGCGCGAGAATCAGCAGTTCTAAACGTCGAATCGTCGAAAAGCCCCCGTCACGGAGACGTGACGGGGGCTTTTCCTTTTGGTAGAAGCAGAAGCAGGAACACCAGGATTCTTGATGGCCCCGGCCCTGTTAAGGTACCATTCAGGGCGCCCATGAGCCTGAAGGCGATCTTCTTCGACATCGACGACACGCTCTTTTCCACGACGGACTTCGCCGACCGCGCCCGCCGGGGGGCCGTGGACGCGATGCGCCGCCTCGGGCTGCGCCTCCCGGCCGACCACATCCTCAGGGAGCTCTCCGAGGTGATCTCCGAGTTCTCCTCGAACTACGAGCACCACTTCGACAAGCTCCTCCTGAGGCTGCCCCGCCGGGCCTTCGACGGGGTCAACCCCGCGATCCTGGTGGCCGCCGGCGTGCACGCCTACCACGACGCGAAGGTCCGGCAGCTCCGGCCCTACGCGGACGTGCCCCCCGTCCTGGCCAAGCTGGCCCGCACCGACATGGTCCGGGGCATCATCACCGCGGGACTGCAGCAGAAGCAGGCCGACAAGCTGCTCCGCCTCGGGTTGTATGAATTTTTCACCCCGACGGCGATCTTCATCTCGGACCAGATCGGGATCTCGAAGCCCAACCCCAAGCTCTATCAGCGCGCCTGCGAGGAGGTGGGGGTCCAGCCGCGGGAGACCATGTACGTGGGCGACAACCCCAGCCAGGACATCGACCCCGCCAATAACCTGGGGATGAGCACGATCCACATCCGCCGCGGCCGGCACGGCGCCGAGCAGGGCAAGACGAAGGCGTCGTACGAACTTAAGAATTTCAAAGAACTCTTGACCGTCCTTCGCAAAGACTTTAATGTACGGGCCTGACGGGGGCAAAAAATATACATCGGAAATGGTCCGATGCTCCGAGAGAGGGGTTGTGGCGGCCCACCGGTCAACCGTCAATGATTCCCGCGGCGATGCCCTTGAGGAACCCCTAGAATGCCCGACAACGACTACGTAGGTATTCTCGATTTTGGTTCCCAGTACACCCAGTTGATCGCCCGTCGGACCCGCGAAGCCAGCGTCTACTGCGAGATCCTGCCCCCCGACGTCAGCCCCGACGTCCTCAAGAAGCACCGGCTGAAGGGGGTCATCCTGTCGGGCGGCCCGGCCAGCGTCTACCAGCGCAAGGCCCCCACCTGCGATCCGAAAATCTTCGAACTCGGCGTGCCCGTGCTGGGCATCTGCTACGGCCTCCAGCTCGGCGCCAAGCTGCTCGGCGCGAAGGTTTCCGCCGCGGCCGACCGCGAGTACGGCCGCACCGATCTCTCGATCAAGAACTCCACCGACAAGCTCTTCCGCGGCGTGCCCAACGACACGCAGGTCTGGATGAGCCACGGGGACAAGGTCGAGGCCAGCAGCAAGGAGTTCGAAGCCCTGGCGTCCTCCAAGAACTGCCCCTGGGCCGCCGTCCGCCACAAGAAGCGCGCCTTCTACGGCGTCCAGTTCCACCCCGAGGTGCAGCACACGCCGTACGGCACCCAGATCATCCGCAACTTCCTCTACGCGATCTGCGGCTGCCGCGGCGACTGGGAGATGAAGTCCTACGTCGACAACGCCATCGCCGAGATCCGCCGCACCGCCGGCAAGGACCACATCCTCTGCGCCCTCTCGGGCGGCGTGGACAGCGGCGTCGTCGCGGCCCTGGTCCACAAGGCCGTCTCCAGCCGCCTCACCTGCGTGTTCGTCGACAACGGCCTGCTCCGCAAGGGCGAGGCCAAGAAGGTCCGCGACTTCTTCGAGAAGCGGATGCACGTCAACCTCGTCGTGGTCGACGCCGCCAACAAGTTCCTCAACAAGCTCAAGGGCGTCACGGACCCCGAGAAGAAGCGCACCATCATCGGCCACACGTTCATCGACATCTTCAAGGCCGCCGCGCGGCCCCTCAAGCAGGTGAAGTTCCTCGCCCAGGGCACGCTCTACCCGGACGTCATCGAGTCGCGCTCGGCCAGCGGCGGCCCCTCGGCGAAGATCAAGACCCACCACAACGTGGGCGGCCTCCCCGAGCAGCTGGGCTTCAAGCTCATCGAGCCCCTCAAGACGCTCTTCAAGGACGAGGCGCGCCGCATCGGCCGCGAGCTCGGCCTGCCCGAGGAGCTGGTCAAGCGCCAGCCCTTCCCCGGCCCCGGCCTGGCGGTGCGCTGCCCCGGCCTCATCACCCCCGAGCGGCTCGAGATCCTCCGCGAGGCGGACGAGATCGTCACCCAGGAGATCGAAAAGGCCAAGCTGCAGGACAAGATCTGGCAATACTTCGCCGTGCTCCTGCCCGTGAAGAGCGTCGGCGTGATGGGCGACGAGCGGACCTACAACGAGGTCATCTCGGTGCGGATCGTCGAGAGCCTCGACGGGATGACGGCCGACTGGGCCCGGATCCCCTACGACGTGCTGGGTTCGATCAGCTCGCGCATCGTCAACGAGGTCAAGGGCGTGAACCGCGTCGTGTACGACATCAGCTCGAAGCCCCCGTCCACGATTGAGTGGGAGTGAGCCGTGCCTGCCAGCGGAGACCTGCTCTTCGGCAAGATCGCCCTGACTGAGAAATTTTGCACTCAGGCGCAGGTCGACGAGTGCACGCGGCTGCAGCTGCAGCTGCAATCGCCGCACCAGCCCGCCCCCCGCCTGGGCGACCTCCTGCTGGAGAAGGGCTACCTGACCGCCATTCAGCACGCGCGGGTCCTCGAGATCCAGCAGAAGAACCTCGAGAACGTCGACCCGCTGGTGAAGAAGAAGAAGGAATCCATCCTCTTCGGCAAGCTCGCGATCAAGCAGGGCCTGGTGACGCCGGACGAGGTCAACCAGTGCCTCCGCCTCCAGGCCGAGCCCGGCGAGACCCGCTCGCTCGGCGAGATCCTGATCGCCAAGGGCTTCCTGACCGCCATCCAGGTCAAGGAGGTCCTCAACAAGCAGCTCAAGAAGATCATGTCCTGCCCGGCCTGCAAGCTCTCCTTCACGGTCCTGACCCTGTCGGAGGGCAAGCGGATCGACTGCCCGAAGTGCAAGGGCCCCCTCAAGGAGGGCAAGCCGACCGACTCGACGCGGACGGACGCCGAGTTCGCCACGCAGGTGATGCGCTCCGTGAAGGCCGGGATCCCCCAGCCGCCGCCGGCGGCGGGCCCCGCGGAGAAGCGCCGCAAGTGCGAGTGCGTGGTCTGCGACAGCGAGTTCGAGGCGGCGCTCGACTCCAGCGGCCGCGCCCAGTGCCCCAACTGCTACACGACGTTCACCCCTCGCTAGCCGGAACCAGGCACCCGGAACCACGAACAAAGAAAGAGGGGTCCCCCTCTGCACCTCCCGCGGGGGGAGGAGCCGGAACCAGGAACCAAGAACCCGGGACACCGACGCGGAGGGGTCCCCACCCCGGCCCTCCCCCGGGGTGGGAGCGGGAGGGGACCTTTCTTCTCATGGTTCCTGGTTCGGTGTTCCTGGTTCGGTCTTAGAACCGCGCCTCCAGCGCCGGGCCGATCGAGTAGATGACGTACGAGTGGTCGCTGTTGTGGTTGAAGTCCGTGACCGTGAAGGTCTGCATCACGTTGAGGCCGATCCAGAGGTTCTCGTTGGGCCGGACGCCGATCGCCCCCTGGAACTCGAAGAAGCCGGCGGTGTCGCTGTGGCCGTCCCGGCGGAAGCGGTAGCCGCCGAAGTTCGCGCCGATGCGGAACTCCAGGAAGCGGAGCGGGATCTCGGCGGAGACGCCGACGCGGTACTGCCGCACCTGGACCAGGGTGTCGGGGATGCCGGGCGAGGGGTCCGTGTGGGTGTTCCAGCCCAGACAGCCCAGGTGGATGCCCAGCTGAACCTTCTTGCCGAAGTCGAGGGTGACCTTGCCGTCGGCGCCCCAGCCCCAGTCGTTCTCGATGTGGAGGCCGCTGTCGAACGAGGTCCAGACCGCCATGGCCTCGATGCCGATCCAGGGGTACACCTCGGTTTTATGGCCGCCCTGCACGAGTTCGACCTCGCTGAATTTCGGCAGGTCGTCGGCGGGGTTGGGTCCGGCCAGGAGCGTCGACTGCAGAAGCAGTGCCGTCAGGATGCTCATGAATACCCTCCGTTCTAAGCCTAATTGTAACCCGTACGCAAAATCCCTCGGAGAGTTCCATAAAATATGCTGACGGGGGGCGCCTTGAATTTACCCCATTCCTTGTGGTAGAATTCGGGCCAACGCACTACGTATCGTGCGTTCAGGGGAAGAAGGACGCATGGAGAGATCTCCGGACGGGGGAGGGGTCCACGCCCTGGGGCGCTTCGTCCGCCCCGATGTCCCCGTGTCTCTCGGCCCCAACGCCCTCGCGGTCCTCCAGAAACGCTACCTCCTCAAGGACGAGCACGGCCGCCCCGCCGAGTCCCCCGAGGAAATGCTCTGGCGCGTCGCCGTCCACGTCGCCCTCGCCGAACGCCTCCACGGCGCCGACGACGCCCGCGTCCAGGAATGCGCCGGCCGCTTCTACCGCATGATGGCGGCCCTCGACTTCCTCCCCAACTCGCCCGCCCTCATGAACGCCGGCCGCCGCCTCGGCCAGTACTTCGCCTGCTTCGTCCTCCCCATCGCCGACGCCATCGTCGACGAGAAGGACGAGGGCATCTTCGACACGCTCCGCTCCGCCGCCTTCATCCACAAGACCGGCGGCGGCACCGGCTTCGACTTCTCCCGCGTCCGCCCCGAGGCGACCCGCGTCGACTCCACGCACGGCCGCGCCAGCGGCCCCATCAGCTTCATGCGCGTCTTCAACGCCGCCACCGACGCAATCCACCAGGGCGGCTTCCGCCGCGGCGCCAACATGGGCATCCTCCGCGTCGACCACCCCGACATCCTGGACTTCGTCAACGCCAAGGCCGACCTGCGCGAGTTCACCAACTTCAACCTCTCGGTCGCCGTCACGGACGAGTTCCTCCGCGCCGTGCGGGGCAACCTCAAGCACTACGTCGTCGACCCCCACACGGGCCGCAAGACCGCCCTGCGCGAGAAGGTCCGCGACGCCGACGGCAACATCACCGGCTACGGCGACCAGGAGTGGAGCGCGCGGGACCTCTACGCGCAGATCGTCCGGCGCGCCTGGGAGTCCGGCGAGCCCGGCCTCTTCTTCGTCGACCACGTCAACCGCTTCAACCCGACGCCGGCGCTCGGCGAGATCACGGCGACCAACCCTTGCGTTCCGGGAGAACTTTGGACCTTGACCGAAGACGGCCCTCGCCAAGTAAAGGATCTCGTTGGTAAGCCAGTAGTCCTTGTCCTGGACGGCCAGAAATACCCTGCAGAAGGCGGATTCTTCTCGACTGGCAGAAAGGCTCTCGTTGAAGTTACGACGCGCGAAGGTTATCGGTTCAGGGCAACCAGCGAACATCGTATTCGGCGCGTCAGCCGCCTGACACGTTACGTCCGCGACACCGAGTGGGCGGAAGCAGGATCGCTCAAGCCGGGCGATCAGGTCGTGCTTAATGACCATCGCGAAGTTACTGGTTGGCCTGGCCCCGGATCACCTTCGGAAGGCTATCTTCTGGGCCTCTTGCTCGGAGACGGAACCTTGAAGGAGGACGGGGCCGTCCTCTGCGTGTGGGGCGAAGGAGAAGGACCGGACTCCGTTAGAACAGCGGTTCTCAGGGCTGTTGAGGGCTTGCAACATCGTTCCGATTTCCAGGGTTTCGGAAAGCCGATCATCGACCGGAATGAGACTCGACTTTGCCTTGCATCGCTTGGCCGACTGGCGAGCGCCTACGGAATGTCACCAGCGGCGAAACGGATTACCCCCGAGATTGAGTCGGCGAGCTCTGAGTTTCAGGCTGCGTTCCTCCGTGGCCTCTTTGATGCCGACGGTAGTGTGCAGGGACGCCAGGACAAAGGAGTCTCTATCAGGCTCGCCCAGTCAAACCTGGAGACTCTCCGGGCAGCACAACGGATGCTCCTTAGGCTAGGAATTGCATCCGTGATTTACCAGAACCGGCGCCCAGCCGGACTCAAACGGCTTCCCGATGGACGCGGGGGTTCTAGAGACTACCCAACGCAAGCACAACACGAACTCGTTCTTTCCGGCGAGAATCTGAGAACGTTTCAGGATCGCGTAGGGTTCGAGGACATCGATCGGCGCCTGAAACTCGAGGGTATCCTCTCGGTCTACAAGAGGGCTCTCAACCAAGAGCCGTTTGTCGCCACTGTGGAATCCGTCCTGCCCTCGGACACGGTGGAAGTTTACGACGTCCAGGTTCCAGGGGCTAATGCCTTTGACGCCAATGGCATTCATGTACACAACTGCGGCGAGCAGGCCCTGCTCCCCTGGGAGGCCTGCAACCTCGGGTCGATCAACCTCGCGCACTTCGTCGAGCCCTCCGGCGCCCTGGGGACGGCCACCTCGCCCGAGAGCCGGATCCGCTGGAAGGCCCTGGCCGACACCGCGGCGCTCGCGGTGCGCTTCCTCGACGACGTCATCGACGTGAACTCCTACCCGAAGCCCCAGATCGAAGAGGTCGTGAAGGGCAACCGGAAGATCGGCCTCGGCGTGATGGGCTGGGCGGACATGCTCTTCCGCCTGGGCGTCCCCTACGACTCGGAGCGGGCCCTCGCGCTGGCCCGCACCCTCATGCGCTTCGTCCGCGACGAGGCGTGGAAGGCGTCGCAGGACCTCGCGCGGGACCGCGGCCCCTTCCCCAACTGGGCCGGGAGCGCCTGGAATACGGGGCACCGCTACTTCTCCACCGGCGCGCCGATGCGGAACTCGATGGTCACCACCGTCGCGCCCACCGGGACGATCTCGATCCTGGCCGGCTGCTCCGCGGGCATCGAGCCGCTCTACTCCCTGGCCTTCGTGCGCCAGATCCTCAACGGCGAGCGGCTCCTCGAGGTCCACCCCCACTTCCAGGAGGTGGCCGAGCGCGAGAAGTTCGCCGCGCCCGGCCTGACCGAGCGGCTCGTCCGGGAGGGCAGCTGCCGCGGCGTCTCGGAGATCCCCGCGCGCTGGCGCGAGATCTTCGCCTGCGCCCACGACGTGGCCCCGGAGGCGCACTTCCGCATGCAGGCCGCCTTCCAGGAGTCGACCGACAACGCCGTCTCCAAGACCGTCAACTTCCCGGCCGACGCCGGCCCCGAGGACGTGCGCCGCGTCTTCGACCTGGCCATGGAGGGCGGCGTCAAGGGCGTCACCGTCTACCGCGACCGCTCGCGGCAGACGCAGCCGATGGCGCTCCGGAACGATCCCGCCGCGGCGGAGCCCAAGGGGCCCCTGAGCGACGCGGTCGGCCGGCTCGTCGGCCTGGCGCTCGCCCACGGAGCGCCGCCGGACGAGGTCGCCAAGGCCCTGAACGGGGCGCCGAAGGCGGAAGCCTGCCCGTCCTGCGGGGCGGCGCTGCGCTTCGAAGAGGGATGCACGAAATGCACCTGCGGCTACAGCCGCTGCTGAGGGATGCGATGAGCTGAACGACGCGGAAATCTTTCTTCCCCCAATACCAGGGCGCCCTCCTACCATCCACGGGCGCCCTGCTTATTTATGGGTCGAAAGCACCCATTTTCGGGTTCTTATCCAAGGGCCCCCGGGTGTAATGGTATTGGGAGCGTTGTCCGTCTTATAGAGTGGGATCTATATGAATCGCAGAGACTTCATCCAGACCGCCGCCCTCACGCCGGTCCTGCTGGCCGCGGGACCCCAGGGAGACGACCTCTCGAAGAAGTTCGAGACGCTGCGCGGCGTGGACCCGGTCGCGGCCTTCAAGTTCCTCGCCGAGAATCCGGGGGAACCCGCGCAGAAGCTGGCGCGGCCCGCGATCGCGAAGCAGATCACCCAGGACCTCGCCACGGGCCTGAAGGCCTTCGCCGACGCCAAGGCCGACCAGGCGGAGCTGCCACTCACCCGCGCGGCGCTTCTCGCCGACCTCTACGGCGCCGACTTCTCCCGCCAGCTCATAAGGCTGCTGTTTCTGACCCGGCAGCCGCGCAAGACCCAGACGGGCTGCGCGACCTGCAAGGGCGCCGGTGCCGCCGCCTGCACGGCCTGCCAGGCGGGCCTTGCCCTCGGCCCCTGCACCCGCTGCGAGAGCAAGGGCTCCGTCCCCTGCCTCCTCTGCGACGGCTCGGGCTCGCTGGACCACCACGGGTACAAGGGCACGCTGATGCTCACCCTGGCACATACCACCACGGTCGTGTTCAAGGACGACGACGGAAAGACCAGGCGGGCCAAAGCGGAACCCCAGACCCTGACCTATCAGATGAGTCCCTGTTCCGGCGGCTCCTTCCCCCTGCAGACCCAGAATGTGATGACGCAAACAGGGGTGAAGAAGAACGGCTCCGTCAATCAGCCGTGCTCCAAGTTCTGGAACGAGATGAAGATGTTCGTCTTCAGCGGTAAGGCCACGATCCAGGTCAACAACAACAAGGGGCAGTTGACGTCGATCAGCTCGTCCGCCGCCCGCCGCTTCTTCGGCGGGTACGAGATCTGCAGCAACGGCCACGTGACCTGCGACCGCTGCACGGGCAAGAAGCAGGACCCCTGCTCGGTCTGCCACGGCAGCGGCAAGGCCCTGGTCGCCTGCGAGAAGTGCGAAGGCAGCGCCATGATCGCCTGCGCGACCTGCAAGGGCTACGGCGACGCGTCCTGGCTCGCGAAGGCGCTCCCCGCCGCGCCCGCGCTATCCAAGGCTCTTGCCGAGCAGGCGCTCGAGATCAAGGGCTGGATCGACGAGCGCACGCGGCGCGCCAACCGCCAGGTGGACCTGACCCGGCGCCTCGATGAGGCAAAGAAGGGCCTCGACCCCAGCGCGAAGGTCACGCCCGACGTCGTCGAGGTGGCCTGCACGCGCTGCAAAGGCAACGCGGGCAACTGTGAAGAGTGCTGGGGCACGGGCCGTCGGGAGTTCACGGAGGGCACAACGACCTTCGAGCGCTACGCCCTGGTCGACAGGCTCTCCAAGCAGGTCGCGGACCTGGCCAGGACACCCGTCGCGCCGCTCGCGCTGCCGCCGCTGCCGGAGTCGGAAGCGGCGGGCGCCGTCGCGGTTGCGCCCCGGCCGATCATCGCCCCGAAGCCCCTCCCGCCGGGCCCCCCTCCGAGCGGGCTGGCGATCCCCGAGAAGCCCGAGGATATGGTCAAGAAGGCCGACGAGCTCCACGAGTCCGGCAAGGCCCACCTGGAAAAGTCCAAGGCGGCGAGCACGAACGAAACCTGGATCGACGAGGGCATGAAGGCGCTGGCCGACTTCAAGTACGCGCAGATCCTCTACACGGCCGCGCAGGAGAAGCTCGACGAGCAGGGCGCCCCAGTGCCCAAGGCGCTGCAGGAGAAGTTCCGCATCAACATGCAGGGCCTGGTGATGGCGCGCAAGCAGGTGCCCTGAAGAAGAAGCAGGAAGTACGAAGTCCGAAGCCGGAGAGAAGCAGGAAGCGAGGGGCGCTTAGTCCGGAACCCGGAAGGTGGCCTTGTTCTTCGACCACCACGTGTCCCATTCCTTCGAAGCTGCGAAGTTCTGCTTGGTGATCGCATTCAGGGCCATCAGGATCGGCTGCTTCAGCACGTCGCGCTCGGTGGGCCGCTTCTGGTTGGGGTCGGGCTTCAGCAGGCTCGAGCGGCTCACGCCCTCGAGGATGTCGTCCAGCGGATAGACCTCGCTGTCGCCCATCGCCCCTTCGATGCGCCGCAGCGCCTTGAGGAGCGGCTCGATCCCTTCCTGGCCCCGGATCCGGCCGCAGGCGTCGATCGCGGCCTTCGCGACCCACACTTCCCGGTCTTCGACCAGCCTCGCCACTTCCCCGGCGGCAGCCTTGTAGCGGAGGTTGCCCAGCGCCCGGAGGATCTCGATGCGGACGCAGGACTGCTTCTTGCCCGAGTTGGCCTGCGACTTCAGGCCGTTGAGGAGCTCCTTGGGCGCCGCTTCCACCTGGGTGAACTGGGACAGCATGCGCGCCGTGATCATGCGGACCGGGAGGGACGCCTCGGTGAGCAGCGGGGTCAGCTCGGCGACGATGCGCTCGTGGCGGTGCTGCGCGAGGTAGTTGACGGCCGCGATCTTGTCGTCGTCCTTGGCGCCGACCTTGTAGTACTCTTCGCGGAATTTCTTGATGGCCGGGAGGAAGGTTTTGTCGTCCTGAGGGCTGGCCCAGAAGGCCAGAATCCCGATGAGCGTGCCTGCGGCTACCGTCACGGCTCGCCTCCCGAGTTAACTGTTTACTTAACTCGCCTCAGGAATTGTACCCCGTCGATGTCCAATTGGCCGTTTTTTCGGTCCGTCACCCCGGCGAAGCGGACGTTTTCAACCGGGTCGCTCGGCAGCATCGGGGTTCCTTCGAAGGAGAACGCCCCCAGGGGGATCTCCCCGTCGCCCCATTGCCCTGCTCTTACTCTGGACGCAAAATCCGCCGAATAATTGCCGATTTTCAGCGAGAACGCCGGGAGGTTGGTGCGGTAGCGGAACTTGATCACCATGCCGCTGACGACCCCGAAGGCCCGGTCCAGATGGATCTCGGAGCTCAGCGCGCTCTTTTCCCCCGGCTTCTGAGCCAGGGCGGCGTCGGCCTGCAGGTAGAAGCCCGACGGGCCCAGCGCGCGCTTGCCCGCCACGACCGCGTACGGGTACGGCTGGAAGTCCTCGCTCTTCTCGTCGAAGCTCGAGGAGAAGGCCGTGAAGACCTTGGGGCGCAGCTCGTCGAGGCGGGCCAGCTTCTTCTGCGTCTCGACTTTGTGCTCGACCACCGTGCCCTCGCGGGAGAACTCGACCTCCTGGCCCACCAGTGCCTTCCGGGCCATGCTGCCGATCTTCAGGTCGGCCGTGCCGTCCAGGAGGAGCGCCGACATCCGATCGCCGCGCGACTCCACCACGAGGCGCCCGTTCAGGTTGTTGTAGTCGAGCTTGCTGTTGCCGAAGGAGATCTGCCACTTCTGGGACGAGCCCTCGGTGTCCAGCATGACCAGGCCCTGGTCCAGGGCGAGGCTGTACACGTCGTCCGTCTTCTGGTGCCAGAAGGCGACTTCCGAATTCTTCTCCAGCATCACCGAGGTGCGGGCTTCGAGGGTGAAGGCCGCGGTGCCGTTCCGGGTCGAGAACTTGTCCTTGTAGGCCGCCTTCTCCAGCGAGACCGCCTTGGCCTCGGCCTGATCGCGCTTGAGCCAGAGGTCGCCGACCGGGTCGATCACGAAGACCGGCGCGAGCGTGAGGACGTCGACCGGCGCCTTGACCGGCGGCGGCGTTTCCTTCACGACGGGCTTCTCGACGACGTCCGGAGCGACCGGCGCGGGCTTCTCGATTTTCTCCGCCGCGACCGGCTTTTCGGGGGTCTTGGGCGTCGTCTCCACCGCGACGGCGGGCTTCTGGGGATCGACCGGGGGCGTCGGCGGGGTCGGGGTCGGCACCGGCGTCACCGTGCGGGGCTCCTCGGGACGGGGCCCGGGCTTGATCCCCGCGGGGGCCACGGGCGCCCGATCCACCGCCACGGTGGGGGCGGACGGCGGGGCCACGTGCTTCGGGGTCAGGGAGAAGCCGATGGCGGCGGCCAGGACGGCGGCGGCCGCGGCGGCAAAGGGCAGGACGCGGCGGGGCCGCGACGCCGCGACCACGCGCGACAGCAGGATCTCGTTCAGCGGGGCGGCCGGGGGAGCGTCGATCGACGAGGCGATCGCCACGGCCCGGCGGCACTCATCGCAGGCGGCGAGGTGGGAGGTGAGATGACCGCGCTGCTGGGAATCGAGCGTCCCCTGCAGCCAGCCGGCCAGGACCTCCGTGGTAGGACAGAACTTCTCCATGGTGCTCATGAGACGCCGCCCGATCCCTCCTTAATGCATTTTTTCAATTTATCCCGGGCCCGCAATATATAGCTCGAGACCGTGTTCGGCGCTACCTGCATCACCCCCGCAATCGACCGATAGGACAGCCCGTCCAGATAGTACATCTTCAGGATCAGCTTGTCGGCCTCGGGCAGCTTTTCCATCGCCTCGTAGAGCACGAAGACCTCGTCCAGGGAGTACTGCTCCTCCGTCTCGGGGGTCTGGAGCTCCTTGACGATATCCCGGTCTTCATCATCCAGATGCACGTGGCGCATCGAGCCCTTACGCATTTCCGAGCGGATGTAGTCGAGGGCCCTCCGGGTGGAGAGGACGGTGAGCCAGGTCGAGAGGGCGGCCTTGGATTCGAAGCCGCGGAGGCGCCGGCAGCCGTCGGCGCAGAGCGAGAGCCAGACGGCCTGGATGGCGTCGTCGACCAGGCTGGCATCGGCCTGCTTGAGCACCCTCATGAAGGTGGTGCGGACCGCGTGGGCGACGAGAGCGCCGTACTTCTTCATCATCTCGCGCCAGCCGTCCGCATCCCCCGAGATGCACCGATGGACAAGCGCCAGTTCTTCGGGGTTTCCGGCCACGGTCCAAGTATATCAGACCGCGGCCGGAGCTAAAGAGCTTAGATGCCAGCCGGACGGGGCCGGCGGAGCTTCAGGACCACCAGGGCCGGGATCGCCACGGCGGCCAGGGCCAGCAGGAAGGGCAGCGCCAGGCCGAAGAGCTCGACGATCACGGCCAACCCCTTCATGAAATGGGAGGCGCTGCGATCGAAGCTCGTGGCCAGCACGCCGCGGCTCTCGAGCACGGTCTGGGCGACTTTTTCGTCCGCCATCCGGACGGAGACCAGGGAGAGCTCGCGCGGGTCGGGGCCGCCGACCGCCGCGTTCCCCTCGGCCTGGCCGGGGCGCAGCTTCGACGCGGTGATGCGCTCCGACTGAACCTTCCCCATCTTGCGCAGGTCGACGATGAACGCGCGGAACTGGTCCGCGGGAATGATGGCCGAGAGGGTGCAGGTGCGCGAGCCCTCGGTGCCCTCCATGACCATGTCGATGATTTCGCCCTTGATGGACACCAGCTTGGACTCGAGGTCGTCCTCGGCCTTCGTGCAATCGGCAACCCGGAGGGTCAGGTCCCCCGCCCGCTTGTAGGACGGGCTGTTCGTCATCGCCAGCAGCCCCTGAGGCTTCAGGACCAGCGCGGGCTTGCCGGCGCTCACCATGTCGGCCGGCTTGGACACTTCGCAGAGGGGCGGCGGCGGCACGCAGGCAGGAAGCAGCGGTTCTTTGCAGACCACCGGCGCGTCGGCGAGTCTAGGCGCCTCCGCGTGGAAAAATCCGGCCAGGAAGATCACGATCAGAAGGCCGCCGGCCAGGATCGCCCAGGTTCCAGTCTTGCTCATCGCCCGCTCCTTTCAAATACCCCCCTCTGACGCGGGGTCGGTTGCGCAGGTTCCCGGGGTTTGTTATCCTCCGATCGTGAGAGAGATCTCCCTCCTCTCGTCGAGGATCCTGGTCGGCCCCGGCGCGATCGCGTGGACCCCCGACGGCGAAAAGCTCGGCGCCCCGAAGCGCGCCTTCGTGCTCACGGACCGGAACTGCCTCAAGTACGCCCGGCGGGTCGAGCGCACCCTGAAGGCCTCCGGGGCGGAGACCGAGATCTCGGCCCTGCCGGTGGGCGAGACCCAGAAGAGCCTGACGACGGCGGGCCGCATCCACCAGCAGATGGCCCGGGCCGGGATGGACCGCAAATCGGTCCTCTACGCCGTCGGCGGCGGGGTCATCACCGACCTGGGCGGCTTCGTGGCCTCGACGTACATGCGGGGCATCCAGGTCCGCCTCTTCCCGACGACCCTGCTCGGCCAGGTCGACGCCGCCATCGGCGGCAAGACGGGGGTCAACCTCCCTCAGGGGAAGAACCTGGTCGGCACCTTCTACCAGCCCGCGCTGGTCTGCTGCGACCCGGCGGTGCTGAAGACCCTGCCCGACCGCGAGTACGTGTCGGGGCTCGGCGAGGTCGTGAAGTACGGCATGATCCGCGACGCGGCGCTCTTCGAGTACATCGAGAAGAACGTAGATGGAATCCGGGGACGCGACCCCGGCGTCCTGGACGAGATCGTCTACCGCTGCGCGGCGATCAAGGCGGACGTCGTTACGAAGGACGAGAAGGAGTCCGGCGAGCGCGCCATCCTGAACTACGGGCACACGATCGGCCACGCGCTCGAGGCGGCGGGGCACTACAAGACGCTGCACCACGGCGAAGCGGTCTCGATCGGGATGGAGGCCGAGGCAATCCTGTCCATGGAACTCGGCATCGCGCCCCTCGAGGTGCTGGCCGCCCAGAATCGCCTGCTGAAGCTCTGCGGCCTGCCCACGCGGGTGAAGAAGATGCCCGAGAAGCAGGTCCTGGCGGCGCTCCGGCTTGACAAGAAGAACGTCTCCGGAAAGACCCGCTTCGTCCTCCCGGAGGCGGTCGGCAAGGTCCGCTGGGGCGTCGAGGTGCCCCAGGACATGATCGCCGCCGCCCTCCGCACGGTCACCGCCTGACCGAGAATTAATCCGGCCCCATCCATTTTCCGTGTCGAGTTTTCGGGCCCTTCCTCCACCCCCCGGGTGGAGGAGGAGCCCATGGACGACCTCGAAAGCCTGGTCCGCCTGAACCTGTCGGGCATGGTCGGCAGCGCCCTGCTCCGACGCCTCTGCGAGCAGTTCGAGCTGAACCGCATCCACCGGCTGTCCCGCCGCGAGCTGGAACGCGTCGAAGGAATCGGACCGCTGACGTCCAAGGCGATCGTCGAGGCCGGTGATCCCGGTCGCGAGATCGAGCTGGCCGATCGTCATGGCATCCGGATCCTGCCCTGCGGCGGCCCCGACTATCCGCCCGCCCTCCGGACGCTCTACGACCATCCGATCCTCCTCTACCGGCGCGGGGAGACCGGCGACGCCGACACGCTGGCGCTGGGGATCGTGGGCTCACGCGAGTGCACGGAGTACGGGCGCCGCCAGGCCGCGCGCTTCGGGCAGGAACTCGCGCGGCTGCGCATCAGCGTCGTCAGCGGCCTCGCCCGCGGGACCGACACCGCTGCTCATCGCGGCGCCCTGAAGGCGCCCGAGGGACGCACCATCGCGTTCCTCGGAAGCGGCCTGCGCCGCGTCTACCCGCCGGAAAACGCGAGGCTCCTGGACGAGATCTCCGAGCGCGGCGCCGCATTCTCCGAGTTCCCCCTCGAGTCCGCCCCCGAGACGGCCAACTTCCCGCGCCGCAACCGCCTGATCAGCGGCCTCTCGCTCGGAGTGCTTGTCGTCGAAGCGGCCGAGCGCTCCGGCGCGCTGATCACCGCCGACTGGGCCCTCGAGCAGGGCCGCGACGTCTTCTGCCTCCCCGGGTCGATCGAGAGCCCTCTTTCACGCGGCTGCCACCGCCTCATCAAGCAGGGCGCCAAGCTCGTCGAGGAGCCCGCCGACATCCTGGAGGAGATCCCCGCGTTCGCGTCGCTGGTAAATCCCCCCGTCGCGCTCACGCCTCTCGAGCGCGCCGTCGCGCGGAGCCTCTCGCAGCGGCCGGTGGATGCGGAATCGATCGCGGCCGGCACGCGCCTGCCGGCGTCCTGCGTGGTACGGGCCCTGCGGGCGCTGGTCGCGAAGGGGATTGCGGCGGGGGACGCGGAGGAACGCTACGGGCTGGCCCCGGCGGCGGCGGCAGCGACGCGGAGCGGCAAATAGTCCTCTTCGCGGGCGCGGTCGGCCGTGAGGCAGTACGGCACGCCGCCCTTGCGGGCCACGACCACCTCGGCGGCGCCCTTGTCGGGCACGTCGCCGTAGCGGACCGTGAGCGAGGCCGCGAACTGGATCTCGGCCGGCGTGTGCGGGCCGTGGACCAGCGTCATCGGACCCTGGAAGTCCTTAAGGTAGACCAGCACATCGCCCGGCCCCTGGAACGCCTGAAGGGCGTGGTTCTCGGCCTCGATGCGGCCGACGATCACCTTGCAGCTCTCGCTCGGACGGAAGTGGCGTCCGATCCGCAGGAGGTTGATGTCGCGGGCGCCGGCCTCCGGGTCATGGTCCCAGAGGTCGCGCAGGCGCGCGGAGTATCCGGGGTCGGTCAGGAGGCAGCCGCCCGACGGCTGCGGGATGTCGGTAACGCCGTAGTGCTTCGCGAGCTCGTACTGCCGGTTGCGGCCGCGGCCCGAGATGTCGAGCAGGCGCGAGCGGTCGACGACGCCCTCGATCTCCGGCCGAGTCGGCGCGAGCAGCTTCGCGGAGAGCGGGCGCAGCACCTGCCCCTCGAGCCCCAGCTGCTTGTCGATCTGGCGGAAGCGGTCCCGCGTCTGCGACATCGGCCGCTGGTTGAGGACCTCGCCCGTGATCAGGAAGCCCGCGCCCTCGCGCTCCAGCGCCTCGCGCGCCCAGGAGATCATCATGATGCGGCAGTCGACGCAGGGGTTCATGTTCTTGCCGTACCCGAACTTCGGGTTCTTCACCATGTCGATGTAGTCCTGTCCCAGGTGCGACATGCGCACCGTGAAGCCCAGGTGGCCCCACATCTTCACGAGCGGCTCGACGTCCTTCCCGCAGGAACCCGAGGTCACCGGGTCGCAGCCGAAGTGGGTGATGAAGCGGATGCCCGTGACCGGGATTCCCTGCTCGAGAATCACCCGGACGGCCAGGATGCTGTCCAGTCCGCCGGACAGAAGGGCGATCGCTTTTCTGTTCATGTGTTGCAGGATTTTCAGGAGATGAACCGTCCTGAATATATTAATTGGCGGGGGGTAGGGTCAAGGTGGCCTTTTTGTTGACACCCCTCCCCTGCCCCCTATAATCCGAAGTCTTCGGGGAAGCTCCCGCCGCGACGGCGGGATTGATAGAGGAGGCCGGTATGGTCGGAGTCAGTCGTCTTCTCGTGGCGTTGGCGGTGTCGGGCCTCCTGACCCATCCCCTCTACGCCGACGTCATTCCGACGCGCCGCGCCGGCGACACGACCGACTCCACCAAGAAGGTCGAGTCTCGCCTCGTCCAGCTGGGCGTCAGCGCCGAGGCCGCGAAGGATCAGGTCAAGAATCTCACCGACGAGCAGACCCGCTATTTCGCCGCCGACTCCGAGCGCATCCAGCTCGTGGGCCAGGAGAACTGGGGCGGCCAGTCCGACAATCTGTGGTGGGAGTGGCTGTTCGGAATTCTCGCGCTGGGGGGTGTCGCCGCGCTGATCGCCATCGAAGTAGCGAAAGACTGAGAAGGGTGAAGCCTCCTATGAAAAAGCTCCTTCTGGGAGTTGCGGCGTTCCTGATCGCGGCCCTGCCCTGCCTCGCGGACGTCATCCCGACGCGCCGCGTGGAGCGCAACACGGCGGCCGAACAGAAAGTGAAGGCCCGGCTGGAGCAGCTGGGCGTCAATGCCCAGGAAGCCGACCGCCAGGTCAGCGATCTCAACGTCCAGGACACCGCGTACTTCGCGCAGAACCCCGACCGCGTGCAGGCGGCCGCGGGCCTGTACTGGTACGAGTGGCTGGGCGGCCTCGCCTTCGTCGCCGTGATCACCGCGATCATCCTGATCCGGGTCTACGGCTAGACGTTCCAGGCGATGGTCCGGTACCTGCCGGCCCTCCTCTTCGCGCTCGCTGGCTGTTCCTCCATCGGTTCGTCCATCGATCGTCTGCCCGACGACGCCGCCGCGCGCGGCTACGTGCTCCTCTCCAAGCCCGTCACGCTCCCTCGAAGCCGCCTGACCGCCGAGTGCGTCCCCGAGTCGGTCTGCGCGGTCATGAACTACTGGGGCAAGTCCGCCTCGGTGGAGGAGCTCTCGTTCTACGGCCGCACTCCGAACATGAACGGGATGCTCTCCACGCAGGTCCCGGTGCTCGCGCGCCAGAAGGGCTTCAAGGCCACGTTCCTCGAAGGCAGCGTGGGGAAGATCAAGAACGCGATCGACCGCGGCGTGCCACCCATCATCGGCGTCCAGTCCGGCGGCGGCAACTACCACTGCTTCGTGGTGATCGGCTATAACGACAAGGAGCAGAGCATCGTCTGCGAAGAGTACCAGGACTCGAAGCGGCTGATCTCCTACGAGGAGGTCGAGACGCTCTGGCAGCCGGCCGGCCACCTGATGCTGGTGCTCGAGGTCTCGCGCGCCGAGGAGCTCTTCGCCGACGGCACGAGCCTGGAGGCCAAGGGCCGCTACTCCGAGGCCGCGGCCATGTACAAGAAGGCGCTCCAGATCGACTCCGCGTTCTACGAAGCCCGGCTGGGCCTGGGCAACTGCCTGTACTTCGAGCACAAGCCCGAGGAAGCCCTCGCGGAATACAAGCTTGCCTACGCGGCGAACTCGGCGGACCCCAAGGTGTGCAACAACCTGGCCAACGTCTACCTCGAGCTCAAGCGCGACCTGCCGGAGGCGGAGCGGCTGGCGGGCGCCGCGGTCGAGCAGTACAAGGCCGCGGCCGAGCGCGCCCGGGCGGCCGTCGACCAGGAACGGCAGCCGGCGCTGCGCACGCTGCGCCAGGGGGAGCTGAAGGACGCCGAGCTCGACCTCGCCGACGCCTACGGCACGCTGGGCCAGGCCCAGGCGGCCAACGACCATCACGACCTCGCGATCGCCGCCTGGAAGGCCGCGCGCGACCACTACCCGCTCACCGAGTTCGACGCCCGCGCCCGACGCCTCCTCGAGATCGCCCAATCCTGCCGCGCGCTCAACATGCCCGCCGAAGCGCGCCGCCACCTCGAGCTCGCCCTCCGCGAAGCCAAAGACCCCGACCTTCGATCCAAGATCGAAGCAGCCCTCCACTAGGCCGAACACGGAACACCGGACCCCGCACCCCGATGAAGAGTCGTCCCCACCCTGGCCCTCCCCCGGGGGGAGGGCGCAGGAGGGGACTTCTCCGCTCCGGTGTTCCGTGTTCAGCCTTCGGATTACTGTATTGGCGTTATAATACAGTCAACGAAGGAGGGAATCCGTCATGGCTAGGGGTGAATGTCTCTGGTGCGAATCCACCAAGCTCGCCGAGGGGAAGCTCTCCTCGACGGGTCGCGTGTACTTCAAGGCCGACAACGCCCGCTTCTGGACCTTCGACGAGAACATGGTCGAGGTCCGCGCGCGGGTCTGCGTGGACTGCGGCTACGTCGACCTCTACGCCGACACGTCGAAACTCAAACGGCTGGTGAAGAAATGACGTTCCCGATCCTGGTCGACCTCGACGACGCGGTCCCGATCTACGCGCAGATCGAGCGGCAGATCCGCGCCCTGCTGGGCAGCGGACACTGGAAGCCGGGCGACAAGCTGCCGAGCGTCCGCGAAACCGCCGTGCGGCTGCAGGTCAATCCGCTGACGGTGGTGAAGGCCTTCCGGCACCTGCAGGAAGAAGGGCTGCTCGAAACGCGGCCCGGCGCGGGCGTCTTCGTCGCCAAGGTCGTGCAGGCGCCCCGCGCGGCGCGGCGCGACGCCGTCCGCCGCTCGCTCGAGGAGGCGATCGCCGAGGGGGCCGCGCACGGGCTCACCCGCGAGGAGATCGCCGAACTCTTCGACGCCGCCCTCCTCAAGCACAAGGCGAGGCTCCCGAAATGATGTGGCTGGCCGTCCAGGTCCTGGGCTCGGTGCTCATGGCCGCGACGGGCGTCGCCGCGCTGCGCCGCTCGAGGCCGATGGCGACGGCGCTGGTGGGCGCCATGCTCTGCCTCATCCTCCTGAAGGCCGGGGCCGTCCAGGTCCCGGCGGCCGAACCGAGGCTCTTCCCCTGGAACTGGTATCCCCTCGTCGAGTTCTGGTGGTTCCTCTTCCCGTCGATGTTCATCCTGGGCTGCGCCGTGGCGCTGGTCCGCCACTCGATCGTGAAGCGGGACGCCCTGCTCGTCCTCGGCGGCTTTCTCCTGGTCTACTGCGGCGTGTCCGCGGTCATCGCGGCCATCCCCCACGAACTCCACGGCGAGGTCGACGCCAAGGGCGTCTGCCACCAGACGTCGGGCTACAGCTGCGCCGCCGCGTCCGCGGCCATGCTGCTCCACCGGCACGGCGTCCGCGCCACGGAGCAGGAGATGGCGGAGCTCTGCGCGACGCGGGCCGGGTCGACGACGGTCTCCGGCACCAGCGACTCCGGGATCATGCGCGGCCTCCGCATCAAGTTGGAGGGACGGGCGACCCCGGTCATCACGACGCCGGACTACGACCGGATCCCTGTCCCATCGCTCGTGGCGATCAAGATCAACGATCGCCTCTGCCACTGCATCCTCGTCCAGGCCGTCGAGCCCGACCAGGTCCGGGTGGTCGATCCGCTCTATGGCGGCGGCAGCATCCCGAGGGAACAGTTCGAGCGGACCTGGCTGAAGGCGGCAATCTCGGTCCAGCCGCAGTAACGGGAGTCGACGATGCTGTTGTTGATCGTGCAGCTTCTCCTGGCCGCCGGCCTGGCGGCCGCCGGATTCGCGCTCATCCGCCGCTCGCGCCCGCTGGGCACCGCCGGCGGCGCGGTCGCGCTCGCGCTGATCCTGACCAAGGCGGTCGCCGGCCACATCCCCGCGGCGGAGCCGACGATCTTCCCGTGGGACTGGTATCCGCTGGTCGAGCCCTCGTGGTACCTGCTGCCATCGATGTTCCTCATCGGCGCCGGACTGGAAATAGCGGGGCGCTCGTGGTGGCGCCGCGAGGCGATGGTCGCAGGCGCGGTCCTGATCCTGGCCCGCACGGCCTTCGCCGGATGGGTCACGGCGAGGCCGCCGGAGCTGAAGGGGACGGTGACGGACTCGGGCGTCTGCCTCCAGACGTCGTCCTACAGCTGCGGCGCGGCGGCCGCCGCGTCCTTTCTCTATTACTATGGGATCCGCTCGTCGGAGCAGGAAATGGCGGCGCTCTGCTGCACGCGCTCGGGCGGCCTGGGGCTGGCCGGGACGAGCGACGGGGGGCTTCTGCGCGGGCTCCGGCACAAGCTCGAGGGGCGCCTGAGCGTGCAGATCGCGCGGCAGCGCTACGAAGAGCTGTCGACTCCGTCGCTGGTGCCCATCCAGGTCTATCCGGGCGTGGGGCACTGCATCATGCTCTGGCGGGTGGACCCGGACCTGGTCCACGTGGTGGACCCGCGCTGCGGGCGCGTGACGATGTCCCGGACCGAGTTCGAGCGCTTGTGGACGGGATCCGCGATCTGGGCCGAGTGAGCGGATCGCGGGGAAACAAAAAACCCCCGCCTCTTCCCAGGCGGGGGTTTCCCAGTTATCCCCAGTTTTACTTCTTCTTCTCTTCCTTCTTGGCGGGAGCGGCCGCGCCTTTGGCCCCCGCGGCCGGAGCCGCGCCCTTGGCCGCAGCCGCCGGAGCGGCGCCCTTGGCGCCCCCGGCCGGAGCCGCCGCGCCGGCCGCCGGAGCGGCACCCGCCGCCGGAGCCGCCGCGCCTTCGGCCGCAGCCTCTTCCTTCTTCTTCTTGGCCTTGGCCATGATGTTGCGGACCTTGGGAAGATTGAAGATCGACTGACCTTCCTTCCAGCGCTCTTCCTTCTTCAGAAGCTCGAGGCGCTCGGCCCGCGTGAGGACGTTGCGATGACGCCGGAGGTTTCCGGCGGTGACGAGGCTTTTGTGGATCGACATAAGTGTGACGAAAGATACGATATCGCCGCCGGCAAATCAACACCAAATCGGCGATCGTTGCCGATAATAAAGGCCGCGTAGTCGCGTCCTCTCCTGGACCGCGGCTCCGCGGCCTTGCCCAGCGATGGCGGTCGCCGGGAGGGTCCTATTCTCGGTTATCGGGTCGCCACTTCCTCGAACGTCGCCTGGGCGAACGGCGTCTGGGTCTTGAACTTGAAGGTCTTCATCGCCGTCAGCGCCGCCTTGGCGGCGTCCGAGTTGATGTCGCTGTAGGTGTCCACGTAGAGGGCCAGCCGGTCCTCGGCGCCCCGCTTGATGAAGTCCTTCCGGAAGCTGCGGTGTCCCGCCCGTTCGAGCGCCTTCTTCAGGTCGGGGTCGTCCGCCAGCGCCAGGGCCTTCACCCGGTCCTGCGAGGTCACGAACTTCCACTCGCCCAGGCGGATCGTGTACTGCTTCGGAAGCGCCGGGGGCGGCGTGACGATCAGAGGCTGCTGCGGGACGATCTGCGCGACGGGCTTCACGACCGCGCGCGTCGGCTCCGTGACCTGCATCTCCGCGGCCGCGTGGGTCTTGCCGACGTGGAGGCCCACCGCGTACGCGATGAAGAGCAGACCCACCGTGACCATGCCGCCGAAAAGGGCCGTGTTGTAGGTGAGCTTGACGACGCGCTCGCCGGGCCCCTTCGAGGGCACGGGCAGCGGCGTCGGGTCGGGATCGGCCGCCGCCATGGGAGCGGGCGCCGGCGCCACGACGCGCGTCGGCGCGGGGATCGGCGTGGGATCGGGCTCGAGGACGACCGTCGCGGCCGCGGTCTCGATGCTGACGCTCGGCGTCGGCTGGGTGGCGGCAGCGAGCTTGGCGGCCTTGTAGGCCGCGAGGCGTTCCTGAAGGGTCGGCGCGGCGCCGTCGGTCGGAGCGACAGCGGGGGGTTCGGGGCTCGGCGCGGACGCGTCATCGGCGCCGCCCGGACGAGACGCGGACTTCAGGACTTCGTAGAGGCTACCGCCCTTGCTTTTCATACACCCTCTCTCCTAGACGACCCGGACAATCTTCCCCCGGTCTGTATGTTATGAAATATAACTCACATCTCGGCCCCTGTCCACCTCGCGCCCGAAAATAAGTCCTAGCGTTTCACCATCGCCGGCTGGGGTTCCCTTCTGAAGAGGCGGCGGAGGACGAGATGCGTCGGCAGGTAGATGGCGGCCGGCAGCGCCACGAGGACCAGCGCGAAGTACAGGCGCGGGTCCATCCAGGCCTGCGGCTTGTCGTCGCTCAGTCCGTAGACGTAGTTCACGTTCACGGGCAGCGCGTGGTTGTCCGTCGGCGCCGGCGGCGCGGGGAGCAGATAATAGCAGACCAGCAGGACCCCGAACGCGAAGAGCGACCAGGCCTTGAAGGCGCGACGGTCGTAGCCCAGACGGGCCAGCAGGTACACGATGACGATCGGAAGCCAGAAGTGGAAGAACGAGAGCCCGCGGGTGAAGAGCGGATTTCTCTGATCGAACATATAGGTCGTCAGGCCGAAGAGCGGGTGCCCCGCCGCCGTGGAAAGGAAGTCGATCATCCAGAATGCCTGCGGGAGCAGGATGCCGACCGCCGGCATCGACGCCAGCAGCGCGCTTTCGGTCCAGAGGGCCGCGAGGGTGAAGAAGAGCGACAGGTCGCAGAAGTAGAGGAAGTTGGTCGGACCGTAGAGCCGCCAGTAGCTGGGGACCAGCAGCGCGACGAAGCCGGTATAGGAGATCTTCAGCCAGAGCGGCACGCGGCGTCCGGGGGGCGTCGAGGCGTCGTTCATGGAGCCCGGACAGCGCAAGGGGCGTGCCAGCCCCGCTTCCCCGCCCCGCGGGGGCCCGGGTGTGCAGGAAGCTGCTCGACTGAAAAAACAGTTGCCTCCCGGATGCGCCCGGCCTATAATCGCGGGCGTCGGGTTTCTTTCAGCGAAGCGAGGTGAGTGCTTGATCCGCGTCAAAGTCCGGATGAACGAGAGTCTTGACCAGCTCCTCAAGCGTTTCAAGAAGGCCTGCGAGAAGGAAGGTCTGACGCGCGACATCAAGCGCACCGCGTTCTACGAAAAGCCCAGCGAGAAGCGCCGCCGGCAGGAGCGGCAGCTGATCCGCAAGATGCAGAAGGAAGCCAATCTCGGCCGCTAGCCGGCCGGTTCCGCGAAGCCACGGAGGAGGAGTCCTCAGGACCCGTAAGGACTTGACGACTCGTTTTTCGTGGCTTTTTTTCTAGGTTGGGCGACGCATGAACGCCGTCATCCAGACTGATGGCCTGACGAAGGTCTACAAGGACTTCTGGGGCCGTCCGAAGCACAAGGGGCTGGACAGCCTTTCCATCCAGATCAACCCGGGCGAGGTCTTCGGCCTCATCGGCCCCAACGGCTCGGGCAAGACCACCACCTTCAAGCTGCTCCTGGGCCTGATCTTTCCCACCTCCGGGACGGCCACGATCCTGGGCAAGCCGCCCACCGACGTCGCCGCCAAGGCGCGCCTGGGCTTCCTCCCGGAGGAGTCGTACCTCTACCGCTGGCTCAACGCCGACGAGACGCTCGACTTCTTCGGACGGCTCTTCAACCTCGACCGGGAGACCCGCCGCAAGCGCAGCGACGAGCTCATCAACCGCTTCGGCCTCGCCCACGCGCGCCATCGCCAGATCCGCGAGTACTCCAAGGGCATGACGCGCCGGGTCGGCTTCTGCCAGGCCCTCATCAACGACCCCGACGTCGTCATCCTCGACGAGCCGACCAGCGGCCTGGACCCGATCTCGTCGCGCCAGATCAAGGACCTCATCCTCGAGCTCAAGCAGCGGGGCAAGACGGTCCTGCTCTCCAGCCACCTGCTGGCCGACGTCCAGGACGTCTGCGACCGCATCGCCATCCTGCACCAGGGCCAGACCAAGGTCTACGGGGCCGTCCACGACATCCTCGTGCGGCGCGACTCGGTGTCGCTGACCTTCAAGGACCTCTCCGACGCCGCGCGCAAGAAGATCGAGGAGCTCGCGAAGGCGGAAGGCGCGCAGCTCACGCACTCGGAAAACACCCTCGAGACCCTCGAGGACGTCTTCCTCCGCACCGTCCAGGACAGCGGCGACGGGCTGAAGTACCAGAAGTCCGACCAGCAGAAGAAATGACGTCGATCGGAAAAATCTGGGCCATTGCAAGGATGACGATCCTCGAGGCAAGGCGCCGGAAGGTCTTCACGATCCTCCTCCTCTTTGCCGTCGCGCTCCTCAGTTCGATCATGTTCTTCCCCTCCGTCGAGATGGAGTCGCGGCTGCGCCTGATCGAGGTCTGGGCGCTGCGCGCCTCGGCGCTCTTCACCGCGATCGTCGGGCTCTTCCTCGCCGGCTTCTCGCTCCCGCAGGACTTCGAGCAGAAGCGGATTTACATGATCGTCACGAAGCCCGTTTCGAAGTCCTCCGTGTTCCTGGGCCGCTACGTCGGCTACGTCCTCCTGCTGGCGCTCTTCATCGGCACCATGGGCCTCATCACGGTCGGCTTCCTCCGCACCGTGAAGGCGTTCTCCGGGGACCGCTTCCCGGCGCTGGCCGCCTACCCGCGCGTGATGCCCGGGACGTTCACGAGCCGCGGCGGGGACGCGATCGAGGGCGGCGGCCTGACCCAGGCGATCAAGTTCGGCCCGGACAACGCGCTGATCTGGACCTTCCGCGGCCTGCGGCGCTCGAACTTCGGCGACTCGGTCCGCGCCCAGGGGCGGCTCGTCTTCGGCTCCGTGGCCGACCAGTACCGCTCGGCGGGCACGGTCCGGGTCGTCGTGCGCAACCCGGCCGGCGCCTCGCATGAGATCAAGCAGCTGGAGATGAACACCAACGAGGAGCGCGAGTTCAGCTTCCCCGCGTCGATGATCGGCAACGACGGAGCGATCGCCATCGAGATCTACTGCGCCGACGCGGACGGCATCATCGCCTCCGCGCCGACCTACCTGCCGATCTTCGAGAAGTCGATGCTCTTCGAGCTCGCGTTCCTCCGGGGCCTGGGGCTGATCCTGCTCCAGTCCATGATCGTCCTCTCGATCACGCTGGCGGCCTCGACCCTCCTGTCGGCGCCGATCAGCATCCTGCTGGGGATCATCCTCTACCTCTTCGGGTCGATCTACGGGTACATCCTGGAGGGCACGCGGGAGATCGACACCACCCTGTCGGAGATCCAGACGAGCAAGGAGAAGCGGCAGACTCCGGCGGACCTCCCGGTGGGCGTCCTCTGGTTCTCCACGAAGGTCTCCAAGGTCCTCCTCATGGCGCTCCCGAACTTCGACGACTTCGACTATTCGGTCTGGCTCCTCAAGGACCGCGCGGTGTCCTGGACGGAGCTCGGCACGGCGGGCGGCCGGGCGCTGCCGCCGATCCTCGTGCTGGTGGCGCTGGGCACGCTGGTGATGGCCTTCAAGGATTTCGACCGATGACGAAGAGCCGATGGGCCGCCCTGGGCCTGGTGCTGTCGCTGATGGTGGCCGTCCAGCATTTCGGCCTCGAGCAGCAGCCCGAAACGAAGGCCGAGGCCCCGATGAAGCGCGTGGCCGACCTCCCGGCGAGCGACGTGCTGCCCACCTACATGGCGTCGCTCTTCTTCGGCGCGTTCCGCGCGGTGGCGGTCGACATCCTCTGGATCCAGCTGCGCAAGGTCGAGGAGGAGAAGCGCTGGTACGAGCGCCGCGAGATCGTCAAGCTGATCTCCTACGTCCAGCCGCGCAACCCGGAGGTCTGGTCCCACCTGGGCTGGCACTCCGCGTACAACGTCGCCAACGGCTTCACCGACCCCGAGAAGTCCTGGGAGTGGGTGAAGTTCGGGCTCCTCTGGCTCCGCAAGGGCATCAGCACCCTTCCCAACGAGCCCTACCTGAAGGACCAGCTCGCCTACACGCTCTGGCACAAACCGTCGTGGCGGGACGGCGAACTCGATGTCGCGCTGCTCAAGCGGATCGAGGAGGATGCCGAGCTGCAGGCGGCGCTGCGGCCCGACGGGGTCAAGGCCGATCGCCCGCAGAGCGCCTTCGAGCTCGCCATCCCCTGGCTCGTGATGGCCCGCGAAGAGCTGCTGAGCCGGGATTACGAGCTCACCCAGATGGGGCTCTACCTCTACCCCGACGGCATGGACGGCTTCACCCGCATGTGCATGATCCTGCAGGGCATGTACGAGTGGAAGCGCAACCGGCCCGAGGAAGCCAAGGAGTGGTTCCGGAAGGCCCAGCGGCAGTGCGAGGACATGCTGGCCCGCTCGCCCGACGCCCCGCCGCGGCCCGGCTTCGAGCACCGCTACAAGAACGGCCTTTCGTCGATCTTCACGGACTGGGCCGAAATGTACAAGAGCTATCCCGACCTGGTCGACCTGGAGGTGAAGGCCCGCAGCGGGAAGCGCGAAGACCAGCTCGCGCTGATGACGCTCCTCCAGAGCCTGCTCGTGAAGCACGGCCCGATCGACGAGATGTGGTTCTGGAACCGTTACAACCCCCGCTCGCTGCTCAACAGCGTGAAGCTGAGCCTCATCACCGACAAGACCACCCGCATCTGCCCGGACATCCAGGAGTGCAACGACTCGCTCGACCTGGGCACGGACCTCAACCCGGGCGACCTGGCCCTGGCGAACCTCGCGCCGGAAGGGCTCGACGTCGACTGTTACTGGATGGGGGTGGTGCCCCCGCCGGAATTGAAGCCGCCTCCCGCCCGCCCCGCCAAGCCCGTGCCGGTGACGGCGACCCTGACGCGCGTGGGCAAGCTGCCGCTGAAGGTGACGATCTACGACACCGCCCGCCGCCCGATCCGCCAGGAGCTCCTGACCAAGGAGGGCGCGACGGCGATCCAGTTCGCCGCGCCGGACTGGGGCCGCTACTTCCTGAAGGTGGAGGCCGACCCGGCGACGTCGCCCTGGCCCGCCGACACCCGCTACAAGTTCCAGTACTCCGTGGAACAGTAGCCGGAAGCGCCGCCGCCCATATCCGCCGAATTATGTAGACAATCGCACTTCGGCCCAGTTAAATACCGCGCAACTTACCGGAACCCATCTTTCGATCTTACTCATAAGGAGGCGTTCGTGAGAGGCAGGTTCGGTCCCGCGCTCCTGGTTTTCACCCTCTTGGTCGGCTTCCTCCTGCTGGGCGGAGGCGCGGCGTTCGCGGACGAGTCGCAGCTGGCGATCCCCGACCTGCACCATGGAAAGTTCCACATTGCGGGTCGCGACATCACCGCGTGGAACCTGCTGTTCTACGGCGCGCTGGTGATCACGGGGACGCTGGGCATCAGCCTCTACCTGAGGCACCAGGTTCACATCCTGCCGGCCCACTCCTCCATGCTCAAGATCGCCGAGATCATTTTCGCAACCTGCAAGACCTACCTGATCCAGCAGGGCCGCTTCCTCCTGATGCTCTTCGCGATCATCGGAAGCGCGATGCTCTACTATTTCATGGGCCTCCAGCACAAGGGACTCGGCACCGCCCTCCTCGTGCTCTTCTTCTCCGTCGTCGGCATGGCGGGCTCCTACGCCGTCGCCTGGTTCGGCATCCGGGTCAACACCTACGCGAACTGCCGGACCGCCTTCGCGGCCCTGCGCGGGAAGCCCTGGGACGTCGTCTCCATCCCGCTGCGCGCCGGCATGTCGATCGGCCTCTACCTGATCTCCCTCGAGCTGGTGATGATGGTCATCATCCTGCTCTTCCTGCCCCGGGACATCGTGGGCTACTGCTTCCTGGGCTTCGCGATCGGCGAGTCGCTCGGCGCCTCGGCGCTCCGCATCGCCGGCGGCATCTTCACCAAGATCGCCGACATCGGCGCCGACCTCATGAAGATCGTCTTCAAGGTCAAGGAGGACGATCCCCGCAACCCGGGCGTGATCGCCGACTGCACGGGCGACAACGCCGGCGACTCGGTCGGCCCCACCGCGGACGGCTTCGAGACCTACGGCGTCACGGGCGTCGCCCTGATCTCCTTCATTACGCTCGCCCTCACCAAGGAAGTCGCGGTCAACTACGAGGAGCTGCAGGTCAAGCTGATCGTCTGGATCTTCGCCATGCGCTTCCTGATGGACTTCATGTCGGGATGCTCCTACTTCATCAACGAGGCCATCTCCAAGGCCAAGTACGCGGGCATGAAGACGTTCGACTTCGAGCAGCCGCTCACGCGGCTGATCTGGATCGCCGCGATCCTCTGCATCTCGACCTCCTTCGGCATGAGCTGGCTCCTGATCGGCGACATCTCGGTCACGAAGCCCGGCGGCAGCGCGATCGCGCTCACGTCTCTGTGGTGGCAGTTGGCGACGATCATCAGCTGCGGAACGCTCGCGGCGGTGCTGATCCCCGAGTTCACGAAGGTGTTCACGAGCTCCCACTCCAAGCACGTGCACGAGATCGTAACGGCGTCGCGCGAAGGCGGCGCGTCGCTCACGATCCTCTCGGGCCTGGTGGCCGGCAACTTCAGCGCCTTCTGGAAGGGGCTCCTGATCGCGGGCCTGATGGCGGTGGCGTATTTCGTCAGCGGCCACCAGCTGCACGAGGCGCTGGGCTACACCGCGGCGACCTTCGCGTTCGGCCTGGTGGCGTTCGGATTCCTCTGCATGGGCCCGGTCAACATTGCGGTCGACAGCTACGGCCCGGTGACGGACAACGCGCAGTCGGTCTTCGAGCTCGCGCAGACCGAGCACATCCCGGGCATCAAGGAAGAGATCAAGAAGGACTTCGGCTTCGAGCCCGACTTCGAAGGCGGCAAGCACTACCTCGAGGCGAACGACTCGGCCGGCAACACGTTCAAGGCCACCGCCAAACCCGTGCTCATCGGCACGGCCGTCGTCGGCGCCACGACCATGATCTTCTCGATCATCCTGATCCTGTCCAAGACGATCATCGACGGGAAACCGCTCCTCGCCCTCAGTCTGACGGATGCGCCGGTCCTCCTGGGCTTCATCTGCGGCGGCGCGGTGATCTACTGGTTCTGCGGGGCGTCCATGCAGGCCGTGACCACCGGCGCCTATCGGGCCGTCGAGTTCATCAAGAAGAACATGAACCTCAACAAGACGGAGGCCGACATCGAGGACTCCAAGACGGTCGTCAAGATCTGCACGCAGTACGCCCAGAGCGGCATGTGGAACATCTTCATCGCCCTGATGACGCTCACGCTGGCCTTCGCGTTCTTCGATCCGAACTTCTTCGTGGCGTACCTCATCTCGATCGCGGTGTTCGGCCTCTATCAGGCGATCTTCATGGCGAACGCCGGCGGCGCCTGGGACAACGCCAAGAAGCTCGTCGAAGTGGACTTCAAGGAGAAGAACACCCCGGTGCACGCCGCCACGGTCGTCGGCGACACCGTCGGCGACCCCTTCAAGGACACCAGCTCCGTCGCCCTCAATCCGATCATCAAGTTCTCGACCCTCTTCGGCCTGCTGGCGGTCGAGATCGCGCTGGGCATCAAGGAGTCGGCGCAGGCCAGCAAGGGCTCGGACTACGGCCCCTACGTCGGCCTGGTGATGCTGGTCGTGGGCCTGGTGTTCGTGTGGCGCTCGTTCTACAGCATGCGGATCCCGAAGAAGGAAGGCGCCCCCGCCGGAGCGCACTGATCCGTGGCCACGATCACGCCTCGCCAGCTCGCGATGCTCGCCGCGGAGGTCTGCGACGAGAAGAAGGCGAAGGACATCCTCGTCCTGGACGTGAGGAAGATCACGTCGATCTCGGACTACTTCATCGTCTGCTCCACCTCGAACGAGCGGCAGGCCCGGGCCATCGCGGAGGACCTGCGGATGCGGCTCAAGGACATGGGCAAGCGCGAGATGGGCGTCGAGGGCCTGGAGGACGCCCGCTGGGTGCTCCAGGATTTCGGCGACATCGTGCTGCACATCTTCCACGAGTCGCAGCGCGAGTTCTACGACATCGAGGGCCTCTGGGCCGACGCGAAGCAGGTCCGCTGGAAAAAGCCCTCCAAGAAGTAATAAGATAGCCGTCCATGTCTCTCGAAGACGCCTGGTCCCAGGCCATCCGCGGCAGCGCCAAGAAGCTCTGGGGCATCGAGCTGGAAGGCTCCCTGCTCGAGCCTCCCGCCGACGCGAAGTTCGGCGACGCGACCTGCAACGTCGCGATGCGCCTGGCCAAGCAGCTCAAGAAGCCGCCGCGGGCGATCGCCGACGAGCTGGCGGCGGACCTGCGGAACGCCGGACTCCCCTACCTGGCCAAGGTGGAGGTCGCGGGCGCGGGCTTCGTCAACCTCACGGCGTCCCCGGAGCACCACCACGAGGAGCTGAAGCGGATCCTGGCGGAGGGCGCGGACTACGGCCGCTCGAAAATGGGCGCCGGCCGGCGCGTCCTGGTCGAACACTGCTCCGCGAATCCGACGGGCCCGCTCCACATCGCCCACGGCCGCCAGGCGGCGGTCGGCGACTCGCTTGCCAACCTGCTCGACTTCGCCGGCTTCAAGGTCGCGCGCGAGTTCTACATCAACGACACGGGCAACCAGATCGAGATGCTGGGACGCTCGATCCTGTGGAGGATGTACGAGAAGCAGGGGAAGACCTTCACGCGGGAGCAGCGCGGCGTCGAGGAAGACGAGAAGACCAAGGAGAAGAAGCCGCTGATCTGGGCCTCCACGGAGGTCGACGGGAAGAAGTTCGAGATCTGCGAGACCAACGCCTACAAGGGCGACTACATCAAGGACCTGGTCGCCGAACTGGAAGCCCAGGGCGGGCCGATCGACCTCGAGCGCGCGAAGCGCTACGGGAAAGATCGGCTGCTGGAGGCGATCAAGAAGGACCTGGAAGCCTTCCGGGTCCGCTACGACACCTGGACCAGCGAGGAGTCCCTCCACAAGAGCGGCAAGGTCGACGAGGTCCTCAACTTCTTCAACAGCTGGGGCCTGACCTTCCCGAAGAACGGGGCGACGTACCTCAAGACGTCGCAGGAGGGGGACCCCGAGGACCGCGCGATCGTGAAGAGCGACGGGACCTACGTCTACCGGCTCCCCGACATGACGTACCACCGCGACAAGTACGCGCGCGGCTTCGACATCCTGATCGACCTCTGGGGGCCGGACCACCACGCCCACATCGCGACCATGAAGGCCGGGATGAAGCTGCTCAACTTCAACCTCACGCCGATCGACCAGGTCCGTGCGGGCTCGACGCTGCCGCCCGAGCAGAAGGCGGTCGCCTTCGAGGTGCTCATCATCGAGCACTGCCGGCTCTTCCAGGGCGGCGAGGAGCGGAAGATGTCCAAGCGGGCCGCCAGCTACGTGACCCTGCAGGAGCTGATGGAGGAGGTCGGCGTCGACGCCACGCGCTTCTTCTTCATCATGCGCAAGCCGTCGAGCAAGCTCGACTTCGACATGGACGTCGCGGTCACCCAGTCGAAGGACAACCCGGTGTACTACGTGCAGTACGCCCACGCGCGGATCTGCTCGATCTACGTGAGGGGGATCGAGAAGGGACTGGTGAACGCCTCGGACCTGAAGGACGGGACCTGGAAGGGCTCTTACGACCCCTCCAAGCTCGGGCCGGAAGAGCACGCGCTGCTGCGGCAGACCAGGCTTTTTCAGAGGCGTCTGGAGATTTCGGCGCGCGACCTGGACCCGGCAGCTTTCGCCGAGTATCTCCGCGAGCTCTCTGGAGCGTACCAGTCGTACTACCAGAGGGGCGACGACGATCAGTCGAAGCGCGTCCTCGTGGACGACGAAGCGGTCCGGCGGGCGCGGCTGGCCGCCAGCGCCGCCGTCCAGCAAGTTCTCCGCAACGGCTTCCGCCTGCTCGGCTTGAGCGCCCCCGAACGGATGTGATTTAAAAAAACGGGAGCGGGGCCCACACCAAACCGCCCGGCGACATCCTGCCGCCGAACCGCCCGGTACAAGCCCCGCCACCAGAGTTAGGGGTCGTTAGTAGTCTACCCCGGGATTAATAAAAATGGCCGGGCAGTCGTGCGACTTACCGGCCATCTGTCTGGGGAGAACTGGGGGTTTTGGGTAGTTTTTTTACAGCTTAAGTTTTCTATTACCCCGGGACCCCACCGTCCCGTCTTCTTGTCTCTCTTATTTTCAAACTCCGGAAGTTAGACGTACATTCCCTCCGGATGTTGCCCGGAAAAGCGAACTCCATGAAAAATGCCATCCCCACCTTAACATGCTGGATGGCAATTGCTTAGGCGTGACTTCCCGGCTCAGGATTTGGGTTTCGGGATGCGCTTCGTCTCGTCCAGGACCTTCTTCGTAAAGTCCGCCGGGACGTCGACGCGGATGCGTTCGGTGTCCTTCACAACCTGCTTGAGCTGCTCGAACTCCGAGCGGACGCGGCCGTCCGATTCCATCTTCGCGCGCAGCTTCTTGGTCTCGCTCTGGTTGGCTTCGCCGTCGAGGGCTTTGTGAATGAGCTTCTTGTCGTCCTTCTTCATGGTGTCTGCTCCTTCTTACCCTTGCCCTTTTCCTTGGCCGCCTTTTCCCGCCAGAAGGTGTCGACGTTCGGCGCCAGGCTTTCCCGGAGCATCTCGCGCGCCCGGTAGGCCCTCACCCGCACCGTGTCCGCCGGCACCGTCGTGATCGTCGCGACGTCCTCGTACTCCAGCCCCTGCAGGTGCCGCAGCACGAAGGCCTCCCGGTACAGCACCGGGAGCTTGTTGATCGCCTCCCTCATTTTACCCGACAGTTCGTCCTGGATGATGACGCGCGGCGCCTGCTCCTTGGGATTCCCGTCCATGTTGGCGAGCTGCTCGTCGTCCGTGGGACGCGCGTGGCGGGACTTGGCCTTGAGGTGGTCCTTGCAGAGGTTGAGCGCGATCTGGTAGAGCCAGCTGGAGAACTTGGCCTTCTTCTGGAACTTGGCGAGGCCCTTGTAGGCCCGAACGAAGGCTTCCTGGGCGACGTCCTCGGCGTCATGGCGGTTGCCCATCATCGCGTAGCCCAGGTTGATGATCCGGGCGCTGTACTTGTCCACGAGCCTGCCATACAACTCCGCCTGTCCGGTCTGGCACTTCCCGACGATGGTGCTGTCTTCCACCTGCCCGCCTTTCTAAAGACGACCGAGCGGTGACAGTATAACACCGTTCCGGGTTCCTGCAACCAACCCCGTCCCGCAGTGGGACGAAGTGTCCCGCCGACCCCTCGAAGAACGCCGGAATCGCGGGCACGAGGCTTGCTTCAGGGAAGGCACCGATGACGCCCCCGGCGCTCTTCCCCTGCCGATCGAAAGTGAACTCCGGGCCCGCGTGTCTTCTTCTTGACTATATTTCGGTCGTTCCTAGAATACGGGCGCCCCGGGGGCATTCCCTATGGACGCGAACGGCAAGAACCGTTCGATCTACAACCTGCTGACGGTGGGCACGACCCTCGTCGCGTGCATCGTCACGGGGTACTTCCTGGGAAGTTATCTCGACCGGAAGTGGGGAACGAGCCCTTGGCTGGTGGTGGCCGGGGTGCTGCTGGGAACGGCGGCCGGATTCGTCAGCCTCTTTCGAATGGTTTCGCGTAACCTGAAATGATCGACGGCGCGCAGCTCAAGCGACTCCTGCTGGTGGCGGCCGCGCTGTTGCTGGTGGCCGCGGTCGCCTCCATCGCGGTCGGCGCCGTTTCGTTCGCGGGCGGCCTCGGACTCGGCTACGTCCTGGGTGCGACGCCCGTCGCCACGTGGTCCTGGATCGCCCGGCGCGCACTCGCCTCGACCCGCGGCAAGATTCTCGCCGTGGTCCTCCTGATCGTCAAGATGGCGTTCTACTCGGGCGCCCTCTACCTCGGTGTCACCCGGCAGCTGGTGAGCCCCGTGGGCGTGTTCGCCGGCATGCTGGGCGTCCTCCTGGTCCTGATCGTGGGCGTCCTCTGGAAGACGAGCGCCCCCGCGAAGGAGATCTCGTAGATGCTGCTCTTCCTCCTGCAGGAACACGCCGAGGGCCACGGCGGCGGCCACGAAGGTGGCGGCCACCACGCGCCCCATTCGATCTTCACCAAGATCTGGGAGAAGGTGGCGCACACCGACTTCGGCCACTGGTACGGCTTCGACCACCCCGAGCTCGGCCAGTTCTGGTTCGACGCGATCGGCTTCGCCCTCATCGGGGCGGCGGTCCTGATCACCTGCGCGCTGCTGGCGACCAAGCAGTACAGCCGCGTCCCGCGCGGCATCCCGAACGTCTTCGAGTGGGTGGTGGGCCTCCTGCGCGGCATGGTCCACGGCTTCATCCCCGGCGCCCAGGGCGACCGCTATCTCCCCTACCTGGGCTCGCTCTTCCTCTTCATCTTCACCATGAACATGCTGGGCGTCATCCCGGGCTTCCGCTCGCCGACGATGACCCTCTCCACGACCGCCGCGATGGGCATCACGACGATCATCATGGTCCAGGCTTACGCGATCCGGGACACCGGACTCGGCTCCTACCTCAAGCATTTCACCGCGGGCACCGCGTTCCCGCTCATGCTGCTCATGATCCCCGTCGAGATCATCGGCGAAATGGCCAAGCCGATGTCCCTCTCGCTGCGTCTCTTCGGCAACATCTTCGGCGAGGACAACGTCATCGAGCAGCTGATGACGCTCGGCGGCTGGATCCCCGTGCAGATTCCGATGCTGCTCCTGGCGCTCTTCACGAGCTTCCTTCAGGCGTTCATCTTCACCACGCTGTCGACCATCTACATCGCCTCGAAGGTCGTCCACGAGGGCGGCCACGACGAGGGTCACGGTCACGGCGACGAGGGCCATCACGACGAAAAGCATGCTGCGCACGGCGCGCATCATTGATTCGAATAGATAGAGGAATGGAGGATTTCTCGATGCTCAAGAAGGTTCTGGCAGTGGCGGCCATCGTGGCCATCCTGGGTGCTCCCGCGTTCGCGCAGGCGGCCAAGACGGAGGAAAAGAAGGAAGCCGTCGTGGTTAACCTGAGCTCCCAGAATCTCGGTCTGGCGCTCGGCCTCGGCCTGGCGATCGCGGCGTTCGGCGGCGCGCTCTCCCAGTCCAACGCCATCGCCAAGGCGGTCGACGCCGTCGCGCGTCAGCCGGAAGCGGGCGCCCGCATCCAGGGCATGATGATCATCGGCCTCGCGCTGATCGAAACGCTGGTCATCTACATGCTGCTGATCTGCTTCATGTGGGGCAGCAAGGTCGTCTAGTCGATGATCTCCACGCTTCTGGCGTCCGGCGGGCTCCTCGACGACCTTGGCATTAATTTCAAGGTCGTCGCCACGCAGGCGGTGATCTTCGTGATCACCTTCCTGGCGCTGGCCAAGATCCTCTTTGGACGCGCGCTCGGCCACATGCAGCAGCGCGAGGAGGAGATCCGCAAGGCCCACGAGGCGATCCAGCACGACCGGGCCGAGGTGGAGCGGATGACCAAGGAGTATGAAGCCCACCTGGCGAAGGTCGACAAGGAAGGCTACGACAAGACCCAGGAGATCCTAAAGGAGGCTCTGACCGCCGCCCAGGCGTCGGTGGCCAAGGCCCAGGCGGACGCGAAGGCCGAGACCGATCGGGCCGCCGCCGAGATCGCGCGCGAGAAGCGGGAGAGCCTGTCGCAGCTGAGGGCGGAAGTCACGCGCCTCACGCAGCAGGTCGCCGAGAAGGTCATGGAGACCCCGGTCGACCCGGCCTCCGCCGGCGCAGCGGTCCAGAAGTTGATCCAGGAGAGGAGCTGATCGTGCAGCCGCTGATGATGGCCTCCGCCGGACCGGGACAGACGTTCATCGTCCAGGTCCTCGGCTTCGCGGTGCTGGCGATCGTCCTCGTCAAGCTCGTCTTCCCCGCGCTCGGGAAGATTCTCGCGGGCCGCACGCAGGGGATCGAGGAGACGTTCAAGAAGATCGACCTGGACACCCAGGACACGGTCAAGCGGCTCAGCGAGATCAAGGAACGGCTCGCCCAGGTGACCCAGGAGTCGCAGCGGCGGCTCCAGGCCGCCCTCGACGACGCCCAGAAGACCCGGACCCAGCTGCTCGCCGACGCGAACGCTCAGGTTCAGGCCGCGATGGACAAGGCCAAGCGCGAGATCCAGATCGAGCGCGACAAGGCCGTCCTCGAGCTCCGCGAGGAGGCGACCAGCCTGACGCTCCGGGCGGCCGATCAGCTCGTGCAGTCGACCATGAGCGACCCGATCCACGGCAAGCTGGTGGACAAGTATCTCGCCCAGCTCGACGGGGTGACCAAGACGTGATCGAAAAGACACTGGCCAAGCGCTATGCCGCCGCGCTCCTCAAGGTGACCGACGCCGAGGGGAGCACGGAAGAGACGGAGTCTCTGCTGCTGGCGCTCAAGGACGCCTACAACTCCGACAAGGCGTTCCGCGCCGTCCTGTCGCAACCCCGGGTGCCGCGCGCAATGAAAAAGCGGCTCCTGACCAAGATCTTCGAGGGCAAGGCGAAGAAGTCCTTCACCGACTTCCTCCAGTTCCTGGTGGACAAGAACCGCCAGGATATCATCCCCGACATCGCCGACATGTTCGACCGGCTGGCGGACGCGTCGAAAGGCGTCGTGAAGATCACGGTGAAGAGCTGGAAGCCCCTCAGCGACGCCCAGCGCAGCACCCTCCAGTCCAAGCTGGAGCGGCTCACCGGAAAAAAGATTGCCATCGACGCCCGCGTGGACGCCTCCGTCCGCGGCGGGATGCTCGTGATGTACGGCGACACCGTGATCGACGGCAGCGTCGCCCACCGCCTGAAGGAAATCGGAGAGAAGTTCCGAGAGCTACAGAGGAGATAGCCGTTTATGGCTGCGATCCGACCCGAAGAGATCAGCGCCGTCATTCAGAAGGAAATCCAGGGCTACCAGACCGACCTCAAGATGGAGTCGGTCGGGGTGGTGCTCACGGTGGGCGACGGCATCGCGCGCGTCTACGGCCTCGACCAGGTCCAGGCCGGCGAGCTCGTCGAATTCCCCGGCGGCGTCTTCGGCCAGGCCCTCAACCTCGAAGAGGACTCGGTCGGCTGCGTCATCCTGGGTTCGGACCGCGGCATCAAGGAAGGCGACATCGCCAAGTGCACGGGACGCATCGCGCAGGTGCCCGTCGGCCCCGAGATGCTCGGCCGCGTGGTGAACGCGCTCGGCCAGCCGCTCGACGGCAAGGGCCCCATCCCCGCCAAGAAGTTCCGCAACGTCGAAGGCCGCGGCATGAACGTCGTTGAGCGCCAGCCCGTCAAGGAGCCGCTCCAGACGGGATGGAAGTCGATCGACGGGATGATCCCCATCGGCCGCGGGCAGCGCGAGCTGATCCTGGGCGACCGCCAGACCGGGAAGACCGCGCTCTGCGTCGACGCGATCATCAACCAGAAGGGCACCGGCGTCGTCTGCATCTACGTCGCGATCGGCCAGAAGGCCTCGACGATCGCCAACGTCGTCGACACGCTCACCAAGAACGGCGCGATGCCCTATACCTGTGTCGTGGCGGCCGGTGCCGAGGATCCCGCGCCGCTCCAGTTCATGGCCGCCTATTCGGGCACCTCCATCGGCGAGGACGTCCGCGACGGGGGCGGCCACGCGTTCGTGGTCTACGACGACCTCACCAAGCACGCGTGGGCGTACCGCCAGATGTCGCTCCTGCTGCGCCGCCCGCCGGGCCGCGAGGCCTACCCGGGCGACGTCTTCAACCTGCACTCGCGGCTCCTCGAGCGCGCGTCGAAGCTGAACGACGACCTGGGCGCCGGCTCGCTCACCTCGATCCCGATCATCGAGACCCAGCTGGGCGACGTGTCGGCCTACATCCCGACGAACGTGATCTCGATCACGGACGGGCAGATCTACCTGGAACCCGACCTCTTCAACGCCGGCGTCCGCCCCGCCATCAACGTCGGCATCAGCGTGTCGCGCGTCGGCGGCAACGCGCAGACGAGCGCCATGAAGAAGGTCGCCGGCAAGCTCCGTCTGGAGCTCGCCCAGTACCGCGAGCTGGCGGCCTTCGCCCAGTTCGCCAGCGACCTCGACAAGAACACGCGCGACCAGCTGACCCGCGGAGAGCGCCTGGTCGAGCTCCTCAAGCAGGACCAGTTCGGCCCCCTCCCGTTCGAGTCCCAGGTGATGGTCATCTACGCCGGCACGTCGGGCGCGCTCGACGACCTGGCCGTGGGCCAGGTGAAGGCGTTCGAGAAAGAGCTCCTGGCGTTCATGACCGCGAAGCATCCGGGTGTGGCCGAGAAGATCCGGCAGAGCAAGAAGTTCGAGCCGGAGACCGAGTCCGCGCTCAAGAACGCGATCGCGGAATTCAAGGCTCAGTTCACGGCGAAGAAGGGATAAATGGCAGCGATCCTGTCCGTCCGGGCCATCAAGCGCAAAGTCCGCTCCGTCACCAACATCAAGAAGATCACGCGGGCGATGCAGATGGTGGCGGCGTCAAAGCTCAAGAAGGTCCAGGTCCGCCTGATGGAGCTGCGGCCCTACTCGGACAAGATCCGCGAATTCCTCCAGGGCCTGGCCGCGCAGGTGAAGGACCTCCACTACCCGCTCTTCCAGCCCCGAGAGAAGGTGAAGAAGATCGGAATCGTCGTCGTCATGGCCGACAAGGGCCTCTGCGGCAGCTACAACTCCAACATGATGCGCTTCGCCCAGAAGTTCATCGACGAGCAGAAGAAACCGTTCGAGGCCGTCGCTATCGGCAAGAAGTCGGTCGAGTGGTTCAGGAAGCAGGACGTCAAGCTGAAGGCGGAGTACCAGCAGCTCCCCACGGAGATCCCCTTCAGCCAGATCAAAGCGATGACGAAGCAACTCGTCGAGATGTTCCTCTCGGGCGAGGTCGACGAGGTCCACCTGCTCTTCACCCGCTACGTCAACGCGCTCACGTTCAAGCCCGGCTCGGTGAAGTTCCTCCCGATCGAGCCCGAGAAGGCCGAGAAGAAGCTCGCGCACGAGTACGACTTCGAGCCGGAGCCCGCGGCAATCCTGGACAAGCTCATTCCGCGCTACGTCGAGGTCTCGTTCCACCGGCTGCTGCTGGAGTCGATGTCCAGCGAGCACGCCGCCCGCATGAACGCGATGCGGAACGCGACGGACAGCGCGAGCGACCTGATCAGCTCCCTTACCCTCCAGTACAACAACGCCCGCCAGGCGGGCATCACCAAGGAACTCCTGGACATCGTCGGCGGCGCCGAAGCGCTGAAAGGATAACGCATGGCCAACATGGGCAAGATCTCGCAGGTCATCGGACCGGTCGTGGACGTCACGTTCGAGACGACGCTGCCGCCGATCTACTCGGCCCTCAAGATCAACGATGCCGCGAAGAACATCCACATCACGTGCGAGGTGGCCTCGCACCTGGGCAACAACACCGTCCGCTCGGTGGCGATGCATGCCACCGAAGGGCTCGTGCGCGGCATGGCGGTCGAGGACACCGGCGGGCCCATCAAGGTGCCGGTCGGCAAGGCCACCCTCGGGCGCGTCATGGACCTGCTCGGCAACCCGGTGGACGGCGGCCCGCCCGTCGTTGCCGACGAGTACTACCCGATCCACCGCTCGCCTCCCGCGCTCGTCGATCAGGAGCCCACGCCGCGCGTGTTCCAGACGGGCATCAAGGTCGTCGACCTGCTCTGCCCGTTCCCCAAGGGCGGCAAGATCGGCCTCTTCGGCGGCGCCGGCGTCGGCAAGACCGTCATGGTGCAGGAGCTGATCCGCAATATCGCCGTCGAGGCCGGCGGCGTGTCGGTGTTCGCCGGGGTCGGCGAACGCACCCGCGAGGGCAACGACCTCTGGCTCGAAATGAAGGAAGCGAGCTTCACCGACGCCTCCGGAAAGAAGGCGCACGTCATCGACAAGACCGCGATGGTGTTCGGCCAGATGAACGAGCCGCCCGGCTCGCGCCTCCGGGTCGCCCTCTCGGGCGTCACCTTCGCCGAGTACTTCCGCGACAAGGAGGGCCAGGACGTCCTCCTCTTCGTGGACAACATCTTCCGCTTCGTGCAGGCGGGCTCCGAGGTGTCGGCCCTCCTGGGCCGCATGCCGAGCGCCGTCGGCTACCAGCCGACGCTGGCCTCCGAGATGGCCGCGCTGCAGGAGCGCATCACCTCGACCAAGAAGGGCTCGATCACGTCCGTGCAGGCCGTGTACGTGCCGGCCGACGACATCACCGACCCGGCGCCCGCGACGACGTTCTCGCACCTGGACGCGACGATCGTGCTCGACCGGCGCATCACGGAACTGGGCATCTACCCGGCGGTCGACCCGCTCAAGTCGACCTCGCGCCT
>Ga0310812_10000086_pt1 | contig 44644 bp, 80 predicted proteins | sample NN3metagenome_FD_205747 | JGI IMG/M metagenome (GOLD analysis project Ga0310812, IMG submission 205747) | Soil microbial communities from experimental microcosm in Duke University, North Carolina, United States - NN3 | ecosystem: Engineered > Artificial ecosystem > Soil microcosm > Unclassified...
TTACGAGCAGCCCAGAGCGCGACTTCTTTTACGACAATCACGGCAAGCCAACGATAGTAGCATGGTGGGCAAAGATGGAGTACCTGGAAGCTCCAGGGTGTGGCCCATGTCTTACCCAGGAACAGGCAGAGCTGATTAGGCTTGTTCGAGGACGCGGTCCAAGCCTGAATTAGCCCATAGCTCAGTAAGGGTCATAGGCAGATCATGGCTAGGAATGGACCATAAGCGCAACGGTTGGAACGGTTATGAGGGGATGGGTGGAAGAGAGAGCGAAGCGGGGGAATGAAGGGTTCCTGCTCTCCAAGCAGTAAGACATTCTGCACACCGTCAGTACAAAATATCTATTGAACACCCCATTCCCCATCCTCTACAGCCTTCATCTTCCCCCATTGATCGTATCCTTATGACGCTATACTAGAGCTGTAACTGCTGTAATAACCATAAGATATATAATCAGTCATTTGCCATAATGACAGCGGATCGGGGTAGTAGTTAGGCTGAGTTGGAGTGGGTAATGGCCTTGGACGGGAGGGGGAGAGTGGGGAGATTCCCTTTTGCGGTTCTACATATCCTGTAGTCCCCTCCCAAAAGATTTCCCCGCCCCTTCTCCTCAATTTTCCCCTCTTCCTCCCAGCAGATGCAGCCATGTTCGTAGCGGAAGTTGCCATTTTTATTTTCCCTCCTACCCTCGCGCACGGGCTACTCCTTCTCCTGCCCATGGACTTGCCCATTGCTGCCCCTATAAGCCTCTCAGACCGACGATCTCTACTCGTTGGTACCTAACCACCCACACCGGCCTAGCGCCGCTCTGGAGACCTCTATGGCCAAATCCCCTCTCTCCATCTCCCGTGATGCCGTCGTGAAGACGGCTGAAGCCATCTACGGGCTGCTCCATAATGGTCTGGAGGACCTGAATACGAAGGTGACTGCGCTGCATCCGCCAACGCTCCCTCAACTCCTAACAGGTAAGGAGATGTGCTATTCGCTCTCTGGTCCGCAGGATGACATTGAGGTGCGGCAGCCGCTGTACGTACTGGCTGGTGCCAAGGATCTGCGTGGCTGGATCTGCCAGCAGGCTCGTCAGCAGTTGCTGGATCAGATGGTGGGCAAGACGGCTGACCGGGTTGGCTACCTGATCCGTAAGCTCGGCATGGGGAAGTGGAAGCTGACCATCTCCCTGGAGGATCCGGCTCCTGAGAAGGTCAAGGACACCATCAAGGGCGGCGCCGCTGAGGCGGTGTCGGCTCCGGCGCAGAGTGCACTCAAGTAATGCGTACCCGCATGGAGATCAAAGGCGCCATCAAGCGCCTACAGGAGTCCATCGACGCCACTGAGAAGGAGTTGGCAGACCGCGTGGCGCATGGCAGCGGTCCTGAGATCACCCACACCCTGGTCAATGCCAAGATCCATTCACAGGCCAAGGTTGCGATGTTGAAGTGGGTGCTTCAGGGATCTGGGCGATGACCGGCTCTCCCTACACCGTCTCCGTCCTCGTGGTGACCATCTGCCTCCTGGCCATTACGTGGCGGCTCACGAAGAGGCCGAAGCAGTAGGAACTTCTTGAGTGACAGAAAATGTCACCATCCTGTAGGGCATGGGAAAGCGTCGGCATGAACAGCAGGCCAGGGAGATTGATCCCGAAACCGGCAAGTCTCAACTGGCGCTGACGAATCCTGAGCGGGCTCGTTCAGAGATCGCCACCCAGACCAATCTGGCCATCCGTACGGCTGAAGCCATGCGCAAACTGGTGCTGGTTGGTGAGAACAAGACCCAGGTCGCCACTCTCCCTGCCGGTAAGGTAGACCCCATGATCCAGCTGGTCCTCCTTGCTCGGGATGAATACGAGCAATCCGAGGGCAAGGACCGTCTGGGCTATTTCCGCGCCATGATCGATCTGTTCACGGTGGCTGACCAGAAGTCCACAACCTCCCTCAAGGGCATGGCTGACGCCCTGGAGCGGGATGCCGACCGTAAGCAGCGTGAGAAGCATCATCGTGAGAAGCTGGAGTTTGAGCGCGAGAAGCGGGACGGTGAGCCGTCCGATGACCAGCTGAAGACCATTGCCTACGACCAGCCGAAGGTTGGCTGATGGACCGCGTACTGCCACCATTCGTTCCTGGCCTCGGCTGGACGCGCTCCGCCAAGACCTCTGCCTACACCGTGGTTGCTGGCGACCGTGGCGTGGTCATCGACTGCACGTCCGGCACCTTCAGCGTGACCTTCACCGCTGCCGCCACCCTTGGCTCCGGCTTCAGCTTTGGTGTCTACAACTCAGGCGCTGGCACCATCACCCTGGACCCCAATGGCGCGGAAACCATCCGCAGTCCAGCCGGGTCGGCCGCTACCCTGGCGCTCTCACAGGGCCAAGGCGTGTGGATCCAATGCGATGGCACCGGCTTTGAAGTCATCGCTGACGCCGGGCTGGCTCCGTCCAGTGGCGCGATCTTCCCCATCAATGTTCCTGACAACCAGTTCACCATCATCGGCTCTTCGGACGCCACCAAGAAGACTGTCTGGGAAGTGGATACCCAGGGCGCTGGGTTTACCTTGACGTGGGATGTTGGCGCTCAGACCGCCAGCCGTTCAGCAACGATGCCGGTTCTGACTGGCAGCTCGATTCTGACCCTCAGCAACGCCACGCTGACTACCGCGCGTGTTCCCTTCGCCACCACCAACGGCATCCTGACCGACAGCGCCAACCTGACATTCAGTGGAACATTGCTGACGCTGGGAACTGGCGCAACTGGTGGACTATCCATCGCTGCCACTACTGGAACAACGCTTTCTGTTGCCAGCACTGCGAATAGCGCAACGCTGGCTTCCAATTCCATTTTCACATCTGGCGGTTTGGGCGTAACCAGTGACGCCACCATTGGCGGTTTCCTGCGCACTAATACCGACGTGCGCGTCTACAGCGGAGCAAGCCTAACTCTCTGGGGTAAATCGTCAGGCTCAAACGGTGCGCTGGATGCACCTAGCGGTAGCCTGCTTCTCCAGTCTGGCTCGTCAACTCGTTTCACCATGACCAGTTCATTGACCACCACAATCAATCCAATCGTGGTAACGCTTGGCGCTGTAACGGTCAGCTCGCCATTTTTCAGTGGAACCCAAACCTGGAACAACGGCGCAACAACCTTCGCCGCATTCTCATGTGCCGTTACCGATTCAGCCTCGGCTGCCGGTTCATTACTGATGGACTTCCAGGTCGGTGGGTCAACCAAGATTTCCATCGGAAAGCTGGGTGACATCTCGGTGATGGACACTACGGATGCCACCACATCTGCCACTGGTTCAGGGCGGTTCGCGGGCGGCCTGAACGTCGCCAAGAATGTCTTCCTGCGACAAGGACTGATCGCCGCCAGTACCAGCGTAACGACCGCTGCCGGAACCACCACGCTGACCATCTCCAGCACGCGCTGGCAGATTTTTACCGGAACCACAACCCAGACCTGCAACTTGCCAGCGGCTAACGTGGCCGGTGCTGGGTTCGGGCCGGAATACATCATCAAGAATGAATCCAGCGGCAATGTAACGGTCAACCGCGCTGGTTCCGATACCATCTTCACCACAGCGTCTGTTACTAGCGTCACTTTGACGACCGGTCAGACGCTTTACCTCACCGCCAACGGCTCGACCAAATGGTCCGGCTTCGTTGTCTAACCAAGATCAAGGACGATCCATGCGCCTCATTCTTCTCCTTCTCGCAACCATCTCGCTTTCTGCCGTGGACCACACTGGCGGCATTCGCGTCATCAAAGGAATTGATGCCAGCGGAGCTAGCACGCTCAATGTCTGGCTTGACCAGATCAGCGGCGCCAACTGGCTGGTTGGAAACGATGGGAATACCGCCGCTCCAGCCCGCTACCTGTTCGGCTCTGGCCTGTCGGTCAGTTCCGCTGATGGCGACGGAAACCGCACTATCAGCGTCAGCGCTGGCGGCTCTGCTCCATCGGTTGCAAGCCAGACCCGTACGCTCAATTCTTCCTTCCAGCCCAGCTCGACTGCCGCCGTGGCGGTTCGCTACGCCATCAAGATCACCACCTCTCTGACGCTGGCCGGTGGATCGGAAGGCGATGTCATCCTGGAGCAGGCGGATGATTCCGGATTCACCACCAATGTGGTGACTCTGGACATCGGCAGTGCCAGCCAGACTGGAACTTTGGTAGTCGGCATCACTCTCGGTCAGGCAATCACCGTGAGCGTTGGCGCTGACTACGTGCCAGCCGCCAAGTACCTGCGTATTCGCACCAGCAACGTTGTCGGAACTCCCACCTACTCGTTCCGTTCAGGGCGAGAAGTCACCTACTGAGAAGGCTATGACCGAAGACATCGGCAGTGATCGCCATCGACGCGGAAGCTCAACCCCAAGCGGGGAATGGGACACCCTCTTCCAGATGGTGCGCGATACTCGTATCGATGTCCGCGAGAACCGGCGCGAAACGTCAGGCATGCGCGATGATCTCAATGGGCTGTCTGTCCAGGTGGCGGTGCTCGTGAACGAAAGCCAGACCTTCAAGAAGAAAGCCACTGACACCGATGAAGACATTCGCACGCTCCAGAGCCGCGTTGGGCGCCTGGAGCGCAGTCCTGCTGCAAAAGACAAGAAGGCCAGCGCTGGTTTGATCAGCGGCATTGCCGGCACCGCCATCGGCATCGTCCTGGCGGTCAAGGAAGTCATCGCCTACTTCGGATCTGGAAGCCACTGATGCGCTGGTACATCACCAAAAAGATGCTGGTTGGCCTCATTGCGCTGCTGGTTGCCACGATTTTCTATCTGGCGCTTACTGGCTGCATCCCAGTGACCATCCGCCCACAGTTTGACAGCCAGAACAAGCCAATCGCCATACCAGTAACCCCCATTGGCAGCGTTACTCCGACCGGAGAACTCGTCCCAATTTATCCCGTCAGCAATGAATCGCCAAAGCCGACCAATTGGGGCGCTGTCGGAGCCGTTGGCGGCGCCATCCTGAGTGCCTTCCTGACCGCCTATGGCATCAATTTGCGCGGCGCGGTGAAGAAGCTGCGTACTGGTCTGCAAATCACTGCCGATCTGGCTGATGCGAACGCTCGTGCCGAGACCGATGCCGAGGTCGAGAGGAACAAGATGATCGCTTTTCAGCAGCAGGCAAAGGCCGGAGTGCATGAGGTGGTCCAAGCCGTACGCGGGAAGGTCTGATGGCGAAGAAACTGACGCCAGAGCAGGCAAAAGCATTGCTGGAGAAGCGGCAGGCGGAAGATCCGCTGGTGCATTACAAGATGACGCCCACGCTTGAACGCGTTGCAGTAGCGAAAGAACGCAATATATGCATAATGGCGAAAAATCAAACCGGAAAATCCGCATTTCTTTGCTGGACAAGCGCTTGCATCCTGCGCGGGAAACATCCGCACCTTCCGTATTTCGGTCCAACCAAGGGTTTGCTGGTTGTACCTAGCAGACAGCAGGCGTCAGAGATTTACAGCACGCGACTCCTGAAGAAAAGCGAGCTGGTTGGGGAAATAGGTAAATACCCGTTCATTCCGAAGCGTGAAATAAGCCGCGTTGACTGGGCTTATTCGCCCGTTGGCAAATACCCTGGTAAAATCACCATGAAAAATGGCAGCACCATGATGGTTGTGCTGTCTGGCGACCCCAACTCATGGAAGCGCCTTGAAGGCATGACATTTGACTGGGCAATCCGTGACGAGGTTGCCGGTTCAGAGAATATGGGCAGTGAATTGGTGCCTCGCTTCGTGGCGTCTCACAGCCGCGCCCTTTCTGGAGCTCAGCCCTGGGGCGCTCTCCTCTGGTGGGCCGCCACCGAAACCAAATTCAATGAGGAATGGAACGACTTCAAGACCCGCTGTGAATCCCATGTGGAGGATCACGTCTCATTCGTCCTGAAGCCCGAGGAGGCCAATGCCTACGTCAGCATGCAGGCCAGAGAGGCGATGAAGCACAGCATGTCAGCCACGGCCTATGCCATCCGTGGCGTGGGTGACCTGGACGCCGGCGACTTGGTGCAGATTTACGGCAAGCAGTGGGACGATAAACGCCATCTGCTGACCACTGACTATCAGGTCAAGCCATCGGACAACCTCTGGATTGGCTGGGATCCCGGCGTTGAGCATCCCACCGGCATCGTCATTGGCGCTCTTTCCCAGGACCATCCCCGCCAGATCAAGATCGTAAAATGCTTCCTGCACAGCCGGGAAAGCATCGACTTCGACGTTGAATGTATCCACAGCTTCATGCTCGGCAGGCGCATTGCTGGCATCGTTTACGACTACAAAGCCAACGAGCGCCACAAGCATGCCCAGAGTCTGCTGCACGTCTTCCAGGAGCGCATGGAGGCTAAGGGCTACTTGCCGATGGCTGGCTGGCTGAAAGCCGACAAACGTCATTCAGTGGGCATCAGTCAGGTGCGTGAGTACCTGGATCCCAACCCTTTCGACAAGACCGCAACCCCCTTGTTGGTCCTGAACTCCAGCCAGGAGTCCGGCTGCCAGATGCTCCGGTCCGAACTCATCGGGTATCGCGGGAAGGAAGCGTCCAACTTCACGGGCTCAGGTGGCGTGGTGAAGAAGAACGATGACACCGCTGATGCGACTAGATACCTAGTCAGAAGCACGCCCTACTGGAGTGCCACCTACCAGTGCGGCCAAGTGACATTTTCTGTCAGCGAACCCTTGCAGATGCCGCCAGAGGCGGTACCACGTGCGGAAGACAACAGCCAGGAAGCAGTTAGACGTAGATTGGCGATTGCGGCAGGAAGCCGTACACGCCAGTCCGTGACGAAAGACTTCTCCTGGTACCACATGGCGGCCAATCGTGGCCGCCCCCTTGGACTCTAAGGACCTGCTATGGCCGCCGTTCCGCTTACCGTCCAAGGCTCTGGCTATAAAGTTCCGCGCCAGACCATTACCACGACTGAAGATGCGTACACCATCACGGGCTACCAGCAAGGCGGAGACTACACCCTGCTGATGCGCCCGACCGTGGACATGCTGTACCACAGCACCAGTGGTCAGACTGCTGCTGACGGCTTCCCGGTCCCTGGTGGCACCACCCTGGCCATCGCCATCCCCTCCAGCGTCAACGGCGTCACGTTCTATCTGCGCGCCGCAACCGTGACGGGCAGCCTTGACTGCCTCGTCCTCTAAGGAATCCCATGGCAACCAAGATGGCTCAGCTTGGCATCGGCGGCCAAGCAATCAGTTCAGCTCCCGGCGGTACGGCTACCGCTCTCCTGGTGGACTCCACTGGCGCTCTGGTGCAGGGCAACAGCCGTAAGGCCACCTACAGCTTCAGCACGCTGACCGCTGCTCCGGCGACCGCAAACTACGTGGTTATGAACTTTGAGGCGGGAACCACCAAGACGGTGCGCCTTCGCCGCCTGATCATCAGCAACCCTGGCTTTGGCACCGCCGCTGCCGGGCTTACCTTTGAACTGATCCGCACCACGGCTGCCAGCTCTGCTGGCACCGCCGCCACTCCGGCCCCGCATGATACGACCAGCGCAGCTTACTCTGGCGTAGCCCGCATCAACGGCGCGACCATTACGGCAGGCACCCAGATCACGACCTTCACCATCGTTCAGCCGGCTACCGCCATCGCCGCTTTCACGCCAGTGGTCTTTGAGTTCTACGGCCAGATGAGCCAGAGCATCACGATTGCCGCCGGTGTCGCCAACGGCTTGGCCCTGCGCTGCATCAACGGCAACGCAGGCGCTACCGGGTTCTGCGCCTCCATGGAACTGACTGACGAGTAATGAATGGGCGATGACGCGAACATTTCGCGCTACGAAGCGACCATCAAGCAACTTCAGTCTCGCTCCGAAAAGGGCGACCGGGAGAAGTTTTTCAAGCAGTACAACAAGCTGAAGAAGTACGCCTACGAGTGCGACTATTCGGAATTGTTCCAGGGCATGCCAGCTCCCTACACGGATGCGGGAGCCTTCAAGCCGGCAGTAAACCGCGCCGCTGAGTACATCGAAATCTTTGGCAGCTATCTGCACCCGCAGAATCCGACCACTACGGTGGTGCCTGCTGGTCAAGTAGATAGCTGGACGCTTCAGCGCTTCGAACTGGAAGCCAAGGTCCTTGATTACACCATGCGCCATGGCGACATGGAAACCAACATCCGCCGCATGCTCAATGAGGCATTGCTGAGCGGTCGTGGTCTGGTGTGGTATGAGTGGAACCCGCGCAAGAAGACCACACAAGTCACGTTTGATACGGTCCAGAACTTTGGCGTTGATGAGGACGCCAAGAATCCGGACGAAATCAACTACATCTGGCGTGAGCGCACCAAGCCGCGCTTCAAGTTCCGTGAGTTGTTCACCGATGAGATGGGCGAATCAGAAGCCCTGATCGACATTGACCGCGACCTGAAGGGGAGCGGCGATGATAAGGACATCATTACCTATCGTGTGTGGTACTTCAAGGTTGGCCTGCACAACTACTGCAAGGCCATGGATGCCACGGAAACGGATGAAGAGGGCAACCCAGCCTACGACGATTCGCCCAAGAAAGTGACTGTCTGTGAAGGCCGTATCGTGGCCATTGAAGACTGGGATCTTCCGATGGATCTGATTGGCGCTTGGCCATGCGAAGCACTGGACTTCCGCCTTCAGCCGCAGGATCTGTGGCCAAAGTCTCCAATGGAGCCGGGCATCACACACCTGGAGTCCATGAACTGGGGCTACATGTTCTATGTCAACCGTGTGAAAAACACGGCTGGCAACGTCTATGCCCGCATCAAATACAAGGGCAGCCAGCTTGGCCAGCAGCAGACGGAAGAGGCGGTAAACGCCTCCACCAGTTATGACGGCAAGGTGATTGATGTTGAGATTCCATCCAGCGTCAGTGACCCGGATGTGAACAAGATGCTTCAGCGCCTGCCGCTGGATGCGTCCATGCAGGAGTTTGACCGCTTCTGGGCACTGACCAACAAAGCGTGGGAAGATGCGACCGGACTCAACGATCTGGTGCGCTCAGGCCAGGACAGCCGCCAGATCCGCACGGCGTCCGATGTGGACTTCAAGGCCAAGCGCAGTCTGACCCGCGTGGATGACATGCGGAAGCAGTATCAGGGCTTCCTGAACCGCATGGTGGCCGGATGGTCATTCGTCAATCGCTTCCTGCTGACTGCGGAGGACATCGCCAAGTGGTTTGGCGAGGAGGCCGGTAAGCTGTGGGGCCGCCTGGGAACGCCTGAAGAGGTGATGCAGGAGAAGATGGTCCGGATGCAGCAGGCGAACATGGCGCTCCAGGGCGCTCTTTCCCAGGCTCAAATGGCGCAGCAATCCGGCATGTCTATGCCGCCGATGCCAGATCCTGAACAGGTGCAGCAGGAACTGGGGCCGCCGCAGATCATTGCCATGGAAGACTGGATCAACGAAGCGCGGCGCGAGATCGTGGCGTCCAGCATGCGCATCATCGACCAGGATGCGCAGGTGGACAACATGAGTCTCTTTATGCAGACCATGGCTCCGCTGGTGGCTGCAACTCCGCCCGGCCAGAAAATGAACGCCGCCATGATTACGGAGTTCATGCGCCTCAACCGGTACTCCGCTGAAGCGCAGGCCGCTGCCGCCGCTTATCAGCAGGAACTGTCAGCCATTGCCAATATGCAGACGCAAATGGCCCTCCAGCCTCCTATGCCCATGGCGCCCAATGGCGCCCCCGCTGGAACGCCTCCCGGACAAGCCACTCCCGCCAAGGCAACGCCTGAGCCTACTCAGGGTCGTGCGTCAGCTTCACGCGGTCTAGCTCAGTAAGGAATGACCATGGCAACTTTTGTCTACCGCAAATGTGGCTCCTGTCAGGTTGGCAGCGTAGTGCCGGACGATGAACGAGCCCAGGAAGAGCACGCCTGCAAAGAGTGCGGAGCCGTAGGATCTTGGGAAACCAAGGGTCGTGAGCCGCGCAAGTGGCCCGGCATCAGTGTGCCAGACAGCGACTGGAACCGCACGGCGGAAGGACACTACTGCTCATACCTGGAGAAGGGTCCATCCACCAAGAAGTCCGAGTGGGCGCATGTGCGCTCAGTTCGTGAGATGAAAGAGAAACTGGCCACCATGGGCCTAAGAGCCGTCAAAGACGGCTACTAAGTCACCGCAGGCACGCACCTAGCCACTCCGGCTACCTCCGTGTCGGCAAAAACGCCGATCAATTCGGCATGGACTTGCTATGACAGAAATTGTCACTACACCAACCCCAGCGACAAGCGGACCCTCCGCTGGCGCTGGCAGCACCCCGGCAACCCCGGCTCCTTCCAGCACTCCAGCTCCGAGCGCCCCAGCTTCGACGCCCGGAAGCCCTGCCAAGACCACGGCGCCTAGTGCACCGCGCTCCAAGACGGCAGAAAAAGCGCCGTCTTCGACAAACCCCAAACCTGTTGCATCAACTCCGCGAACCGAACCAGCCTCCCCAGCGGAAGCCCTCGGTAAGGCTCCGGCCCAGCCCACTGGCGAACAGCCCGGGGAAGCCGCTCCAGAAGATCCGGTCAAGCATCTGCGTGATCAGCTCAGCACCCGTGGCCGTGAAATGGCTGCGATGCGAGCAGAACAGCAGCGCTATCTGGCCGAGATGGAGGACTTGAAGAAGTTCAAGTCTGAGCAGATCAAGAAAGCTGAAGCCGCCAAGCTGCGGCGCTGGCAGGCCGCCCACCCCGAACATGAAAAGTTTGAGGACCTGAAGCGGCGCATCGCCTATGCCCGTGAGCAAAATCAGCGCATCCAGATTCCCCCCATTCCGGAGGGCATGGATCCGCAGCAGGGCAAGCTCTGGCAAGAGGCGTACGTTCAGGCTCGCAAGCAAGAACTCATGGGCACCGCTACTCCCGAGGAGTGGCAGGAGCACAATGAATGGGAGCAGGACCAGAAGCAGTTTCAGCAGAAGCTGTACAGTGATCCGGCTGGCACCATGCGCGAGTTCATGCGCGATGAGATCCGCCAAGCTTTCCAGCAGGAGCGCGAGCGCTTCATGGGAGAGCAGGCGGTGGCTCAGGATCTGCAAGACGAGTTCTTGGGTCCCGCCATGAAGGAGCACCAAGCAGAGTTCGCAGAAGTCGTCCAGAAGCTGGGCGGAACCGATGAGGCGTATGATACCGCCCGTCACATGCTGAAGTTGGCCACCGCCAACAAGAGGCTGGTTGAGGAACTCGCGGAGTTGAGGCAACAGCAAGGGTCGCTCGAAGACAAAGCCAAGGCTGCTGCTGCACAGCAGAACTTGGTGAAGCGCAAGGCATCCGTGACGGCTGACACCAAGTCAGGACCTGGGCCAAGCATCTTTCAGCAGGCAAAGGAATGGGCCGAGAAAAACGGTCACTCCACCGCCTCCGATGCTTACATGCGCAAAGTCTCTGAGTTGACGGCAGCGAAGTTCGGACGCCCTCTCAAATAACCAACCCCACACCCAAGGATACATCTCATGGCTGGCCCACTTGATCCGGTGCTCTACACCACGATCAGCAACTACAAATACGGCGCTGAAAACGACGTAATCACCAACAACCCCTTTCTCGCTGCCTGGAAGCAGAAGACCAACCTGAAGGAAAAGCAGGGCGGTACCAACATCACGTGGCCGATTGAAGCGGCTCGTTATGTCGCTTTCGGTTCGGCTCCTGGCGATGACATGAGTGCACGTTTCGTGCCCTCGGTTCGCCATCAGCTTCCAACCCTGAACTGGGCGGACAACCGCGTTGCAACCAGCATCGATTTCGGTGCTCTGCGTCGTAACTACGGCGATCAGGCGCTGGTCAAGCTGAGCGACACTGAGGCGAAAGCCCTGTGGCGTGACGCCTTGACCAACGGTTCGACCTCGCTGAACGGTCTGATTCTGAACAGCAACATCAGCACCAGCACCAATCCCCTGCCGTTTGCTGGCCTCCCCAGCTTCCTGCTGGCTCCGGGTGCCACTGGTCTTCAGGGCTACAACCGTGCCACCAACACCGTCTCTGGCGGCGCTCCGGCTGACACTGACCAGGAAGTTGTTCCGACTTCGACCTCGCAGACCTATGCCGGTCTGAACCTGTACCGCAGCGGTATCACCGCTGTGGATAATCCGGTTGCCGATGCGTGGACTCCGAACTTGGTCAACACCAGCTTCACCGGCTGGACTGGCACCAACGACGATGAAGCGAACGCGGTCCCCTTCTACACTCAGTACGCGGTGCAGCTCGCCAGCCGTTTCGACGGCAGCCGTCAGGATTACCTGCCGGACTTCGGCGTGATGGACTACAACAGCTTCTACAATCTCGGTGCTCGTCTCACCAAGATCAACGCTGGCTTCACGGTCTTCGCCAACGTCGGCCAGGAAGCGTCCAACAAGTTCGGCACCGGCTTCAAGTGCAACAACATGCTGTACCACGCTGGCCTGCTCTGGTTCTGGGACGCAGCGATGCCGACCGAAACCACGTACGTCATCAACGCCAGCCAGTCCGGCCTGATGTGCCAGCCGACGTTCAACACCATGGGCGACGATGAGCTGCCCATCGATACCAGCGCTGGCGGGATCGAGAATGTGGAACTGATCGAAATGCACTTCAGCTACAACCCGCTGAACCAGTCGATCATGATCGCCGGCAACATGAACAATCAGGCGACCTTCAGCCCGCGCTTCCAGGTGCGGTGCTCGAACTACTCGTGATTCTTGGTTGATCCATCACCCTCGGGCCGTAGTGGCTCGGGGGTTTTGGTGTCAGTGGGCGGCATTTCGCAGCCCGTGCTGTTGGGTAAAGCCCAAGGAAATATCATGGCCAATTACACTCTCCCGATTGGCGTCGCCTCCAAGGGCCTCGCCGCCAACTCCGCCACCCTGACCGCTCTCCTGGGGAAGATTTTCCTCGGTGACGGCGTGTGGTACAAGGTCATCAAGACCTCTGCCGCGCTCACCTCGGTTGCCACCCAGGCTTGCGTGGACAGCGGAACCACCACCTTCAACAACACCGTTGCGGCTGTCACGTCGGCTGCCACGCACCGTTTCCTCGGCCTGTTCCCTGTTGGTCAGGTCGATCTGGCGAACGGTGATTTTGCCATGACCATCGTTGGTGGCATGGCGACTGCGACCACTGGCGCTGCGGCAACTGCTGGCAACGCGCTGGTTACTGCGGCCTCTGGCCGTCTGACGGACGCGAGTGCTACATATGCCGCGAACGCGATTAGCCAAGCTGTGGCAATTGCACTCCAAACGAACACCACTGGCAATGCTATCGCTGTCCAGGTACTGTATCGCGCCTAATTGAGATTGCCACCGTTAGTCGATTGATTGACGGTGGCTTTTTCTAGGATGCGAAGCATGGAACCAAAACAGCTTTCCCATTACCTTGTCTATCCAGATGGAAAAATCTGGAGCTGCGTTAGGAAGAAATTCGTAAAGCAGAAGATGGACAAGGCCGGGAGATGGCGTGTCTGGTTTTCGGAAGATGGAGTCCAAAAGTGGAGGACTGTCCATCGGATCGTCGCCATCGCATGGCTTGGCCCGAGTGATTTGCCGCAGATAAATCACATAGACGGCGATTGCCGAAACAATCACTACACCAATTTGGAGTGGTGTACCTCACAGCACAACATAAAGCACGCGCTTAGACTCGGACTTGCGACCATGGACAAGCTTCAGGAGCATAACGAAACAGTTCGTAAGGTCAGTCGTGAATTGGTGGCACTGGCCGATATCTGCCAAAGGAACGGCCTATATAGCTACAAGCGCCTTGGCGAGCTTCTGAGCGTTCACACCATGACCATTCACGATGCCATCAAACGGCGTCGGGCTCGCCTAGCTGCATGAGCACCCCAATTTATCTTAAGACCGGCGTTCAGTTCATCGACTACATCGTAGTTCAGGACCCAACCGGCGCATTTGTTACCGGCCTCACCAATGCCTCATTTACCAAGCAGCTGACCAAGACCGGCGTTGGCAACCAAGCCACGACCGGAATCACAGTCACCGAAGTTGACTCGGTGAATAACCCGGGCGTCTACTCCATCACGCTGGCGACCACTGGCTTTGTCTCTGCCAATGGCTCCTACCACCTCAAGCTCTACCGCACCTCTGATCCGACGTACTCTTACGAACAGATCTATGAAGTCACTTACGACGGCACTCCATCCGGCGTTGGAGCACTCAGCTTCACCAGCAGCAGCGGCAACGGACGCATCGTAGATTCCGGCGCTTCGCCCATTTCTGGCGCTACCGTTTACATCACGCAGACCAGCTCTGGCTACCAGATCGCCCTGCCCACCGATGTGAACGGCGATTGGGGTCCTTGGTTCCAGAATCCTTCTGCTGGCACGTTCGTCATCACGGCCAACAAGACTGGATACGCCCAGACCGTCAGTTCCATCTCTGTTGGCGCTTTGAGCATCACTGGCCCTGGGACAAACATCGTCCTCCAGGCTGTCAGCAGCAGTTCTGCCATGACTGCTGGTGAATGGTGGTCGTACGCCCGTCGCCAAGCCTCCAACAAGAGCGGCACGCAGGCTGACACCAAGATCAAGCAGCTGGTCAATGATGCTCAGGACCGTCTGGCCAAGGACTTCAAGACCAGCCAGTGGTACTGGCGCCGGGCTCAGATCAACATCAACGCCGCCTACGATACCGGCACCATTACGCTGACCAATGGCAGTGCCAATGTGGTCATTGCGGGTGGCACGTGGCCGTCATGGGCCGGCAGCGCCAAGCTGCGTTACAACAACCAGCTCCTGGACATCGAAAGCCGTACCGATGGGACCACGGTAGTCCTGACTAATACCTGGAACGCAGACACAGTTGCCGGCGCCGCCTACGTTGTCTTCCAGGATACTTACGATCTGCCGGAGAACTTCTTTGAGTTCGGGCGCATCATGCAGGGTCAGGCGTGGCCGTACCAGCCGGATCCCATCAGCATCCAGCAGTTCTGGCAGAATCAAAACGCCTGGACCTTTGGCAGCCAGTACTCCTGGAGCTTCGCCATCGCCAATGGCAAGCTGCTGATTGGGCCATACCCCAATACCAGCGCCAGCTACATGTACACCATGCGCGTTCGCCCAACTCCGCTGGTGGACGAATCGGACGTTTTGGACGTTGACCCGGGCTGGACGGAAACACTCCGTCATCTGGTCAACTATTACGTGTGCATGTACTTTGGTGAGTCCGTTGCCGGCACCAAGGAACAGTGCTTGGCGCTCTATCAGGAAAGCCTGCAATCGCAGCTCTCCAATGACAAGAGCCCAACTCAGGGCGCTCAGGCTGGCGGGCGCTGGCTGGGACGCCTGCCGATGTGGGCAACCAATACCACGCCGTTCCCCTGAGCTGCCATGCGTGAATGGGACGGCATCAGAATGGACACCGGAGCGACAGACGAAGGAGCCATCCTGGTCGTCAATCCATCCTATTTCACGACTGGCGAGCTGAAGCGCCGTATGGGCATGGTGGGCTACACCAATCAATCGGGTGTGGCTGTTACCAACTTCCAGAATCCTATGACTGGCTATTTCTCTGTCTTCGCCACCTCAGGCGGAAGCCTCATTTCCGTGGCGGCTCCATGACGTGGCGCGGCATACGGTACGATACGACCCCCGTGGACGACACGCCGGGCGTCAGCGAAATCCAGTACAACACTCGCATGCTCACCGCCAATGAGCTTCAGCGGCGGTGGGGCCATCAGTCATCGTCCATCGCGCAGCAGGCGGGGGCCGTTCTGGGCATCGTGGCAGCCAACGGAGCTTCCGGCAACTTCCTGACCTTTGACCTGGGAAGCCCGTCGCTTGGCACCCTTGTCGGCATCAATCCGCCACCTGATCAGCCGCCAGGACCAAAGCGGAGGAGGCCAGCCGTCGCCAAGGGCACCCCAGCTCCGCCTGTCATTGTCAGCATTACGGCAACGCCGCCTTCGGCTGCGTATGTGGCTGGCAATATTTTGATGACTGCGGTCATTGCCTATGACGGACTGAGCGGACCGCTGATCTACGATTGGGATGTTGGCTATATCGGACCCGGAGTGCCAACCATTGTTGACGATACGGTAAACCCGGCCACCTACGATTTCAACGCTGGCTGCACTCCAGCCGTCTATACCTGCCCAGGAACCGGGCTCACCGTCAGCACGACGCTCAACGGATTTTCCGTAACTGCATCCTTGCCAAACTTCACCGTCACATGAGCTTCCAAATACTCATAACCCGTGGCGATGACTGGGAAACCTCATACGATGTGTGGGCCAAGCCAGGAAGCGCACCGCTTGAAGACGGCGATGGCGTCTTTGTTGGCAACTACGAGATACTTCCCAGCGAAACGCAGATCACTGTGACGCCAGCAGCCCCCATCGATGACACCTATGGCGTCCTGGTCCTGCCGATCATTCGCCGCAGTCCAGGCATCTTCCAGGTGGTGGCTCCATGATCCAGTTATTGGTGGTTGACGGTTTATCCTATAATCTTAGTTTTGGTGGCATGAACATAAAGCCAGTTGTCGGATATGAAGGCCATTACTCGGTGACCGACGAGGGCGATGTTATTTCTATGGCCAGAGACGGTATACGCGGGAAGAGGGCGCTGATAAGCGGAGACCACAAACTGCGCCAATTATCTGCAAAAACTGGTCACAAGAGCATTGCTCTGTGTCTCAATGGTAAGGTTCGCAGGTTCTTCGTCCATGTGCTCGTTGCCAGGGCATTTATTGGGCCAAAGCCAGATGGTAATATTGTAGTCGATCATATAGACAGAAACCCCGCTAACAACAATCTCTCAAATCTCCGTTACATTAGTCACTCTCACAACTTAGCTAATTCTTCCAAGTCTCGTGGAGTCAGTGGAGTTCGCGGTGTTTACCGAACTCGCCATGGGCGCTGGCGCGCATCAATAAAGCTGAATAAGCGCGAGATTCGCCTCGGCATTTTTGAAGACCTAAATGAAGCGAGAGAAGCGCGTTATAAGGCAGAGAGAGAACTTATAGGATGACAACCATCGCTAGTGGACTCGACACAGTAAACAGAATGTGCCTTGCCTCTTGTCAGGGGCAACTTTACGCGACAAATGACTGGAACCCGGTCCAGGTATGGGATGGCATCGCCACGGCCACGAAAGCCGCTGGCATTACCGGACCAACGCTGGTCATCGGCGCTCCGACCGCCGCCGCTGGTGGCTTTGACAACGGCCAGCACCAGATTCGCTACCGCTACAAGAACACCAACACTGGCTACGTCAGCAACCCAAGCCCAGCGTTGGTCTACACTGTCAGCGGCGGCAATGGGCTGCTGACCTTTGGCATTGGTGCTGCTGACGACATCCGCCCAACTACGGACACCAAGGTCAACCAGTATGTCATTGAGGCTACGCCCATTGGCGGCGGCACCTTCTATCAGGCTGGCACTGCCGCTGTGGGCGCAGCCAGCGTCCAGGTCGGCATGGCCGACACCAGCCTGATCCAGCAGTTCAATTCCTCAGCGGAATACGGCTCTGAAGCTGACTTGGAAACCTACTCCAATGAAGTTCCGCCGTTGGGTACGATTTTGCTGCCCTACCGTGGCCGCATGTGGGTGCTGGGAGATGCGGCTTACCCACTGACAGCCGTAACATTCACCAACGGTAGCGCTGCCGTCACGGGAACCAACTTCAGCACGTCATGGGCCGGACGGCTGATCCTGCGCTCTGGTGACACCGTGCGCTATGAGATCGCCAGCGTCACGAATACCACCAGCCTCACCCTGAGTGCTGTTTATGGCGGAACCACAGGATCTGCCAGCGCAACTGTGGTCAGCAAGTTCCCCAACCGTGGCTACTATTCCCGCATCTTCTACCCCGAGCAGTTCTTCACCCTGCGCTGGGCGCGTGATTTTCTGGCAAACCGCAGCGATCAGGTGGTTGCCGCCGTTGGCCGCAAGGATGCCATGTACGTCTTTGGCCGTTACTCCGCAGAGCGCCTGATCTACAACGCTGATCCCTCTGCTGCCGCTGGTGCCGTACTGTCGCCCATCCAGGGCCGTCGCGGCTGCTTCCAACAGCGCTGCATCGTCGATGTGGAGGGCGAACTGTACGCCTGGGATCGTCAGGGTATGTGGATCGTGAATGAAGTGCCCAAGCACATCAGCACGCCCATTGATCCGCTGCTGGAAACCTACATTGACTACGACCAGAACACCAAGTTCCATGCCAGCTTTGATCCTGTTGGCCGGATCGTCATGTTCTTCTTTGTGCAGGCATCGGATACCCAGCCAAAATACGCGGCCTGCTTTGAACTCGACACTGGCCGCTGGTTCTTCGACTCCTGGCTTCAGGGCATCACCGCTTCATCGGTCGTGCCGACCACTGACGGTCAAGTGCGCCTGATGCTGGGCGATGAAAACGGCTATTCCTGGTACTTCGGCATTGATGGGAGCTTTGATGGGCCGCCGCCTACCGTTTCGTCCGTCCTTACGGTCACAGGTTCGCCCACGACCACGGTCATTCCGGTCACCGAAACGCTGCCAACGTCCGGTGTCGCGCTGAATGGCGTGATGGTGTATGACCCGATAAGCGGCGAAAGCCGCTATAGCTCCAGCAACACCAGTAGTGCCATCACGGTAGCCAGCGCTTTCACCACGGCACCAACTGTTGGGCAGGAAATCTACCTTGGCCCCATCCAGTTTGAGTACCGCACCAAGTGGTGGGTTGGCAGTGGCCAGGAGATCCGCAAGAATCCGCCATTCCTGCTCATCAAGCTGTTTCCAGGGTCGGACACGGGAACCGCTCGTGTCTATTTCTACGCGGATTTCGCCACATCGCCCAGCCAAGTGACAAAGTTTGTCACCGACACCTTCCCTGATGGCGTCGTGCCACCCACTAGCGGCCAGTATTATCTGGAAGTCAACCTGGATGGTGGCAGCGGCGATGGCGTTCTGAGCGTGCCAGTTCCCATTGAATGGAACGATGCCATCCAAGCGCGTATCACCAGCGTACGCCCTGACGGCGATCTGCGTATTCTGGACCTGCAATTTGTCATCACTCGCCAGGAGCAGAAGAGTGACATCGGCGACTGACCCTGTTGGCATTGGCAGCCAGGATGCGCGTGTCCAATTTACGGACACGGACACGCCGGAATCCATGGGCCAGAAGATCAATGATGTTCTGATCCTGATGCAGACGGATCTCCAGAAGTTGGCTGCACTCCAGCAGTCTTCTCCGATTTCCTACGCTGGGTCTGGCAACTTCAAATGGGTGTCGCCCATTGCTGGTCAGGCGGAGGTCTGGGCCGTCAGTGACACAGCAACCGCTGGCAGCACTGGCATTGCCTACCATGTGCTGACGCTCTATCGCAATGGTGCTGCTGCTGTCACCCAGACGTACGACACCCGCCAGACGGAAGTACCCAAATACCTTGGCGGCGCCTATCTCGGTCAAACCTCAGTTGCCGTTGGCGATGTCCTGTCCCTGAACTTGGCAGTCACAGGCGCCCCTGCGCCGACGTTGACCACCGCCAATTTCAGTCTACTCTTGAAGTTGCGGGAGAACTGAGCCATGCCGGGATATTCCTTCAACGCGGCAGCGGGCAATCGCCAGTCCACCTACAGCAGCCCAAGCCTTGGCGGCATCTATCAGTTCGGTCGCGCCACTCCCTACGGCCCCTACACTGGCCTGCCTCGCGCCAACAGCGTTGGTGGAACGTCCACTTCCACCACAGCCACTTCCGGCCCCACCAATGCCGCAGAATCCTGGCTGAATGATGTCATTGCCGGCAAGAACCTGCCCTTCAGCCCGTTCGCCCAGCAGCAGATGCTGAGCCAGCAGTCGGATATGAACGCTGCTGCTGAGGGCGCGCAGAACCAGCAGCTTCAGAATCAGGCCGCTGTGGGCGGAGCTTCCGCCAGCGATCCCAGCTTCAAGGCTGGTCAGGCTGCCAACATGGCGCACCGCCAGACCGCCAATACAACTGCCGCCCGCGACATCAGCACCCGCGCCAATCAGGCCAACTTCGGCGCCCAGATGGATGCCGCTGGCCAGCTCAACCAGAACGCCATTACCCGTGAAGGCTTCCAGCGTGGTCTTCAGAATACCGCTCTCGGCTTCATGCCCTGGAATCAGGGCGGCGGATCCAGCGGTGGCAATAACTTCACTGGCACCGGACTCCTGGAATACCAGAACGCCAACCTTGGCTCATTCCGTCGCCCAGCCACCAACACGGGGCTGACCGATAAAGACTACTACAACATGGGGCTATAAGCCATGCCTGATCCCTATTCCAGCGAAGTCTACGGCGTCCCGCCATCTGGCGGCGTATCGGTTCCCAATTTCCGCCGTCGCCCTGCGCGCCGACCGGATGAGGAAACGTGGGTTTCAGAGCCGGGAATTGAGCATGACGCCCAAGCCTTTCAGCGGGCTCTGGTTGGCGGAGAGGATCCGCGTTTCAATGAAGCTGCCGTGGTTCCATCTGCCGGCCCTCGTGCTGCTGCTTTCATGGCTCGCCTCGGTCCGACCGTTCTGGACAACGACCGTGCTGGTCGTGTCGCCATCACCGGCAATGAGGCGATGACGCCCGCCCAGCGTAGCCGAGTTGTGGACATGGCGCGTGCCGAACAGGGCTATAAGCGCCCGCTTACGGGAACCAATCTGACGACTGGCGAATCGTTTGTCATGCCGGCTGGAGGTCCGCGTGTTTCCCAGGCCAAAGCCAAGAGCTTCTTGGATCTGGCGGCGCAGGAGGATGCGCAAGCGGCTGCCAAGGCGGAGAAAGACCGTGCGTTCCAGGCTGAGCAAACTGCTCGACAGGCTGCCGCAGACCGTCAGGCGCGGCTTGATGAAATGACCGCCCTTGATCGTCGTGAAAACCGCATCGCCAACCGCGACACCCGCGAGCGGTCCTTTGCCCGCGAGGACTACACCTTCGGTCGCCAGAAGGCCGAAGACACTCGCCGCGATCAGAGCCGCCTGACTCCTGAACAGGAGCGACAGGCCAATACCTATCAGAAGATCCTGGACAATCCGAACGCCAGCGCTCGCGCCAAGGCCATGGCTACGCAAGCGCTTGCTTCGATGGGTGGCATTGATGCCAAGACCGCCGCAGAGCTTGGCCGTCCGTCTGCTCAGGCGAACGCCGCGCCCGTCATGGATGCCATCAACAATGATCCGCTCATTGCTGGTCGCGTGCAGGAACTGAAGCGCGCAGTGACTGAAGCGCAGGATCTGCCGTGGTACAAGGATCTGGCCAACGCTGCGACTCTGGGCTTCTACGAAGGTCAGGCTTCGACTCCGGAAGTGCAGCAGATCCAGTCTGAGGTGGATCAGATGGCGCAGAGCCTGTCTGACCAGTACGGCCTGGACCTGGACGCCGCCCGTCAGGCGATCCTCAATCAGATCCTGCCGGAACTCACCAACCAGACCCCGGGCGTCACCCGCCAGATCCGTGGCGCTCTGCGGCGTCCTGGCTCTGCTTCAGCCCCCACTGCCAGCGTCCCCTTCAGTCCCTCCGACAGCGTTGCCACCAACGATCTGCCGGGCGGTGGCCCAGCCTTCTGAGGACCTATGCTCCCGCTCATCCTGTCTGTTGCTGGTAGTCTCCTTCCCTCGGTTGTCTCAGCACTCGCTGGGGCCAAGACTGAGGAGGAGGCGCGTCAGGCCGTCAAGCCGAAATATGAGGCCATGGTGGCGCGTATGATCGGAGCAGGCAAGGGCCGCAATGAAGCCGTGCAGGCTGCTGATGAAGCGATCAAGGGCGCTCTGGCTGAGGAGATGAACAAGGGTGCGCTTCCTGGCTGGGCCGAAGCCCTGCTGGGCGTGGCTGGTGGTATCGGTGGCTGGGCTGCTGGTGCCAAGCTGGCTGCCAAGGGGCTGGCGAAGGCTGCGCAGGTTGGCGTCAAAGGCGGACAGGCCGTGTCACAAACCGCTGGTAAGGCTGAGAGCGCTGCCGCTGCACGTCCTAAGCTGCCAGCCCCAAACATGGCTGAGGCGGAAACCGTAGACATCACCCGCCTTCCTGACGAAATGCTGACGCCGTTCCCGAAGCGGGCTGCTGCCATGGGGCCTGATACTCCAGTGCAGGACGCAGAGTTCCGCTTTGGCGGCCTTGAACGCCGTGCTCCCATTGGCATTGAGCAACAGCCAACCGTTGGCTCTGCGCCGCCTGCACAGCCCATGAGTGCCCAAGAGGAGTTCCGCCGCTTCCTGGCTCAGGAAGAACGCGCCAGCCCTCAGCAACCGCCCAGTTTTGTCCGCCCATTCCCTGCGCGCCTTGGCTATGATGAGGCCAGTGATATGAATGCGCAGATGAGGAACCATCCGGAACTGTTCTAAATCTTCCGATAGAGACCACGGCCAGACTTAGCAATTTGGCCAGCCCGATAAAGACGTGACAAAGACTGGTGAACGGTTCGCATGCTATCTAGCCCGCTCTGCTCCTGAACCTCCCTGGCCCCAAGCGCCCTCTCGGAGGCATTTATCAGATCAAGAACGCGAAGTTTCGCCGTAGAGCGTTCACGGAACATCTTCTCACGACGGCGCTCATGCATCATTGACAAATGTTTTTTCGTGTGTTCCGCCGGTGTAAGTATCTCAAGATTAGAGATGTCATTATTTTCGTGGTTGCCGTCCTTATGATGAACAACCTCGTCAGTTCTCAGGGGGCGCTTTACGATTTGCTGCTCGGCAATGAATCGATGCATCTCCATGGTCACCTTCCGACCACGGAATGGGCAAAAGAAAAGCACCTTATGAACCTCGCACTTATAGGTCTTGTCGTAAAACTTTGACCCACTTCCGTTTTCGGCTTTAGCCAAGTAATGCGGATCGCCATGCCTGACGATTCTTCCGTAGTGCTTTTGACAGAGCCCGTGCGGAATGCTATGGCGGTGCGATTGGTCCTTGCCACAGATCAAGCACTTCCAGGTGCCATCGTGTTTGTACTGAGCGAGGATCGCTTTATGATTCGGATGTATAAGGCTTTTGTAGTTGCAGGGCGCGCACTTATTGTGCTTGCCAGTTGCCTTGTTTTGACAGCCCGGAACGCTACAAACTCGTGTACTCAGCATGGGACTAGGGTGCGCAACCCGAGTCCGGAGTCAAGGCCGCATGCCAGTTCTGCCCGAAAATGATCCAGGCCCATTCCTGTCGGGCCTTCAGTGGCTGGAGGGGCTTGGCCAAGTTCCGTTGCGCTTCTTTGGCCAGGGTCCTGGTGCCGCTGGCCGTAAGCTGGCTGATGAACTACTCCAGATCCCAGACGCTTTCATCCCTGGGAATGCCATTCCTGAGTTCTCAGAAGAGGACCCGGATACCAAGGCCAGTGAACTGCTTGGCGTGGATCCTCTGGCCCATCCTGGAATCGCCAAAGCCACTGACATCGTTGGCGGTACGATTGCCAACCCAGCCACCTACCTTGGTCTACGTGGCGGTACCCTCAAAGCCGGTATCCCGCTGACCGAAGGCCGTGCCGTTCCTGGCGTCTCAGGAGCCATTTCCAAGGCCAAGGACTATCTAGGCCAGGGATTGAACTATATCCCGCCAGAAGTCCGTCAAACGGCAGCAAACACGGCTGGAGCGGTACGCCGCACCTTCAACTGGTTGGACATCCCAGAGGACGGGCAGGCCATCGTCAATCAGGCGCAGGGCATGGGTCAGCAGGCGGCACAGGTCGCCAGTGAACGGGTGAAGCAGATTTACCAAGGGCTTAGTCCAGCCGAGCAGGAGGCCGTTGGCGAGATCGCACACGGCATCAATCGCGGCGGTCAGACCGACCGCGCCCAATGGCAGCGCCTGACTGACGTTGACCAGTACCTGAACAATCGCACCGACATCGATGCCGCCAAGGTCCGCAAGGCGTTGGATGAACGGCGGCAGTTGATGCAGACACTGGCAGAAGAGGGCAAGAGTGGCGGCGTCTACAGCGCCACCAGCGAGCTTCCTGACGAGTACATCCAGCGCCAATTCACTGGTGATTACTTCAAGGACATTGCCCCGCCTGAGTTCGTACAGCGTGGCTCAGCAGCCCCCGCCGCCATCAAGGGACGTGAAGAAGCGCTGAAGGACCCGGAAGGACTTCTGAAGTTCCTCCAGTCCACCCCTGATGCCGATCTGGAGTTCAACGCCCTGTCAGCAGACGCCCGCCGTGCCGCTCAACAGGGGCGCCTGTTTGAGAAGGCCGAAGTCGGCAAGCGCCTGACCGGCACCAAGGATTTCAGCCTCGCCACACCTGAGCACCGCGCCGCTGTGGATGAAGCCATCAAGCAGATTGGCGCCGAGAACCCAGATTACGCCTACCGCTTGAACAACCTCTGGCGCGGTACGGCTCCGCGCTCTGACAACTGGTTCGCTAAAGGGCTGCACAGCGCCAACAAGCTGTTCAAGGGCGCGGCCACCTACGGCATCCTGTTGCCGCGTATCGGCTTCAATGTGCGTAACCGAATCGGCGGCCTGTGGCAGGCGCTGAGCAATGACCAAGCACGCGGCACCATCGGCAAGTCCAGCATGCGCGCCCTGAGCGATCTTCTGGGCAGCTTCGATGATGGCTTTGTGAAGCTGACCGGCGCACGGAAGCTGCCGGCCAGCGAACTGACCAGCTCCTTGGACTACATCGACAACGCCATGAAGCAGGCGCAGGGGTCCACCGCCAAGTTCCGTGAGCTGCTGGGTCAGCACAAAGACGGCGCGATGCTGCAAGAGGCGCTGGACAATGGCGTGCTGGATAACTTTGTCAGCAGTGAGCAGCTGATCAGCGACATGGCCAAGACGCCCACCAAGCAGCGCGTGCAGGACTGGATGGAATGGCCAGCCGCTGCCACTCGCGGCCTTGAGCAGCGCATGCGCCTGGGAACATTTCTGGATCTGCGCAAGAGCGGTGTGGCCAAGGATGGGGCGGATGCCGCCAAGACCATCCGTGACACCTATCTGGATTATAGCACGCCGGGCGTGGCAAACCGCACCTTTCGTGACGTGGTTCCCTTCGGTGCGTTCCTCTCCCAGAACATCAAGCAGCAGGCTGGCTTTGTCGCTCGCCATCCAGTTGCTGCCATAGCCGCTGCGCCACTCTTCGGTGGCAGTGACGATGAGAACTTGCCCAAGTATCCGTGGCTGGATCAGCAGATGGCACTCCCGATTGGGCTGGATGAGAAGGGCAATAGCCAGTACCTGACCAGCTTCGGGCTGCCGCTGGAAGGTCTGACGCAGATCCCAGGGCTGTCGCAGGGTGACCTGTACCGCGATCTGGTCAGCCCACTCCAGCCGCTGCTGAAGACCGGCATCGCCTATGCCGCCGATAAGGATCCGTTCACGGGTGATAAGTTCGGCACGTACGACAAGCTGCTGGGCGAACCCATGGGCGGCTTTGGGCGAGCCGTCAATATCGCCAAGGGAACCGGCCTGACCCAGCCCATTACTGGCCCGCTGGATCAGGTGGCTACTGGGCTGGATGACCGGAAGAGCATCCTTGAGCGCGGCCTGCAACTGGCCACTGGCGCGCGCTTTGCCTCAGTGGATCCCGACGTTGCTACTCGCCAGCGCCTTGAGGCTTTCTTGGAAAACCGCCCTGATATTCGCGCCGCTCCGAGCTACTACCAGACGGCTGAGGAGAAGGATCCTGAGTTGCAGGCCGTGCTTCAGGAGTTACAGCAGACGAAGGAGCGCCTGAAGGCGAAGCGGAAGTTGCAGCAGTAAGCTGGGCCTCCAACTCCGTAATACGCATACCGGCGCCTTGGTAGAAAGCGCCGTAATCCGCTTCCTGGAAGCGCTTCAGGAAGTTTCTCTTTGCCTCATCGGGCGTAGCGCCGAAGCCGACACACTTCGGATGGTGGTCAAGGTCCAGCGGAGTGAACCGCCCGCGCACCTCAAAGCGCTTGCCAGCATCCTCCGGGAACATGATGTGGTGCATGTTCAGTTCTTGCGACCACCCGCGATGGAGGAAGAACATATCCGGGACCTCAAAGAGTTCGCCTTGGTCTGGCGGCTTGGCTACCACTTCGCATGCAGAGCGATGGTCGTAGGACTGATTGGTGCTGATGGTCAGGGGGGACATTGTTTGTCGCTCTCTTTCTCTAGGTAATCGATGACATTGCGGCACTTTACCACCTCAGCACGCAGGCGTATGATCTCCTGCTTTGCACGCCATATGATGCTCAGCTTGCTGTTGGGGTTCTTCTCGACATCGGGCATGGTGCCCTTGGCCTCGCGTGACTCAAGGCACCAGTCAATGGCCTCTATGATATCGTCCATGTGGACTGGGCGGGTGCGGATGATCTTGGTTGGCATTAGGGTAACTCCAAGCACTGCCGCACCTGAGCCTCGATTACCGTAATTCCCTTGGCCTTGCAATCCTTGGGCTGGAAGCGCAGAACGCGGTATCCTAAGCATGCGGCAGCATTGAGCTTTTCCATATCCCCGAGGAACCCCGCCCCGCGTGTGTGCCTGCCTCCAGACCACACACCTCCGTCTATCTCAATCAGCAGTTTGGCCGATGGTATGGCAAAATCAGCTCGCCACTTACGAGACGGGTGAAAGCGGAACTCGGAACAGGCGTCTTTGGCGATGAAGTGCAAGACAGGCAGCACGAGCGGATAGCGGTCGGCTTTGTTCATGGGCAAACCCCCAACGCCGCTAAGCACAGCGCTCCCCTTCTGCTCTCATCTTCAGCCCGCATCCCATCCCTGTGATGTGCAAACACAAGGCAGCTATACACGCTATCACTCGTCTTGGAAATCTGCACATTCCACCCATCCCCTAACAACTTCTCCACCAGTATCATCTCATCCCCCGGCGATTGATCGGGGCGGAAGTGGTGGGCGTGGGGATAGCCGCACCAGAGGCGGAGGCGGTTCAGATCAGTTGGATTCATCGCAAATCTCCATCTCTATAAATGGCATTTGGGATCCCAGTCTCCAGCAATCGCCAAAGTGGCCCATGATCGAGTGGAATTGATCCTTCAGCCACCCGTCCCTATCCCACTCCGGGACTCTCGCCCTGAACGTGCACTGTGGGCCACGTTGTTTCAGACATTCATTTAGCTCATCGGTAGACCTAACAAGAAGCTGCTTGCCAGCCTCTGTCAGCTTGACGCGCACAAAGTCGTTTGGGCTGATGGATTTCACGCGTAATACCCCTTCGGATTCCCAGTGATGGGTGATATACCGTATCTTGAATTCAGTGGGATCAGTAGCTCCGGATGGACCTCTACGTGGCGCCACATGGACCTTCGTATAACGGATCCAATGACCGCATTGCTGGTTTGGTATATTTCCGCTATGTCCTTATAGCGCATTCTTTGTTTATTCCTCAGATAGAAGATGACCGGAATGTCTTTCTCGGAAAGAGACGCCGACACAAATTTACTGCCACGCGCTATGCGATCTGGCATTCGCTTAGACCAGTGCCTGTCTCCGGTTATCCTGGCCTGCCTGCCTTTTCTGACCTTGTCAGCTACGTTATCGGCATCAGTTCCAAGAAAGAGGTGCTGCGGATTACAGCACGGAGGGTTATCGCATTTATGACAGACAAGCATCCCGGCTGGAATATTCCCATTCTTTAGCTCCCATGCCTTGCGGTGCGCTTGATGGGTTTTGTTGTCGTGCCATACGCGACCATACTTGTGCTGCGTCGCCCCTGACCACACCAAGCATCCGTTCTCGGTCGGCCTTAGCATTGAGGAAAAGAACGAGCGGAATTCCTCCATCGTTCTGCGCTTTCCGTCTCCACTCACGACACAATCTCCTTCGGACGCCCATAGCCCGTTTTCCCAATGGCCAGGGTGTCGTGGTACATGCCGATTTCACGCTTAGCCTTGGCCGTAGCGGAGAGGGTGGCGCGGCGGGCGTACTTCCAGCTCGGCCAATCCCCCGTAATGGGAACGATGTCCCACGGATGGTGATGCTGCACACACAGCACCTGCTTGATGCTCACCTTGCACAAGTGCGCGACCTCATGGGCCGATAGCTCTGGTCCGTACTGCTTGAGGCAGGCCAGGAATTGGTCTTTGGTGAAGCCGGAGCAGGAGTCTGTCATTTGGTGATCCTTTGTGTTTCGGCGCGTGGATCTGCCGGCCATTCGATGCCAAGCAGAGCACACTCGCGGGCGAGGTCGGCAAGGAAGGCGTCGCGTTCGATGGATGGCATGGACGTTATCTGCTCGGTCATGGTAAGCGGCTCGGGCCTGTCTTCTTCGTCAAGAAGATTGTGACGGAAATAGTCCAGACGTGCGTCGTCCTCCTCAATCCATGTCATGATTTCCCGGGCGGAGAACATGACTTCAACCGTTTCTTCGCCCTTCAGATAGCCTAGTTTTCGTTCAACTTCAGTCACATCACACCGGCCTTCCATTGCTCCATTGCCGTATCGAACTCCTTGCGCGTAGCGGGAGGCACATCCTCTGCCGAGCTTGGCCATTCAATAAACATGGGATCGTGCTTGTAGATATCACCCTTCCGCACCGTCTCAAAGGACGGGCGGTGGGCGATGAAGCGGCCGTCATGCAGCCGGTACAACGACCAGCGCAAGACCTTGCAGATAGCAAACTCGGGGCGTGGTAGTTGTACCGGGTTCATGGGTTGTCCTTACAGGTCCGGTTCTTCTTGTGGATTCGGCTTCTTCTGCGCAGCCGGTGCGGTTCCATCCTTGTCCTTGAAAGAAAGGAACTGAACGTTGTCGGCAACAACCTTGAGCTTGCTGCGTTTCTGACCGTCCTTGTCGTCCCACTGATCCAGCTTCAGGCTCCCTTCGATGAAGCAGGAACTGCCCTTGTCCAGGTACTGGGCGACCAGTTCCCCGGTCTTGTTCCACGCCTCCACGTCAATGAAGGTCACTTCCTCCCGCTGCTCTCCGTTGCCGGCCTTGTATCGCTTGTTGATGGCGATGCCGAACGAGGTCACGGACTTGTCATTGCCGATGGGTCGGACTTCAGGCTTCCGCGTGAGATTGCCGGCAAGCATGACTTTGTTGATTGAGACTGCCATGGTTAGGCTCCTTTGTTCTGGGCCGATTGGGCCTGGGTGAGTTTGACGTTGAGGGCATCGATGAAGTCTGAGGGCGCCTTATTGGCGTGCTCGGCCTTGAACGGAGCGATCCAGTCCTTGCCGATAAGGGCGGAGATTTCAGCGCCAAGGCGCTTCTTCTCGGCTTCCTTCTCGGTAGTCCAGGCTGGCGGCGCTGGTGGCGCCTCTTCTCCACGATCCAGGTACTCCAGCAATTGCTTGCCGGTGTCCTCGGTAATCTGAAAGATGGAGTCTCCAAACAGTCCGGTGCGGTCCTTGTCCGCCTTGGTCTGATGGGCCATGTCCACGGCAAAGATAGTGGTAAACTCGAACTCAGAGCCATCGCGCATGATGGGCGCAAGACCAACCTTCTTGATGGTCGTCTTGCCCTGATCGTTCTTCTCCTGCACGTAGTCCATCTTGGAGCGCATGCAGCAGATCACGTGAAGCGGTGACTGAAGGATTGAGTCCAGCACGTCTTTGAACTTCTTTCCGGCATCGTTCCAGTTGGTGTAGCTGTTGCCTCCACGTGCATCCATTTTGCTCTTGATGTCCAGGATGCCCTCCCAGAAGTGGCTGGCGCTGTCGATGATGACAACCTCATAACCGGCTTCAGCAGCGGCCTTCAGTCCGTCTGTGAACTTTTCCGGCGAGAAAGGCGGGGAGATGTTCAGGACATCGAAGTTGAAGCGGTCGCTGTAGAGGCTGGCAGAGCCGTTTTCCGTGTCCAGAAACGCGATCTTGCTGGACATTCCTGATGCGATGCGAAGAGCGCCGTATGACTTGCCCGACCCTGACGGTCCTGTCACGGCAAGCTTCAGCTTGATCTTCTTGCGGGTAGCTTTCTGAAAGAGACTCATTCTTGGCTCCTTTGGTTTTGGCCTGGGTTTCTTGGTACTAATCCGTCAGCCTGGGCAAACACCCATGCCGACCACGAATCTTGTTCACGCGCCTGCGTCGGCTCGTTCCTGCATAGCCTTGATTCGCTCATCTCTGAGCGCAAGGGCCGTGAGCAGGAACGGTCTGGTGAGGTTGGTTGGCTTGTAGTAGTAGCCGTCATGGTTGGTGCTCTTGTGCTTGGTTATGATGCCGACCCGCTCCAGATCATGCAGCAGCGTTCCGGCCCTCTGCTCGCGCACGTCATAGGCGGTGAACCACTTCTTCCCACCATCAAGAATTGGCAGCAGGGTGTCAGCAAGGGCATCGGCGTGGTGGGCTGCGGCGCGCTGCTCCGGCGTGAGGGCTGGTATCTGACCACCTCCGCTAACTGAGCGCTCAGGCCATTCCTGACGAAGAGCGCGTCGCTGTTGCTCAAGGTTTGACATCTAACTCTTTCAAAACAGTCTTTTTTAGGCACTGGCCAAGCGCCATTCCAGCGTTTTCATACGCCTCATCACAGGCCCCAGGAGCTGGTTTTACTTGTCCGCAATCAACTACGTCTCCAGTGCTGCGAACCTCCCAAAACCACCCTGTTCCGTGCCCCTGAGGATGTCCGGGAGCAAAGATGTGAATACTGTAGTGCCCGATTTCCATATTACTTCCTCCCGGATTTCTGTTCTGGTACTACGTACACCGTCATCAGCTTGCGTCCGAACTTCTTCGCCCACCAATGCTCTTTAACTCGTAGATCAAGACGAATAATACCTTTTTCGCGGCCTTCCGTGACAACCGATCCGCCAGTATCATCAACACGGAAGAAGCGATTATCCATCCGCACACGATCCAGAGCACCGTGGCCAAGCGGCAAATAAACCAGTGTTCCATACGGGACCACCAGTGGGTCAGCAGCAAGTCCATATGGTACGCGATCAGTCCTGGTCCCATCGGCAGTAACGCCATCCGCTGTTCCTGCGCAGCAAATGCTGCATGGGCAATATGCTGTGACCTCTGCCAGCACGGCTCGTCCGAATGATTCTTGCGCATACCCATGTAGTCCCCAAAGCAGGAGGAGGAAGGAACGGATCAGCATACGTCGTGGTTTTTCATATCGCCGCACTTTTCGCAACGAAGAACGTAGAATCTGCGGGTTCCATTCCCGATTACGTAGTTCCCTGTGATGGATTCGCGCACCATCCACCTGTGGTGGCATGTGGTAAACCGCCCAATAACCATGCGCCAAAGCCAGCCGATCATCGCCCCGCTCCAGCCGCCCACCCAGCCAGTACCGCCAGGGCAATCAATCCCACCACGCACCCGATCAGGAACAGTCCGCACCTCCACGCCTCCCTGGCGCTCTTCCTATTCTTCTCCTCCGCCGCATCCCTGCGCATCTGCTCAGCCTTGGCATTACGATTGTACAGGCACGTCTGGCAGGTTCCAACTACGCAGGAGCGCGTTTCGTGGGTAAGCCATGTGCCGCAGGTAAGGCACTCAGCTAGTGGCGCCCACGCCATGGGCTCGCACTCAGGTTCAGCGGCAGCCTTCTCGTACTCGTTGATCGCCTTGCGGACCATGGCCTTGTGGCGCTCTAGAGCCAGCCTGATGTTGGCGCGGGAGAGAGCCTCGGGGTCATCGTCGAGAATTGTCATTTGGAAGATCCGTTCTTTGTCGTTGCTGGCGTCACGATTGCTTTCTTGTGGGGCCATCCCTTACGGATGCGGTCTCCAATCGACCACTCAGATGGAGCCCGGCACCGTGGATCCTTCATCCAGTCAGCAGCCACCTTCGACTCTCCGAAGGCAGAGACAAACACATTGGTGCACTTATTGCGGTTTTGCTCCATCTGAGTCGCCCAGCGGCAGTTGCTTGGGCAATAGCCGCGGTCGTTGTTCTTGCGTTCTATGGTGTGTTTTGGGCTCGGCTTCGGGCCCATGTCCTTCAAGAAGTTCTCAAACGAATCCCAGCGCCGGCAAACCCTGATTCCCCTATTGTGATACCGGCGGGCAACTGCTTCGCTCTTGGTGTCCTTACAGCGTCCGCGCATGCTGGTCCAGACAGAATATTCGGAAGACATACTGTCTTTGGCCGACGCCCCGTGCTTAGTCCAGTGGCGGATGCAGCCGCAGCACTTGATGTCACCATGGTTCACGTTCGTTCTCAGCGCCACCTTGAGTCCGCCGCAGTCGCAGCGATAAAGCCAATACTTGCCCTCGCGGTATGGCCTTGGGATGTGAGCCAGCGCAACGAGCATCCCGAAGCGCTTGCCGTAAATGGGATCCTTGGGCTCACCCACGGTTGGCTCCAAACTTTTTCTCCCAGCTAATTTTTAAAAGCGGCCACACCCAGCTCCGCAGCTCAGTGCCGGTCGGGAATGGCATGCGGTGACAGGTGGGGCGGCGGAGGGAGGCGATGGCTTTCATCAAATCGAAGGCGCGCATTGGTGCTCCTGTGCCGGGATTATAACTCAGTCCTAACCTTGCGCAAGGTCTTTCTTCTGCTTCGCTAGTTTAGCCTGCTTTTTACGGGCTTTCGTCATCTTTGCCATGTGAGCGGCGCGTTGTTCCGGGGTCCACTTGTTCCAGCGCATCTGGGCAAGGTTGGCAGCGGCGGTGTTTGTCATTTGGTTATTCCTTACATTCGCACACGGGGTCGAACCCACCGGTTTCATATTCATAGTTACGCCAATACTCTGCCTCTTTGCACCCCTGGCAGCGCTCACCGCGACCACCCACCGCAAGCGTCTTCCAGCAATCTCGGCAGAAATTATAATTAATACAATCTGCCAGCTCGCTGCGCTCCTGATCGGTGAGGGCGGAGATGGAATCCACAATGGCCTGAAGATGGGCTGGGCGCTGGTATGTCATGGCTGGAAACCTAGCGCAAGGATTGACTAGCGCAAGATCGGAGTAGGGTGATGGACATGAGCGACCACACCTGGAATACCACCAACCACACCACCAACGTCATTTTCTCCCCTGGCTGGGGGTGGCTTGTCGCCGCTCTGGCCATTGGCGTGATTATTGGTTATGCGCTCAATCGATACCTGCCATGAACCCCACCGACCTCCCAGCCTTCCAAGGGCTAAGCCGCGCCGTCGCTGAAAGAGTGATGGGGTGGACCTTCGACTCTGATAAAGACGGGAGCTTCCTGTACGGTGGCAGCGGCCTTCACGATGCAGTTTGCCGTATGGTCGATGATTCAGATTGGGAGTTCTGGTCGCCATCGGTGAGGAAGGAGCAAGCCTGGGAAGTGGTGGAGAGAATGGTTTCTCTCGGGTTTTGCGTCACCATTGAGGAAGGCGGATACGGCGAATGGACGGTCATTTTCAACGGATATAATGAAATGAGCGGGCGCCGTGCGAGCTGTACCGCCAAGACCTTCCCCGAGGACGCGTGCCGCGCCGCCCTCTTCGCCCTTCCCCCAAAGGACCAGCCATGAAGCCCCGCATCTACTCTCTCTATGAAGCCATGGCAGTCGTTGGCGAAGCCGCCCGCAACGGCAAGCCTCGCAAGTTCATCTGGGTGGAAACCAAGAAAGGCCCATGCAAGATGCTCAACCCGGTTATGGAGTGGGATGGTCTGAGCGGGCAGATGGTGGTTGCCGTGGCGCCAAGGTATCAGGTGACGTTTACCAATATGGGAGAAAGCAAATGACCTGGATCAAATGCTCGCCCCGGACTAAGTTACTCCTACTTGCCAATGAATACGCTAGGGCTGCCGGAAGATGCGCGGTTAATGGCGACGTTAAGCAAGGATTGATCTACCTCTACCAATCCATTGCGCTACGACGCGCCAGAAGGGAAATACGATGACACAGCAAACCATTGGCACTTGTTCGATATGCGGAGGGGCCGTGCAGGTTCCTAGTCCGCACTGGTCTACGGTCGCACCAGTTCCAACCTGCGCTAACTGTGGCGCTGTTGCCGCTGATCACGGGCCAGTTATTCCCATGCAAGGCGGCAGGCGGTCACTGGCCGATTCTCGTTGCCCTGAATGTGGGAGAACCGGCCTGCACATGTGCACCGGGAAGCCTAAAGATGATGTCGGTTCGTTCTTTATGGGCAACCGCCCTGAGTCCGTTTCGAACGAAGAGGTGGCCAAGCGAGCGAAGCGCATTGCCGATAAGCTAACTGAAGGCATGTAAAACAAACACACCCCAGGGTATTGCCAGTGCTTCGGGCACCGGTTCCTGAGGTGGACCAGCCGGAGGTCAGCCCGGCTAAGGGGATGGTAGTAGATAGTAATCAATGTCAACAAGGAAGACCATGAACACAGATGAGATCAATAATCTTATGGATCGCCTGCAAGCCATTACATGGGAGGGCGCACATGTGGGCACGTATGACAGCGCCCGCCATGAGGCGGTAGCCGCCAAGCAGCGAGCCATTCGCCAAGAGATCCGCGATCACATAAGCGCAACCCTCTGCCGCTTTCAGGACGTGGCTAACGCCGCTGAGCGCCTTCATGTGGCAATCAATTTGGCAGAGGAGAACTACGACGCCTGGAATGGAAAGGGCGGCATTCCTCCAAGCTATGAGGTCCAGCAGAAGCTGAGTGCCGAATGCGTGGCGGCTGATGAGGGTCTAACCATCGCACTCAAGAAGCTACGGCCCTAGCTTCCCCTCAGAAGCCACATCCACTCCGCCCCCTCCCTTACCCACCCATCCCCGCCCACGTGAGCTGGGGAGGGGCTGGAAACGCCAAAACCTCCCGCTAAGGAGGTCTGGCATGCCCATGGTCAGCCCTGTCTAATTTTCCCACGCGTCACCACAGTTGACGATTGCGGCTCGGCCCCATCCATCCCAAGTTGGCTATTCACCCGGCCCCGCATGAAGCGTATGTGGGGCTTCCACTCCGCATGAGGTCGAACGATGGGATGGCGGCGGCACTATGTGGGGTTTGGGTGGGGAGGTCAAGGGGGTTGCGTTAGCTCAGTAAATGTTTACAGTCCGTCATGAGCTACGCCAAACTATTCTCATCGATTACCGAGTCGTCCCTGTGGTCTTCCAGCAAAGAGACGCGGCTCTTGTTCGTGTCCATGCTCGCCAGGGCCAACGCTGTGGGCTTTGTGGAGGCCAGCGTGCCGGGATTGGCCAGGATCAGCAACTTGACCAGGGAAGAGACGGAGGCGGCCCTGGGAGAGCTGATGGCGCCAGATCCTGATGACAAGAGCGGCAACAATGAGGGGAGGCGGATCGTAAAGATGGACGGCGGTTGGGGCATCGTCAATTATGAAATCTACCGGAACCGCCGCGACGAAGAGGAGCGCCGGGAGTACATGCGGCAGTACATGGCCCAGTATCGTAAGCGTCCTGTAAACTCCAGTAAACCAAGTAAACCGAAGTTAGCCCAAGCAGAAGCAGCTCCAGAAGAAGAAGCAAAAGCAGAGGGAGAGAGCGCTCTCGCGCGCATTGATGAGTATGAGCAGGAGAGGAAATGGCTGGAGGGCCTAGGAGCGATCACCGTACGCCAAGGCGAATGCATCATCTCTGAATGGAAGGCTGTCACCAAGCGACTGAAAGTCGCGCAAGTCGAAGAGGTGTTCCGCTCCGGCGCCATTCAATGGCCTTCCGAGTTCAAGGCAGCGCGGAAGGCGTTTGGCATATGAGCGGCGATGGGATCTGCTGGTACTGCGGAGAACCAGCCGAGCATATGGATCATGTGCTTCCGCGCTCACGCGGCGGAAAGAACGATTCCAGCAATCTTCTTCCAGCCTGTGTGAAATGTAACTGCGGCAAGCACGCCAGGACTCCGAAGGAATGGCGAGAGCATAAGGAGCTTCGCGCTGCTGCGGACGAACAACTACCGCAACTAAGGTGGTCAATCCGCCAACTGAAATGGATGAAGGAACAGGGCCTAATTACCACAAAGCGGCATGTGTTTTTTGGCGAGAAGAATCCGGAGTTATTCATTGCCCAGCGCTCAGTCGCCGGGCTTCCGTGCTGATGAGACCAGCCCACGCCCCACTGACGTAACTTGGCAGTTGCAATCACATACATATGCCCCATATAATCCCGCCATGCTCGTAAACAAACTCACCGCCCTGGACGCTTCTGACCTGCGTAAGCTCAAGAAGCTGGCCAGGGAGTACGGTCATCCAGTAAACGCACTGATCCGACAGGCGGTCAAGAACTACATCAAAGAATCGGAGAAGAGAGACGAACGGATCTTTCCCTACTGCGAGCAGAAGTTGTGAACCACTACACCACGCTCGACTACGCGCTTGCTGCATGGTGCCTGATCTTCGCTGTATTTCTTCTGTGGTTCGTACTCAGGCCAAACGACCCAAATGATCGGCAGTGGCCATGAGGGTCCTTCTCTCCAACTGCTCAGGAATGCGTGTTGGCCACATGGCTGGCTGCTATCCTGGCCTTGTTGGGCATCTGTACTCCCCAGGCGGACAACGCGGACCGTGGCCGTTCATGCCCTACGCATTGGACAACGGCGCCTTCCCAGCGTTCACCAAGAAGATTCCCTGGGATCGGAAAGCGTGGCTAAAGCTGCTTGGTTGGTCGTCAGTGAGTGGCCAGCCGCCAATGTGGATTCTGGCTCCTGACGTGGTGGGGGACCGCGAGAAGACAATTACGAGCTGGCACGAAAACCACGTCCTGCTTGCCACGCTTGGCATTCCGCTGGCCTTTGCCGTTCAGGATGGGATGACAGCCAAGGATGTTCCTGAAGGCGTATCAGTCATCTTTGTGGGCGGGTCTACGGAATGGAAGTGGAAGACCGCGCCCATGTGGGGCAACTCGTTTCCGCGAGTCCACATCGGACGGGTCAACACATGGCGACTTCTCCGCTTGGCTGAGGATGCCGGAGCAGAATCATGCGACGGGACCGGGTGGTTCAGGGGCGACAAGAAACAACGCGAGGGCCTAGAACAATGGCTAAGAGAAACATGGAACGGCGACCGCAAGTCGAAACCATCCGGAACTTCAAGTGGGGGCGAGGCCCGTACATGCTTGTCCGCAGGGATTGGCGGCGTGGCATGTACTGGCGCGCTATCGACAAAAGATCGGAGGGAGATGTGAACGAAGTTCCGAGCTGGATTCAGCAGCTCACTAGGCCACCAGCACCCACCACTTCCCCGAATACCTCAAAGGAGGTTGAGTAATGACCGCACTGCCCACTGGCTACATTGACGGCAGCACCGCCCGCCTCCAATTCAAGCGCCCAATAGAGATTGGCGACAAGTTCGCTGTGCTCTACCCATTCCTGCGCTGCAAGTTTACGAACTATATGGACGAGGATCAGGCCGAGCTGGACTCTTGGAAGCCGGGCATTGAGATGGTCGGCATCTACCCGGATGACAGCGCAGCGGCCTGCGACGACCATGGCTGGCTCCTGTCGGAGATCATTGGAATCTATAAGCCGGGACGATTCCCGCGCCGCGTGTTCTGGCAACGCAAGTGGCAGGATCCAGATGGACGGGTTTTTGGCGGTAAACTCCAGATCACAACCGAAGAGAAGTTCCGCCGACTGAATACACGCTATCAGCACGATTACGAGTTGAAGCGCGATTTATTCCCGGAGAAGCAAGCATGATCCCCTTTGAAGAACTCGCCTTCTCCCCCAACAAAGAGTTTGCCGACCGCCTCTCCGCTGCTGTCGGCTCTAGGCGCTTTGTCGTCACCCGTGACGCGTGGCCGCCGTGGCAAAGGTTGGTCTCCATGTTCGGCTGGCCCATGGTCTGCCGTGCCGCTGAGGCGGTGGAACCAGGGCGCAGGTATCCGCCAGCAGTAGAGGCGACTTGTGCGAATATGAAGCGGGATGCTGAGCAGGCAGAGAAACCAGCGCCCATCGCCCCTCCCCGCCGCAAGGACCCCGAAAAGGCCGCTCTCTTTGCTCAGATACGGGCACGAGTGATGGAGAAGCCGTGAGCAGAAAAACAACAGATCTTGTTCGCAAGGCAATAGAATATGCCTCGGACAACCCGGGATCTGAAATCCTATACCTTTGTCCGGGTAAGCAGGAGATCGTTCGCTTCATCATGAGCGAGTTTCACCGCAATCTGGCTGAGGACGAAGTAGGGAAGCTCGACTCCGCCAATCACCAGATCGTGTTCCAGAATGGATCGCGCATCAGGCTGATGAGAGATGACGATGAACGTCGGGCCTACGGGCTTCGATTTCATAAGATCATTCCTGATCATGCGGCGTGGTGCAGTACGTTCTGGAGATCACGGGAGCAGAAGCCATGAAACTCCCTCCCGCCTGCCCGTGGTCCCCGAAGCGCGTGCAGAATACCATGCGCCGCCTGAAGCGCGTGATGACTGCGCCGCCGCTGCGACTGCCCGGCGAGCCACAGCGCCCTCCGGACGATGCGCCGCCCACGGTGTGGAGTGTGTTCCTCGGCTGTAATACCCCCAAGCGCCTGATGGAGGAGATGGGCATCGGGTACAACGCAGCCCTGGCAAGGCTTCACAAGGAGCGCGAGGCTGGATGGATCTTCTGCAATGGGGGACGGTGGCAGGTGAAGTGCGTGATGAGGAAGATAGGGGCTTGACTGAGCATATGCATATGATATATGGTATGCCATGAGACTGAAACAGAAGCTGGTCGGCCTAAGGCCGGACCAAGACCGCAAACTCAAGAGCAAGGCCAAGGCGCTCAAAATGAGCGTAAATGAACTCATTCGCCACCTAATCGACAGCGGCCTTGACTCCATCCTTACGGACAAGGATTTCGCATGAAGAAAACTCAAAAATACTGCGTATACTGGATAACCGATGCCGGGCTTGGCGATGATTGGGCGGTTGCTTATGTCGGAGTAACTGCTTTTACGCCAGAAAAGCGCCTACGAGAGCATGTCCACGCCGCAAAGACTGGCAGCACAACGGCTCTTGCTGAATGGATTCGTGAGCACTTGGCGGCTAAGAAAAAGATTTATGCCTACCCTATTGTAGGATGCATTGCAGATCGAGAAGAAGCGTATCTGGCTGAGGGAAGAATCATCCACCACTTCAGGACCCTAGGTGCTCGTATTCTCAACTCAAATGGCGACACATCAAAGTCTAAGGCCATAAGCCACCAGATCAGCTGTCACACCAACGCCAACAACCACTAAAGGACCACCCCATGCGCCTCCTCCCCTTACTCCCCATCCTCCTGCTCGCCGGCTGCGGCTACACCCGCGCCGAATACGAGCAGGCTAATGGGCTTCCGATCCTTGCCACCCATGCGCTCACCGAAGGCAAGTATGCCGGAGCGACCATGGTTGTGTACGGCCCTGACAAAGACCCACGCATCGATCCCGCGGCCGGCGATTACAGCTGCCCCGAAGGCGTGCGCGTTGCGATCTATCGCGATGGCGTCCTGGTGGCTCGTTGGTTCCAGGAGCATGAGAAGATGCGGTCGAGCCGGGTGGTGGAGTGAAGACATGAAGGCCAAGCGACCCAAGCAGCGCGTCACCGAAGCGCAGAAGGCTATCAAGAATGGTGACCCCGTCATCTTCACTGATGACTTCGGTGTAGAGCATCAGACCAAGGCTCGCACCGACGCCTACCAGATAAAGCCGGGAATGAGCAATGAAGGCATGTGGGTGATCTTCATTGAGGGTAAGTCCGGCTATTGGGAGCTTGACCGCATGACGCCCGTGCTCGCCTAACCCCATCCCCCAAGGACACCCCATGCAGCCCGAGATGAAACATACCACAGAGCAGGCGCTTGCCGCTTACTATTCGTCCGTCATGCCGGAGGGCTTCGAGCCAGCCAGACTTGCCATTCGGGCTCAACTTGAGGGGCTGCGCGCAGGCGGTGTCCCCGGCATCCCCTCAGCCGCTGCGCTGGAGAAGGCGCGGGAGGCGTTGCGAGCAGCCGCAGGAGTTCTGACGCCATTCTGCGATGATAGGGAGGTTGCGCTTCGGGTCAGTCGAAGGGTCGAGGCTCAGGTAATCGAAGCCCTTTCCGCCATCACGCCCCAGAAGGACAGCCAATGAGCACCCGGCTTTCTCAACTCATCATCGACCTGATAGATGCCAAGAATGACTGCGATGAGTATTTCGCCAACCATGAGCGAAACCCATACAGCATGCACTCGGTGGAGGACCGGCTCTGTGATGCAAAAGACCGCCTAGATGAGTACGTGAACGATCTAGCAAACCTCCGCCGTGAGAAGGACAACGCCCATGAGTGACGTGAAGCGGTATCGGTGTTACTACACCAATGATTTCAACGACGATTACGAAGCATTTTCTGAAGAGTCCGACGATGGCGAGTGGGTCAAGTCGAGCGACTACGACTCCCTCCGCCACGAGCTGGATCAGTTGCGGGATTTACTCATCTCGGCAAGAACTGCGGTTGAGGTGTGCCATGACATATCGCCGATGATATTCCCTGGAGCCCGTGCGCTGGTCGCCCGCATCGACGCCCTCATCAAACCAACCACAGAGCGGAGTGATAAGCCATGAGCGACGCGACCGAAGAAGAGTTGTACGCTGTCTATGCCCCGCGACCCGTTGACCGACTGGCATTCTTCCGCCAGCAGTTCTTTCCCATCGCTGTCGTCTCGATGCTCATGCAGCACAGGGACGGACTGGCGCTTGGCCTCGTCAATCTGGCCATTGCCGCCTTGGTGGTGGTTATCGTGTCGCTCGCTCTCTCCGTGATCAGAAGGGCAAAGCCATGACCTCACGTAAGCGGAAGTTTAGGTGGGAGTGCCAAAGTCACCTCATGATGCATCTGAAACCAAGCCCGGTGTGGGCGTGCGCCGTGTGTGGAATGGTCCAGATCCGAGAACTCAAACCAAAGAGGGGCGGACGTAGTAGCCGCCTCTGCAAAACACCAGCCAAGGGGAAGAAATGAGAAAGATCGTGCAGGTGTCCATGTGCCCAGTCCCGAACACCAACAGCACGCAGTGTAATGCGCTGATCGTGGTTCTGTGCGACGACGGCACGCTGTGGCAGTCAGATGATCGCCATCCTGAATGGATGCCCCTGAATCCAATTCCACAAGAGGACCAACCCCATGACTGACCATCACCAGCAAACGAGCGGTGGGCTGTTGCCGTGTCCGTTCTGTGGCAAGCAGCCGAGGTCAGCGTGGAATGGCTGTAGTGTTCCCGGATCCGAGGACGGCGGCTATTGGGGCATCGATTGCTGCCACGCCCTTTCGCACGCAGACAGCGAGGAGGAGGCGGCAAAGAAATGGAACACCCGCCCCATCGCCCAATCCCAGCCGGGGAGCGGGGAGGTGGGCGAGGACTGGGTTCCCGCTGTCTTCCCCAAGGCGCGCGAGATCGCGCTGGGATGGCGTTGCTGGGATCGCACCGAGAACCCATCGGATACGGTCGGGCGCATCATCGACGGCGCTACGTGGGGCATCCTCTACGCCATTCGTGAGGGGAAGCTCGCCATTCCCGCTCTGGAATCTGCTGGAGCGGTGGAGGTGAGAGCCGAGCGCGACGACTTGCGCGCACAGGTGGAGAGGATGAGGGGGGAGCTGGCCAAGGCCGAACGGGACTGGACGGTCGCACGCGACGCACGCGACGCACACGACCACCTCGCCGCCCAACTCTCCGCCCTGCCCGTGAAGGTGACGGAGGAGATGGTCGAACGGTCGATTGCAGCCTACGCCAAGTGGTTCGGGCACTACGACCATCGCGTACAGCCAGGGGGCATGCGTGCCGCCCTTGTCGCCGCCCTCACCCCACCCACGGAGATGGAACGATGAGCAGGCCGATAAACCCAAACGACCGAGTGCGCGTGAGGCTTACGGAGCACGGCAAGCGCCTTATCGTCAAGAGCGTTGACGAGTTCAACGAGCACATGCGGACCACGACCTCCGCAACGTTCCGCCAGAGCGTTCCTCAATGGGACTCTGATGGATACCTGAACGGGCAATTCCATGTCATCATGGGCTTACTCGGAGACTGCTGGAGCGGAGTCGGGGAATTACCGTTCACTGAAATGAAGTCACTGGGTGGCGTATGACCATCAACCTCGCTGAGCTGATGCAAAAGGCGCGGGCTGTCGTAGCCCTGGACCAGCAATTTAAGGAATCACGCGAAGTCAAGCCGCTACGCGAGTGCTTCCAGAACGCGAAAGCGCTGGGGGTTGCCGAGATTGATCTCCGAGAGTCCGCCTCCCCCTCCACGATCCTGGCGTTGTGTGAGATTGCGGTGGCGGCGAAGGCTGTGGTCGAGTTCCATCGCGGGGAGGAGGTATTTGGAACGCATAACGCAGTCAGGTACTGCCGCCTGATCGCTGCGCTGGGAGATCATTTCCAGGGAACCAAACCAAGTGAGGTTAAAGATGAGTGAGTCAATTAAGTTCCTGCGCAAAGTTATGCTGACCGACAGCAATGGGCTTGCCATGCGTATCATCGGTGTCGGGAACGATAAGCACGGAAATCTGGAGATATATACCGGAAACTCGCACATGAAGGAGCATGGTCTGGCCATGGTCCATGTGATTAGATCAAGCGAGTGTCTTCTCGATGAGGTGCCGCAACCAAGCGAGGCGAAGAATGAGTGACCTGGAGGACAATAAATCGAATCCGAATGGATTCCGAAAGGACTCCGTGGATTGTATGGTCTGTGGCCAGCCCACGCTGTGGGCAGACCGTCTATGCTCCCTTGAGTGCGCGTATCGGATTGAGAACAAGAACCTACTGGCCGACAATCTCTCGCTTCAGTCGGAACGCGATTCCCTCCGCGCCTCACTGACCGCCACGCAGGAGAGGTTGGGGGAGGTGACGGCTGAGCGGGATGGGGCCCGTGCGGGACTCGTGGATCTACAGGCCGCTGAGTCGGCTGCCAAGCAGTCCTTGAACGTCGCGCTCGTAAAGATCCAGGAGATGATGACGAGAGCGTTCAAGGCCGAGGCCGACCGTGATGCGGCTCTTGCGCGGGCTGAGGTGGCCGAGGGGTTGTTGAGAGAGGCGCGTGAAAGTGTGGAGTATCGCAGGGATAACGCCGACGACTGTGTGAACTGCGATGAAATAGAGGAGGCCGACCTTCTGTTGGACCGCATCGACGCAGCCCTCCGCGCCAAGGCCGGCGATGGGGAGGTGTGACATGGGATGGTCCATCGGATACGACACGAGGTGGAAGCGCGACATCGGATACGCGGTTCCTGCGTACTGCGATGCGCCCGGATGCCGTGAGGAGATCGATCGTGGGCTTGGCTACGTCTGTTGCGGTCAGCAGCCTTACGGCGGCGACAACGGGTGCGGTCTTTTTTTCTGCTCGAAGCACAGCGACATGAGCGGTCGGTGCGCACACTGCAAGGGCGGCAAGCCGCCATACAAACGGATCGCACCCGAGCATCCCAAATGGATCGCATGGAAGCTCGTTCACCCATCGTGGGAGAAATTTCGCGTGAATGAGCCCGCATGGGTAAAGGCGAATACGTCGCCAGAAGCCCTGGAGTTGGGCAGGAAGTTGCTGGCGGCAGAGTCCGAGCCATGACCATCCTCCTAACCGGGCTTGATGGGGGGATGGGGTGGGTGGTGGCGAGAGAGGAGGGACCGTGAGCCGCAAGCATCGCCGCCTGACCAGAACGTGGCATGCCACTCCGCGCAGGTTCAAGCATGGGAGCTGCTGGTGCACCTACGACACCAAGGTCCCGAAGGGGGTTGGGTATGTCACGGAGTACGGGTTGATGACGTGGCCCAATGCCGACCTGACGGGGCTGTCTGCTCCGGTGCTGTGGGGACTTCCGACCAATCCCAGCCTCGTACAGCCACTTTGACGGTCTGACCCTAGTTGGATGAAGGCTGGCGATGGTTGAGAGCTTCTGGCGGAGCCACAAACCCCCAGTGACCGGGGATTGAGTGCTTGGCCATGGTCATGTGCTGAGACTGCCAGAGTCCACACACAGCGCACACATAGCACACGCCATGCGTGAGGGTTGGCCGTTCCCGCATAGGCTGGCCACCGCAGCAGGTGGGAGTAGTCATTGGATCCTCAGTGCGTAATGCTTATAGGACCACGGAGTCTCATCGGTAAACCAGAACACGAAGCCATTCAGGTCTGCTCGCCACATGCGGTAGCAGATGCGCCGGTAGCAGTAGACGAGGGAGGAGAGCTGGTCTGAGGGCAGCGAGTGCATCACAGCGCCACCTCCGCCAAGTGGAAGCCGAGGGATTCAATCAGAATGGCGAATTGAATGGCGTCGATGGGGTTCATGAATATGTTATGACACATCAACACATGACAGTCAAGACCGGCCCTTGGCCTTCTTCCTGAGACGCCACAACTGCGTGCGTATGACCGCTTTCTGCCGCTGCTCATCGGATAGCTTGCGTGGCGGGATTGGTTTATGGCAGTGTGGGCAGATCATAGCTCCGTTATGACGAATCAACACAGATGGTCAAGTGAGTGGTGAGATTCCGCAAAAACGACCCGTTTAGATTGATGGGAAACGCGAAACACCCCCGGCCATTGCTGACCGAGGGTGCCGACCTGTTCCGCGCCATCCTTAGCGACCTGCGTCATCCATGACGATGAACAGGTCTGATGGCCAGTTCAGTTTCCCTGACCAGGGCCGTCATTGGGCAGTAATCACCTTTTCTAGAATCAACGAATCGAGCCGATGCCTAATGATTCGTGAGTCTTGTTTTACATCTGGAGTAAAACAAGAGCACAGTACTTGAAAGAGCGTCCCCAAGTGCGACCTTCCCGAAGCGGAAGCCAGGGAAGTGTTGGACGTGAGAGCTGTTGATTGGATTCAGAGGAGTAACCGATGATCGAAGGAGCGGGCATGACGCACTGGATAAGGTCTTCTGAACAGCTTCCGGATCATCTCGCAACGGTCATTGCCTTCCACCCAGAGCACGGACCAATGGTCGTACAGTTCTTTGGCGAGCACTGGTCACACTGGGCTGGGTACGATTATAAACTTAAGGCGATTCCTTGCTGGGTGCCAATGCCAGGAGATGAATAGTGCACATCCA
>Ga0310812_10000088_pt1 | contig 44339 bp, 41 predicted proteins | sample NN3metagenome_FD_205747 | JGI IMG/M metagenome (GOLD analysis project Ga0310812, IMG submission 205747) | Soil microbial communities from experimental microcosm in Duke University, North Carolina, United States - NN3 | ecosystem: Engineered > Artificial ecosystem > Soil microcosm > Unclassified...
GGGGCTCGGGCACCGTGATCGACGCGAGCGACTTGAGCGGCGTGGGGGCGCCATAGGCCTCGATCTTGAGCTGGTCCACCAGGCCCGCGGTGGCGCGGCCGGTGCGGACGCCCCGGAGCTCCTCCGTAAGAACCCCGACGGCTTTCTCCATCTTGTCTTCGGCCTCGAGGACGATGTCGTCGTAGGGCATGCTATTTCTTCCCCTTCTTCGGTCCTTCCGTCTCTTCGATGAGGGTCCCGATGGGCTCGCCGCTCACGCCCTTGAGGATGTTGCCATCGCGGCGCAGGTTGAAGACGATGATCGGCAGGCTGTGCTCCATGCACATCGAGATCGCCGTGATATCCATCACGCCCAGACGCTGGTTGAGCACGTCCAGGTAGGTGAGGTGCTCGATCTTCTTCGCCTTGGGGTTCTTGTGGGGGTCGTCGGTATAGACGCCGTCGACCTTCGAGGCCTTGAGGAGCACCTCGCAGCCCAGCTCCGTGGCCCGCAGGGCCGCGGCCGTGTCGGTCGTGAAGTGCGGGTTGCCCGTGCCCGCCGCCAGGATCACCATGCGATTCTTCTCGAGGTGCCGCACCGCGCGGCGCCGGATGTAGGGCTCCGCGACCGAGTGCACCGAGAGAGCCGTGAGGACCCGCGTCGCCAGGCCCTCGTGCTCCAGCACGTCCTGCAGCGCAAGGGCGTTGATCACCGTCGCGAGCATGCCCATCGAGTCGCCGGTGGCCTGCGTGATGCCGTGCTTGGAGATCTGGGAGCCGCGGATGATGTTGCCGCCGCCCACGACGATCGCGATCTGGGTCCCGATGGAAGCGGCTTCCTTGATCTGGCGGGCGATCGACTGGACCTCGTCGATGTCGATCCCGGTGTGTCCTTCCTTACAGAACGCCTCGCCGCTGATCTTCAGCAGCACGCGCTTGTATTTGGGGGGCATGGAAGGAGATTGAATCAAATCAACGGGGGCGTGGCCAGCGGATTCGGCACTCTTATTTGCCGACTTCCATCCGCACGAAGCGCCGGAGCTGGATGTTCTCCTTCAGCTTCGCCACCTTCGACTTGAGCAGGTCCCCGTACGTCCCCTTGAACTCGTCCTCCTTGGGGTACGGCATGCTGAGGAGGACGCCTCCGGGGATCTTGGCGTACAGGTTCTTCTCCATCTTGCCTTCGATGATCTTGGCGGCGATCTCGGGCGGCTTGCCCTTGACGTCGTTGGCGTACTTCGCCTTCTCCGCCTCGACCACGTCGGCCGGGACCTGGTCCTTCGAGACCGCGATGGGCTCGAACGCGCAGACCGCGACGGCCAGGTCCTTCATCAGCGCCTGGAACTCCTCGTTCTTGGCGACGAAGTCCGTGTCGCAGTTGAGCTCGATCATCGCCGCGACCTTGCCGGTCGAGTGGATGTAGGTGCCGATGCGGCCTTCCTTGGGGCCGCCGGCCGCGCCGCCCTTGGCGGCGATGTTCTCGGCCTTCTCGAGACCCTTCTTCTTGAGGATCTCCTTGGCCTTGGTCTTGTCCCCGGCCGCTTCCTCCAGCGCCTTCTTGCAGTCCATCATGCCGGCGCCGGTTTCGAGACGGAGATCGTTGACGGTTTTCGCGTCGATAGTCGCCATGTCGGTCTAGGCTCCTGCGGGAGCCGCGGCGGGCGGAGCCGCCGGCGGCTGCTGCTGTTGCTGGGGAGGACGCGGCGGGGGACCGCCGCCGGGACGGCCGGGCATCGAGGCGCGGCGCGGACGCCCGCCCTTGCCCACGTTGATGGCGCCCTGCCGCTCGGGGACCGAGATGGAGACGGCGCCCGCCTTCTGGATCTCTTCGGCCTTGGGCACGCCCGTCGGGTGGGCCTTGCCCTCGATGATCGAGTCGGCCAGCTTGTTGACGATGATCTGGACGACCTTCATGGAGTCGTCGTTGCCGGGGATCGCGATGTCGATCTTGTCGGGGTCGCCGTCCGAGTCGATCAGGGCCACCGTGGCGGCGCCGATCTTCTTGGCCTCGGCCACCGCGATCGCCTCATGCTGCGGATCGACGATCACCAGGCAGGTCGGGAGGCGGTCCATGGAGCGCAGGCCGTCCAGGTTGCGGAGCAGCTTGCGCTTTTCGCGGTTGATCGCGGACTGTTCCTTCTTGGAGTAGCGGTTGATCGTGCCGTCCGCCTCCCACTGCTCGATTTCCTTGAGCCGGTTGAGCCGGTTCCGGATCGTGTCGTAGTTCGTGAGGGTGCCGCCGAGCCAGCGCTCGGAGACGTAGGGCATGCCGCAGCGCCCGCCCTCGGTCTTCACGACCGCGCCGGCCTGCCGCTTGGTGCCCACGAACAGGATCAGCTCCCCACGGGAGGCCAGCTTCTGGAGGAAGTGCCAGGCGCGCACGAGGCCCTTGATGGTCTCGCGCACGTCGATGATGTGGATCAGGCTCTTCTTGGCGTGGATGTACGGGCGCATCTTGGGGTTCCAGCGGCTCACCTTGTGGCCGTAGTGGACCCCGGACGTCAGCAGTTCCCGCGCGGAAATCGACAGCGAAGGCATCATCTCCTCCGAAAGCGCCCTATGGGATTTTTACCCCTCGAACGACACAGCCCTCTCCACGAGGCCGGAACGAGGAGTGACAAGGTAGCCAAAGGCCTATCGGGTGTCAACAAGAAAGAAAGCCCTGGGGCCCTCCGGGGACCCTCCCTCGCCCTTTGCGAAGAATGCGTTCACGTCTCGTAACGAACCCATTATTCCGAGACTCCTTGCTTCTATGCGGAATGTAGTCAATACTGAATATGTCCGCTGCGGGAGAGGGAAACGAGAGGCGCGTGTATGTGGGTCACGCTCGCCGTAGCGGTCCTGGCCTCTGCGCTCGACGGAGGCGGGAAGTACGGCCGATGGATCGAGGACCTCGGCCATGACGACCCCGCCGTCCGCGACGAGGCGTCGTCGCATCTGAGGGCCGCCGGCCGCGCCGCCTGGCCCGATCTCGAAGCGGCCGCCGCCACCCATCCCGACCTGGAAACGCGCAGCCGCTGCCGCGACATCGTCGCCGGCTCCCGCCTCCGCCGCCGCATCCCCTGGCGCGTGCTCGACGAGTTCCCCAGCGCCGTCGCGACCCTGCAGAACGGGACCTCCGCCGAGCGCATCGCACTGGTGCGCGTCCTCGCCCGCACCTATGAGGACACCGGCGAGCTGCTCCTCGACCTCGCCCAGGACGGCGACCCCGAGGTGGTCCTGGCGGCCGCCGAGTACCTCCAGGAGCGCCGCAACACCGACTGGGCGCCCCGCCTGCTCGAGATCTACGCCCGCGAGGACTGCCCCCGCGCCACCCGCATGTACGAGCTGCTCACGATGGCCTCCGGGCGCCTCGCCTCGGCCGACCTCCAGCGGCTCTTCGCCGACGCCGGGCCCCGCGGCCGCGGCCGCATCCTCCAGCTCGCCCTCAACGCGACGCTGCCCCTGGGGGTCTCGCCGGCCATCCTCCGCGGCCTCCTCGAGTCGCCCGACCCCGCGACCCGCCGCCTGGGCCTCTCCTGGCTCCGCGAGCGGGGCTGCACCGGCGCCATGCCCTACGTCGAGCCGCTCCTCTCCGACCCCGAAACCGCCGTCGTAACGGACGCGCTCTCGACCCTCCGGGCCTGCGGCTGGCGCCCGCAGCCCGCGACCCTCGAGGGGCTCCTGGGCCACGACGACCCGTCCGTCCGCGAGGAAGCCCTGCAGGCCTGCCTCGCGTTCGAGGAACGCGCCTGCCTCGCCGGCCTGCGCCGCCTCCTCGACGACCCCTCCATGTCCGTCCGCCAGTCCGCCATCACGGCGGTCTCCCGCCTCGGCGGTCCCGAGGCGCTGGACGACCTCTGGCGCGTCTTCCTCCGCGACTCCGGCGAGAGCCGCGACAGCGCCGCCACCACGCTGGCCCGCTCCCCCGAGTGGTCGATGCCCCGCCTGCGGCCGCTCCTGAAGGACGCCGACCCCGACCGCCGCATCCGCGCCTACCAGCTCTGGGCCCGCATCGACAACGTCAAGATCCTCGGCCCGCTCTCGAAGGACCGCGACGAGACCGTGCGCCGCTGGGCGCTCCTGGAGCTGCTCCGCCGGCCCGAGGCCCCGGGCGCCATCGAGGCGATCGAGCTCTTCGTCGGCGACGCCAGCGAATCGATCCGCTTCGACGCGCTCCGCGCCATGGTCCGCCTGGACAAGCGCGACCACGCCCCCGAGCTCGAGAAGTTCCTGGGCAGCCGTGAGTACTCCTTCCGCTTCGACGCCGCCGAGACGCTCCTGTCGCTCCGCGACGAGCGGGCCCAGTCGCTGGCCCGGAAGCTGCTCGACGAGCCCGACGCGCCGCTGCGCCGCCTGGGCTACTTCGCGCTCGCCGACCGCAACGACCGCGACGTCGCCGACCGCGCGCTCAAGGAGCTCAACGACCCCGACGCCCGGCTGGGCGGCGCGGCCGCGAAGTACCTGCGCCAGCTCCTCACCGGCCGCCATGACGACGCGGTCCTGGCGCGCCTGGCCCAGGGCCTCGAGGAGTGGAGCGGCGAGCCCCTCGAGCTCGCGTTCAACCTCCTGATGGAGTACGGCGACGGCGCCGCCGCCGGCCCGATCCGCAAGCTCATCGCCACCGGCCGGGCCCCGCGGCCCGACCGCGCGGTCCGCGCGCTCGCCGACTGGGCGGGCGAAGGGGCGGCCCTGGAGCTCTCGGGCCTGCTCGGCGCCGACCCGCAGCTGAACGAGTCCGTCTTCTCCCGCCTCCGCGACGTGCGCCGCCGCCACCCGGACGCGGGCCGCCGCGAGCTCGAGGCGGCCTTCGCGAGCCTCTTCCGCTCCCCCGACCGCCGCATCCGCCGCGGCGCCGCGCAGGCGGCGTCGGAGCTCGGCCTGCCCGTGGAGGCCCTCGCCGCCCTCGTCCAGGACCGCGAACCCTCGGTGCGCTGCGCCGCGATGGCCTCCGCGCGCCTCCTGGCCCTCTCGGCCGCGGCCGACGCCATCGAAGCGCGGCTGGACGACGACGACCCCGACGTGCGCGTGGCGGCCGTGGTCTCCCTCGCCGCCCTCAAGCCCGCCGCGCGGCCGGTCGTCGACCAGGCCGTCGCGAGCGAGGATTGCAGCTGGGCGAAGAGGAAGATGGAATCAAGCCTCGCTCCGACGACTACCCAGATCAAGTAGGCCCGTCTCAGGCAGCAGGAAACCGGAAACAGGAAACAGAAGAGCCGCACCCCCTCCCCATCCCTCCCCTGCGGGGAGGGCGCCCGCTCCCCCCTCTCGCCTTCTTTGGGAATTGGGTTCACGGTCCCCCCTGGGGGGACCGCAGGGGGGACCCTTCTTCTGCTTCCTGTTTCCTGTTTCCCGTTTCCTGTTTCCAGCCGCGCTACTTCTTTTTGGCCTTCGCAGGCTGGGCCGGCTGGAGCTGAGGCTTGTACTTCCTCAGAAGTTCGAGGACGAGCTCCAGGTCTTTCGCAAGCGGGGCCGAGTACTCGACCGTGTCGCCGCTCGCCGGGTGGGTGAACGAGATCCGGAAGGCGTGGAGCGCCTGGCGCATGAGGATCGGCTGATCCGGCTCGGGGACGAGCGGGTCCTCCGTCGCGCCCAGGTCGCGCAGGAAAAGCGCGTCCCGCCTCCCGTAGGCGGAGTCCGAGACGCAGGGGTGGCCGATCGACGCCATGTGGACGCGGATCTGGTGGGTGCGGCCGGTCTTCGGCGCCACCTCGACGAACGTGAAGCCGTTGAAGCGCTCGATCACGCGGTAGAAGCTGATCGCGCTCTTCCCCGTCCCCTTCTTGACCACCGCCATCTTCTCGAAGTCCTTCTTGTGGCGGTCCATGTCCTTGTCGATGATGTCCTCGTCGAAGGGCACCTCGCCCTCCACGATCGCCCGGTAGGACTTCTGGACGACGCGGTCCTGGAACTGCTTCGTCAGGTCCCCGTGGGCCTTCAGGGTCTTGGCCGCGATGATGACCCCGCTCGTGTCCTTGTCGATGCGGTGCACGATGCCGGGCTTGTAGATCTCGTCGGTCTCGGGCAGCACCCCGCAGTGGTGCAGCAGCGCGTTCACGAGCGTGTCGTCCCAGTGGCCCGCCGCGGGGTGCACCACGAACTGCGGCGGCTTGTTGATCGCGATCAGGTGATCGTCCTCGTGGACGATCTCCAGCGGGATGTCGCTCGGGACCACGTGGGGCTGGATCAGCTTGGGCAGGTTGCAGACGATGAGGTCGCCCAGATTGATCTCGTACGCGGGCTTCGACGGGCGGCCGTTCACGGTGATCATGCCGTCCTTGATCAGCTTCTGAACGAGCGTCCGCGAGTAGTCGGGCATCCGCTTGTGAATGTAGATGTCGAGCCGCTGGAGGATGGACTCCTTGTAGATCTCGAACTCGTGGCGTTCGACGCGGTCGTAGTCGACTCGGATCGGCTTCGTCATCGGGGCAGGATTATAGCAATCGGGCGGGAAGCAAGAAGCACGAAGTACGAAGCAGGCGTTCCCCTGCCCCGGGGGGAGGGGAATCAAGAATCAAGGGCCTCCGCGGCAGCTCTTACTTCTTACTTCGTGCTTCTTGCTTACCCCGAACGGTCTTCTATAATTAGCTACCCGATGAACCTCAAACGCGTCCTGCTCCTCGTGCCGCTGCTCGCGCTGGGGGCTGCGCCCCGCGCGCCCTTCAAGCTCGAGGAGGTCCTGCCCGAAACCACGCTGGTCTTCGCCGAGACTCCGTCCGCGCCGGCGTTCCGCGACGCGATCAAGCGGACGCCGCTGGCGAAGTTCTTCGAGGACGAGGAGGTCCGCGCCTTCGCCGGAGGCATCCTGAACTCCGCCGGCGAGCTCTTCGGTCCCTTCGGGGCCGCCGAGGGGGACTTCCGCTGGGAGAAGCTCTTCGAGAACATCAGCGGGCAGATCGCGTTCGCGATGCCCACCCTCGTCGCCGGCGAGAAGAAGGAGCCCGACCTCGTCATCACGGTCGACTGCGCCGGGCACGCGGACGCCGTCAGGAAGGCCCAGGAGCTGAGCCTGAAGAAGGTCGAGGCGAAGACCGGGAAGAAGCCGGAGACCTGGAAGGCCGGCGACCTCGAGGTCACGTCCTTCGATCTGCCCGCCGGCCAGCTGCACGTCACCCTCCTGGGCGAGACGGTCGTCTTCGCCACCTGGAAGTCCCGGATCGAGAAGCTCGCGGCCGACGTCAAGGCCGGCCAGCCCAAGCCCCTCGCCAAGGGGGCCTCCTTCACGAAGGCGCGCGAGAAGGCGGCGGCCAAGGAGGTCTTCCTCTACGCCGACGTCGCCGGCTTCGTCCGCGAGGCCAAGGAAGACCTCGAGGAGCCCCAGCGGAAGTTCATCGGCGCGCTGGGCCTGGACGGCTTCACGTTCGCGGCGGGCGGGCTCTCGATCGCCGACGACCGCGTGAACGAACGCTTCTTCCTGGGCACCACGGGCGAGAAGAAGGGCCTCGCGAAGTTCCTCTCGCTGAAGGGCCCGGCCTCCGGCTTCGAGCAGGCGCCGCTGGAGGCCCTCCAGTACGTCTCCTTCTCGATCGAGCTGGGCGAGCTCTACGACACGCTCCTCGAGATGCTCAAGGGCGCCGACGAGTTCCAGCACCAGCGCACCCTCGACGGCGTGGCCGAGTTCGAGAAGGAGGTCGGCTTCTCCGTCAAGAACGACCTCTTCCCCGCCTTCGGGCCGCGCATCTGGTGGTACTCGGCGCTGCCGGCGGACGGGCTGATCCCCGACGGCGTCACCGGCATCGAGATCCGCGACGCCGCCCGCTTCGACAAGTGCCTCCAGGCGGTCCTCAAGCGGCTCCCGGCCGAGCTGGGCGAGATGGACTTCAAGGGCAAGAAGATCAACTACTTCAAGTTCACCGAGCGCGCCGACTTCGACCCGGGCCGCATGTTCCTCTCGACGGTCTACTTCCTCCGCGAAGGGGACAAGGTCGCCGTCAGCAGCCTGCTGGGCGGCTTCGGCGCCGCGAACGCGCTCAAGCGCCACGTGCTGCGGCGGGAGCGGCCGACCCTCGCGACCCAGCCCTCGGTCGCCCGCTGGATGAACGGCAAGACCGACGGCGCCTCGCTCGTCGTCTACCTCGACCTCGCCCGCGCGTTCACGACGTACTACAACACGCTCGCGCCGCTGGCGACGATGTTCAAGGAGATGCTCCGGGGCGAGAACGGCGGCGTCGACCTCATGAAGCTGCCGCTCGGCGAGACGATCGGCAAGTACCTGGGCCAGACGATCCACAAGGTGTCGGTCGAGCCCGACGGGCTCCGGGTCGACGGCGTGTCGGGGAGCGGCACGACGCTCATGACGGCCGTGTACGTGGGCGCCGCGGCGGCGGTCCTCCTCCCCGCGGTCAGCCGGCTCAACGAGGAGAACCAGCTCTCGAGCTGCCGGACGCAGTCGTCGTCGGTCTATTTCGCGGTCCTCAACTACCACGAGGAGAAGAAGAAGTATCCCGACCAGACGGGCGCGGGCTTCTTCAAGCAGCTCAAGGAAGGCGGCTCGCTCGCCGAGGACCCGGCCTGCCCGATCTCGGGCGGCGCCTACCGGGGGCCCGCGAAGGACGTCAACCAGATGGCCGACGTGGACGTGATCTTCTGCGACGAGCCCACGAACCACAAGGACGGGTCGATCAACGTGCTCCGCCGGAACGGTTCCATGGCGACCCTGAAGCCGAACGACCCCGAGTACAAAAAGGCGCTTGAAACGACGAAGGGAAAATAGTTCTAATAGGAACATCATGATCATCAACTGCAAGAACTGCAATCGGCAGCATCCGCTCACGGACGACGACATCGCGTACTTCTACCCGCGCTTCTTCTGCCTCTCCTGCGGCAAGAAGCTGGAGTTCACGCTCCCGGAGAACAAGATCCTGGAGCTGAAGCACTCCAACGATCCGTCCCGCAAGCTGACGGACGACCTCTCGTCGCTGCCCCCGCAGGGCCAGCTGCGCAAGGTCGCGGCCGGCACGCGGGACATGGAATCGAACGGCTAGTCCGGGACCCGGACGGCCCATCCCCCGCCCGCGGGGATATAATGGTCTGCGATGGGCCGAGGGATCGTCTATTGCGCCACCTGCGGGAGCAAGATCCTCGACAAGGATTTTGAGTCCCGGGCGGCCTTCCACCTCGACGGCCGCGGCTTCTGCAAGGACTGCGCCCCCGGGGCACTCAAGTCCCTCCCGCCCGACAAGATGGCGGAGGTGCTGGCGCGGATCTCGGAAGCGGATTCGGCGTCCAAGCGCAAGGCCGCTCCCCCCCGCCCTCCCGCCCCGGCGCCCGGCCCGGCCACGCGGCGCTACGCGCCCCAGGCGTCGCGGACGCCGCTGATCGCCGGCCTGGCCGCGGCGGGCGTCGTGATCGTGGTCCTCCTGGTGGTGATCCTGTCGCGCTCGGACCCGCCCCCGGCGCCGCCGCCTCTTCCGCCGACGGTCGCGGATCGGCCCCCGAAGGTCGACCGCGAGGCGCTCGCCGTCCAGGCGCTTCAGAAGGCCCGAGAGTACCGCGACGCGCATCCCAAGGACCTCGCGACGCAGCTCGCCAGCTTCCAGCGCATCCTCGACGAGCATCCGGGAAGCCGCGCGGCCGGCGAGGCGCGCCGCGAGCTCGAGAAGACCCGCCGCCGGGGCGCGGAGGCCCTCGACACCGAGCTCAAGGCTCTCCAGGAGCAGGCGCGGACGACGTCGGGCGCCGAAGAGTTCCAGAAGGCGATCCAGTCCCTGGCGGACGCCCGGGGAAAACACCCCGAGGCGAGCTGGGGCCAGGGCATCGACACCACGATCGCGGAGATACGCGCGACGGCGCACAAGCTGTATTCCGCGCTGAAAGAGGAGGCGGTCGCCCGCCGCCGCGCGGGAGACGTGGCCGGCGTCCAGGCCGCGAAGGACCGGGTGGCAACGTGGGGCTTGCCGGACTATGTCTCGGGTCTCGAAGCCGCGCTCGCCGCCGTTCCGCTCTCCGACAAGCGTCCGCTTTTCAACGGCAAGGACTTGAGCGGCTGGTACGTCACACGCGGCAAGTGGGGCTACAAGGACGGCATGCCCCAGCCGATCGAGCTCGACGAGAACCAGCGGACCTTCATCGCGACCATCGAAGAGCTGAAGGACTTTGAGCTCGAGGGGTGGCTGGAGGCGCCGATCAAGACCTACCTCGAGTTCAACGCGCGAGGAGGCGATCGCACGGTCGCGATGCACCTCGAAGCGGGGTGGCACAAGTTCCGGGTTGTCGCGGCGGGCCAGGACGTGAAACTCTTCGTAGACGACAAGCCCGCCGGACTCTCGGGCTCGACCACACCGAAGGGTCAGTTCGGGATCTTCTCGCTGGGCGCCATCCGCCTCAAGGACGTGACGATCCGGCCCTAACCCGAACCAGGAACCCCGAACCAAGAACCACGAGCAGACCGTTCCCCCTCCGGTTCCTGGTTCCTGGTTCGGGGTTCTTGGTTCTGGAATTAGTCGGCGGGCTTGGCGAGGCTGGCGTCGGGAGCCGAGGGAGCGAGCTCCAGGAGGAGCTTGGCGGCGCGGTCGGCCAGGAGTCGGTTGGGGGACTGGGACGCTTCGCGAAGCGGCGCGATTGACGCCGCGCCGGCCTGGCGCAGGCCCGCCTCGCCTTCGCGGCGCACGTCGGGGTCCGAGTCGCCCAGCTTGCGCAGGAGCTTCTGCACCTGGGCGGGCGGGATCTCCTGGACCGGCGCGGACGACGGGCGCAGGGCGAGGAACCCCATCGCGGCGATCAGCGCGACCGCCAGCACCGTCATCAGGACCGCGTTGAGCTTCGGCACTCTATTTCGTTAGACGCCGCCCGCCCGCAAAGATCACGCCCTCATGAGAATTTTTCCACCTTCGCCCCGTCAGGACGGGGCGAAGGAGATTCCCCGGGGATGAGGGATGGGTTTCGAATGCTCGTTCAGTCCAACCAGTCCTTGTCCTTCAGCTTCTTGGGCAGATAGTGCGTCGTCAGGTACTGGAAGTTCTTGTTCGCCAGCGCGTCCAGTTCGAACTTCAGGCCGCTGGAGAGCATGTTCTTGATCTCCTTCTGCCACTCCTTCTTCTGGAACCAGGGGTAGGCGAGGATTTCCTTCGCGCGCGAGATGTCGCGGTCCTCGAGGCGGATCCCGACGTTGCGCGGGAGCTTGTGCGTCTCCGGGTCGAAGCTCGAGAGGCCGATGAACTTCGCGTCGGGGATCGCCATCCGCTCGCTCTCGAAGGCCAGGTTGATCGAGCCCTGCTTCACGACCGAGTAGATGTAGTACCCCCAGGGGTCGTTGTCGACCAGCACGTAGACGGGCTTCTTGAACTCGTCGTGGATGCGTCGGCAGAGGCGGCGGACGCCGCGGGGCGGCTGGCCGTTGCCGGTGATGAGCACGCAGCGGTGCTTCTTCCAGAACTTGTCCTCCGAGAGGCGGTTGAACTGCGTCGCTTTCTCGATGAGAAGGATGAAGTCCGCGTCGCACTTCTTGATGCGGATCCCAGGCTCCTCGACGATCGACGGCACCGTGTGGCCGGCCTTGCCGGCGCGGGTGCAGTCGATCACGTCGCCGTTGTCGACGAGCGTGACGTTGCCCACGATGGAGCCGCGGCCCTCGGCGGCCACGTGGAGCTCCTCGCGCAGGGCCTCGAGGGTGACCTCGAGGTCCTCGATGATCGGGTCGCTTTCGTCCTGGCCGTCGAAGGTGTTCTCGCTCGACTCCTTCAGGGTGTGCTTGGTGCGGTAGTAGATTTCCCGGAGCGAGGTGGTCAGGTCCGCCCGCTGGAGCTCCGCGAGGGCGTCGCCCACCAGCATGGTCTGCATGAACTTGCGGGCCATGCCCAGGTTGAAGAAGGAGCGCCCCGTGGTGGCGTCCTTCATCATGATCAGGCGCTTCTTCTCATTGAACTCGACGTTCGAGAGCGCCCGGACGGGGATCTGGAACTCCGGGTCCTTCTTCTTCTTGGCGGAGTCGATGACGACGTCCGCCAGACCCATCAGGCGCTCTTCAACGCTTCCCTTTGCCATTGCCCTTCTCCTTCTTGGCCGGCTTGGCGGTCTTGGTCTTCTCTTCCTTGGTCACTTCGGCGACCGTCGGGGCTGCATCGTGGACCTTCTCGGCGTTCGCCGCGGTCGGCACGGCGCCCTGGGCGCCCTCGGGGGTGATGATGATCGTCGACTCGCCGGCGGGCTCCTCTTCCTGGCCCTTCTTCTTGAGGATCTCGTCGGTCTTGTCGCCGCCGGTGACGTCCTTGGCGATGCGGGTGAGGCGCTTCTTGAGGTCCTCGGCGTCGAGCTTGCCCTTCTTCAGGCGCTTGCAGGCCTCGGCGACCTCCTCAATGTAGGCCTCGAAGACGTCGCGGCGCTTGAGCTCGAGGGCCGCCCGCTCGCGCTTGCGGATGAAGGTCGAGAGGCGGCGCCCCGCCTCGTTCAGCGCGAGGCGGATCTCCTTGCGGATCTCGTCGTAGTCGGCAACGGCTTCCTTCGACTCGCTGGTGAACGGCACCCAGACCGAGGCCATGTGGACGAAGATGACGATCGGGCCCTGCGGCAGCGCGCCGCGCGACTGCGAGAGGCCGTAGTTGCGCCAGGAGGTCTCGACGACCGACTTCGTCACCGCGCAGGCGCCCGGCTGGTAGAGCAGCGGCACGCGGTTGGCGAAGCGCATGACGCGGGCCATCTGGACCTCGCCCGCCTTCTCGTCCTCCTCGCCCTCCGCGAGGGGCCCCTTCTCCTCCGCCTCGACGACGCTCTGCACCATGCCCGCCTGGCCGGTGCCGAAGGCGAGGCCGACCTCGATCGCGAACGGGTTGCCGCGGTAGACGGCCGGCTTGCGGCTGACGGCGGTGTAGAAGTCGCCCTTGATCTGCTTGTAGAGGCCCGCGAGGATCGCCTTCTCGCCGATGGGCGAGAGGCAGTCCGTGGGCGGGTTCATGATCGGGGTCTGCTGGATCGCCTTGTAGAGCTTCTCGGCGGTGTCGCCGTGGATCTTGCGGACCAGCATCTTCGGATCGATGCCGGCCTTCTTGCAGATCTCGGAAGCGGTCTGCGTCGAGACGCGCGAGAAGTCGCTCGAGAGAAAGCCGCCCACCCAGTGGCTCTTGGTGTCCTGCAGCATCTTGAGCAGCACGCCCAGCTCGATGCCGTACGGGTGCGGCTTGATCTCGCGCGGCGAGGCCGGCAGCTCGTCGACCATCCGCTCGAAGACCAGCTTCTGGCCCTCGGGGTTGACGTAGATGATCCGCGCGTGCGGGTTGGCGACGGAGGTCTGCTCGAGGAATTCGTCGACCGACGTGCGGCCCTTCTGGTAGCGGCCCTCGAGCTCGATGGCGACGCGGGTGCCGGTATGCTCGGCCGCCCAGTCGGTCGCCTCGCGGTTGGCGAGGACGCGCGGCTCGTTCTTGGCGGTGTCGATGACGATCTCGACGTAGCGGGCCGGCTTCTTCTCGTGGGCCTTCGACGTGACGCGCACGGGCTTGCCGGTGGTCAGCTGGCCGTAGAGGCCCGCGGCCGAGATGCCGATGCCCTGCTGGCCGCGGCTCATGCGCAGGCGGTGGAACTTCGAGCCGTAGAGCAGCTTGGCGAAGACGCGCGGGATCTGGTCGGCCACGATGCCGGGGCCGTTGTCGGTAACGGTGACGATGAAGCGTTCGGCCTGGGCGACGGAGGGGGTCTTGGGTCCTTCCGCGGGCGCCTTCTCGCCCTCCTTCGCTTCCGCCTTGGGCTTCTCCTTCTCCTCGGCCTTGGGTTCGGGGGCCTTCAGGCCGCCGACGACCTCGATCTTGACCTCGATTTCGGGGAGGATGCGGGCCTCCTCGCAGGCGTCGAGGGAGTTGTCGACGGCTTCTTTGACGGCGGTCAGGAGGGCCTTGCGGGGGCTGTCGAAGCCGAGCAGGTGGCGGTTCTTGGCGAAGAACTCCGAGACGGAGATTTCGCGCTGTTTCTTGGCCATGTCGTCCGCGGTGACGCGGTGGACGACGGCCTCTTTGACCTTCTTGAGCTCCGGAGCGGGAGCTTCCTTCTTCGCGGGGGACGTACCGCCCATGGATGAATCCTCCTTCGCCCCTCGGGGCTTCCGGGGTGGCTTGCTGCTCTTCATATCGCGGCGCCGTGACGGATTAGGACAGTTCCGACTGCGTCAACCCATGCGGCTACGACGGTGCTATTCACGTTTTTCCTGCGGAGGCGTGCCTGATTCCGGCGTGCCCCCTCTCCTCCGCCGGGATTATACCCACAAGGTGGCGAAAGGCAAGGGGGGTCCCGATTACATGAAATATGTATTGACCCGGACCGGTTCCAAGGTATAGTTTCCTAGAAGGACCACGGAGATCCCTTTGATGGACAACGCGCAGAAGATGGTTAGTCTTCCCGAAGCCGCTCGATTGGCCGGCGTTTCCGAGGACGAGCTCCGCTGCGCCATCAAGGACGGACTCCTCCAGGCCGTCATGCTCCAGAACACCGGCGAGTTCCACGTCTCCGCCAAGGAGCTGGACCTCTACCTGCGCCGCTCGCGCAACACCCCCCTCAACACCGGCATGCGCAAGCGCCGCGTCCTCATCATCGACGACGAGATCAACTTCGCCAACATCATGAAGCTCGAGCTGGAGCGCGATCCCCGCATCGAGGCGAAGTTCGCCACCTGGGGCCGCGACGGCGTCATGATGGCCGAGAACTACAAGCCCGACCTCTGCCTCATCGACTTCATGCTCCCCGACATCACGGGCGACGACGTCATGGAGGCCATCCAGAGCCACCGCGACCGCCGCATGAAGATGGTGGTCTACTCGGCCCACACCCGCGAGGCGATCAAGCAGCACCCCAACCTCGAGGCGCGCCTGACGGAGCTGGGCGCCGACGAGTTCCTCTCGAAGTCGGCCGGCATGAGGGCCCTCATCGCCAAGGTCTTCGAGCTCCTGGGCCTCGAGGCCGGCGCGAAGATCGCGCGCAAGGTCTAAGCCCCCGGTCCTCAGGGCAGCTCGACGTCCGTGAACTCGAAGGGCACTTCCTGCACGAAGTGATCCGCGATGAACGGGAAGCTCAGCGCTTCCGCGTCCGAGCTCAGCGGGAAAAACCCGTGGTACTCCATCGTCTCCTCCCCCGAACCCGAGGAGTGGGAGCTTGAGCGGACATCGAAGGCGACGATCGTTCCGTCCGTGCCCCGGAGCCGAACCTTGTCGCCCTCGAAGCGGGCCCTCAATTCCAGGGCGTTCTCCTTCAGCGGATTCTCCGGCTGGCTGAGGCGCAACTCCGCCAGGACCCCCTTGTCCGTCCGTCTGCAGGACAGCAGCTGGATCGTCGTGTCGCCCAACTTGACGGGTGCCGATCCGTCCATCGGCTTCTTGAATTCGACGGTCTCGACAAGAGACGGAAAGAACATCATCACCCTTCCCTTGACCCGCCCGAGCCGCCGCACCCCGGCCGGCGGGAGGGCAATGTCGACAGCGCTGCGCCAGACGCGCTCGCGCGTCTGGTCGAGCGTAAAGCTGCTCCACCCCGACTGCCGGCCCGCCTGGTCGAGGAGCGTCCCCTTCTCGTCCGTCATCTCGGTGATCTTGAAATCATAGTCGTCATCGAGGTAGTCCCGGCTCAAGGGATGGACGTTGTGCTGCCAGTGGATGCTCAGCAGCATCCGGCCGCCCCGCCAGTCCGCGCGCTCTTCCAGCGTGATCCGCTCGATCGACACCCGGAACGGTCCGGAATAATAAATCGGGCAACGGGACGGCTTCCCTTCGTGCAGGGCGAACGCCCCTTCAGGAGTGTCGAGCGGGAGACGGAGGCCTCCGTGAGCGATGCAGAGCTGATCCAGGAATTCCCACGCCGGAACGTCCTTGCCTCCGATCCGCACGCGCGACCCCGCGAGCCCGGCGGGGATCTCGACGGGGACAGGGATCTGCTTCTTCAGCAGGCCGGGAAGCTCGCCCAGGACGTACTCGCCCTCCGGAAGGCGGACGGTCCAGGCCGGGCCGAGCCATTTCCGGCGGACGGCGGCGCGCTCCATCGAGGCCAGGATCGAACGGACCCGCGCCCGGACTTCGATGTCCTCCCCGCCCGCGAGGCGCTCCAGCGTCGGACGGGCCGCCTCGCCGAGCTCGAGGAGCCGCCGTTCCGCCTGCTGCCGCCGGGCGGAGTCGTCGTGACCAAGCTGCTCCACCAGGCGAAGAAGTTCCGGGTCCTGAAGGGGGACGAGGACCAGAACCCATGCGGCCCAGCGCAGCATCATTTGCCGGCCTCCGGAAGGGGAAGGTCCTTGAACGACAACGGAATCGACAGGAGGCTCATGCGCGACGCCACCCGGACCATGAGCGTTTTAGGATCCGAGGATCCGTCCACCCACGTGCTCAACGCCACACGCATCGGATTCTTTGGATCGGGCTTGACGCTGAAGTACTGCCTTTCCCGTTTCACTTTGCCGTCGATCTCCACGTACTGAAGCATGCGTCGCGCCAGCGGAACCGCTTCCAGCTCGCGGCGGACGGCCGCCGAGAGGTTCGTCGGGTCCGCCTCCAGGACGAACTTCGATTCGAGGGAGGACCCGCCCTTGGCGTTCCGCTTGCAGCTTTCGAGCGTCAGACGGAATTCACCGACCGGTCGGGAGACGCCCTCCGACTGAGTCGGAGTATCGAAGAGGACGTCCACGACCTCATCCGGGAAGGGGGTCTTCCAGACGAGATCGAGTCGGGCAATCGAGTTCAGATCCCGGTCGACGGGCTGGAGCCGCAGCATCCAGACGGAGCTCCGATCGGAAGTCCCCCCGGGGGAACGGACAAAGCTGGAGTCCACGGTCACCTGGGGAAGCAGGGAGCGCCCTCGCCCGTCTTCGGCTCTGGCGACGTCCACGGTCCCCGGGAACGGCCAGGGATCGAGGAGGGGACGATACTCTCTGATCCAATGGACCCGCAGCGATAGCTCGGTCCGGTCCGTCCGGTCCGGATAGGCCAGTTCGCGGACCCGCGTGATGTCATGAATGGAGAATCTCATGGGCCCGGCGTAGGCAAGCGGAGTGGCCTTCGCCGGGTTCGCGATCAGGAAGAAGCGGGCGCGCTCCGGGAGCAACAGGAGATTCCCGTCGAGCCGGCAGACCTCGTCCACGGCCTGCCAGAAGGTGACCCCCTCGAACTTCACCGAGATCGGTTTCGGCTCCCAATTGTCGGGCAGCTCGAACTTCTCGCCGTTCTCCTGGAGGATCTTTTCCAGGATCTCCCGGGCGGACGTGTTGTCGCGGGACAGGGTGATCGGCTTCCAGTGCTTGCGCAGGGGAGCGGCCGGATCGACACCCTCTCCCTTCTCCTGGACGGAGAGCAGCGCCTGCAGCAGGAAGAGCAGGACGACCTTCATCGTCACAGCATTAGACGCCGGCCGCTACGCGGCTTGTAACCCGGGGTCTACTTGCCGGCCGCGATCTTGCCCGTCATCTTGGCGAGCTTGATGAGCGCCTGCGCGTAGGCCCGGGCGCTGGCCTCGACGACGTTCACGCTCGACGCGCGGCCCTCGGCCCGACGGCCCTCGTGCTCCACGGTCACGCGCACCTCGCCCACGGCGTCCTTGCCGGCCGAGACCGCCTTCACCGTGTAGTCGAGGAGCTTGCCCGTCATCGAGCAGGCCTGGTCGATCGCCTTGCAGGCCGCCTCGATCGGGCCATAGGCCCACGCGGAACGGATCACCGTCTCCTCGTAGACCTTCATCGTCACCGTCGCGTGCGACACGATGTCGGTGCCGCTGGTGAACTGGAGATGCTCCAGGATGAAGGGGCCCGCGTGCACCGCTTCCGTGTTCGACCCGACCAGCTGCAGGATGTCGTCGTCGGTCACGTTCTTGACGCGGTCGCAGAGCTCCTTGAACTTCAGGAAGGCCGCCTCGAACGCGGCCTCGTCCAGGTCGACGTCGAGGTCGACCAGCTTGCGCCGGAACGCATGGCGCCCGGAGTGCTTGCCGAGGTGCAGCCGGCTGTTGGCGCCGACCGACTCGGGCCTCAGGATCTCGTAGGTCTTCTCGTGGGACAGCATCCCGTGCTGGTGGATGCCGCTCTCGTGCGCGAAGGCGTTCGAGCCGACCACCGCCTTGTTGGGCTGCACGGGGACGCCCGTGATCTCCACCAGCATCGAGCTCGTGGGGATGATCTCCTCGGTGCGCACGCCCGTGTCGGCGTTGAAGTCCGCGTGGCGGTGCTTGAGCGCCATCACGATCTCCTCGAGCGCCGCGTTGCCCGCGCGCTCGCCGATGCCGTTGATGGTGCACTCGACCTGACCGGCGCCCGCCCGGATCGCCTCGAGCGAATTGGCCACCGCCAGGCCCAGGTCGTTGTGGCAGTGGACCGAGATCACGATGTTCGACGCGCCCGGCACGCGGGTCAGCACGTCCTTGATGATCGCCGAGTACTCCCAGGGGACCGTGTGGCCCACCGTGTCGGGCAGGTTGACGGTCGTGGCGCCCGCCTTGATGACCGCCTCGACCACGCGGCAGAGGTAGTCGGGGTCGCTGCGGGTCGCGTCCTCGGCGGAGAACTCGACGTCGTCCGTGTACTTCCGGGCCCGCTGGACGGCGGCGACCGCGGTGGCGATCACCTCGTCGCGGGTCATCTTGAGCTTGTGCTGGAGATGCAGGTCGCTGGTGGCGATGAACGTGTGGATGCGGGTGCGGCCGACGCCCTTGAGGGCCTCGGCGGCGCGGTCGATGTCCTGGTCCTTGGTGCGGCAGAGGGCCGCGACCGTCGAGCGGTTGCCCACGGCCTTGGCGACCTGGCGGACCGCCTCGAAGTCGTCGTTCGACGCGATCGGGAAGCCGCCCTCGATGACGTCGACGCCCAACTGCGACAGCTGCTCGGCCAGGGAGACCTTTTCGGCGACGTTCATGGAAAAGCCGGGCGATTGCTCGCCGTCGCGCAGGGTCGTATCAAAGACGATGATCTTCCGCATGGCCATCCTCGAGTCTATCCAATACAGCGGGAATTGAACAGGGGGTTCGGGGAACGCACCAGGGATACCCCTGGCGGTTCCCCTAAGTAAGCAGGAGGGTAAGGCCCAGCGGGAGGCTCCGGATCACCGTCTCGATGCTCATCGGCCTCTCGCGGTCCTTCCAACTACGATTTCTTGGCGGGAGCAGGCGCGGGCTTGGCGGGAGCAGTCTTCGTCGCGGCCGGGGCCGCGGGCTTGGCCGGCGCCGCCGCCGTTCCGACGGGATAGACGCTGATCCGCCGGCCCGATTCGAACTTGACCTTGCCGTCGACCAGGCTGAAGAGCGTAAAGTCGCGGCCGGTGCCGACGTTGTTGTTCTCGACCCAGCGGGCGCCGCGCTGGCGGATGATGATGCCGCCCGCCCGGATGTCCTGGCCGTCGCCGACCTTGATGCCGAGCCGCTTGGAATGGGAGTCGCGGCCGTTCTTGGACGAGCCGCCGCCTTTCTTATGTGCCATAGGAAGGGGAATTATAGGGACCGACCCCCGGCAGGTCAAGCGGTATCCGGGAGGTTATTTTTATCACCCGGGAGGGCACCCAATAAGGCAATAGGACTGAGTAGCGCAAACCGGTATCCCGGAACCGTTGGCCATGGGGCCCGAACCCCGTGGCCAATTTTTTTAGGGCTCGTAGAGCAGCAGATCGTCGATCCAGAGGACGCCCTTCCCCGGGACCCGGAAGCGGATCTCGGAAGCCTCGTTGAGGCCCTTCCCTAAGGGCACTTGGAACCCCTCCCAGTCCGTGCCGCGGGCGTCGACGGAAACCCAGGGCCCGGCCCCCAGAGACAGCTCGAAACGGCCTCCCTCCGTCAGCCGGGCGAGGAAGCGGAGCCGGAGTTCTCCGCCCGGAAGAGGGCGCCGCCCGCGCAGGGAGACCCGGAGCCCGACCCCGGGGATCGATCGCGCCGCCTTCCAGGTCCGCGGCGCTTCATGGGGGACGATCTCGAAGTCTCCCGGCCACTCTTTCCCCTGGCGGCCGGTGTCGAAGCCCGCCGTGAAGACGACGTGCGCGGGGAACGGCTGGGCCTCGTCCGGCCCGGCGGCCTCGTAAAGGATGATGTCGTCGAGGATCAGTTCGGCGGAGGCGTCCGCGTAGAACTGGATGTCGTCGATGCGCTCGCCGTCGGCAAGCGGGCCGCCGCTCCCGTCCGGGCGCCGCATCGCGGTCATGTCGACGGTCCCCGTCTGCCAGGACCCCTGCGGCAGGCCGTTCAGGGTCAGGTGGCGGTGGTAGCCGTTCGAGAGGCTGTAGAGCTGCACGCGGATCCGATCCGTCCCCTTCAGCCAGTAGCGGAACTTGAGGCGCGTGTTCTTCCCCATGGGGGGCCCAGGCACGGGATTGAAGATGACGGCGCTGTAGAGCTTCGCGGGATCGCCCATCTTGTCGTCGAAGTCATTCGCGAGCGTCCCGCGGCAGGCCCGGCGGCTGCCGGGCGGAACGTTCGCGGTCTCGGGCGTGCCCGCCATCCACCAGCGACGTTCGATGTCGGTCTCGTAGTCCTCGACCGCGTGGACGCGGGCCGGCATTTTGCCCGAGTCGATGAGCGTCGAGGGATTGGTGTTGGGAAGGGGGAACGACGTCATGTCCGCCGGCTGCCCGCGCCAGTTGAAGAGATCGGGGAGATCGAAGCGCCGCAGGACGTCGAACGGAATCAGCGCCGAGGGCATCTCGAAATCGGTCTTCACCGTCTTCTCCTCACCCGGCCGCGCGAGGATGTAGGAAGCGGCGGCGCCCGGGCGATCGACGAAGTTGCGGTAGGACTCGATTTGCTGGACCGTGCGGACCCCGTCGACGCGCGGCTCGAGGACGCGGGCGTAGAGCGCGGCCTGCGCCATGAAGGGGCCGCTTCCGCTCAGATAGATCGGCTTCCCGGACAGCTCCGGCAGGCCCCGCAGGGCCCGCCAGCCGCCGACGAAGTCCATCGCCTGGCGGCCAACGAAGTTCTCCCCGAGCAGCAGGCTCACCGCAAACGTCCAGCCCCTCTTCGAGACGGCCAGTTCCCCGCTGCCGCGCAGGTCCGCCAGCAGGATCGCGTGCCCCCTCTCGAGTCTCTCGCGAAGCTCGGGATCGTCGGCGAGCGACTCCTTCCCTTCGTCGGCGGCCGCGAGGGTGGCGCCGGACCAGGGCCCCGAGGGCTTCAGGAGAACGCCGGGAATCTCGAGCCCGTCGCGTCCCGCCCAGCTCACGCGCTCGAGGCGCGGGCCGAGGGGGTCGCGGCTCAGCTTGGACGCCGACGTCAGCCGCGGCTGCAGCCCGATGCCCAGCACCTGGGCCAGCTGCTCCGGCAATCTGGCGGGATCGACCTTGGGCGTCGTCACGAGCGTTTTCGCGAAGGCCACGAGACCCGGGCCCGCGGGACGGTTCTGGCCCGGCGGGAAGCAGCGCAGCTCCGTCGCGTCCCAGGGCAGCATCTCGATCGGCGCCTCGGCGACCGGGCCGCCGTCGCCCTCCCCCTTCAGCCACTTGAGGAACCACCCGTAGGCGGCCTCGCGCTTCTTCTTCTGGTAGCCGTGGCCCTCGGTCTCGTCCTCGACGTAGCGGACCCGCTCCGGCGCGCCGAGCTCGTGGTAGAGGCGGGCCCCGTACTCGGCGACCGCGCGGTTGCCCGGGATGCGGAAGCTGTGGTCGTTGTGGGCCGCGATGATGAGGAGGGGCCGGGGCGCGACCATCGCGACGAACTCGTGATTGTTGGCGTAGCGCAGCAGGCCGGGCACGAAGTGGCAGTGCTCCTTCGCGTCGTACCAGTCGCGCTCGCGGACGGCGCTGAGCTGCTCGTAGAACTCGCTGGTGCCGACGACGGGGACCGTGACGGCGATGCGCGGGTCGATCGACGGGAGGATCCAGCTGTTGTAGCCGCCGCCCGAGGCGCCGGTCATCCCGATCCGGGACGGGTCGACGTCCTTCATCGCCAGGAGGATCTCGAGCGCGCAGAGCGACTCGAAGTCGACGATCGCCTGCTGGGCGACGCCGACGGCGAGCAGCTCGGTCCGGCGGTGGTCGCGCTGGGAGATGCCGCGTTCGCCCTGACCAAACGGATCGTAGGTCAGGACCACGAAGCCGCGGCGCACCATGGTGATGCAGAAGGCCTGGAAGTCCGTCTTGGTTTTCGAATCCGCCCACCAGTGGCCCGGCACGAAGAGGATGGCCGGGGCCTTCCCGACGACGTTGGCCGGACGGTAGAGGTGGGCGGGCACCTCGACTCCGGGAAGGGTTTCGTAGATGAGCTTGTCGATCCGGTAGTCGCCGCGCTCGAGGGTCCCGGCCATGCGGAGGTTCGTCGCCTGGGGCTTCGGGAGCCGGGCGAGGCCGAGCGAGGCGAGCAGCTGTTTCCGGAGCCGGGGCGTTTCCTTCTCCCAGGTGGCGCGATCGTTCGGGTGCTCGATGCCGGCCAGGACTTCCCTGGCGCGGGCTTCGAGGAGGTCGAGGACCTGGTCGCCGCGGTTCGGGCCCGGCGGCGGAAGCTCCAGCACGTCCGGCGCCGTGGAGCAGCCCGGCAGCAGACAGAGGATCAGCAGCGCCCAACGCATCTCTTACTAGTTGTACCCCGCTTCGCTATTGTGACGGGACGCTACTTCTTTTCGGCGATGCAGTACAGGTTCTTCAGGCCGAGGATGTAGAGGCGGCCGCCGGCGACCGCGGGAGAGGCGTGGTTGGAATCCCGGAGATCGTTCACCGCGAGCACCTTGAGCTGCGGCCCCGACTGGACCACGTAGCTCTTCCCGCCGCTCGCGAAATAGAGGCGGCCGTCGCCGTCGGCGATCGGGCTGGCCCAGGACGAGCCCAGTCCGTCCAGGCGCTGCTTGTCGGTCTCCTGCCCGTCCGCGACCTTCCAGACCCTCACGACGCCGCCCGCCTGCAGGCGGAAGACGTGCTCGCCGACGATGATCGGGGACCCGATCGCTTCCGGCATCGATCCCGTCGTCGTCCACTTCACGTGCGTCGCGCTGACGTCGCCCTCGCCGCCGGGGTCGACGGCCGTGCCCGAGCCGCCGCGGCCTGAGTCGCTGTAGACGATCCCCGAGCCGAAGGCGGGCGACGAGGCGTCTCCCGCCGACTTGCACCACCAGATGCGGCGGCCGTCGGCCGGGTCGAAGCTCTGCAGCGCCTCGTCCTTGGAGCCCATGCCCGAGGCGATGACGATCAACTGCTTCTTCCCCTTCACGTCGATGAGGATCGGGGTCGAGTGGGCGAACCCGGTCTTGGGCAGCTTCGTCTCCCAGACGGCTTTCCCGTCGGCCTTCGCAAACGCGACCAGGCGCGAGTCGGAGGCTTTGGCCATCGCGCAGAGGAAGATGACCGTGTCGCCGAAGAGGACGGGGCTCGACCCGATGGTGACGTCGAAAGTGTAGGGCTTGATCTCCTGCCGCCAGGCGAGCTTCCCGTCCAGGTCGAGCGCCGCCATGACCGAAGAGCCGAACACGACGAAGACGTGCTTGCCGTCGGTCGCGGGGGTCGGGGCCGCGTAGCCGCCGCCGGGGCCGCTGCGGAAGTCCTCGCGGCGCCAGGGGCCGGGCTCGATCAGGGTGTCCCAGAGGGGCTTTCCGTCGGCCGCCGCGAAGCAGGCCACGTGGTGCTCGGGGATCACCTTGGGGTCGGGCTTGCCACCGGCCCAGCGGACCGTGCAGACGACGACCTTCCCGCCGGTCACGATGGGGCTGGCGTGGCCTTCCCCGGCCAGGGGTGCTTTCCAGGCGATGTTCTCGCCCGTCTCGCCGCCCCACTTGAGGGGGAGGTTCTTTTCGGGGGTAGTGCCCTGGCCCGTCGGGCCGCGGAACTGGGGCCATTCATCATCGGCCCATGCCGCTACCGCCAGCGCCAGCACGACGGCTCCCGCTCCCAGCATCCTCATGCGCATGTCCTCCGGTTCATCCTGTATCACCCCGGACGCCCTGATTGTTACACGGACGAATGTAGGGAATATCCGTACTTCGGGGGGGATCAAATCTCACGATTCCTGTAGCCGACGGGGTCCGGCCTGTGTATTAATAATGCAAGGTTGGGTTGAGGGAGCTTATGAAGCACGCGCTGACGGCGGCATTCGTGATCGCGCTGGCCGGCCTGGCCCATGCGCAGGGCGGATTCGGCGGCAAGGGCGACATGCGTGAGCGCGACCGCATCCCCTGGGTCCGCGGCGGCATGGACCGCGCCATCTCGGGCGGCTCCGAGCTCTCCCCCCTCGAGAAGCGGCGCCTCAAGATCCAGGGCGTCGAGCCCAGCGACAAGAAGTACATCTTCGTCTACATCCGCAGCACCAAGGATGAGGCCACCGAGCCCCGCGAAGTGGCCAACTGCGCCGACGCCGTCGACGCGTCGCGCGGCGCGTGGCACTTCGTGCTGCTGGACGCGGACCCGGAGAACGCGTACCAGAAGTCCTGGGGCATCAAGGGCGGCCCCGCCTGCATCGGCTGCGACATCTACGGCAACGACTTCGTCAAGCTCCCCGGCCTGTCGATCGACATCATCCGGTCGGTCATCAAGGGCACCCCGGACCAGGTCCAGAAGTACGAGGCCAAGCTGAAGTACGACTTCCAGAAGGCGACCGAGACCCTCAAGACCGACGAGGAAAAGGGCGCGAAGATGTTCGTCGACCTCTGCCTCTTCGGCAAGACCGGCTACAAGGAGGTCGGTGAATCGCACACGAAGCTGACCGAGCTCAGCGAGCTCTCGCTGAAGAAGAGCGACCTGGCCGCCGCGGTCTCCCCCGAGATGGGCGTGGACTACCTGGAAGATCTGGTGAAGGCGTACCGCGCGACGTCCCCCGGCGTGAAGGCCGAGGTGATGCTGGCGGTCCTGGAGCACGCGCGCGGGAACGTCCAGCCGGCGATCCAGCGCCTCCTCAAGGTCCTCAAGTACGACGTCCGCACCCTGAAGGCCGAGATCGAGCTGGCCCAGAAGGCGCTGGACGAGATCTCCAAGGCGGGCGACCTGAAGATCGAGGCCGCGCTCGCCGGCGACAAGTCGGTCGCGAAGGAGATCTGCAAGAAGCTCGCCCGGGACTACGCGGGCACGGAAGCGGCGAAGCACGCGACGGACGCCTCGAAATAAGCGTCGGCGGCGTCTAAGATATCAGTGATGCGCGCGCTTCTCGTCCTTTGCCTCCTCATCCCTCAGGATGAGCACCTCGAAGCGATCAAGAAGGTCCTCCGCGCGTCCGGCGACGAAGGCTACGCCTACCGGGTGAAAGGCCGCTTCGAGCGCGACGGCGAGGTCCTCCCCGACGCCATCCTCACGAGCCGGATGAAGATCTACCAGTCCGCCCGCCACGGCGAGAAGATTCTCGTGAAGGGCCCCGAGGGCCTCTGGAAGACGCCCGAGGAGCGCCTCGGCGAGAAGACCGAGAAGATCGACCCGGAGGCCGCCGACATCGTCCGCACCCTCCAGGGCGCCGAGGCGCCCCACCGGATCATCGAGGCCCTGCTGGCGGACGTGGACAAGGGCCGCGAGCCCGAGGAGCGCGAGGTCGAGGGCGTCATGTGCCGCCGCTACGTGCTCTACTACAAGGCCCCGGCCCTCAAGGAGTCCCTCGAGAAGATGATCGACAAGGCGGTCGAGAAGCGCTCGCTCACGCGCCCCGACGAGATCCGCTGGAGCTCGACGGCCCGCGGCAGCCTCCGGATCTACGTCGGCAAGAAGGACGGCCACCTCGTCCGCGCGGTCGACGAGCGCTCGGTCAAGATCGCCTACAAGGTCCCCGAGCAGCAGCCCGACCTGAAGACCTACAAGACCGAGATGGAGTTCGACTTCAGCGACCACGGCAAGGCCAAGCTCCAGCTGGCCAAGGAAGTCCAGGAGCGCCTCGACATCCCCCAGTAGCCCCGCCCCGCGACACAAAAAACAACCGCCCGCGCGTTGAAATCACTGTACTTTTTATAACTATAGTGCTAATAACTATAGGCCCATGAGACGGGTCGCCGTAGACACCTACGTCCTCGACAGCCTGATGAGGGAGCTGGTGGGGCACGACAAGAAGCCGTCCGCGTTCCTGGTCTACCTTCACCTCTGGCGCCGCAGCGCCGGAGGGACGATCCCGAGGATCCCGGCGAGCCACCAGTCCGTCGCCGGCGCCACGGGCCTCTCCAAGAGCGCCGTCCAGGCCGCGGTGAAGGTGCTGCTGCAACGGAAGCTGATCCGCACGACGCGCCAATCCCGGACCGGTGTGCCGCGCTACGACGTCCGCAGGCCCTGGGGAGGGGGATAGCCGGGAGGACTCGGGGGAGTTGAAGTTGCTTGACCGCGCCAGGACGGGCGGGTAGGCTCTTACCTAGGTGATCTAGGTATGGAGCTCCGCCCGCTCGTCCTGGCGATCCTCGAGAGCCGCCCGCTCTACGGGTACGAGATCGTCCAGCGGGCCCGCAAGCGCGCCAACCTGAAATGGGAAGAGGGCACCCTCTACCCCCTGCTCCACCGGCTCGAGCGCGACGGGCTGCTCGCCTCCGAGTGGCGCAAGGCCCCCAACGGCAAGGACCGCAAGTACTACTCTCTGACGCGAAAAGGAAAGACTGTCCTGGCGAAGGACCGCGCCGAGTGGAAGGAGCAGGTCCGCGCCGTATCCGAAATCTTGTTGGGAGGGCGGCATGCCAAACCGGGAAGAAGCGCTCCGTAGGATCTTCGAGGCCACCGGGGTCTCGGCCCGCCTCAGCGACGACCAGAAGCGGGAGCTTCTGGGTCATCTGGAGGACGCCGTCGAGGCCAAGGTCGGCGCCGGCGTGCCCGAGATGGACGCCGTCGGCCAGGCCTTCACCGAACTGGGAGACCTGGAAAAGATCGCGCGGGAGTACCCGAAGGCGCTCCCCTTCGTCGTGGCCCCGGACGGCTCCCTTCACCTCTGGTGGGGCGGCGCCGCCGAGATGGGCTACTTCCTTCTGCTCTTCGTCGCGTTCGTCGAGATGATGATCCTGCCGATGTTCTCCGTCGTCTACGCCAAGACCCACGTCGCTCTGCCGGGCCTCACGGTGATGTGCCTCTCGCTCGCCGGCCTGATGCGGGACAACTGGCCCCTCGTCATCGTCGGCCTGCTGGCTCTGGGCGCCGGGGTTTACCGGATCCGGCGCATGGGCCCCTGGCGCCGGGCGGCCGAACTCGTCCTGGTGCTCGGCGGCGCCGTCGGGTGCGCGGCAGTGCTGGCCGCGACGACGCTCCCCCTGATCGGTCTTTTGGAAGGGACCTGGCGCCGTTGACGGCGTCGAATGCTGCTGGCCCGCGCCACTTTTGAAATCTTCTTGGGAGGACCGCATGCCGAAACGGGAAGACGCGCTCCGCAAGATTTTCGAGGCCACGGGAGTCTCGGGACGACTGACCGAGGACCAGAAGCGGGAGCTCCTGGCCCACCTGGAGGACGCCGTCGAGGCCAAGGTCGGCGCCGGTGTTCCCGAGATGGACGCGGTGGGTCAAGCCTTCGCCGAGCTGGGCGACCTGGAGAAAGTCTCCCGGCAGTTCCCCGGCCCGAAGCCGGCGGCCGTCACGCCCGAGGGGGTCGTCCTGGTGAGCGACATCCGGGCTCACCTCTGGATGGCCGCGTCGTTCCTGGCGTTCTTCGTCCTCATGGGGTGGTTCGTCGCCCCGAAGTTCACCGACATCTTCCGCCAGGTCAAGGTCCCCCTCCCCGGCCTGACTCTTTTCTTCCTGAACCTGACCGACGCCCTCCGCTCGGCGGCGGGCGTGGCGGGCCTGGCGCTCCTGGGCGTGGGGATCTTCGTCGCCCACCTTCGGCGGCTCCGCCTCCCCCGGCCGATGGCGATCGCGCTGCTCGTAGGCTCGGTGGGGCTCTGCGTCGGGCTGGTGGTCTGCCTCTTCCTCCCGCTCCTTTCTCTCCTGGAAGGGATCGGAAGCCGGCGCTAGGGGCTACTTCTTTTTGCGGGAGCGCTCGACGAAGTCGGCGAGCTTCTTGAGCGCGTCGATCGGCGAGAGCTTGTTGTAGTCGACGGCGCCCAGCTCGTCGCGGATCGGGTCGCGCTCCATCTGCGTGGGCTGCCCCGAGAAGAGCGCCAGCTGCTGGAGCTCGCCGGGCTTCGGCTTCTGCGCGGCGATCTTGGGGCGGTCCGTCTGGTCGAGCGTCATCGACTCCAGCCCCGCCAGGATCACCTTGGAGCGCTCGACCACCGGCTTGGGGATGCCGGCCAGGCGCGCCACGTGGATGCCGTAGCTCTTGTCGGTCGGCCCCTCCACGATGCGGTGCAGGAACACGATCCCGTCCCCCCACTCCTTCACGGAGACGTGGAGGTTGCGCACGCCCTTCAGGATCCGGCCGAGCTCCGTGAGCTCATGGTAGTGGGTCGCGAAGAGCGTCCGCGCCTTCAGCTTGTCGTGCAGGAACTCCGTCACCGCCCAGGCGATCGAGACGCCGTCGAAGGTCGACGTGCCGCGCCCGATCTCGTCGAGGATGATCAGGCTCCGGTTGGTCGCGTTGTTCAGGATGTTGGCCGTCTCGCTCATTTCGACCATGAAGGTCGACTGGCCCTTCGTCAGCTCGTCGGCGGCGCCGACCCGCGTGAAGATGCGGTCGACCGCGCCGATCTTCGCCGAGCCGGCCGGCACGTAGGAGCCCATCTGGGCCAGGAGGGCGACGAGGGCCGCCTGGCGGATGTAGGTCGACTTCCCCGCCATGTTCGGGCCCGTGATGAGCGCGACGGGCTTGTCGGACGAGAGGAGGACGTCGTTGGGGACGACCTTCTCCTGGACCATCGCCTCGAGCACCGGGTGGCGCGCGTCTCGGACATCGAAGGCCGTCGAGTCGTCGACCTCCGGGAACACGTACTTGTTCTCGCCCGCCACCTGCGCGAGCGACGACGCCGCGTCGAGGACCGCGAGGGAGCGCGCGGTCTGCTGGAGCTCGGCGATCTCCTCCGCCACGCGGGCGCGGACCTTCTGGAAGACCTCGTACTCCAGGTCCTTGAGCCGGTCCTCCGCGTTGAGGACCATGGTCTCGTACTCCTTGAGCTCGGGCGTGATGTAGCGCTCGGCGTTCTTGAGCGTCTGCTTGCGCACGTAGCCCGCGGGGATCTTCTCCTTGTGGGCGTTGGTGATCTCGATGTAGTAGCCGAAGACCTGGGTGTAGCCGACCTTGAGCGAGGGGATGCCGCTGCGCTTGATCTCCTCGGCCTCGAAGTTCGCAATCCAGCTCTTGCCGTCGGTCGCGATGGAATGGATCTTGTCGAGCTCCGCGTCGAAGCCGCGCCGCACGATCCCTCCCTCGGTGAGCAGGTGGGGCGGGTCGTCCTGCAGGGCCTTGCCGAGGTAGGCGGCCAGCTCCGCGTGGACGCCGATCCGGAGCGCGGAAAGTCCCTTCGCCTTGAACTTGAGCGCGGCCAGCTTCGGGAGCGGCTGCAGGGAGCCGCGCAGCCCGACGAGGTCGCGCGCGTTGGCGCGCCCCGCCCCCACCCGGGCCAGCGCCCGCTCCAGGTCGAAGATCGCCTTCAGCTGCTCCTGGACCTGGGTCCTCAGGGCGTCGTCCTCGACCAGCTCCTTCACCGACCCCAGACGCGCGCGCACGTCCTCGACGCGGATCAGCGGCGAGGTCACCCACTCGCGCAGCAGCCGGGCCCCCATGGGGGTCCGGGTCTTGTCCAGCACCCAGAGGAGCGACCCCTTGCGTTCGCCGCCGCGGAGCGTCTCGGTGAGCTCCAGCGACGCCTGCGTCTGGCGGTCGAGGAACATCCGCCCCTCCCCCACGTAGCGCTCGAGGCGGGTGAGGTGCTGGAGGGGTCCCTTCTGGGTCTCCTTCAGATAGGCGAGCACCGCGCCGGCGGCCGCGACGGCGGGGCCGAGCTCCTCGCAGCCGAAGCCGCGCAGCGACTTCACGCCGAAGTGCTCGCAGAGCAGGCGCTTCGCGTTGTCGCGGTCGAAGGTCCAGTCGTGGTACGGCGTCAGCAGCCCGCCGGCCGACGTCTGGACCCGAGGCCCCTGGGTCTCGATCACGGATGAGGGCAGCAGCGTCTCGCTCGGCGTGAGGCGGACCAGCTCGTCGACCAGGCGGTCGCCCGGCAGGTCGGCCAGGCGGAACTCGCCGGTGGACAGGTCGACCCAGGCGAGCCCGGTCTTGGGGCCGTCGTTCACGGCGGCGGCCAGGTAGTTGTTCCGCTTCTCCTCGAGGATCGACTCCTCGACGAGCGTGCCGGGGGTGATGACGCGGACGACGCCGCGCTCGACGATGCCCTCGGCCTCCTCGGGGTCCTGGAGCTGTTCGCAGATCGCCACGCGGTGGCCGGCCTTGAGGAGGCGGTTGATGTAGGACTGGGACGAGTGGTACGGGATTCCGCACATGGGGATCCGGGCGTCCCCCTTGGTGCGGGAGGTGAGGACGATGCCGAGAACCTTGGAAGCGGTCTTGGCGTCCTCGTAGAACATCTCGTAGAAGTCGCCCAGGCGGAAGAGGAGGATCTCGGTGACGTGCTTCGCCTTGATCTGGGAGTACTGCTCCATGAGGGGGCTGGCCACGGGGCGATTGTAAGGACCCCTCCCGTTCAATTAAAGAGATTCGCGCGCCGCCAGGGCCGAGCTCCAGACCCCGATCTCGTAGAGGGCCAGGAGCGGCAGGGCGAAGACGAGCATGCTCTGGGGGTCCGGAGGGGCCAGGAGCGCCGCGAGGACGATGTTGCCCAGGATCGCGGCCCGGCGCCAGGCCCGCCAGCGCGGCGGCGCCACGAGGCCCAGTTTCGAGAGGAGGACCATGAGCAGGGGCAGCTGGAACAGCGTCCCCAGCAGGATCGTCAGGGTCATGACGAGGCCGAGGTAGTTGCCGATGCTGACGATCGGCTGCACCTGCTCGAGGGGCATCATGCCGACCATCGCGTAGAGGGCGTAGGGGATCAGAAGGAAGTACCCGAACACGCAGCCCAGGAGGAAGAGCAGGTACGAGATCGGCGCGAAGGCCCGCACATAGCGTTTCTCCTCCCGGTAGAGGCCCGCCGCGACGAAGCCCCAGAGCTCCCGGGCGACGTAGGGCGAGGCGACGAAGAAGCCGACGATGCAGGACAGCTTCATGATCGCCCCGATCGCGTGGGTGGGATCGATCAGGATGAAGCCGCCGGACTTCCCCAGCCAGGACATCGCCCGCAGATGGGGGATGCTCGCGATCTCGATGAGCTCCCGGTAGAAGATCATCGAGAGGGTCACCGCCCCCAGGAGCGCGACGATCGAGCGGAGCAGCCGGGTGCGCAGTTCATCGAGGTGCTGGGCGAAGGTCATTCGGCCTTCGGGGTCGTCTCCGCGGGGACCTGCGGCGGCGTCGACGACGTTTCGCCGTCCTTGAGCCCCTTCTTGAACTCGCTGAGCCCGGACCCCACCGAGCGCATGAGCTGCGGGATCTTCTGGGCTCCGAAGAGCAGCAGGACCACCAGGACCACCAGAAGCACGTGGGTGCCGCTCAGGGTCGCCAGCATGGGCGTCATGGGAAAGCCTCCTATTTTGCACGGAGAAACCATCCTGGTTACTTTCTCCACCGAACACGGGACGGACGGGAAGATCGGACGAAGCCATCGGGAATCGGCCCTTCTCCTAGGAGCCGAGGACCTCGAAGAGGGAGGCCGCGAAGGGCCGGTGGACCTCCTCGGGGCAGCCCTCCAGCTCCTCGGCGGAGATCTGGCGCAGGCGCTGCATCGCCCGGGTCAGGGTCGCCGGCGAGATCCCCTCGCGGGCGGCCGCCTCGCAGGCCGGGCCGCCGTCGGGGTCCAGGAAGAGGGAACGCACGGCCGACAGCGCGGGCCCGGAGAGCTCCTGCCGCGCCCGCCCGGCCACCCGCTCCGCCGCTTCGCGGCCCATCGCCTCGAGGAGCGGCGGAAGGCCCGGACCGGCGGCCGCCGGCTCCGAGAGCGCCGCGAAGCGCCGGGCCGCCCGGCGGTCCCGCATGTCCATCGCGTGGCCGACCCCATCCAGGCGCCGCGCGATCGGGCGCAGGAGGACGTCGACCACGCGGCCCAGAGCCCCGGCGCGCGACTCGCGGAGGGAGGGCGAGCTGCGGCTGGACCCGTGGCAGAGTCGGAACTGGTACTCGAAGTCGGACATCGCCCGGCGGAACTCCTCGCTCGACCCGAGCTCGCGGCGGCAGACGTCCGCCGCCTGGTCGGGGCCGCGCAGCGAGAATTCACCCAGGATGTCCAGGTCGGTCGTCCCGAAGGCCGGCCGGGGCGACTCGCCGAAGAGGTCGGTCACCGCCAGCTCGAAGGCCTCGGAATCGTACTCGCGGCGCCAGCCGGGCTGGCGGGCGTCGAGCATGCCGATCCACCCGCGGATCCAGTCGGCGGGCGCGACGTTCAGAGCGTCCATCTACCTACTTATGCACGCCGGAGGGGGGTCGTTTTTCACCAAAAGTGAAAATTCGACCCTCAGGGCAGGATGAAGGCCTCGGTGTAGCCCTGGCGCTGGAGCTTCGCCAGCTCCCGCTGGGCCTCGTCGTAGCGGGCGAAGGAGCCGACCTGCACCGAGAAGAGGACCCCGGAGGCCGGGCGGACCCGCGACCCGGGGAGCTTGGCCGCTTCCAGGAGCGCCGCCTGCTCGCTGTAGGCGCCCACCTGGATGGTGTAGCCGGTCAGGCCCAGGCGCGGTGCCAGCTGCTTCTCGTAGGGGCCGTGCGGGTTGACCAGCTTCAGCTCGGCCTGCCCCGCCCGGAAGTCCCCGGTCCGGAAGAGCGCCGTCGCGTACTCGAAGTGGAGCTCGTCGTTCGTGACCGTGCGGCCCCGCTCCGAGGCGGACGCCGCCCCCACCGCGCGGAACCCTTCGACCGCCTTGGCGGCGTCGCCCATCATCCGGTAGGCGACGGCGCGTCGGAACAGGATCTCCCAGCGGAGCGGGCTCGCGGGGCCGTCCGTCAGGGCCTGGTCGAAGGCGCGGATCGCCTGCTCGGGACGCCCTCCCGCCAGGCGGCACTTGCCGATCTGGGTGCGGACCTCGATGCGCTGCGGGTCGCCGGGGTTCTCGGCCAGGAAGGTCTCGTACTTCTGGGAGGCCCCTTCATAGTTCCCCTGCAGCATCGCCCGCTCGGCCTCCTGGAGCAGCTGCGGATTGGAGCGCCGGACTTCCGGCTCGCTGCAGCTCAGCAGCGCCGTGGCGAACACGGCCGTCAGGAGGGCGAATCTCGTCAATGGGCCGCCCTTTCTGCCGCGCCGAAGGCGTCCAGAAGCCGGCCGATCACGTCGGCCTTCTTCAGCTTCGGGACCTTTTGCGCGGCAACGTGGATTCCCCAGAAGCCCAGCCCCAGCAGCAGGAAGGCCGCCACCAGCTTGATCAGGCCCTCCAGCTTCTTCATCCCGTCCTTCGACGTCCCCTGGCTCAGCTGCTCCTTCACCTGGCGGTTGAGGATCGAGCACTCGGGGGAGCAGTAGGTGCCCTGCGGGGTGACGAGCGAGCAGGCGGTGCAGATCGGATGGTGGCACTGGTGGCACATCGTCGCCGCCGGCGCGTCCTTGTGGGTGATGCAGTTGCGGGCCATGGCGCTCAGGGCTTCCTCATCGAGTCGATGCGGGACTGGAGCCGAGCCAGCTCGGCCTTCGCCGGGCTGTCGCTCGGGTCCACGCGGAGCAGCCGCTCGAGGACCTTGACGGCCTGATCTTCCTTGCCCATCGACTCGTGGCAGCGGGCGAGCTTGTAGTACGGCTCCTTCCAGCGCTCGCGCGCGCCGATCACGAACTCGTACTCGGGCAGCGCGTCGGCGTAGCGGCGGGCCGCGAAGTGGGCTTCGGCCTTCTCGAAGACCTCGAGAGCTTCCTCCTCGGGCGCGTCGGGGCGCGCGGGCCAGCAGCCCCCCGTCCCCAGCAGCGCCAGCGCCACCAGCAGCCGCGCGGGCGTCATCGCTTCTCCACCGGCATCACGTAGATCGGGACCAGGGCGCGGTCGCTCTTCCCGGCGACGACGTCCGTGACCGTAACCCGCACCCGGTAGTGCCCCGCCGCCAGGTTGGCGGGCAGCGGCAGGCGGAAGCTCTGGTAGAACTCCGCCACGGGGCCGTTGGAGGTCACGCGGTCCTCGCGTTCCTCGGCCGTGGCCCGGTCCCACGCGGGGACGGGCTGCTCCTGCGAGCGGTCGTCGAGCAGCTTCCACTCATACTTCAGGTGGAATGTATGCTTGTCCCCCGCCCGCTGCAACGCAAAGTTCCGGGGCTCGACGTACAGGTGGACGTCCGATCCCGGCGCGACCCGGTCGTGCTCGGCGGGCGTGTAGTCGCGGAAGCGGCGCACGCGCGTCACGAGCTCCGCCCGCTCGATGACGAAGCCGGTCGCGAGGCGGTCCTCGTCGTTGAGCTGCGCGAGCAGCTTGCCCGCCTCCTTGTGGTCGCCGAGCTGGCGGCGCAGGTAGAACTCGATCACGGGCACGAGCTTGTTCGTCTTCCCGCGCAGCGAGCCGAGGACGCGCTCGGCGTCCTCCAGGTTGCCGGCGGACGCATGCAGCAGCGCCAGGCGCAGCTTCTCGTCGTCGCTGGCCGGGAAGCGCGCCGTGAGGTCCTTCTGGAGCTTGAGCACGTCCTCCGAAGTCGGCTCCTTCCTGGCGGGGAGCTCGGCGCTCGTCTTGACGACGCCCGCCTGAGGCGCGGGCCGCGCGGGAGGCGGAACGGGCTCGGCGGCGGCGCCGCCGCCCGGCGTGGGATCCTGGGTCGGAACCGCCTCGGGGAATTCGATGCGGAAGCCGGGGTCGGATTGCAGTCGCGAGGGGGCGAGGTCCGCGGAGCGGGAAGGGACAGGGGCGCCGGAACAGGCGCCGCAGAGCAGCGAGGACGCGACGATGAAGAGACGCGCCCCTCTCATCCTTCTTCCCCCTCTGGCCGGACCGCGGCGGGACCGCCGACGGTCACTTCAGACGGGATTTTATTCCATCGCCGGCGTTTTGCAAGATGGAAAGGATTTTTTCGATCTTGGCGATGCGGGTGGCGACGTCGGCCGATGCGGGCGCTTCTTCCTTCACGCTCGCGAAAGTGTCCTTCGCCTTGACGAAGAACGCCTGGGCCGTCTCGAGTTTCATCACCAGCGTCTTCAGCTTCTCCTGGTCCTCCGGGAGGTTCTTCGACGCCGTGATGATCTCCTTGGCCAGGGGCGTGCCCTCGGCCAGGAGCTTCTCGGCCTCGGCGAGGATGACGTCGACTTTCTTCTCGGCCTTCGGCTCGGGCTTCGGCTCGGGTTTGGGCTCCGGCTTCGGCTCCTCCTTGGGCTTCTCGGGCTCCGTCTTGGGCTCGGGCTTCGGTTCCGGTTTGGGTTCCGGCTTCGGCTCGGGCTTGGGTTCCGGCTTGGGCTCTTCCTTCGGCTTCTCCGGCTCCGGCTTCGGCTCGGGCTTCGGCTTCTCGGAGTCGACCTTGGCGACCGGCTTGGGCTCTTCCTTGGGCTTCTCCGGCTCCGTCTTCGGCTCCGGCTTGGGTTCGGGCTTGGGCTCCGGCTTCGGCTCCTCCTTGGGCTTGTCCGGCTCCGGCGCGGGCACCGGCGGCTTGGGAACGTCGTTCGGGTTCAGGGGCGCGACCATGGTCTCGCCCGCCTTCGCGTTCTTCGGACGCTCGGGCTCCTTCTTCGTCTCGTTGAACTTGTTGGCGACGAACTCCGGGCCGGACGAGAAGATCTGGTCCTTGGAGCCCTTCCACTTCACCAAGGCCTTCCCCAGTTCGTAGAGGAACTCCTTCTGCTTCTTCTGTTCGTCCTTCGCGGTCGCGGCGTCGATCGTGGTGTCCTTGCCGTTGGCGGCGGCGACGCGGCTCAGGTCGCTCATGCCGGCCTCGACCTGCTCGCGGTACTTCTCGAGCTCGCGGACCACGCGGGCCACGATGGTCTCGGTCAGCTCCTGGGGCTTGTCCTTGTACTGCTGCTGCTCGTCGAGGTAGGCCTTGGCCTTGTCGCGGGCCTCGATCGCGAGCTTGTAGGTGGCGTCGAGGGTGACCGGGCCCGCGTCCTTGTCGCTGGGCTTCGCGGCCAGCGCGGGGATGTACTTCTGCAGCATCGCCATGAAGAGGCCGGGCTTGGACGACCCGTCGGCGCCCTTGCGGGGCTTGAAGCCGTAGGCGACCATGCCGACGAGCGCGACGATGATGAAGATCAGCAGATATTTGCCGACCTTGCCGCTGCCCTGCTGCTGCGGGACGGAGCGGAGGGCCGGGCGCGCGCCCGCGGGCGCCGGGGCGCCGGGGCGGCGGCCGGTGCCGCGCTGGGGAGCGGCCGCGGCGGCCGGCTCGGGCTCGGGCGCGGCGGCCGGATTGGGACGCACGGACGTAGCCTTGCGGACTCCCGTCCCGCGCTGGGGATTCGACGGATTCAGCGCCATGGCGTCCTCCTCTAGTCGCGAAGTTCCATCAACTTCTTGCGCACCGTGATCAGGGCTTCCTGGTACTGCTTGGTGTCGTAGGTTCGTCCCGCTTTATCGTTGGCCTGGGTCAGCAGGGCCATCCCGTCCGAGATCAGCTTCCGGCCCTTCTCGAGGTCGGCTTTGAGGGCCCCTTTCTGGCCGTCGCTCAGCGAGTGGTTGCCCATGGACGCCTCGTTCTTCTTGATGAGGCTCAAGCCCTCGTCGCACTTGGCCAAGCCCTCCTGTTCGAGCTTGCTGACGTCGACCGCCTTAGGCTTGGACGGCTCTTTCGGCGCGTGGGTTGCCGGTTTCTCGGAATTTCCGCTCATCGCGAAGGCGCCGATGCCGAGGATCACGACCACGGCGGCGCCGATGCCGATCATCATGGGGGTGTTGGACTTCGCCGCCGCCTGCTTGGGGACAGGGCGCGAGCCGCTCTGCTTGGCGACGGAGCGCGTGGAGGAGCCCGCGGTGCGGGCGCGACCCGTGGCGGGCGCGGGGGCCTGCTTCGGGACGGGGCCGGTCCCCGGCCGGGCGGGCGCGGCCGCCTTGGGCGCCGGGCCGACGCGCGACGTGGGCCGCCGGGGTGGTTGCATCGCCATGTGTCCGATCCTCCGCTCCTGGCGTCCCTACTCGGACTTCACGCTGCCCTTCTTGAAGACAAGGTCGCGGTCGCTCTCGGCCTCGACCTCCTCGTGATCGTGGGGCTTTTCGGGGTTGGCGGGCTTGCCGCAGCTGGGGCAGGTGTAGTCGTGGCTCGTGAAGATGCTGCCGCCCTTCACGGTGAGATCCCCCTTCGGGAGGCTCGTGCCGCAGACCGTGCAGAACTCGACCATGGATCCGTCCTCCTATCGTGCCGCCGGCGAGGCCAGGCGGCAGACCAGCGATTCGAGAACCGGCACCTCGTTCCCCCCGGACGTCTTGAGCGCCACGTCCGCCTTCAGGATCTCCCCGTGCTTGTCGACGAGCTCCGTCAGGGAGTGCCCGTCGACGAGCTTCAGGAACTCGTCCGCGTAATACGTGATCTGCAACTGCGAGGTCACCTCGAAGCGGCGGCGGCCGCCCGCCAGGAGCTTCTTGGCCTCCGCCAGCTTGCGGTACTGCCAGGCGAGCTTCCAGAGAAGGACCTGGACGGCCTCGCCGGAGTGGAGCAGCGCCCGGAGCACCCGGTACGCCTTGGCCACGTCCTTCGCGGCGGCCGCCAGGGAGAGCTCGTAGACCTCGCGCTCCTCCTGGTACCCGACCAGCGCCCGCACGTCCTCGGCCGAGATCGAGGGCCGCGCGCCCGCGTGCGCCGCCAGCTTCTCCAGGTGGCCCGACAGGGTGGAGAGGTCGGCCCCGGCCCGCGACGCGAGCAGCTCGCCCGCCGCGCGATCGAGGGACTTCCCCAGCCGCTGGGCCTCGGAGGCCAGCCAACGCTGCAGATCTCCCGGTTTCAAAGAGCGGCACTCCACCAGCACCGCGCCCGCCAGGGCGGGGACCTTCTCGGTCGGCACCAGGGCCGCCAGCACGTTCGACGCCGACGGCTGCTTCAGGTATCCGCGCAGGGCTTCGGCGTGGTTGTGGACGAAGTTCCCCTCGTCCACCAGCACCACGAGTTTTTTCTTGGCCAGGAAGGGGGGCGTATAGAGTTCGTCCGCCACCCGGGCCCAGTCCGTCTCGGACGAGGCCAGCCGGATCAGGTTCGCCCCAAGCTCCGGATCCGACTCCGCTAGAAGGGCCGCGGCGCGATTCCGCAGCAGCGATTCCGGCCCCGCGATTACGTAGACGGGCGCCGGTCCCTTCTTCCCCCGGAGTTCCGCCGCAAACGCTGCGAAATCCATAGTGTCAAAGAGAAGGCCTCAGTATAGCACCGGGTCGGAGTGATTCAAATACTAACTGGACCGGTGCCGGGCGCCGGGGGGGAGAAGGACCTGCTTACTTCTGCAGGTCCTTCTTCAGGTTGGACGCCTCGTACCAGGCCTGCCAGAGGACCCGGTCGGCCGCCAGCTTCTCGCCCGTGATCTCCTTGAGGGCCCAGTAGGCGTTCTGGGAGGCGCCGGCGTCCTCATCCCCGAGGATCTGGATCAGCTCGGGAACGGCGCCCGCGTACTTGACCTTGCCCACGAAGAGGCAGGCTTCGCGCTTGAGCATCTCGTCGCGGACGTTGAGGTAGCGGGAGACCTCGGCGCCGTCCTCGGCGACCGGCCGGACCGACAGGCCCTGCATGGCGGCGCGCTTGCCCGCGTCGTCGCCGGAGCCAAGCATGTAGAGGAGTTCCTTGCGGGCATTGGGATCGCCCAGGCCGCCCAGCGTCATGGCATACGCGACCTTGTTGTCGGAGCGGGCCATGGCGCGGGTGAGCACGTCGACCAGGTCGTCGAAGCTGCCCTTGCGGTTCTTCTCGATCAGGTAATCCTTGGCTTCCTTCCACACGGTGGAGGAGGGATCTTCCATGGCGCCCAGGATGGCCTGGTCCGTTTCGGGCGTGCCGATCCGGATCAGGGCCAGCAGCGCCTGGCGCCGGTCCTCATTCCCTTCGCCCTGCTTGACCGCGACCGAAAGGCCGCGGATCGCCCGGGCGTCGCCCATCTCCTTGAGAGCCGCCGCGATGGCCGCGCAGGGCACGTCCTTGGGGCGCTCTTCGAGGAGCAGGGAGAGATAGGGCACCACGTCCGAGCCCAGGTTGAGGAAGTCCTTCGCGAGCGTGCGGTCGGAGCTCTTCCCGGTCTTCCACGTCTCGATGATCGCGTCCGCCTGGTCGCGCAGGTTCGCAGGCACGCCGCCCGGAGTGGGCAGCGGGGCCTGGTTGTCCCTCTTGGGGGTCGTGGGGGCGGCGGGCTGATCGTCGGTCTTCTTCTCTTCCTTCTTCTTGTCGACGATGGGCGCCCGCTCGAGGAGGGAGCGCATCTTGATGAACTCGATCTTCTCGATCATGCCGCGCTTGATCGACATCTCGCCCGACGGCAGCCTCAAGGTGGCCATGTCGTCCGTCAGCGAGAGCAGGGTGCCGTCAATCACGTTTCCGTTGCGCAGGTGCACCCGATGAAAACGAATGGTCTGGAACTGGTCCCTGCTTTCCTGGGCGACGAGCGCCGCGCCAGGAGCCACCAGGATCGCCAGGATCGCACCGAGCACCGTTTTCATCGGAGTCTCCCTACCCATCGAATCCAGGGCTGCTACTTGCCTCTTACCCCAACACCCAGCTGTTTCCTCTATCGACCAACTTCCCCTTAGTAGTTCGTCTCGTTGATGGTCTTGATCTTGAAGACCGGGGGCGCCGACGCGCTGGACGCCACGTCCTCGTCGCGATGGAACGTCATGTTGCCGCCGATGTCGATCGTCGAGGCGGTCATCTTGCCGTAGTAGACGGACGTGCCGTTCTGCGTGAACGACGCGTCCGGCGCGTAGACGTTCGCATACACGTCGGCGCCGCCGTTGAACTTGACGGTCCCGGTGGAGGACGACTTGATGATCAGGTTCGACGCCTTCTTCTCGGTCGCCGTAACGCCGGTGTACGTCTGGCCGTTCAGCGTGATGTTCCCCGACTTCTGATAGATCGTCAGGGATGCATACGGCCCATTGAACGTGAGCGCCTCGGTCGCGTTCATGCCGACGTCGCCGTCGACGAAGAGGACCACCGGCCCGTTGATGGTGATGCCCGCGCCGCTACCCTGGGTGACCAGAGAGGTCATGTGGAAGGTCTGGGTCGGCGGGGGGGGCGTCCCCGCGGAGCTTCCGAAGGTGTACAGGCCGTTGTGGGTCGCCTGCTCGGTGATGGTGCCCGTATACGCGGATTGCGTGGCGGTATAGTCGAAGGACGGAATGTCCAGGGCGTTGACGGCAGGCGTCGTCGCGCCCGTGATCGTGGCATTGCTGCCGATCGTGACTCCGCTGGTCGGTCCGGGGGTCGCGCCGCCGAACACGATACCGTTCTTCACGTCGATGTCGCCGTTGGAGCCCAGGTTGCCGTTCGGCCGGGCGTAGGTGTAGGTCGTGCTGCCGACCGTCTTGCTGTTGGTGGCCTGCGACGCGTAGGTCCCCACGGTGGACTTGAACGAGTCGACGAACACGTTGCTGCTCGTGGCGGTCAGGGTCACCTTGCCGACCAGGCCGTAGTCGTCGGTGCTGTTCGCCGTGGTGGGGTTCAGAAGGACGCTCAGGCCCTTCTTCTCCTTGCCGTTGTACCCGTGGGCGGTGATGGTGTATTTCACGTTGGCGCCGGCGCTGGTGGCGACGCCGACAAAGGATGGGGAGATCGTGACGTCGAAGGTCCCGCGGTTCACCGATCCGGAGTAGGTCGTCTGGGTTGTGCCGGCGGACGTCAGCGTGCCCGTGTTGACGACGTAGAAGTCCTTGTCCGAGGTCACGCCCGGGTAGATCACGTAGGAGGTGCCGACCGTGCCGGGGACCGCGTTCAGGACCGCCAGGGTGGACGCATTGTCGCCCTGCCAGGCCTTCGAGCAAAGCGCGTTCAACTTGTTGATCGCGTCGTCGATGCCGGCCTCGGCCATGTTCAGCGCCGTTTCACTGGTCGTCGCGTTGAACGTCGTCTTGCTCTGGGTGTACGACATGCTGACGAAGGCGGCGCTCAGCCCGCCGATCAGGATCACCACGACGAGGGCGATGACCAGCGCACTGCCCCGGGAGTTTTTCGGCTGCACCATAAAACAATTCTCCTTAGGTGCTGCTGTTCCGCAGCGTCACGGAAGAGCGAAGAGTCGTATCGATAATCTTGTTCTTGTGATCGAGCGAGAAGAACGTCATCGTGATCACGACGTTGTCGGAGGTCTTGGTGAAGGTGAAGCCGCCGCTCTTGATGTAGCGGGCAAGCCTCTGGGTGCTGCCATTGTAGGTGCGGGTGATCCGGTAGTCGTCGTACGCCTTGTTGACGTTCTGGTCCGTGAGCCAGATGGTGTTGGGGCCGGTGGAGGCACCCGTGTTGGTATCGTACTCCATCTTGTAGACGATGTTCGTCGTCCACGTGGGATTGCCGCTGACGTCCACGACGACCTTCCCCGTCGTCGCGTCGACGGCCGGGATCTTGAACGTGATCGTGTCGTTTGCGGCGATCGTCGTCGAGATGACCACGGTGGCCGAGTCGGCCATGCGGAGTTCCTTGGCGATGTCGTCCATGAGCCGGCGGGCGCGCTCCTGCGAGTCGCCGAGCATGCTCATGTTGCCGTAGGTGTTGCCGGCGCTAAAGAGCATCATGTAGAGGGCGCCCGAGACGAGGACGAAGATCACCCCGGCGATGATCACCTCGATCAGGGAGAAGCCCGCGTCGCGCTTGCGCTTCATATTATTTGTCCGTCAGAAACGTGTTCACTTCGATCGACGTATCCTTGCCGCCGATGCCTCTCCAGGTCACGGTGATCTTGACGGGCAGGATCTTGTAGCTCTGGCTGACGTCGGCCGTGGTGACCAGCCCGTCGCGGTTCAGATCCTTAGGCATCCCCATGGCGGAGTCCACGTAGTCCTCCCTCAGGACGTTGGCGGTTTCGGGGAAGGTGACGAGGCCGTAGCCGTCGTTGCCGATCGCGTTCCCGAAGGTGTCCAGCTGCAGGACGCCGCCGATCGTGGTGGCGCTCCAGGCCTCGGTGGCGGTGTTGGACCAGGTCGCCGGGACCGTCTTGGGGGCGGCCAGGCGGGGCACGTGGAAGGTATTGCCCGGGTGCACGCCGGTGAAGAAGGTGTCGTCCGAGGTCTTGGAGTTGTAGCGGGAATAGACTTCGCCGACCGCGTAGACGCGCATCTTCTCGATGATCTCGCGGGCGGCGTTATAGGCGATGACCCGCTCGCGGGTGTTCTGCTGGATCTGGCCGCTGGACGTGATGGAGCTCACGAGCGCCAGGATCGCGATCGCCAGGATGGCCATGGCGACGACGAGCTCTACCAGAGTCAGTCCCTGCTCGCGCTGGCGCGATTTCATCTGAAGCATCCTCCGTCCCACGCCAACAATACACCATTTTGTATGCGACCAAGCGGAAAAATTTGAAAAATAAATGCCCCTCGGACTCAACGGGTTGGAAATCATAAACGTTGATTAGTTGGACTCCCCCACGCCACTGCATCAATAATGGGCCAATCGGGCCGGACCCCGCCGCGCCGATTGATTCGAGCCCCGTCGCTGCCTATAATCCTTGTGGCTTGAAAACCACCGAAAAGACCGTGTACCAGGAGCGGGCGCTCCTGGTGGGGACGGTCGAGCCCGGCACCGACCTGCGCTCCCTCGATCCCCTCGACGAGCTCACCCGCCTGGCGGAGACCGCCGGCGCCGTCGTCGTCGACCGCCTCGTCCAGAAGCGCGAACGCCCCGATCCCCGCACATATATAGGTAAGGGGAAGGCGGCCGAGCTCTCCGCCCGCGTCTCGGATCATAAGATCGACACCGTCATCTTCGACAACGAGCTCTCCCCCGGCCAGATCGCCAACCTGGAGAAAGACATCGGCTGCAAAGTCATCGACCGGACCGAGCTGATTCTGGACATCTTTGCGACGCACGCCCGCACCTACCAGGCGAAGCTCCAGGTCGAGCTCGCGCAGCTCGAGTACACCCTGCCCCGCATCTCCAAGCTGGGCGCCCACATCACCGCGGAGCAGCAGGTCGGCGGCGGCGCCGGCATCGGGCTGCGCGGACCGGGCGAAAAACAGATTGAATCCGACCGGCGACTTGCGCGCAAGCGCATTGTGGCGCTCCGGCGCGAAATGAAGGACATCGCGCATCGCAAGCGCCGCGAGGTCTCGGCCCGCACCGTCGACAACACGACCGTCTCGCTCGTGGGATACACCAACGCCGGCAAGTCCTCGCTCATGAACGCCCTCACCAAGGCGGGCGTCTTCGTCGAGGACAAGCTCTTCTCCACGCTCGACACGCGCACCCGCATCTGGATCCTGCAGGGCGGCATCAAGGTGCTGCTCTCCGACACGGTCGGCTTCATCCGCAACCTGCCCCACGACCTGGTGGCGAGCTTCCACGCCACCCTCGAGGAGGTCGCGCAGGCGGACCTGCTCCTGCACGTCGTCGACGCGAGCCACCCCCAGTCGGCCGAGCACATCGAGTCGGTGGAGTCGGTCCTCAAGGTCCTCGAGGCCGCGGACAAGCCGACCCTGCTGGTCTTCAACAAGGTGGACCGCTTCCGCGATCCCATCGAGCGCGAGATCCTGCTCAAGCGCTTCCCGCAGTCGATCATCATCTCGGCGCGCACGGGCGAGGGGATCGACCAGCTTACCGCTCGAGTGGCGGAGCGGCTCACCAAGCGGCTGATCGACGTCGACGTGGAGATTCCGCAGTCCGAAGGGAAGCTGCTGGCCGAGCTGACCACCTGGTCCGTGCCGGTGAAGCGGGAGTACGTGGACTCCACCGTGCGCATGACGCTGCGCGTCCCCTCCCGAGCCCTGTACAAGCTCGAGAAGTTTCGCGTCTAGACGGACCCCCACAGCGCCTCCTCTTACCCTGTACTACCTCTGATTCCCGGCGGGCCCCGCCGTTTCCTCCTTCCTGTAGCCCGTCGCCCCGCCGCTTTCCATGAAAATCGGACCGGTCCCGATTGAGCCGCGACGGAACGAGATGTGACGGTCCTTGGGAACGAAGGCCTTGACCTGAAAAACCTGTGGTATAATCTTTTCGTGACGGCCCGCGCGGCGGCCGAGACCGCCGCGACGCGCCGACCTGCGGAAAAACCTGAGGGAATGGCGGGACGCCCCGCGCGCCGGAGAAAAGTTTCCGGAAACGAATTTGACACTGGTTTAAAACGCGGGGTATAATCGGGGACTGGAGATATCTGGCCATGGCCGAACAACAGCCGTTTGACGTTCGGAGGGCGATCGAGCAGAGTTCCTCGAAGAGCACGCTTCAGGAACTCGCGAAGAAGGGTATTCATCGAGTCAAGGTCCTCGATGAGTCCATGATCAACAAGCTCATCGGCGATGCCGTTGAGCGGATCATCTCGACCAAGACGAACCTCCTGTCCGGCGAAGACCGGGAGAAGCTGATCAAAGCCTCCCGTCAGGAGCTGGACCGTCTGATGAAGGAGCATCAGAACTCCAAGGACAAGGCCGAGCTGGCGGAGCAGAGCCAGGCCCAGCTGGCCGCCAGTGTCGAAAACCTGACGAACCAGCTCAAGACGGCCCAGCGCCTGGCCGAGGACACGGCCAAGCAGCGCTACGAGGACGGCAAGAACGTCATGCGGGCCGAAGTCGACGACATGAAGAAGAAGATGTCCACCATGGAGGCGGACATCGAGAAGCGCG
>Ga0310812_10000090_pt1 | contig 42497 bp, 64 predicted proteins | sample NN3metagenome_FD_205747 | JGI IMG/M metagenome (GOLD analysis project Ga0310812, IMG submission 205747) | Soil microbial communities from experimental microcosm in Duke University, North Carolina, United States - NN3 | ecosystem: Engineered > Artificial ecosystem > Soil microcosm > Unclassified...
CGCTCCGGTTCGCCGGTTCGGTGACGGAAACCCACAGTGACAATCCGATGAGCGAAACACAGCAACAGCCAGCTACCGAAGAGCGCGTCCCGCAGTCGCAGCACGTCCTGCAGAACGAGGAGAACGAGGACGCCACCCTACCGCTGCAACAGCCGCCGCAACCGGAAGCGCCTGTCGAGAGCGAGGCCAAGCCCGACGAGCCGGAGGTCGATGAGCGCGAGGAGCTGCTGCGTAAAGAACGCCGCGCCCACGCCAATCGCGTCGGCCAGATCGTCAAGCAGCGCTACGCCGAGAAGGCCCGCGCCGATGCGCTGGAGCAGAGGCTGCGCGAGATCGAGCAGCGCCAAGCGCAGTATGATGGCAGCCCGCAGCCGGCGCCGACGCAGGAAGACATCGACCGGCTGATCGACCAGCGCGCCGCCGAGAAACTCGCCATCCAGCAGCACAACGCCCGCGTCGAGGAATGGGACAAGGCGGGCAAGGAATCGTTCGGCGAGGACAAGTTCAAAGCGGCCTGCGAGACCGTCGCCAATATGTCGTCCGCCGAGCAGCGCCGCATGCTGCTGGCCATCGCGCTGGACGTGGAGGGCGGCCAGCGGGCGATCATCGAGATGGCGGACGATCCCGAGGAGGCCGAGCGCATCCTGGCGATGCCGCCGCACCGTATGGCGCTGGCTCTGACAAAGCTGGGCGCCACACCGACACCGGAGCCAAAGCCGGTGTCGCGATTACCGCCGCCGATCCGCCCGCCCTCAGGGGGACGCGCGCGCGGCCAACCCGATCCGGAAAAGGGATCGTGGGATGAGTTCAAGCGCTGGTCAGCCGACATGAACTGGCGCCGCTAACGCCTACGCCGTGCCTGCCGACTTGCGGCGGCTACCGCATGCATCCGCGACAGCGGACCTCCGACTGAGCGCGTAGATCGCTCTGCGACGGGCGGGAGCAATCCTGCCCGTCCTCAGGTGCCACCTGAGACCCGACTGGAAGCGGCTTCTTCCTGTGTGCCGAAGAACCCCTCCGGGGTGACGGCCTGCCTCCGAAACGAAGGGATCAGGAATGAGCCACAGTGCCCAATACCATCATTACGCCTACGCTCGTCGTGAGGCGCGCTATCGAACTATTCAGAAACTCCAACGCCTTCCTCCAGATGGTGGATCGCCAATGGCAGGACGAGTTCGGCGGGCCTAGCGTCGCCGGACAGAAGCCGGGCAGCACCATCCAGATCCGCCTGCCGAATGACTACGTAGCGCGCAGCGGACCCACCGCAGTCCCACAGTCCACAGTTGAATCAACGACCGCACTGACGGTCGCGACGCAGACCGGCGTGGATATCGCGTTCTCAATGGCCGAACGCACGATGTCGATACAGGACTACGACGTGCGCGTTATCCAGCCGGCGGTCAACGCACTGGTCGGCAACATCGCCTCCAACATCATGCTCGGCGCCGAGGCGATCCCGAACCTGGTGCATAATGTCGATGGGAGCAACAACACACTCACGCCGACGCTGACCACCTGGGCGACCGCGGGCGCGCTGCTCGACAAGCTCTCGACACCACGCAGCCAGCGCCGCGTCGTGCTCGACCCGATCACCATGGCGCGCACGGTCAACTCGTTCAGCGGGCTGTTCAACCAGCAGTCCAAGATCGGCCAGCAGTACGAAACGGCGATGATCAAGACCGACGTGCTGGGCATGGACTGGGCGCAGGACCCAACGGTGCTCACCCACACCACGGGCGCTTACGGCGCACTCGGCACGGTGTCGGGTGCCAGCCAGACCGGCAGCACGATCACCACGAGCGCACTCGCCGGGCCGCTGAAGAAGGGCGACATCATCACCTTCCCAGGCGCCTTCGCGGTCAATCGCGTGACCAAGACCACGACGGGGCAACTGGCGCAGTTCGCGGTGACGGCGGATGTCGCGGGCGGTGCCACCTCGATCCCGATCTACCCGGCGCTGATCCCGGCCAGCGGCGGCAATCCCGTCGCCTACCAGACGGTCACCGCCTCGCCCACCGCCGGTGGCACCATCGTCTGCCTGACCAACGCGTCCGAAACCTACCGCAACAACTTCATCTTCCATCCGCTCGCCGTCACCCTGGCGATTGTGCCGATGGAGATGCCGACGCGCGGCGTGGTCGAGAGCTACCGCGAGAGTCAGGACGGCGTGAGCATCCGTCTCATCAGTTTCTACGACGGCATCAACGACCAGATGATCACCAGGCTCGACGTGCTCTATGGCTGGAAGTGGGTCCGGCCCGAGTGGGCCTGTAGGGTGCCAGATATCCTCTGATCGTTGTTGATGGATACAGGAGAAACCAATGTCAGATACGACACGCAAGGACCACGCGGCGGACGAGCGGGAGCGGCAGCGCCAGGCGGCGCACCAGACCTCACAGCCGGCACCACAGGCCGCCACCGACGATGAGATCATGAAAATCCGCAAAGCGGCCGGCGCCATCGCCGAGGTCATCGAGCCGGTGCAGCGCGTTCGCCAGGAAAGGACCAACTGATGCCAAACAACACGGAGCACGAGCGCGAAGAGCAGCGCAAGCGCGAGGAACAGCAGCAGCGCCAGCAGCAGGAGCGCGACCGCCAGCAGCGCGAGCCGGAGGCGGGGCCGGGCGGCGTCATGCCGCAGCCCAAGCCGGGCGACAAGGTGGCGAACCCGGCACATCCCGAGGCGCCCACCGAGGTGCCGCCGGATTATCCGAACGCCGCCGACGTGTTCGGCGAAGGAGCGCCGGGCGCACCCACCGCCTACCCGAAGGTGAAGTTCCACCCGATCTATGGCGGCGTCCGCGTCAGCGACGCTTCTGAGGAGGGCCTGCTGCAACCGCCTTATGCGTGGTTCGATACCGCGGAACTGGCCGACATGGCCCGCACCTACACCGAAGCCGAGCAGGTGCGGACGCATAACCAACTCCGCAAGCTGAAGGAGCTGGAGGACGCCGGCCTGCCGGTCGTCAGCAGCAGCGTGCAGGCCGAGGAGGCTGTGCGCCGCGGCATGGCCGAGCCACTGTAATGGCCATCCGCACATGCCAGGATCTGCTCGCGTCAGTGCTGCGCACCAGCGGCGTGACGGGAGTGGGCCAGACGCCACTCGCCGAGGACATCACCACCGCGTTTGAATACCTGGTGGAGATGATCGGCATCTGGCAGCGCGAGCGCTTCCTGGCATGGCGGCTGACCGAGCAGATCATCCCGAGCACGGGCGCGCAGTCCTACGCGATGCTGGACCGCCCGCCACGGCTCGACAGCGCCTATGCGCGGCTGCTCACCGGCCAGCAGGTGGCGACCGTCTACAACGCCGGGCCAGTGGATTTCCCGCTCTACCTGATCGACAGCATGGACGAATACAACGAGATCAGCCTGAAGCAGCTTTCGACGTTTCCGGCCGCCGTCTGGTATTCGCCGGACTATCCGACGAGTTCGCTGTGGTTCTGGCCGATCCCGCCAGCCGGCCAGTTCGACCTGCACGTGTTCTACCGCGCCGGGCTGCCGACCTACACGGCGCTCACCGATCCGCTGGGCCTGCCGCCAGAGTATGTCGCCGCGGCACGCTACGAGTTGGCGGTGAAGCTGCAGATGGAATACGGGCTGCCGGCGCGGCCCGACCATGTGGCGACGCTCATGGGCATCAAGGCGGGCATCCGCGCAGCGAATGCGCATGTGGCGCAGTTGAAGGTGCCCGGCCCGCTGGTGCCCGGCATGGGCGGCACAGGCGGCATCAGCGGCGCTGTGGGGCCGCACCAGAGTGTCATCGTGCTCGATAGCGGCCTGCCGGTGCTCGGATGAGCGGAAGTACGGGCTATCCCTGGCTGCCGGGCCAGGTGTTGACGGCGGCGGATCTGAATGAAGCGATTCAGTTGAGTTCTGGCCCAACTGGACCCATGGGGCCCCCTGGAGCTGACAGCACCGTGCCTGGGCCACCTGGCGTGGGGATTATAGCAGGCAACGGCGTGCCGGCAGGGACGCAACCTGTGGGCACGCTCTACATCGACGCGCTGTCCGGCGATCTGTGGCAGTTCAGCTAGACGTTGAGCGTGTCGGCGGCCGTCCACTTCAGACGCAGCCGTTTCCGCTTTGCTGAGGCGCAGATTGAGCAATAGCGCACGCGTCCGCGTTTGCTTTGGTATGTCTTGTCGAATGGATGGCCGAGCGTGCAATGGCGCTTCTGGGAGTTGAGATAGGGAAGCGAAGTGCTATCGCGCTTGACGCTCTCCTCCACCGAGATTGCTTGCAGATGTTGCGGATTGACGCAGGCGCGATTGCGACAGGTGTGGTTGACGAAGAAACCATCAGGAATGTCGCCATTGATGGAATACCACGCGACGCGGTGTGCTCTCCGGTTCATGCGGCGGAAATAGAATGTCCCGTATCCATCGCGATCCAGCGGCCCCTGCCAGAGCCAACACTCACCGATCTTCTTGTGTTTGGAGGCGAAGCGCGTTGCTTCCTGTAATGTCATACTCATGGCCCGCATGGTTACCGGCCCGCAAGACCGGTTGCAAGGGATTTAACTATGGCCTGGGCTAAGATCGGCAATCTCAAGGGGCCGCAGGGCAATCCTGGTCCAACTGGGGCTGCGAGCACCGTCCCAGGCCCCCAAGGTCCAGCCGGGCCAACCGGCCCCGCAAGCACCGTTCCGGGTCCACAAGGACCACAGGGTCCGGCCGGCGCAACTGGCGCAACTGGACCGGCGGGCACCACGACATTCTCCGGCCTGACCGGCGCGGCGACGTACGCGCAGCTTCCAACCGAGGTGCAGCAGATCCCGATCAGCTTTGCGTTCTCCGGAAAGCCGGCGACCGGCGCTGTGGTGAACGCGCCGATGCCGATGACGGTGACGGTGCCGGCGTCATTGGCTGGGGCTGTGGTGTACGACACGACCAAGACGACGGCTAATGCGGCATTCACCGTGAACAAGATCAGCGGCGGCAGCACGACAGCGCTGGGCACCGTCACCATCACCAGCACCTCGAACACGAGCTGCACGCTTGCGGGCGCTGGTGGCACGCTGAATGCCGGTGACGTGCTGCAGATCGTGGCGCCGACGCAGGATGCCACGCTCGCTGACGTGGGCATCTCGATCCTGGCGAGCCGCGTCTGATGCCGACGACGTGGAATCCCTCGGACAAGACAGCCGGCACCACACTATCGAATGGTAATCTGACTGTTGTATTCACGGCGACGGGAAACGGTGTCCGGTCCATCTACAGCGACACGGCTGGAAAGTGGTACTGGGAAGCGACGTACAACTCGGGCAGCTCGCAGTGCATCGGATTTGCCAATGCCAGCGCCGTGTTGAGCACGGTCTGGACCACTTCGACCAACGCTGTGGTGGCGTATAACGGTAGTATCGACGTCAATAACGTCTCCCAGAGCGGTGCTGGCTTCACAATTCTCACCGGCCACACGGTAGCAGTTGCCATCGACCTGGGTGCTCAACGCATCTGGTTCCGTAATGTGACCACCAGCGGCAACTGGAATAACAACGTCGCCAACAATCCGGCGACAAACGTGGGCGGGCTTAACATAGCAGTGCTTGGCTCTCCGTTGTTCGCACTACTCGCGGGGATTGGCACGGCTAACTGGAGCACCAACTTCGGCGCCACGACGCTTGTCGGCGCGGTGCCATCCGGCTTTACCGCCGGTTTTGGCCCGGCTGCCGCAGCGGCCACGCAGGCGCGCGTGATGGTGCTGGCGTGACCCGGCTCGCATTGAGCGGCGGCGCTTACGAGGCCCGCAGCGTCATCGCAAGCGCACAGCGGTGCCTCAACCTCTATGCCGAGACCGTGCCGACCGGCAACCAGAACACCGGTGCCACCGGCCAGGGCGAGCCGGTGCAGTTCGCCTATTACCCGACGCCCGGCCTGCGTAAGCTCTCCACCCTGCCGCAGAACGGCGTCCGCGCCATCAGGCAGGCGACGACCGGCGGTATCTACGCCGTGGCCGGCTCCGGCGTGTATCGCATCGACCCCAGCACCTGGGCCGGCACACTGCTCGGCTCCATCACCTCCGGCCACCGCACGCCCGTCAGCATGCAGGACAACGGGCTGCAGATGGCGATTGTGGACGGCTCGCCCTATGGCTGGTCCATCGACCTCACCAACGACACGTTCGCCGCCATCAGCGATCCCACCGGCATGTTCAGCGGCGCCGACGTGGTGCAGTACCTCGACACCTATCTGTTATTCAACAAGCCCAGGACGCCGCAGTTCTATTCGTCCGACAGCCTGAGCCTGAAATTCGACCCGCTGTGGTTCGCCAATAAGCAATCGTTTAGCGATCTGCTGGTGACGCTGGCGGTGGCCAAGCGCGAGATCTGGCTGCTGGGCGATAGAACGACCGAGGTCTGGTACAACAGCGGCAAGCCGGATTTCACGTTCGAGGAGCAGCCCGGCACATTCGTGGACCACGGCACCTGCGCGAAATACAGCGCCGCCGTTCACGATAATTCGGTGTTCTGGCTGTCGAAGGACCGGCAGGGCCGCGGCAACGTCGTCCAGGGCGCCGGCTACCTGACCAAGCGTATCTCCACTCACGCCATCGAGCAGGAAATGGCCGGCTACGAGACGCTCTCGGACGCCATCGGCTTCTGCTACATGATGGCCGGCCACGCCTTCTATGTGCTGACCTTTCCCAAGGCGGACAGGACCTGGGTTTACGATATCGTCACCGGCCTGTGGCACGAATGGTGCTGGATCGACAGCAACGGCGACGAGCACCGCCACCGCGCCAACTGCTGCTATCCGTGCAATGACACCATCGTGGTCGGCGACTGGCAGAACGGCAATCTCTATGCGCTGGACCGCGATGTCTACACGGACGACGGCCAGCCGATCAAACGGGTCCGCGCGTTTCCGCATCTGCTCAACGACGGCAACCGGGTGTTTTACCGGCAGTTCGTCGCCGACATCGACACCGGCACGGGCGGCGGCGAGGTGATCGAGCAGACGCTGATCCGCACGACGTTCACCGCACCCGACGGCACACCGCTTGAGAGCTACAGCAACGATGCGGATGTCGGGACGTGGACCGTGGTGAGCGGCGCGGCACAGATCACCGGCAACGCGCTGCTCGGCACGGGCGCTGCCGAGTATCGCTCGACCGCCCTGATGGCGGGGCCGGACTACATCCTGACGTTCAAGGCCATCCCGACCGACTACAGCATTGTGCCGACCGGCAACGTCCACGCCACGGCACGCTCCGGCTACACCGCGACGATCCGCGGCGACGGCGCGCAATACTGGGTGGACCTGGCGGTGAGCGGCGGCTCGTCCACGTCGATTGCCATGGGCACCATTCCGTCAGGACACTACGCGGTGACGCTGCGGCTGCAGGGCGCCACCATCACCCTGTCGGTGCAGCGCTCGTCCGACAGCCTGTGGCTGCGCGGCGATGGCGCATGGACCGCGACGGCCAGCAACGCGATCACCGTCAACGACGACACGCACCCGGCGCCAGGCCAGGTCACCATCGGCGGGAGCTGGTAGTGCCGTATGCACTGAACCCGCTGCTGATGCGGCGATCCAGCGGCGGCGCTCCCACGCTGGAGCGGCCTGCCGGTTCGGTGTTCAGCGGCCCCCTCGTCTGCGGCGTCTGGTCGGTGTGGCTGTCCGATCCGCTGTTCGCCACGTCAGGGCATCACTCGTTCAACGTCTCGGTCAGCGACACGCCAACCGGCTCGGTCTACTGGGAGTTCGGCGTCGGCATCGATAACAACAACAGCGTGGGGGTCAGCGTGGTCAGGCAGAACTCGCCTGGCAGCATGACCGCATTCAGTTGGGCGTCCGATGTCGCCTCCTGGCCCACCTGCCAGGGGCATGTGCTGCTCAGCTTCGACCTGGTCGCGGGTGTTGCACAGGCATACATCAACGACGTGGCGCGGCCGTTAGGCTCGACCACGCCGCCCGCCGCGTGGTTCACCGCCGGCGTACCGTTCGCGGCGAATACCGTGACGGATGAGAGCTACCCACCAGGCGGCTATCTGGCGGATCTGTGGTTCAGCCAGACGCCCTCTTTCGTGGATCTCAGTGTCACCGCCAACCGGCGGAAGTTCATCAATGCCGATCTGACGCCGGTCGATCTCGGAACCACCGGCACCGCGCCGTTCGGCACCGCGCCGACGATCTACCAGAGCATCCGGCCGGGCGGCGTTGCCGCTGACTTCCTGACCAACCGAGGCGCCGCTGGCGGCACGTTCGCGCCAGTGGGTGCAACGCTTGTCGATGCGCTAGGCGATCCCTGCGTGGCGTCGCCGCCGGACCCCGAACCCACTTCGGTATTCCTCGCATTAGACGACGTGCAGGTCCGCACCATCCCGACGCCGCCGTGCCAGATCTTCCTCGATTGGTCCGACGACCGCGCGCACTCGTTCGGCAGCCCCGTCGGCCAGCCGATGGGATCGCTCGGCGAGTATCGCACATTCGTTCAATGGCAGCGGCTCGGCTACGCGCGCGACAGGGTGTGGCGGCTAACGTGGTCATGCCCGCGTCCCACCGCCCTGCAGGGTGGCTGGATTGAACTCACAGCAGTGAAGACATAGCGATGCCGCTTCCTCTTGGCCCGCCGCAGATCCAGTTCATCGACGCTGACGGCCACCCATACGCGGGCGGCACCGTGCAGACGCTGGTGCCTGGTACCAGTACGCCCAAGGATACATGGCTGGACCCGGACAAAGCCGCCGCCAACACCAACCCGGTGGTCCTCGATGCCGCAGGTCGCGCCATCATCCTGGGCAGCGCCGACTACCGGCTGATCGTGCGCGATGCCGCCGGCAACCTGGTGTACGACGGCTGGACCTCCACCGGCATTTCCGACGCGCTGCTGCCGTTCACCACCGCGCCGACGCTGGCCGATGCACGCGCGCTGCTCGGGATCGAGGACGCGATCCAGGTGGAGACGGATCGGGCGCTCGCCGCCGAGGCCAACCTGCAGACGCAGATCAACAACGAGGTCACCCGCGCCACCAACAAGGAGAACGACCTCCAGTCGCAGATCGACGCGGAGGAAGCCGCGCGCATCGCCGCGGACACCGACCTGCAGAACAAGATCACCGCGTTGGGCGCCACGAGCCTCAAGGTGGGCACCAACGTGACTGACTCGTCGGGCCATCTCAGGGTGAACTTCCCGACGCCATTCCCTACCAACACCACCGCCGTTGTGACGCAGCTCATGAACAGCGACCTGAGCGCGGTGTGGCTATCGGTTAACTACGACGCCAACGGCTTCGATATCTGGTCGAGCATCCCGCTGGCCGACGACACGGTGCATCCGATCCCGGCGGCGTTCTGCTGGATCGCCACAGGGAACTGAATGACCGTCGCGCTCAACACGGGCGTGCCCTCGGCGCCGCTGGTCGATCCGGTCAGCGGGCAGGTCACGCCGGCCTGGCGCGCGTTTCTGCTGGCACTGTATCAGCGCACCGGCGGCGCAGTCGGGCAGTCGTCCGATACGTCCGAACTGGAGGCGCAGCTCGCGGCCGAGACGGCGGCGCGCAGCACGGCGGACACCGGGCTGGCGACCGGACTGGCGAGCGAGGCGGCAACACGCGCGGCGGCCGATACCACGCTGAACACCGCGGTGACCCGCGAGGCGACGCTGCGGGCGCGGGCCGACAGCAACGAGGCGACGGCGCGGCAGAATGCCGACGCGCTGCTGGTGCCCATCGCGCAGCTCTGCTCGATGTGGGCGGCGTGCGACCTGTCGTTCCTGCCGACAGCGGATCCTGGCAGCGGCATGCCCTGGCTCGACGGCATCCACATCGCGGTGGGCACGTCGTCGTCGAGCGTGGTCGGCATCGGAAAAGAGGATGGCACGGGGCGCTGGGGCCTGGAAGACGGCACGGGCGCATGGATCTGGGGCTAGGAGGATACCATAGCTGACACCAAAATCAGTGCGGGCGCAGATCCCGGCACGCTGACGGCGACCGACAAGCTGCCGCTGGCGCGCAGTGCGTCCACGACAGCCTACGCCGCGACGATGGCCGAGATCGCCAGCTACGCGAATACCGCCTACACGCCGAACTACAGCGCGGCGCCGCCGATGATGGACGGCACAGCAGCGCCTGGCGTGGCGGCAGCGGTCTCGCGCGGCGATCACATCCACCCGTCCGACCTTACCCGCGCGCCGCTGGCATCACCGACCTTCACCGGCACACCGGCTGCACCGACAGCAACGGCAGGCACCAACAGCACACAGATCGCGACAACGGCCTATGTTCTGAATGCTGTTACAGGTGGAACCGCCGCCGCTATTCCAGGCGCCAGCTACGCCGACAACGGCGGATTCACCATCAACCAGAGGGCCTATACGAGCGGTGCCGCGCTCACCGCCGGGAGCTATGGCCACGACCGATGGAAGGCCGGCGCGGGTGGCGCGACATACACGTTCGCCGCACCATCAGGGCCGTCCACCAGCATCACCATCACCGCCGGCACATTGCAGCAGATCATAGAAGGTGGCGCGCTCGCTGGCGGCACTTACACGCTGTCATGGACCGGCACCGCGCAGGGGCGCATCGGCGCCGGGTCGTATGCTGCCTCGCCAGTCAGCGGCAGCGTTACAGCAGGAGCCAACACCACCATCGAGTTCAACGCCGGCACATTGTCGCAAGTGAAGTTCGAGCTTGGGTCTTTGGCGACACCTTGGGTCGCGCTGTCGCCGCAGCAACAGCTCGCCGCCTGCCAGCGGTTCTATCAGACGCTAGGACAATATGTTGCTGGTTATGCAAGCGGTGCTGGATTGACCATAGCTGCATCGGTATCAATTCCAGTGGCTATGCGAACCATTCCAACTGTCGTGATGACTGGTAGCGCGCCGCTAAATCTTAATAGCGTCACATCCGTTGCGGGTAGCGGGTTTTTATACACACAGGGAATAGCTGCCGCCGCAGGGCAATGGGCTATCAACGTCGGATATAACCTGTCGGCGGACCTCTGAGGCAACCCATGGACCTTGTATATACAAACGCAGAGCAGACCTCGATCCAGGCGACGCTGGACGACAAGGAGAGCCTCGGCAATCTCACCGGCCCTGGCGTGTTCTACGTGCCTACTGATCCGGCGAATGCCGAATACGCCGAGATCGTCGAGCAGGGTTACAAGGTCGAGCCATACGTGCCGCCGCCGGAGCCAGTGCCGGAGGCCGTGGACCTGCCGCCGGTGATGCCGACCGACCCGACGCATGCCACGCCCAAGGCATACGTCGACACCGAGATCGCGGCACTCGCCGCCCGCATCGAGACGCTGGAGGCCAGGCTCGGGTGACACCGCCGCCCTTCGTCGTGCTCAGCCTGCCACGCAGCCGCTCCTACTGGCTGTCGCGGTATCTGAGCTACGGCGGCTGGCATTGCGGTCACGAGGAAATCCGCCACGCGCGGACGCTGAGCGATGTCAGGGCGTGGTTGGCCCGGCCGCGCACCGGCACAGCGGAAACTGCGGCAGGGCCGTTCTGGCGGCTTCTGAGACGCCTGGCGCCGCATACCAGGGTGGCCGTCGTGCGTCGCGACCCGGCCGCAGTGTTCAACAGCCTGTTGCGGCTCGGTCTGCCGTTCGATGCCGCGGTGATGGTGCGACAGTTGCGGCGGTTCGATGCCGCCCTGGACGAGATCGAGGCGCACTGGCCAGGGGCGCTGAGCGTTACATTCGACGGTCTGCGCGAGGAGGCGACGTGCGCCCAGGTGTTCGAGCGCTGCCTCGGATTGCCGCACGATCCGGCCTGGTGGGCTTCGCTGGCGCCGCAGAACCTGCAGGCGGACATCCATGCCGTGACACGGGATATGGTGAGCAATGGCCCGCTGATCGCGCATCTGCAACGCGGTATCGGCCGGCGTGACTATACGGCCCGGCTGGAGGTGCTGGACAATGGCCAGACCTTCGCGCATCTCGACGTGCATCGTTGGACAGCGCGATCAGCCGCTGCGATGCGTCGGGATCTCGATGCGGTCATCGCGTGGCACAGCCCGATTTACGTCACGCAGACCGCGCACCCGCATAACGACGATTTCGACAAATGGCGCAGGTTCGTGACCATGATGGGGTTTAAGTTCCGCAACACGGCACCGAATGGATGGTCCGTCTACGTGCTCGGTGAGCAGCACTGATGCGGCATTTTGTCCGCATCGCTGACGGCATCGACACACTGCCGCTACAGCTTGAACTGACGCGCAACGAGGCTCTGTGGGATGCGCTGCCGACGCGCAGACTTTATGAGGGCACGCCACACGGCGCGATGACCGACATCTATGCGCGGTATATGCCAGAGGCCGAGCTTACGGACCTCGCCGTGCGCAGGCGTGAGCATCGCAATGTCTGGTGGCCGGCATGGCACGCACTGCCCGCATTACGGCCGCTGGTGTTCGGGCTGATGGCGCGGGTGCAGGCGGTGGAACTGGGCAGCGTCCTGCTGACGCGGCTGCCGCCTGGTGGCGAGATCCTGCCGCACTCGGACGCAGGATCATGGGCGCCGGAATGGTATAACGCTAAGTGTCATCTCACGGTGTCCGGCTCGGCTCTTGTGACCTGCGAGGACGAGGTGTGCCGGTTTGATACCGGGCAGATCTGGACGTTCGACAACCTGAAGATACACGCCATCGCTAATGATGGTGATGTTGACCGGGTTGTTGTCATCGTGTCGATGCGCGCGGAATGAACTGAACAGGAGGGTGTAATGCCGGCTGGATGGGTGGCAGCGGGTGCGGGCGCGCTGTCCGCAGGCTCGCAGTTGATGGGCGCCGGCAAGTCAGCCGGTGGGGCGAAGGATGCCGCGAACCTGCAGAAGATGCAGTACCTGATGACGCGGCAGGACTTGAGTCCGTTCACCGCAGCAGGTGCGAGCGCATTGCCGGGGCTGGCGACACTGGCGAGCAGCGGGCCTACGGGTGGCGGGCCGAATTATCTGGATCTCGCCTATAACCAATACCTGCCGCCACGGATGACGCAGGCGGAGTTGGAGCAGACGCCGGGTTATCAGTTTCAGCTCCAGCAGGGGTTGAAACAGACGCAGAGCGCAGCAGCGGCGCGAGGGCTTGGTGTGTCAGGTGCGAGCCTCAAGGGTGCGGCTGAGTTTGTGACGGGGCTGGCGGACAAGAACTATCAGAACCAGTTCGCCAACGCGCAGACGCGGTTCAAAGACGTACTGGAGATGAGCACCGGGCAGCAGAACGTCCTCAACAGCCAGTTCAAGCGGCTATATGACACGGCTGCGCTCGGTGAGAGCGCCGCGGCTGGGCTGGGTAGGGAGGGTACGACAGCGGCATCAAACGCCGGCAGTGCGCTGACGACGGCGGGGGGAGCGGAGGCGGCGGGACTGACCGGCGCCAGCAACGCGCTGAACCAGGGCGTGCAGAATTACCTGAGCTACGACGCGTTCAAGAACTACTCGAACCCGCAGAACACGTACGGGACGCCAATCTACGGCTCCGGCGCCAACCCCAACATGCTGTGGTCGCAGCAGTAAGAGAGGACCGCGCGCGATGAGTGGCTCGAACTTCGGCCTGGCACCGCCGGTTGTCGTCAACCCGCTGCAGGCGCAGACCACGGCGCTCGATGCGGCGGGCAAGGTCTACGACCTGCGCGACAAGCAGGCGACCGAGGCGTGGGGCGCCGCTCTGCAGGCATCGACCGATGAGAACGGCAATGTGGATCTGCAGAAAGCGCAGCGGCTCGCATCGCAGAATCCGCTGGCACGGCAAGGCATGACGCGCACGCTGCTGAACACCTCGACGCTGGCCAACGAGCAGCAAACCCGCAATCTCAAGACCAACGAGGTGCTCGGGAATGCCGTTGGCGCGACGCTGCAGCTTCCAGACGACCAACTGAAGCAGGCCGTGCTCGGCCAGGTCGAGCGACTTGTGGCGGGGCGCGTCATCACGCGCGAGCAGGCCAACGCATCACTGATGCATATGTCATCCAATCCCACCGAACTGCGGCAGCAACTGGAGACGCTCCGCACCGGCCTGATGCCGAGCGGAGAGGCGACGACGCAGATCTCAGGCAGCCTTGGGACACAAACCGGGCTGGGCGGTCGCACCATTGGCACCGTGCAAAACCGGCGCACTGGTGCGGTGAGTTCTCCGGATCAGCCTGGCGCCCCCCAGGGTCTGTCAGCCGAGCAAGCCGCCGAACGCACAAGATGGCTGCAGTCGCCGAGAGACTATGCCGACCCGGCCAATCCCAATGTCCAGAAGCACGGCACCAACGAGACCTTCCTGCGGGATAGCGGTGTGCCTGACCAATACATCTATCCCGGCGGTGCTCCGGCCTCACCTGGCTCGCAGGCATCGCCGTTCGGAACCGGGCGGCCACCACCGGAACTGCTTAATCCCAAGAAGCCACCGGCGGCGCCAGCACCCGCCGCCTCGCCTACAGCGACCCCAGCCCCGTCGCCGGCAGGAACGGGGGTCAGTGGCCCGACGCCGCAGCAGACTGCGGAGGCAGAGGCGACCAAGGAACAAGGGAAGCTAGGCCCGCCGCTGTTCCAGAAGGAAGTAAACGCGGGCGCCGAGGCGCAGATGCAACTGGCCAACTACGGCACCATGCTCTCCGACCTGACGAAATTCACCTCAGGTTCAGGCGCCGGCAAGACGCTCGACTGGAAGCGCGCGGCCGTCACATGGGCGCCGGGGCTAGCGAAGGCGCTCAACATCAAACCAGAAGAAGTCGCGGCACAGGAGAGCTTCGACAAGGTTGCGGCTCAGGTGGTGCAGGCGCAAAACCCAGGCAGCGACGGGCGCATGAACCTGAACATGGCGGCCACTCCACATTCGGCACAATCCCCAGAGGGCGTCGATTTCATCATCCGCACGCTGCAGGGCAATGCCGATTACATCCGCGCCCGTGCCTCGCTCGCCGCTAATTACAAAGAGAAGGGGAATTACCCGGCCTTCCAGGAGAGCGTGAAGGATCTCGACCCGCGCGTGTTCCAGCTTGCGCGCATGACACAGCCACAGCGAGACAGCTACTGGAAGAGCCTGGACGACACGGTACAGAGCCAACTCGGCGCAGCGATTCAGAAGGCCAAGGATCTGAAGGTCCTCGGTGGCTGACAACTACGACACGATCATCAACGACGCGGCGGCCGAGTGGAACCTCGACCCGCGGCTGCTCAAGGCGCTGATCCTGCACGAGAGCGGCGGCAATCCAAATGCCGTCAGCAAGGCGGGCGCGCAAGGTCTCGGCCAGATCATGCCGGAAACCCAGCGCCAGCTCGGCGTCACCGCGCCGTTCGATCCGGTGCATTCCATCTACGGCGCGGCGAAGTATCTGAATGAGGCGCTGGACAAGGAAGGCACGCCGGACAAGGCGCTGCTCTACTATCACGGCGGGCCGGGCTGGCGGCAGAGCTTCGGGCCGGAGAGCCGCGGCTATGTGCCGGCCGTCACGGCGCAATACGTGAAGCTGGCGCCGAAGCAGGACGCCGCGGCGCGCGTGCAGGTCGCGCAGGCGACGCCGACAGTCATGACCGATGCAGCGCCGGGAAAACCTATGGCCAGTGATGACGTGCTGAAGCTGCTGCCGCCGGCTCCGAAGGCTGGCGGTGCTGCGGCGCCCGTTCAGGCACCTAGCGGCGGCGCTGGGACGGGGCAGGAGGCCGCTCCAGGCGGTAGCCCGCTAGACCTGCTGCCACCGGCGCCGAAGCCGTCAGCGACGGCCACAGCGGCGGCGCCATCCGCGCCAACATCATACACAGATCCGGAAGGGCTTGGACGGCCTGAGATCAACCCTCTCGATGTGCCGGCGTCCTCGCCTGCTGCTGTCAGTCGTATCGGCCAGGCGGTCAGGGAAGGCTGGGAGGGCGGCCCATCCTTCCCGCGCGTGCCGTCTTCTTACGTGACAGCACCTATCTACAATCCGTTCATTACCACCGCAGAGACCGTGCTGAGCGGCGGTAACGCGCTGCTTCGTGGCGCTCAGCAGACCGCTGTGGAGGCGACGCCAGACATCCATCTGCCGTCGTTGCCGCCGGGTGTGACGATCCCGCTCGGTGGTGGGCGGCAGCTTTCCGGTGAGCTTACGCCCGGGTCGCTTGGGCGCGAGATCGCGGCATTACCGGAGGCGTTTCCGACTGGCGGAGCTGAGATGCGCGTGCCGGGTCGCCCGCCCCTTCCTGGCGAGCCACCACCGACGCCGCGGTTTGTGCAGGAATACTACGGCGAAGGCACCCCGACGAACCCGCTGGCAGCAGCCCCGCCACCAGAGCGACCGGCCTTTGTGCCACCGGGCGTCAATGTCCAGGCCAGGCCAGTTGTCACACCGCCTGAGCAACCGCCCGCCTTCGTGCCGCCGGGTGAGGTGAAGGCTGGCGCAACGCCGGCCGCCGTCACCAAGGAAACGCCACTCGGTGCTACACCGGAAGGTGGCGGCCCGCAGCCGGTCGGTGCGCAGATCACGCCCATTGTCGGCGAGTCGATGTTCAGCCCAAAGGAAGAGGCGGCATATCGCGCTACCGCGGAGGGGCAGAAGCTGCTGGAGCCGCAGATCCGCGGCGAGGTGGACAACAACACTTACATTCCAGGCGTGGTCTCCAACACCGCCGAGATCGAGCAAACCGTCGAGGCTGCACGCGACATGAAGCAGCTCGGCATCCAGTCGCCAGCGGCGTCCCAGATGGCGCAGGATATGCAGCAGCGCAATATGGGTCTCCGTCGCGAGTATTCGCTGAACACCGAGAAATCACCGACCGACATCCATTTCCGTGAGCAACAGCGCGAAGCTGATCTGAACCAGCAGGCCGACCAAGTATTCGCTCCGACGAACATCAAGGGCGACGTGGCGATGCAGCCTCTGATAGATCATATGCGAGCCGAGCTGGCGAAGCCGCGCAACGCCGAGAACAGCGCGCTGCAGGCGGAGTTCAAGGAACTGGAAAAAAGGCTGACCAACAAGGACGGCACAGCCAGGACGATGGGGCCGGAGCAGGCGTGGTCGCTGCGTCAGGACATCGACAGGATGACCGACAAGCTGTCCACCACGGGAGACGACCTGCAAGCGCGGAACCGGCGGCGGGTGGCTCGGAACATCGACCAAGTGGCAGACGTGCTGGACACCGAGATCGAGAAGATGGCGCCCGGATACAACGAGATGAAAGCGACCTATAGGGCGCACTCGGATGCCATCCGCGAGATGCAGGCGCTGCAAGGGATGACGCAAGCCATATCGACTGGACCGAATGGCAACCTGTCATTCGCGGCAATGCAGCGGTTTATGAAGAAGGTCGTGCAGATGCGGATGACGGGATCGCAGGATCTGAACCCGTTCAAGGCTATTTCGGAAGAAACTATGCAACGGCTGTGGGCGCTGCGCGACGACCTGCGCCGGTCTGCCGGGGCACTGGAGTTGGCCCGCGCCGCCGGTAGCGATACCGCTGCGAACATGATCGACGTGCTGAAGCACTGGGGCAGGCTGGGTGGGCAGGGTGCCATGCATGCTGGTGCCTCCGCGCTATTCGGGCCAGCCGGTCCTGTGGCGATTCGGATGCTGCAGGAAGGGACGGCGCCGATGCGGGCAGCGCGGGCTGAGAGAAGGGCCGTGCAGGAGATGCAGACCCATCTCAATCCGAACATACCGATGCGGACGCCGCCAGGTCAGGAGAACGCGATGGCTCGCTAGTAGGGCTGCAGCATCTGTCTGAACTGGTGGCGCCAGTAGTAAGTCGGCAGGCTTGCAACGAACCATCCGGCGACGAAGCCGAGCACGATGCAGGCCAGTTCTGCGGCAGCACTCTTCCCGTGTTCTATGGCTAATCCGAGCAAGACAAAACCAGCGCCGAAGGCGAGGAATGTCACCACGCGGGCGAACCAGTGGCCGAGCAGCCAGAAATACAGCAGCGCGAGCGCAAGGCCGGCGCCAATCATCAGTTCCATGTCAGTAGCCGCACTGCGTCTGATAACCCTGTCCTGGGATAAACACGGGGCGGCACCCTCTGGCATCCGTCTGCCACATGGTAATGGTTGGTGGCGACATCATGTTGGTTGGCGGCACCGGCGGTCCGGATAGCTGCCACTCGGCATTCCCGGATGCGGAGTGCTGCTGCCAAGTCGTCTGCGCCATCGCTGGCGTTGCCGCGAGCAGGAGTGCCGCGGCGAGTGCTAGTCGGGTCATAGTCGGTAAGTCCTTCATTGAATGTGCGGCGCGTGTGTCATCCAAAGCGCTGCGCCGCTGAACGCTCTAGTGTGGATCATGTTAATATTCCGGCCCGCTCCAGCGCCTCTATGATGCGATGATAGTCGGCGCCGGTGTCATTCTCGACCATCGCCATTAGGCGCTCAGTCGAAATGTCCGGTTCGGCGTCCTCGATCATCTCCCAGATGGAGATGATCAGTTGGTCCCGTTCAGTTCGTGACATGCGCATTGTCGGTCTTCCCTGCCTGCCTAATGTGCCGGCTCGTCGATGAGGCCAAGCCGGCGCTCGATGCGCTCCAGCCGTCCGTCCAGCCGGTCCACTCGCAATGACACCGAGGCGAATTGTGCCTCCAGGGCGCCAACGCGCAGCCGCAGATCGGCGGTGTCCTCCAGCACGCGGCCAAGCATGTCGCGGATCTCGCGCAACCGGGCCAGCACCAGATTGTCGGGCGTCTCGCTCATTCGTCTGTCTCTTCATCCGTCGTGCAGGCGATGCCGTTGATGTTGCTCCACGAGCAGTCGCCGCCCTCGTCTTCCACCATTTCCAGCAGTGCCTTCGACGCCGGCATAACGGTCATGCTGCTTTCGCGGGTCCAGGAACCCAGCTCGTCGGTGGCGTCATCGTCTTCGCCTAGCAGTTTGATGCCGTCGAGTTCCATGTTGGTGCGCATGTCGTCCCATGCGGCCTTATCGGTCGCGCCGTAGCCGTAGATCACGCCACTGTCGTCGTGGACGATGTAGCCGGCGGCGGTGATTTCTGTCGTTGTCACTGGTCAATCCTCTTTTGGTCAATGATGCGGCGGATGAGATCGGCCACGGTGATGCCGAGCCTCTTCGCCTCGCGGCGCAGCCAAACCAACTGCGGTTCTGTCATGGTCAGAGACATTCTTGCCATGCACCCGATATGCACCACCGACGCACCAGCAGTCAACACAATAATGCAGGGGAAACCGCATGGCCGAGCCACCGACCTACCCGCACATCATTGTATTCGAGACCGCCGAGACGCAGCGGCTGTTCGTGCCTGCGGAGGTGGAGCCGGAGCCGCCCGATCCACCCGATCCGCCGGACCCGGAGGAGCCACCACCGGACGACGGCGAGGCGCGCGCCACAATCCGCATGGGCGGCAACGATTACGTGTTCCTCGCCAGCGAGGGCCAGGCGCTCGACAGCTACACCGACCCGGACGGCAGGTTCGTCATGGACAACGTGCTGTGCGTGAATCCCGGCTTGCCGCACATGCTGGCGTTCTACCGCCCGGACAGGTCCGGCGGCCGCGAAGAGTGGGTGTTCGAGCACGGCCAGCCACGCGCCACCGCACAGGCCGCCAACCTTCCCGCCTACACCGCCACCATCACGCGCCGCGACGGCTCCACAGCCACCGTAGAGGCCACCAGCGGGCACTACTGGTTTGGGCGCTGGCGCTGGCAGTCGGCACCGCGCCCGGTGCGTCGCACCTACGCACAGCTCGTGGCGCAGAACCTCATCCCGCCGCTCGACACGACCGGGCTGGCGAAAGGCCCGATCCTGTCGGTGAGCGCCTACAAGCCGATGGCGACGTGTGGCATGCCGGGCAATCAGGGCCAGACCGGCGGCTACCCAGGACTGGGCATCATCACGGGATGGCAGGCGCAGTACCTCGTGCGCAACGCCCCGGAGACTCCGTGGCGCGATCAGGCCGAGGCAATCAACAGCTATCCGTGCGTGGTGCGCGATCCCGAGACGCTTGCCCCAGCGCCAGGTGATATCGTGGACGACTTCCCCGGCGCCAACATGTACAGCAGCAGCGAGGGCACGCCCTACATCGCCAAAGGCCCCAGCCCGCTGCGGACGGACCAAGGGCATCTGCCCTCTGCGGTGTATATACCTTTCCTGCTGACCGGCGATCCGTACTATCTGGAGGCAATGCAATTCACGACGAATTACCAGCAGCTTTCGCTACCCAGTGATTCGCGCTGCATGGTGATGGGACGATACTGGGCGTGGCCGACCCGAGCCATCGCGGAATGCGTCGTCGCAACGCCCGCCGTGGTGCCGTCGTGGTTGTTGCCGAGGTCGTACTGGGAGCATTGGCTGGAGGTGAACCGGGGCCACGTCGAGACGCGGATGGCGAACGCCTCTGACCCGTATTACTACGTTTTCCATACGATCTACGAGAGCGGCCAGTCGTCGGAACTGGACCCCAACCGGTCGGGCGATCATGTCTGGCAGCAGGCCTTTGTGGACCTGACCGCGGCGTGGATCGCATCCTGGCGGCCGGAGTGGGTCGAGCCGGCCGAGTGGCTCATGCACTCCAGCATCGACCGCGCCTCGGCGACCAGCGGCTGGTGCCGGACGCGCTGCGCGCCGTACCACATCCGCATGCAGAATGCTTCGGTATTGGCGACGGCGATGACGAAATCGAGCTGCGAGCTGACGATCAAATATGTGCAGCAATTCCTGCCCGGCATGAGCGTGACGATTGACAGCGAGACGCTGACGCTGGGCGACAGCGCGGACGGATTGACGTGGGAAATCGCATCGAGGCCGAAGCCGGCGGACCACGCCATCAACAAGCCGGTGTATGGCGCCAAGTGCCTGAGCTGGCGCGAGGCGACGGATCTCAACGTGCTGACCTATGGTTGGGATGTCGCGGCGGACGGCGACCAGTTGCCCGCCAATACGACCGACCTGACGTATCCCAGTTATCAGCGCGCGGCGCTCGCCCAGGCGCTGCACAGCGGGCTGGAGGTGCCTGGCCTGGCCGACGCCTATGCGTGGCTCGACGGCGAGGTGCGGCGGCTGGTGAGCAGCAAAAACCTGCCGGTCGGCGACAACTGGGCCGTGGTGCCCGGGACCGCAACGCGCCGGCGGCATCACCGGCGGTCAGACCGGACGGATCTGCAGCGGAACGCCAAGCTGCAGGACATCATCGACGCCATCCGCGGCGAAGACTGATGTGGCCGGGCGGCCGCCGTTCTCGATGCTGCGGGCGTGCTTTGCCTTGTTCGGCGTCGTGGTACTGCTTCAATGCATCTGGGTAAGCATTGCGGCATTGACGTGCGTCATACTGATTTACCAGCGCGCCTACCCGCTCGGTGCCTGTGCTGACCTTGGCACGCGCGCATCGGGCGTCTTCTCGGAGGCCTTGGCCGGCATCCTGGCGCTGATCATTGCCGCGCGCGAGCCGCCATCGGATGAGGAAAAATAGGGGCCGGGGTTGGTTACACATCGGGGGGATGCGCCCCGGCCCAAGTTGCTTGTCTTCCGCCGCGCAGCTTATGCCGGCACCGATTCCGGGTCCAGCGCGCTCTCGTCCTCGTCCTCATTCGGCGGCTCAGCCCAGATGCGATTCACCATCGCCTTGCGTGCGGCCAGTGCCCGCTGGCGCGCGCTCTCGTTGATGACCAGCGCCGGATCATCCAGCCGCAGCACCCGCTCTTCGTTCAGGATCGCGTTGGCCTGCTCTTCGGTCTCGGCCCGCTGGCAGCGCAGCTCGAAGTCATCGAGCCACTGGCGCAGCGTCATCTTCTGCACGCCGGGCTGCTGCTCCAACGGCACTTCGCTGTTGATCTGCTCGCGACGTGTCTGAACCGGTGGCCGTTCATCGGCATCGAACACAGCCGCGCCCGGCAGCGTGTCCAGTTCATCCTCGCTCAACAGGCCCAGCCCGCAGATCGAAAGCGTCACCCGGCGCTTGGCCTTGGTGAGACACTTCATCAGCGCATTAGCCCGGCCGTCGCCCTGTAGCTGTCCAAGCGTCACGGCGCCGATGTCCTCATCTTCCCTGCCGTCTGGTGTCCTGGCCCGCACCGTGACGATGTAAACGTCGCCGTCCTGCTGTTTGTCGATCACCGCCAGATTGATCTTGTGGAGCTTGCGGAGCTGATCCGTGCAGTCGCGCGTCGCGTACATCTGGATCTGGCCATTGAGTTGCAGGAACCTGAATGGCCGGGTCAATGGATTGAGGCCAAGCGATTGACAGGTGCGGGCCATGAACTCAACCCGCTGGCCGGTTGTCAGTTTGGAGAGGTCGCCTGTACCGAGCACATGCTCCAGCGTCTGAGCCGAGACGGTTTCCTGTGTCGTGACTGCGTTCATAGCGACTGGCTTTCTGTGGCTTTGCGGAACTGCCGCGCTGGGATGATCTCGCCGTGCTCATCGACACCGCTCAGCACGACGCGCGTGACCTGCACAGGGAAGGTATATTCGTCGGTGATGCCGGGATGGTTAGCGCGCAGTTCTTTCCAGTCCACGCGCTCCTGCTGCACCGTCTTCACCTCGGCGATCCAGGAGGCGCCGGTGCGCGTGTCGGGGTCCGAGAGCAGGATGCCGCGGATCGCCGCCTCGCGCTCCTCCAGGCGTTTGATGTCGGCGCGGACCTGCGCCAACTCATCTGGCAGCGGGAGGTTGGGCCGGTCGCTCACGCCGCGCCCTCCATCTCGCGCTGTGCCGGCTCAGGCGCCTCCGGGGGCGTCTCCACGAGCCGTGGCGCCCGCTGGCGGCGCACCCGCGGCTTGCCGGTCAGCGCCGCCACAACCTCGCGGGTGGCCTCCAGGCGGGTCTGCAGGATCGTCATCTCGATCTCCAGCGCCCGCTCGTCGGCGCGGGCACGCTCCAGCAGGGCGGCGGCGTTGGTGAGCAGATCGGCGTTTTCCATCACGCGTCCTCCCTCAGATCCACACTGTCGTATGGCTCGACCGCCTCGTCGCAGCAGGGGCAGAAGCTCGCGCAATCGAAGGCGGCGTATTCGTCCCACTCCATCGGGCACGCATCGCAAAAATAGTGGTTGTGCCAGGCGGAATTGGTTGCATCCGCAGCATTATCGGTAACCAAATGACTATTTGGTGCGGCTGCATTTCCCGCGTCGGGAAGCAGACGGCCACTTTCCGCGTAGCACGATTGTGGCAGACGGATTACCGTCGCGGCGGGCGCGACTATCCCGCCACCTGGGCGCTCGGTAACTGAACGCCCTCGCCGGTCCCGTCGGTAATCAACAAGGGGAATACTATGCCGCACGTCATGACCTCCAGATCTGGAGGCATTATAGCAGCTAATTTGTCATGTGCGACAGAAAAGTTGTCTGATGGGGAATGTTGTTACGTCAGGCGGCGCGTGCCTCCGATCGCCGCGAGGCCTTCGCCTGTCCCTTCTTCCGCTCCGAGTCGTCCTCCGGTCCAACCTCCGGCAATTCCAGTTTCTGCCTGAATGCCTCTACGAAAATCGCCAGTTCGCGGGCTAGCTGCCCTGGCACCAGCCGGTCATTGTTGAAGTAGACCCACTCCAGGGTGATGCCGGGTAAAAGCTTCTGGAGTGCGTAGACCGTCTCGTAGCGGGGCAGCACGTAGCCGTTGACTGAGTTGGACAGGCGCTCGCGTCGCATGCCCAGTTCCGCAGCCGTGTTCTCTACTGACAAGCCGAGCTTTCGCAGGATCGCGCGCATGCGCAATCCAACCTCTTTTGGGTTGGGCTTTTCCATCATGTCCGTCACCACTGGTTACCACCGCTTCGCCACGCGGCCCCTGAGTATTGCACGTCGACAGATTATCTGTCGCCGCCCGTCTTGGCCATCATCTTGCCGGCAAATCTCTTGTCAGGCTAGTATGTCATGACAATGACGACGGCCAAGCTGTTCCGGCTGTTTGGGGGACGGGAGATCGTGATGGCTGTAACCGGCGCCACCCGGCAGGCGGCGAACCACTGGATGCACAACGGGGTGCCTTACCGGCACTGGCCGGCGATCCGTGCTGCGGCGGCTGACGCTGGCATTCCGGGCATCACCGACGCGGTGCTGGCCTCCACGCGGCCGCGGTCGCGCCGGAAGGCCGCCGAATGAGCGTCCACAACCCAGGGCGCCAGCCGCATGAGTGGGGCGAGGCCGCCACGGCGCAACTGCGCCAGCGCTGGGCGGACGGCGCGGTAACCGCGCTGATCGGCGCCGAGCTTGGCATCAGCAAATCGGCGGTGGTCGGCAAGGCGCGTCGGCTGGGTCTGCCGCCGCGGGCCTCGCCGATCCATGCCGCCGGCGAGCCTCCGGTGGTGCGCCCCCGCAAGCGCCCGACGCTGCCGGCGCTGGCCGCACCCGCACCGAAACCACCGCCGCCGCCTGTGGTGGTTGCGCCGCCGCCGCCGGTCGAGCCTGTGGCGCCGCGGGGCTGCCAGTATCCGCGTGGCAGCCGGCCGCACTGGGCCTGGTGCGACGCGGCGGTCGTCGGCAGCGGGCCGTACTGCGCGGCGCATCGGGCGGTCTGTTACCTGCGGCCCGGCACCCGCGCCTGGATGCAGGAACGCGCTGAGGAGGCGGCATGATCGCTGCGCTCTATGTCGATCCGGCCGGCTGCTATGCGGGTATCGACGGCGTGGAGCTGTGGGACGAGGCCCGCGATGCCCGGCGCTACGGTGGCGTGTGGCCGGTGGTGGCACATCCGCCCTGCCAGCGCTGGGGGCGGTTCTGGCACGGTTCGCCACTGAGGCCGCATCAGTTTGAACTGGGCGACGATGGTGGCTGCTTCGCCGCGGCACTGGCGGCGGTGCGCCGCTGGGGCGGCGTGCTGGAGCATCCGGCGCACAGCCACGCGTGGCTCGCGCACGGGCTGCCGTGGCCGCCGGCCGGCGGTGGCTGGCAGCGGGACATTCACGGCGGCTGGTGCTGTCAGGTCGAGCAGGGCTTCTACGGCCACGCCGCCCGCAAGCCTACGTGGCTGTATGCCGTGGGCGTCGGCGAGCCGCCGGCGCTGCACTGGGGCCGGGGTGAACAGCGGCTCGATCCGGTGATGCTTCAGCGTCACGGCTACGCCAGGGCGCGTCGCTGCGGGCTGGTCGCGATGGCTGGCGGCAAGCGCAAGACGGAGATCAGGAACGCGACGCCACCGGCATTCCGCGACGTGCTGCTGGCGATTGCGCGGGAGGCAGCATGAACGACCGGCCCATGCGGGTGAGCGGCAGCAGCGGCAACGGCGTGCTGGCGGCGCATTCGGAGCCGGCGGTCATCTGCGGCTGCTGCGGCCAGCCGATCCCTGACCTGACGCGGCACGGCGAGGGCTGGACCAGGGAGCAGGACCAATTCATCAACTACGCCCGGTCGCACGGCTCGTCGTACAAGCTGATCGCGCACACGCTGGGCACCAGGGACCGGCTGGTGATCGGGCGCATCAACAACCTCCGCGCCAAGCGTCCGGCATGAGCTTCCGCCTCACCGCGCCGGTCGTGCCGGAGCACGGCATCCAGCGCCGGATCGCCAGCGTGCTGCGCATCGAGATCGGCGCTGAGGCCAAGATCAGCGAGCACGGCGTTACCTGGTTCTGCATCGACCACGCGAACCACCACGGCGAGGTGCCGGGCATCCGCGTCGGTCGCGGCATTCCGCCGGGCATCTTCGACATGCTGGTGCTGTATCAGGGCCGCGCGTTCTGGATCGAGCTGAAGAGCCGCAACGGCACGGTGTCCGATCCGCAGCGGTCGATGGCGGCGACGCTGCTGCTGTCGGGCTGCCGCATCGGCATCGCTCGCGATGAGGACGAGGTGCTGAGCTGCCTCGATGAATGGCAGATCCCGCGCAAGCGCCGGGTCAGGGTGGCGGCATGACCAGCCAGGCGCCGTGGAAGGGCTGGCTCCGCAAGGGCGATACGGCAGGCACGGTCACCGGAGAACTGGTTGATTCCTGGGGTTGGCGCGTGGCGTTGACCGGCACATTCGTCGCAACCTCGGGGTCCTATGCGCTGACCGGCGTTCTTGGAGAGCCTCCGTCGAGCCTCGTTATCGGGGCGATTGACGAAGAAGCGGAGCCACCGAAGTGACCCCGCCCCACCCACGCCTAGCCGTTGCCGGACGAGCCGTCACGCGCCTCGCCGCCGTGACCAGCCTGGACCTGCCTTGCGTGGTCCCGCCGCGCCATGCCGTCGCCACGCTAACCCTGGGGAGGAAGTAATGCCATCCAGCTTGACTGCGGAACAGGCGGGCATTGTGAAGGGCCTGCTGGCGCGCGGAGAAAAGCAGCATGATGTGGCGGCATTCTTCGGCGTGAATGCCGGACGGGTGGCGGAGGTCGCCAAGGGCTACAAGTTTGCCGACGTGCCACCCTCTCCCAAGCGGGAGTTGCCGACACCGGCGGTCGTCAGCCTGGGCTATTCGTCGCATGTCGTGTTGCAGGCGCTCGGTATTATCGAGATCGCAATCCAGTCGGCGCGCGCGCGCATCCTGGCGGGGCATGATTTCGAGCAGGGCCGCAAACATTGAGTGCGGCGCTCGATCTTGGCGTAAACGAGACAGTCGCCGAGTGGGAAAGCGAAGGGCTGGAGCTTGGCGAGCGGGAGCGTTCGGCCGCTTCGCTGATGTGGGACATTGGCGATTGGTGGAACCGCGGTGAACGCTACGGCGGGCGGGCGAAGATCGTCACTGCCAGCGACTGGACCGGGCCAAGCTACGCCAGCTGCCGCAGGGCCGGATCAGTCGCGGAGCGTTTCGGATCTGTTAGTCGTCTAACAGATTTGAGCTTTGAGCATCACGCTATCGTCGCGCCATTGCCAGACGAGCAGGCAGTGCCCTTGCTGCAATGGTGCCGGGATGCGCCGCAGCCGCGTTCGGTGCAGGAATTGCGCACCCGCGTGAAGCAGCTTGCGCGTGCTGCGCGCGAGGCGGAACTGGGTGATGCACAGGCCGCATTGAGCGGGCGCTACGGCGTAATCTATGCGGACCCGCCATGGCGCTTCGAGCCATACTCTCGCGAGACCGGCATGGATCGGGCGGCGGATAATCACTACCCGACCATGACGCTGGATGACATCCGTTCATTGCCGGTTCCGGCGGCCGACGATGCGGTGCTGTTTCTGTGGGCCACGTCGCCAATGCTGCCGGAAGCGATAGAGGTCATGACCGGCTGGGGGTTTACCTACAAGAGCCATTTCATCTGGGTAAAGGATCGTATTGGGACGGGCTACTGGAGCCGCAACCGCCACGAGTTGCTGTTGGTCGGAACCAGAGGCGAGATTCCGGCGCCGGCGCCCGGCGAGCAGTTCGTCTCGGTGATCAACGCGGCGGCCGGCGAGCACAGCGCCAAGCCAGCGGCATTTGCCGAGATGATCGAGGAGATGTTCCCAAGCCTGCCGGCCATCGAGCTGTTCGCGCGCGGGCCGCGGCTGGGCTGGGACGTGTGGGGCAATGAGTCAAACTGGGGAGGAACTTATGCCACTAGACCAGACCAAGACCAAAACGCGCCGGCTGAAAATTCCCAAGCTGGAACAGGATGAAGTCGAAGCGCTCAAGAACGGTGCGGCACCGCCCGAGATCATCCGCGTTACCCGCCCGCGGCTGCGCATTGCCGCCATCCAGATCAAGGGCATCGCGCCCTACGTGCAGCACGCGTTCTCCGAAAAGCAGCGCAAGGCCATGGAGGAAACGCAGCGCCAGGGCCAGCAGGCGCGCGGCAAACGGACCCGCGTGCCCAAGGATTTCGAGGCGGTGTACGAGGCCGCCAAGCACTACGCCAGGGAGGGTTGGATCGGCATTCCGGCGCCGGCCTTCCGCAATGCCTGCATCGATGCCTGCCGCCTGGTCGGCTTCAAGATGACGCACGCCAAATGCAGCATCTTCATTGAGCCGGATGGTTTCGACCGCAACGATGGCACGCCGCTGGTACGTATCCAGGGCGAACCGCGCATCCATGAGGCGTCGGTGCGCAACGAGAGCGGCGTGGCCGATATCAGGTGGCGGCCGATGTGGGAGCAATGGGGCGCCATCGTCAACGTCCAGTGGGACGAGGACCAGTTCAGCGCGACGGATGTGCTCAACCTGATGCTGCGCGCTGGCCTGCAGGTCGGCATCGGCGAGGGGCGGCCGTATAGCCCCAACTCAAACGGCATGGGTTGGGGCAGATTTGAAGTAGTGGAGTAGTAACAACGAACTATAGGCATGGCATGGCGAGGCAGGCAAGGCGGGGCATCGCGGGATTGGGCGAGGCGGGGCTTGGCGGGCATGGAGTGAGGTTGATGAGCGACAGGACTGACAATCTGGCGAAAGAGCTGCTGGCGTTGAAGGGCGAGGATGGCCTGATCAACGTGGCGAAGGCCGAGCAGTGGGCGAAGCGTCATCCGAAGTCTTCGCTGTACGCGCATCTTGAGTGGGACAACGAGGTCGCCGGCGAGAAGTATAGACACTGGCAGATACGCTCGTTGATCTCGGTGCATATCGTCGATGCCGAGGGATCGCGGCGGCTGGTGCATCTGTCAATTGACAGCAGGAGCGGCGGCTACCGCCCGATCAACGACGTGCTCGGACAAAAGGAGCTGCGGGAGATCATGTTGGAGGATGCGCTGGGCGAGTTGGAACGGATGCAGCGCAAGTATGCGCGGCTGCAGGAATTGGATGGGGTCTGGGCTGCGCGCGATCAGGTCAAGCGCAGCAGGCGGGCGAGCGCTGCCGTCGCGGAAGCAGCGGATTGATGGCGTGGCAAGTCCGGTCAGGGCCGGGGCAGGCTAGTCGCGGCAGGCATGGCGAGGCGAGGCTTGGCCCGACCAGGATCGGCTCGGCGGGGCAGGCCCGGCAAGACTGGACGAGGCTGGGCTTGGCTACGCCAGGCACGGCAGGCGAGGCAGGGCTTGGTCGGGCGGGGCAGGGTACGGCTAGTCAGGGCAGGCTGGGCAAGGCGCGGCTGGGCGAGGCCCGGCAGGCTGGGCATGGCACGGTCTGGCTTGGCGCGCCTCGTCGCGGCCCGGCTCGGCAGGCACGGCGCGGACGGTCCCGGCGGGTTCCGGCAAGGCACGCCTTGGCTTGGCCAGGCAGGCGGGGCACGACGAGGCACGTCCGGGCTTGGCATGGCCAGTCGCGGCTTGGCAGGCCAGGCGGGGCAACTCTCGGCAGGGCCGGGTCCGGTGCGGCCGGGCTGGGCAGGCGGGGCGAGGCTCGTCGGGGCAGGCTGGGCTTGGCAGGCCCCTGCGGGGAAGGGCGGGACGTGGCATGGTGCGGCAGGCGCGGCAGGTCTCGGCAGGGTTTGGGCCACGGAGGGGCGGCAACGCCTCTCCGTCGCTGCGTGACGTGAGATGACGCCGTTGCGAAACACGCAGAATCAGCGCACAACAGAAATGGCGCCCAGTTGGAGCTGGACGCCATCTGTAACTTTGGACTTGGCTGGAGATGGAGAGCCAAGCGGAAACGGAAGCTGCAAACCCGTTTTCGCACACCTCTCCGGCCATGACAAGAGAGGTGTGCCTATGACATATCCGAGCATTGCCGCCATCCAGGCGGTCGTCTGCGCGCATTTCCGCGTCACCCACCTGGATCTGCTGTCCCGCCGCCGGGGACGCGCGATCTCGTGCCCGCGCCAGGTCGGCATGTGGCTTGCGCGCCACACCACGCCCCTGAGCCTGCCGGAGATCGGGCGGGAGTTTCAGCGGGACCACACGACGGTGATGCACGCGGTGGACCGGATCGACCGCGAGATCGCCGCCATTACACCACACGGGGCAATCGCGCTGCAGCTGAGAACAGCGCTGGAACAAGGGGAAGCGGCATGAGCAACTGCAACGGGCACCGCTGGTCCAAATTCTGGTGGCGGGATCATCAGGGTGACGCGGCGCTGCGGGCCTGCAGCCTGGCCGCACGCGGCTACTGGATGGAATTGCTGTGCGTGGCGCACGAGGCGACGCCGATTGGCCACGTCCTGCTCAATGGCCGCGTCCCAACCTATCGGCAGAAGGCAGCCATTGCGGGTTGCACCGAGAAGGAGGCGCAGCGGCTCGAGGTTGAGTTGGAGGAGGCCGGGGTATTCAGCCGGACCGACGATGGCACGATCTATAGCCGCAGAATGGTCAAGGACGCTGCCCAATCACAGGCTGGCGCTGAGGCCGTCAAGAAGCGATGGGATGCCGCCAAACCTAATACCCCCCCTAATAGGGTGGCTAATGGGGAGGCCCATAGGGGGGCTACGCCAACCCCTACTACTAAGAAGCTAGAAGTAGAGTCAGAGAAAGAGGAGACACCTGTCGGTGTCTCTCCGCGCGCACGCGCGAAAACACCGAAACAAATCCTGCCCGAGAGTTGGGAGCCTGGGCCGAAGGAGGTCCAGCTCGGGCACCAGCTCGGGCTGTCAGCCGTTGAAATCGCCAGGGAAACCGAGCGAATGCGGGATTGGGCGGCAGCCAAAGCCGCAGCCTACGCCGACTGGCACGCCTTCTTCCGCAACTGGCTCCGCGATGCCGTGAACCGCCAGCGCCAGGAGAAAACCCAGCCAGTAACCACCGACGAACTGCGCTCCCAATGGGGCCTGCCAACCTTCCTCGGACCCAACGGCAGGCTGCTGTCATGACCGAAATCCGCGTCGTCTCAGGCTGGCTCACCGACCTCGCCAACCTCACCGCCGGCAGCGCCATGATGCGCGAAATCAAGCCCAGAATCGCCGGCAACGCCTCCATGCTGGCCGACGCATTCCCAGCCGCAGCCTTCTCCCGCGCCTCGCTCGATGCCGTCGCCCGCCAGTGCAAATTCTTCCCGAGCTACAGCGAAATCTGCGAGCATCTCAGCGCCTGGTGGAAGGAGAACCGGCCCACACCACGAGCCATCGAATCAGACCAGCCAGCCACCGTCAGGCAGCGCGAACTCGAACGGAATAACCGCGAGAGCTGGGAAGCCATCAGCGCCGAGCAAATCCGCACCAAAATCCGCACCATCCGCAACAGCCCAATGCCAGCCCTGTTCGGCCACTTCTTCGCAACAGCACTCGCCAAACACGCGCCACAGCATCTCGGCCTGCTGCCACCCGAGTGGCTCGAAGACCGCAACGAACCAGCCTCCGTCACAGCCCTGCGCAGACCAGCCGCCGCCGCCATGCCCAGCGAAGTCCGCCGCGGCGACCCAGAAACCGCGCCATGACCAACTTCGCCGCCAGCGACCAGTCCTTGGTCGATATCGCCGCAGCCCTCGAGCAACTCGCCGGGCAGGCCATCGACAACCACGAATTCGCCCAGGCCGCCGCATTCGCTCAAGCCGCCGCAACCTACCGATGCGCCGACGCCCTCAGCGACATCCTCGCTGCCATCGAGTTGCTCGCGGCCAAGGACTCCGCCCCATGATGCCCGACGACGACCGCACCGTCCGCCGCCTCGGACTCCGCTTCGAGCGCCGACTCTGCACCGCCATCGAGCAGTCCAACATCCACCCGCATTACGCCCTCGCAATCATGGCAACCGTCCTCGGCGAACTGCTCCACGCCATCCCAGAAGCCGACCGCAGCCAGTGCGTCGAGGCCATCTGCCAGATCATCGTCACCCACAGCCTCCACGGCTTCGACGCCGCCGCCGAACTCGCCGCCAACAAGCTCAGGCCACACCTCGATGCCTGAACCAACCAAGGCCGTCGAAGCCGCCATCCGCGAGGACGGACAAACCATCGCCAACGCCACACTGAAACGCGCCGGCAATGACACAATCATCGCCCTCGCCATCCTCGCCGTCGCCGTCGAGACCACGTTCCAACGCATCCAAGACCCGGTGAAGCGATACCAGACCATGACCGAATGGTTCGCCGCGTTCGGCGACGCCGATGAGGACACCCCACATGCCGCTTGACGCACTACCCTCTACCCGGTTAGAGGCACCCAACAGGATGTGCGCCCAGCCCGTCGCGGACGCTACGCCTAGCGGTAGCCGTCCCCTCCCCTGGTTCGTCATCGCATCCCACTCCCAGGCCGAGCGCCGCGCCGCACAGCACCTCGCCCAGCAAGGCTACCAAACCTACCTCCCGCTCTGCGCCATCAAGCGCCGCGATCGCGTCGTCCGCTCCATGTTCCACACAATCCAGGTGCCGCTGTTCAGCGGATACCTGTTCACCAGCTTCGATCCGCATGAAAACTGGCGCCCCATCCTCTACACCCCAGGTGTCTTCAGCCTCATCAGGAACCCAGATGGCAAACCCATCCCAGTCCCACAGCGCGCCTTGGAGGCCGTCAGAGCCAGTGAGGACGCCCGCCGCACCCTCACCCCTTGGGAACCGCTCTGGCGCCCTGGAGCCGCCTGTAAGCTCGCTGGCGGGGGTGCTTTCGATGGCCATGACGCCGTGGTGACCGCCGTCCATCACGACCGCGCCGTCGTCGCCCTGCTCATGCTCGGACACCTCCGCGAAGTGCAGGTGAGCCTCGACTGCCTGGCCGCACGGGAGGGTTAGGCTCCCCAGCAAACTGACATGGCGCGACAAACGCAACACGGTCCAACCGGCGTACGGCTGAACCAAAAGCAGGACATGCGCTGCAGGTCCGCAATCCAGACCACAGCCCTGCTGCACAGGCTCAACGATTTCGCGCTTCAAAAGCCCTGCCGCTACTCCGGCCAGATGTTCCAGATGACCGATACGCAGGTGCGCGCCGCCCTCGGACTGCTGCGCAAGACCATCCCAGACCTCGCCGTTACCGAGCTGCGCGGCGATCCCGACAGGCCGCTCAGCATCGAATTTACCTGGGCACCAGCAACACCGGCTGTTTCACATGAAACTAAGGACGCGCCGCCGGTGATCGACGCAACGCCAGAGCCGGGCGACAGCACCGAGTTCGTGTGGGGCAAGAGCAGCGATGACGCAGCGTAGCTACACTCGTCCATACCGTAGCTACGCGCGCCACTACACAGCGGACAGGTGCTGATTGCGCTGCTTGGTATATACGGCGCCGTCTGCATCGCCGGCTGGTGCGCGCTGATCCTCGGCGCACGCTGCGATGATTGCTGATTAGGCGCGTAATGCCTCCCCAGGTGGCGCCTGATGGGCACGGGCGGTTGCCCGACACAGCCGCCCGCCGCTCAACCACACAACACACACCGGAGACACCGATGCGCCCGCTGCTGCTCGCCGCCACGGCACTGCTCGCCACCGCGCCAGCCTATGCCGCGCCAATCGACGCCGGCAGCGTCATGAATATCGTCGGCAACGCCACATTCAGCGCCACCGCCATCAGCTTCACGTCGCCCGCCAATCTCGTGACCGGAACCGGCGTATACACAGCGCTCGGCACCTGCGTCGGCTGCGTCGATGTATCCACACCCGTCACCTATAACCCGTTCACGCCGGTCGCCGAGCTGTTCAGCGCCACCAACAACGGACTGACGGCGACGGTCAGCGTCACGGCGCAGCTCGAAGCGCCGGACTACACCGGCAACACGCTGCTCATCGTGGACGCGGCGCTGCTGACGCTCAGCGGCTTCGATCCGACACCCGGCCGGCTCGCGCTGACGCTCAACCAGGACACCGGACAGATCAGCGGCTCGTTCTCGTCCACCGTGCAGGGCATCAGCGTGCCGGAGCCTGCGACGCTGGCGCTGCTCGGCATCGGCGCGCTCGGCCTCGGGCTGGCGCGGCGGAAGGCGTAGCGTGCCCGAGCCGTCCGTCGAGCAGCGTGTGCGCGAGCGTGCCTACGCGAGCAGGACGACGTGATCGACAAGCCGGAGAGCTTCTGATGTCGCCCATCATGCTCATCGTATTGGTCCTGCTAATCCTGCTGCTGTTCGGCGGCGGCTGGTATGGCTACCGCGGCGGCTACTACGGCGGCGGCCCATACGCTTACGGCGGCTTCGGTATTGTCGGCGTGCTGATCGTGCTGCTCGTCGTGCTGCTGCTGTTCGGATACCTGCGCTGATGCCGCGCTGGCGTGTCGAGATGCCGCCGCTGCGCTCGGACGCGGCGACTCTGCCGGTGGACGTCGAGGCCGACAGTGTGGCGATTGCCGGCGGCGCGCTGGTGTTCATGGACCTGGGCCACATCGTGCGCGCGCTCGCGCCAGGCCAGTGGCTGCACCTGACGCTGCTCGGCGACGACGCGCCAGATGATGCAGGCGACCGCTACACCGCCGCCACCACGCAGGCGTGCCGGTGACGATCCGGCTTCTCACCGGCGATTGCCGCGACGTGCTGGCTACGCTGCCCGAGGCGTCGGTGCATTGCGTCGTCACCAGCCCGCCGTATTACGCACTACGCTCGTATCTACACGCCGAGCATCCGGACAAGCGCCGCGAGTTGGGCAGCGAGGCCACGCCCGCCGAGTATCTGGCGGCGATGGTGGAGGTGTTCCGCGCGGTGCGCCGCGTGCTGCGCGACGACGGCACATGCTGGGTGAATATCGGCGATAGTTACAGCGACGGCGGCTCTGGGGCCAACAAGCGGCAGCGCAATCAGCCGAACGAAAACCGAGATGGCACGGCAGACACCAAGGCGCAGCGTGGTGTGTTGCCAGCCGTGAGTGATGGGGCCAAGCCGAAAGACCTGCTGCTGATGCCGGCGCGGCTGGCGCTGGCGCTGCAGGCGGACGGCTGGTGGGTGCGCTCCGACATCATCTGGCACAAGCCAAACCCGATGCCGGAGTCATGCACCGACCGGCCCACGAGCGCGCACGAGCATGTATTCCTGCTCAGCAAGCGGGCGCGCTACTTCTACGATGCGGATGCGGTGCGGGAGGCCAACACGGAGGCAACCGCTGACCGCTATGCTGCGGGTTACAACGCATCGTGGAAGCGTGCGCAGCTTGCGTCTGTCGCCGATGAGCGAACGGAAGGTTTCGCAGGAACGCCAGATGCGGCGCGGGGCCGCAACCTCCGGAACGTCTGGACGATTGCCACGCACGCCTACAGCGACGCCCACTTCGCCACGTTCCCGCCCCAGTTGGTCGAGCGGTGCATCCGTGCCGGCACCAGCGAGCGCGGCTGCTGCGCGGCGTGCGGGGCGCCGTGGGTGCGGCAGACCACAACGTCGTTTGAGCCTACTCAGAACCCGGCATTTCCGAAGGCCGGTCAGAAGGGCGTGGATGCATCCAATGGCTGGGGCGAGGTGCCGCGTGGCAGAGTAAGCGCCACCACCACCGGCTGGTCGCCAGGGTGCCTGTGTAACGCAGGCACCCAACCCTGCACGGTGCTGGACCCATTCGTCGGCTCCGGTACCACGGCACTGGTCGCGGATCGCCTCCAGCGCCACGCCATCGGGATCGACCTGAGCATCGACTATGCGGCGATGGCGCAGCGGCGGCTCGAAGCGGACGCGCCGCTGTTCACGTCGGTGCCGGTGCATCCGGTGGAGACGGAGATCGCCGACCTGTTCAGTGCCGCGGCGGACTGAGCTATACTGGCGGCATGAGCGACGAACACATCCGGCGGGCGCATTTCGAGCGGCAGAAGCCGGAGCACCGGTTGGGCGACGCCTCAATCGAGGCCGAATACTACCAGAAGATGAACGAGCTGGCCGCGGTCCTGGACCACGAGTTTAACGGTGATGCGAAGGGTGACGCCCGACAGGTCGGGTTTGTCATGATGGTGTTCCCGTTTGGCGACAAGTCGGGCCGCTGCAACTACATCAGCAACGGCGCGGATCGCAAAGACATCGTGGTGCTCATGAAGGAGATGATCGCCCGGTTCCAAGGCCAGCCGGAGACGAAGGGGCGGGCATGAGCGACTGGCGGCGTGTTCTGCTCGCGATCCTGGTCCTGGCGGCGGTGGGCAGCACGGTGTTCCGCAGCGTGCCCGGCCGGATGATGGACCCGGCCTGCTGGCCCGACTGCCCGCCATGACGCCGGATGACGCGCTGGCGGACGAGTTGCGCCGGCACCTGGCCGAGCTGGACGTGGAGATCCTCCGGCTGAAGCGCCAGATCGGCGAGCTGCGCAGCGCCATCGCCGCGTTACTGGCGCCGGATGACTGTAAAGAATACCGACACTTCCAGCCTTTCGTTGCCGATTACCCAGGTAGAAACGCAACATAGTTGCACGATTCTGGGTTGTTTGTCGGAACTCTTTACACTCGCGCCCTCTGGGCCACGCCTACACTCCGACAGGGCGCCTTCCGCCCGAAGGAGAACGACATGAGGACACTCTTACTCGCTGGCGCTGCCACGCTGGCACTCGCCACCGCCGCCCAGGCCGGCCAGATCTCCGCCGGATCGGTGTTGAACATCGTTGGAAACGCCAACTTCAACTCGACGCAGGTGACGTTCACCAACCCGGCGAATCTCGTGAACGGATCGGGCGATTTCGCCGCCCTTGGCACCTGCATCGGCTGCGTCACCATGACGACGCCGCTGTTCTACAACCCGCCGGTGTTCGGCCAGGCCTACACCGCCACCAACAACTCGCTGACGGCCAGCTTCGACCTGCTGTCGCTCGACAACACCAGCGGCAACGGGACGACGACACTGGGCTTGGAGTATTCCGGCGTTGCCCATCTGACGGGATTCGATGCCACGCCGGGGCAGCTCGTCTACACCATCAACCAGTTCGGCCAACTGATCGGCAGTTTCAGCGCCTCCACCATCGCCAACCCGGTGGCTGAGCCGGTCTCGCTCGCGATCCTGGGCACCGGGCTGCTCGGTCTGGGCCTCGTGCGTAACCGCCGCCGTGATGTCTGACACTCCGCCGCTCGACCGGTTGGCTGGCTGCGAGATGATGCTGACCCAGGACGGAACGCTGAAAGTCACGCTGCTCATGAACGATCTGGAGGAGGCCCGCGCCTGGGCCTCCTACCTGCTCGCCTGGCGCCGTTTCAAAGCCAAGCCTGACCACGAGCCGCTCGGCGGCCTCCTGCAGGTGCGGAATGCCCGCTAAGCTGTCTTACCCGGTGTATCGGCGCTGGCTCAGCGGCGCCACGCCGCTGGAGGTGGAGGTGTTGCACGAGACCGGCTCGCAGGCGCTGGTGCGGGTCTGGCGCGAGCCTGGGGCGCCGAAAGGGGAGCAGCGCATCGCCTGGTGGGTGGCGATCAGCGCGCTGATGGACGAGCCGCTGAAGATGCGGCGGCGGCCCAAGCGGTGCCTGCAGGTGCAGCGGTGATCAAAGCGACAGGCAAGGGGCCGACAGGCAAGGACACGCTGTTCGTCGGGTTGAGCTTCGGCAACTTGGACAAGTTCCGCACCGGCCCGCTCGATAGCCACATCCTGATCAGAGGCGAGGAGCTGGGGCTGCCGCACGACGTGCTGATTTTCAGCGGCGAGACGGAGGCGCAGATGGCCGATCTGCTGGCGAATGGCTTTGGCCCTGACACCAAGGTCCACATTAGCGGCCGGTCGAAGAACTGAGCAGTGCCTGTACAAACCCGGAAGTCACCCGTAAACGGTCGTTTGCAAACGTTCCCACATGAGTGACGAGGACGAGCGGGCGATGGCGCTGTTGCGCTGGCTGCTGGCGTTGTCGCTTGTGCCGCAGGGCGAAACCGCAGCTAATCGGCGCCGCCGCCGCAAATTGCTCGTCTGGGTCAAGAGCCAATTAGCCGGCTAAACCCGGGTGCCGCCGTCCGCACCAAGTTGCTTACCACGCCTTATACAGCGCTGCCTTAATCGGTCGTCACAATCGCCAAAGCCCGCGCCATGGGCCTGACTCCCAGGTTCGGGCCAGGGCCGGCACGGTGGTAATGACGCCGGCCGGCCCGCTCACCGCCGCTTAACCCCACGGTCCGTCAGCGGTCCGTCAAACTCCGTCAAACTCCGTCAGACTCCATCAAATCCCGTCATGTCCGAAACACAGCGCCAGAGGCTGGAGGTGCCGTTCGCGCCTCGCCCGTGGCAAATCCCGCTCATCGACGACCCGGCCCAGCGCATCGTGGCCGTGGTGCATCGCCGTGCCGGCAAGAGCACGGCGCTGCTCTGGCGCGGCCTCAAGCGGGCGGTGACCACCAGGCGCCCGCAGCCGCGCGTCGTCCACATCCTGCCCTACGGCGTCATGTGGACCCGCACAGGGCTGTGGGACCAGGCGGTTAAGGCAGCCGAGGCGATCCCCGGCAGCCAGGTGCGGCGCAGCGAGATGGCGATCCGGCTACCGAACGGCGGAACGTGGCAGGCGGGAGGGGCGGATAATCCGGACAGTTGGCGCGGGGGGTATGCCGACGAGTGCATCATCGATGAGTTCGATGATACGCCGCAGACGATGGTTCCTCTCGTCATTGAGCCGATGCTCGCCGACCGTGACGGAACGCTGGTGCGTAGCGGCACGCCGAAAGGCCGGGGACTTTTGCAGGCGGCGTATGCCAGAGCGAGGGTCTCTCCCGGCTACTCGTCGTATCTGCTGGATTATACGAAGACGAACGCTCTTAGTGACGAAGCTATTGCCAGGCTGCGCGAAGAAATGAGCGATGAGGAGTTCGCGCAGGAGCTGGAATGCTCGTTCAACGCGCCAAACTCTGGGAGCTACTATGGCAAGCTTCTCGATGCTGCCGAGCGCGAAGGCCGCATAACCAATGTCCCACATGATCCTGCGCTCAAGGTCTGGACCGCGTTTGACCTTGGCATTGATGACAGCACCGCCATCTGGTTCGCGCAGGTAACGCGTGGCGGCGAGTGGCGGCTGATCGACTACATCGAGGACTCGGGCGTCGGGCTGGACCATTATGCGCGGTTACTCCAGCAGCGGCCGTACGTCTACGAGCGCCACATCCTGCCGCACGACGCGGCGGTGAAGGAACTGGGCAGCGGGCTGGCGCGCACCGAGACGCTCAACAGCCTCGGCGTGCGGCCCTGGCGGGTGCTGCAGCAGCACGGCGTGGCGGACGGTATCAACGCGGTGCGCATGGTGCTGCCGAAGTGCTGGATCGACGCAGAGCGCTGCGCCAAGGGCATCCACGCGTTGCGGCACTACAGACGCGAGTGGAACGAGGCGGCGCAGACCTGGCGCAGCAGTCCGGTGCATGACCACGCCTCGCATGGCGCGGATGCCGCGCGGTATCTGTGCCTGGGCGTGCGGCAGGACCAGCCGCCGCCGGTCGAGCGGGCGCCGCGCGAGCCGTGGGAATACACCCAGCCCGGCGAACTGACACAGGACTGGATGCGGCTTTAATGGTCGCCTGCCGGTCGCCTGGTCCAGCCTAGCTCGTCCCACATCTCGCGCGGTGGCTCGGATGCGTCAGGATTCATTCGCCTCAGAGCCTCGAAGGCGGCGGCTGTCTCCGCATCAAGCACGATGGCAAACGCTTTCGGTGGTTTGTCGGTCCGCTTCATCAGACGCCACAGCAGCTTGATCTCCTTCGGCGTCAGACGACCCGCCCGCACGAACATGAGGTCGTAAATCTGCTGGTTGGTCATGCGTCGCCAGAACTGGCTGGGAATAGCAAGTCCGTCGTCTGACATGGCCGGCCCCTCCAAATCCAGAAGACCGCTCTAGGACACGATGGCCAAGAGTCAATCAAACACCGACAGCGAAATCGTGCGCGAGGCGCAGGACCGCCTCAACCGCGCGCACGAGTATCAGAACAACGCGCACCGTCACTACAAGGCGGACATGGCCTTCGCCAATGGCGACGACGACAACAAGGCGCAGTGGGCCGATGGCATCAGCGCCGGCCGGCAGGCCGCCGGGCGTCCCGCGCTGACCGTCAACAAGACCCGCGTGCATTGCCTGCAGATCATCAACGACGCGCGGCAGAACCCGGTGCAGATCCGCGTTAATCCGGTGGGCGACGATGCGACCTACGAGGCGGCGCAGATCTACGAGGGCATCATCCGCCACATCGAATACGTGTCCAACGCACAGCAGGCGTATGCCAACGCCACCTACTGCCAGGTGATGGGCGGCATCGGCTACTGGCGCGTGCTGGTGGACTACATGCACGACGATACGTTCGACCAGGAAATCTACATCAAGCGCATCGCCGACCCGACGCAGGTCTACCTGGACCCGGACATCCAGCAGGCGGACGGCAGCGACGCGAAGTGGGGCTTCCTGTTCTACGAGATGACGCGGGAGGAATACGAAGCCGAGTATGGCGTCGATAAGGACGACACCAACCTGAACAATGCCGCACTGTCGCTCAACTCGCCCGGAGCCGGCGGCACGGTCTACCGCACCAACGACAAGCATGTGCAGGTGGTGGAGTATTACCGGAGCTGCACCAGGAGCGACCGGCTGCTGCAGATGCACGACGGCAGCGTGGTGCGCGAGAGCCAGCTACCGAAGGGCATGCTGGAGGAATTGGCGCAGGTCGGCGTCACGCCGCGGGCCGAACGCGACATTGCCGAGCCACAGGTCGAGTGGTTCCTGATCGCCGACAGCAAGATCATCGACCGCAAGGACTGGTTGGGACAGTTCATTCCTATCGTGCGCGTGCCGTGCGAGGAGATCGTGCTCGACGGCAAGCTCGACTGGGTCTCGCATGTGCGACACCTGCGCGATCCGCAGCGTCTATACAACTGGTACACGAGCCAGGCGGCCGAGTTTGTGGCCTTGCAGACCAAGGCGCCGTTTGTCGGCACCGCGGAGGCCATCGGGCCGTATCTCAACGACTGGGAGGCCGCCAACACCGAGAACAAGGCGGTGCTGCTGTATCGCGGCACCGGCGAGAACGGCCAGCCAATCCCGCCGCCGGAGCGCTCGCAGCCGCCGGTCATGGCACAGGCCTACATCGAGGGGCTGAAAATCAGCCAGGCCGAGATGATGATGGCGACCGGCCAGTATCAGGCGGTCATGGGCGAGCCGAGTAATGAGACCAGCGGCAAGGCGATCAACGCGCGGCAGCGGCAGGGCGACAACGCGACGTACCATGTGATTGACCGGCTGGCGTCGGCGATCCGCTACACCGGGCGCATCATCCTCGACCTCATTCCACGGGTCTACGACACCAAGCGCGCTTTGATGATCATGGGCGAGGACGGCACGCAGACGCAGGTGCATCTGGACCCGGAAGCGCCGCAGCCGCACCAGACGACGCTGGACCCGCGCCAGCCGCCGCAACAGCCCAGCATGAACCCGCAGCAGGACCCCGACAGCGAGCGCCAGCAGGCGCTGCGCACGGTGTTCAACCCGCTGAAGGGCCGCTACGCGGTGGTGGCGGACGTTGGCCCAAGCTACGCCACCAAGCGACAGGAAGCGTTCAACGCGTTCAGCCAGGTGATCGCGCAGAACGGCGCGGCGTTCCAGGTGATCGGCGACTTCTGGGCCAAGAACGCGGACTTCCCGGGCAGCGACGAGATGGCGGCGCGGCTGAAACAGGGGCTGCCGCCGCAATACAAGGCCAACACGCCGTCGCCGGAGGTGCAGCAGCTCACCCAGGCCGCGCAGCAGATGCAGCAGCACGCGCAGGAATTGCTGCAGAAGGCCGATGCGGAGATCGCGCAGTTGAAAGCGCAGGTCGTGCATGCGCAGGAGCAGCTCAAGGACAAGAGCGAAGAGCTGAAGATCAAGGACTATGACAGCGAGACCAAGCGGCTCGACGTGGTGAGCGGCATTGATCCGATGGGGTCGCAGGTGGTGGTGCGGCAGATGATCCGCGACATGCTGCAGGACGAGCTTGGCGAACTGCTGAAGCACCACGGCGAGATGGAGATGGCGCTGCAGGGCAACGTGCAGGCGGCCCAGCCGCCGGAGCCGGAGGGCGCGGACGTTGGCACGGGCGCCTAACGCGCTGACGCGTCAAGGCTACGTGGCGGACGTGAACCCGCTGGCCGAGAGCTATGTGCCGGTGACGGACGCCGATCCGGGGCTATTTGGTCGCGTCATGGACTGGGTGCTGCGCCAGCAGCAGATATCGCAGGAACGTGGGCTGTGGACCGGCGGCCAGGTGTGGCAAGGCGGCCGCCCCACGGTGAAGGGTGTGGCCGACGCCGCGCAGCAATATGCCGGCAACTTCGAGGGCGGCATCAAGGCGTATCACGGATCGCCGCACAGCTTCGAGCGGTTTGACACGTCCAAGATCGGCACGGGCGTAGGCGCGCAGCCCTATGGGCGCGGACTCTATTTTGCCGGCAGTGAAGACGTGGCCAAGCCTTATCGTGGCGGTCCATCCGGCCACATGTACGAGGCAGACATCAAGGCAGAGCCGCATCAGATGCTCGATTGGGACCTGCCGTTTGCGGCACAGGGTGGTGTCGGCAAGGCGGCGCACGAGATCAGCCGGGATCTGCTCGCGAAAGCCTATCAGAAATCGGGCGGGTCGGCGGAATTTGCGGAAGAGCTGATGAAGGAGGGTGGCGGTCTGGGCAAGCCGTTCTCACCAGATATGACACCCGGCGATGCCATTCTGTGGGCGCAGGCTGTAGGGGTTGCCCCGGCAGATGTCTCGAAAGCCCTGCACGCCGCAGGCATCCCCGGACTGAAGTATTCCGACGCTGCCGTGGCGGGCGGTCCAGCCAAACAAAACTACGTCGTATTCAACGCCGACACCATCGACATCCTGCGCAAGTATGGCATCGCCGGACTAGGCATCGGCCTCGGCGCAGCAGCTACACAAGGCGAATAACCTTCCGGGCCGGGACGTACCCACTCTTCCACGGGGAGTGGCGACGTTGGCAGGCGTGTGGTCACCGAGCGCTCCGGTTCGCCGGTTCGGTGACGGAAAACCACAGTGACAATCCGATGAGCGAAACACAGCAACAGCCAGCTACCGAAGAGCGCGTCCCGCAGTCGCAGCACGTCCTGCAGAACGAGGAGAACGAGGACGCCACCCTACCGCTGCAACAGCCGCC